>Ga0315909_10000282_pt1 | contig 66648 bp, 34 predicted proteins | sample LakEriMetagenome_11_FD_203527 | JGI IMG/M metagenome (GOLD analysis project Ga0315909, IMG submission 203527) | Freshwater fungal communities from buoy surface, Lake Erie, Ohio, United States - Buoy 2 MA125 | ecosystem: Environmental > Aquatic > Freshwater > Lake | place: USA: Lake Erie, Ohio...
TTCTGTTTGTGCTTCATTTACAACACCAAATCCATATCCTAAATGGCTTTTAGCATTTACAAACACTTGGTCGTTACTATTCAATAAGCTATAGTAATCAGGTAATTGAATAGAAGCACTACAGTTTGTAGCTGTAACATTAAATCTATAAATGTTATCTCCTGCTGTTGGTGATTCTACGAATGAGTGCTTTAAGAACTTACCTTGCTCTGATTTAATAGGGTCAGGGTGAGGAATCTTGAATGAACCTGATGCTTTACTTAATGTACCACAAACACAAACGTTATTAAAATACATTGTACAAGCAGCACTTGCGTTTAAATTACAACCAAAAGCACCGCTATAATTTCCACTAGTAACGTTACCACTACCACCACCTATAAATGAATAACATCCATAAGCTGCGTTGTTATAACCACCACTAATAGTTGAATAAATTTCTCCTATAGTGTTATTTCTACCACCACTTATAACGCTACAATTTGCGCTAAAAATGGAGTTACCACTACCACCAACAATAGATGAATTACATGAGTTATTTGTTTGGTTCGCTACACCACCACCTATGAATATCCTACAAGAATTATTAATATAATTTCCATCTCCACCACCTATGAATACCTTACAAGAATTATTAATATAATGTTGATTTCCACCACCTATAAATGACCTATCAGAATTCTGAATTACATTACCAACACCACCAACAATACTTGACTCTTGAGAAGAAACTTCATTAGCACCACCACCGCCAATAAATGAACAAGATGCTCCTGAAAATCCACCACCAACGGTATTACAGTAACCACTACTAACAGTTGAATTAAATGAACCACAGCAAATAGTATTACATCTACCACTACCTATGGATGAATATCCACTACAAATTTGGTTACTTCCACCACTACCAATAAATGAATTATAACCAAAACAACATATTTTGTTACCCTGACCACCTGCAATTGTTGAATAACTATCACGAATTAGATTACCCTGACCGCCACTTATTGAACTAGCATAAATTGTAGTAAAACAATCAACACCATTCGCAATAATATTATTGCAACCACCTGAAATATTATTACCCTGACCACTATTAGTACAGCATATTATATTACACAATCCACCTCCTATAGCGTTACCTTGAGATAAACCATCTTCACAAGCAATAGTATTCATCCAACCACCTGCTATATTTGAAAGCGATACACCTACGAAGTTACATTCCCCACCTGCTATATTTGAACCACCATATTGTTGGTAAACAGGATTATTACATATGGTGTTAAACAATCCACCTCCTATGAATGAATTAGGTGCACAAATTGTATTACAACCACCACCTGCAATTGTTGACCTCTGAACATAATAACCACCACTAATTGTATTAGAGTAACCACCACTAATAGTAGAACAGCATGAATCAACTGTATTACGAAATCCACCACTAACAGTTGCGTGTGGACAACAAGCACTATTCCTAGAACCACCTGCAACAACTGATACACAAGTAGAAGAGTTACAATAACCACCACTAACAGTTGAAAAATTACCAATTGTATTATTGGATAGTCCGCCTGCAATAGTTGAAAGAGGACCATTAGTACAGTGACAACTACCACCCCCTATAAAACTTTGTGGGCTATTAATTATATTACGATATCCACCACTAATTGTTGAAGCAACAGCACCTGCACAAATTGTATTACAATTACCACCACTAATTGAGCTACCATAATTTGAACTAACTGTGTTACATTCGCCACCACCTATAAATGAACACTTACCAATTGCACTATTACGGCTACCACCACCAACAGTTGAAAAGAATGCAGAAGCTGTGTTACAACATCCACCACCAATTGTAGCATATTTTGTACCTGTTTCAACAGTAGCGTCAACTGCACAATAATTATATGAAGAAACGGAAGGGTAAAATGTAGTACTACCTGCATAGTAAGAAGAACCTGTTGAGAAAGTATTACAAGTAGAGTTATCAGTTAAGCACATAATTAGAGCTGTACCACTAGAAAAACAAGCAGTTACATCTCCATAAGAAGCGTCTAATACAACACCACCGTAACAATTAGAGCAAGTTATATTATTAAAATTAACTATGTTACAAGTATATGTTGGAGTTGTTGTGTTACAATCACCACCACCAATAAATGAAGAAAGCCCTTGATTTGTATTTACGCAACCGCCTCCAATAAATGAATAATTACCACAAACCGTGTTACAATAACCACCACCTACAAATGAAAGTTCACCTGAAGTTGTATTGCTACCACCCCCTACAATAGCTGAATATACTCCACTTGCAGTATTATTATTACCTCCTCCTACAAAAGAACCACCTAGCTGAAAAGTACCTCCACATGCTGTATTAAAGAGACCTCCTCCTACAAAAGAAGCATATCCACTTGCTGTATTACCTTGACCACCACCTGCAAATGAGTAATTTCTACAAGCTGTATTGTATTGACCACTCAAAGAAGCAGAATAATCCCCACAAGCAACATTATTAACACCACATCTAATTGTAGAATTACATCCTGTGCCTAAGACCATTATTCCACCACCTCCACCACCACCTGCACCAATACACATTTTACCATTTGCATCTAAAGCAAGTGAACATCCACCACAACCTACAAAGTCGCCAATAACAAAGTTATTAGCCATAAATGTACAAGCGTTATTATTAGTTAACCCACAACCAAATACAGCTGAATAATCCGCATTAGTAACGTTATTACTACCACCTAATACAGATGAAGAATAACCACTAGCTGTATTACAACAACCACCTAATATAGTTGCATAAGGACCACCACAAATCTTATTACCAAAACCACCTACTATAGTTGAATAACCACTACTAGTGCAGTTACAATAACCACCAAGGATAGATGTAGCATAGCCACCACCAAAAATCCTATTACAAAGACCTCCAACAATTGCCATCCCATCACCACCTGCTGTAATTAAGTTGCATTTTCCTCCTGTAACAGATGAGTACCAACCTCCTATACCATTATCAGTTCCTCCTCCAATAAATGAACAAGCACCATTATTGTAATTATTACCTCCACCTACAACTATTGAATAAGTATTACCAGCATAGTTATTAGAACCACTACCAATAAAGTTTTGACCACCAACTCCTGTAATATTATATTGACCACCAACGATTGCTGAACCATTACTATTAGTGTTAATTGTATTACAATAACCACCACTAACAGTTGAACAACCTGAATTAAAGCAAATAGTATTATAGTAACCACCACCTATGGATGAATTGCTACTACAAATTGTGTTACTTGAACCACTACCAATAAATGAATTATAACCATATTTACATATCTTATTAAAATTACCACCTGCAATTGTTGCACAACTATCACGAATAACATTATAATAACCACCACTTATTGAACTACTACAAATTGTTTCAGAATCACCAAGATAATTCGAAATAGTATTATTGCCACCACCTGAAATAGTATTATAACTACCTGTACAAGTACAGCATATTTTATTAAGCACTCCACCTCCTATAGCGTTACCAAATGCTGAACCATCTTCACAAGCAATAGTATTCATCCAACCACCTGCTATATTTGAACACGATGTACCTACGAAGTTACAGTCCCCACCTGCTATAGTTGAACCACCATAATATGGGTAAACAGGATTATTACATATGATATTATAGTTACCACCACCTATGAATGAAGCAGGTGCAAAAATTGAATTCTGCAAACCTCCACCAATTGTTGAGTAACCACCATAATAACCACTAGCACTAATTGTATTACATTTACCACCACTAACAGTAGAACAGTGTCCACAAGCTGTATTATAATAGCCCCCACCAATAACTGCGTGCAAACCACAAGCATTATTGTGAGAACCACCTGCAACAACTGCTACACTATCAGCATAGTTACGATAACCACCACTAACAGTTGGGAAAATATTCCCTCCTCCACAGTTACATTCCCCACCTCCAATAACTGTACCAAGTGAAAAAGCGATGTTACACTGTCCTCCACTAATAGTTGAAAAGTTTCCACTAGCTGTATTGCAACATCCACTAAATACAGATGAATATGTTGCAGTGGCTGAGTTTCTATTACCACCACCAACTATTGATAAATAACCACTGGCAGTATTAAATGATCCACCTACAACTACAGAAGCAGATATTCCTGATGATGTATTACATACACCTGTGAATACAGCTCCACCATAGCTACTAACTGTGTTGCATAAACCGCCCACAATTACAGCTCTTCTTTCTGAAATATTGTTACATTGACCGCCAACAATTGTTGAATAGCATCCAGAAACAAGGTTTGATTGACCGCCTAAAGAAGCAGTGTAATCTCCACTAGCACCATTACTCACTCCACATCTTAATACAGAACAAGTACCAATACCATTTACAAATATTGTAGGGGCTGTACTAGGACTATATCCTAAAGCTGCACATACGTTAGCTCCTGTTAAGTTTAAACATATGTTACCACTTGTTGTTACAGGGGAACAACAAACATTAATGTTTGTAGCTACAATTCCTACAGATGTAACAGTACCTGTACATGTTGTATAACCGTTTGGATTAGATGAGTCGTATGGTGTATATCCTAATGCTGAGCAAACATTTGCTCCAGATAAGGAAATATTTAGTGTGCCAGATGATGTGATAGGACCGCCTGTTACAGAAATGTTAGTTCCTATAGCATCTACACAGGTAACTGTACCTGTGCATCCTGTATGACTATTGAACGTGTTCCAGTCTGAAGAGGTTAATAAACCTGTGCAGAGTGATGAAGCAGTTGCAATATTTAATGTTATGTCTCCTGAAGATGTAATAGGAGAACTTCCTATTGTTACACCAGTGGTTGCAGATGTAAGACCTACACTAGTAACTGTACCAGTACAGCCAGTGTGGCTATTAAATGTATTCCAATCAGCAGCTGTAAGTAAACCTGTACACACTGATGATGCTGTAGAAATATCAACACCAAGTGTTCCACTTGTTGTAACTGGACTACCAGATAAGAGAACACCAGTAGTAGAAGTACAAGTTGCAACGTTAGTTACAGTTCCTGTACAGCTAGTATGACTGTTAAAATGATTCCAATCTGTTGATGAAAGATAACCATCACTAGCAGTTCCTGATTGTGAAATGGTTAAGTTTGGTGTTGTTCCACCGCTTGAAGCTAATGGAGCAGATCCTGTAACAGATGTTACTGTTCCAACTGACCAGCTTCTATCAGCAGTGAGATCGTATGTTGTACCATTAATAGTTAACTGTCTTGTCTGATTGACAGGAGTATATCCTAAAGCAGGTTGTTTATCGTTAAACGTTGTCCAATCTGTAGCACTTAAATAGCCATCTGTAGTACAATTAGATTGTGAAATACCAAATACACCAGTGGTAGAGTTGTAAGTTAGAGGGGCTGTATGACCTACAGCAGCTCTCACCCTTGTATCTGTATAATATAAGTTACCACACTCAGTCACTTGACAAGATAGATAGTCACCAGTTGTAGCTACAACAGCACCAAATCTACCAAATACACTAGTAACACCATCACTATTGTCTATCTTAACCCATCCTGTAGCAGATTTAACTGCTAAGTCACCAACGTGCCAATCAGTAATACCACCAAGGTTTGTTGTTCCAGATACAGAAACTCTCCAAGCCCAACCTGTTGTTGTTGTTCCAGTGATATCAGGAGTGTTTGTAGCAGCGTTCCAATCACCTTGTAATATGATACCACCAGATGTTGCACTATCAACGTAAGTTTTAACAGCTAATTGTGTTGGATAGAGTGTATTAGATGTTCCTAGAGATGTGCATGTAGATTTATTTGCTACATTCTCAGGAGTGTATCCTAGTGTAGAACAAATATCCCCAGCAGTTGTAGGGTTTGCACTTGTAATTAAACCTTTGCCATTTACAGCAATGTTCAATAAAGTTTCAGATGCATATACATCATTATTAACAGTGGCTAATGTAAGTGTGGTACAAGCTCCTGTAGAACCAGTTCCAGTTACATCACCAATAAATTCTAATGATCCAGATATGTTACTAGTTGTAACACAGGTTACTAACCCTTTTCCGTTCACTGTAATCACAGGAACTTGTGTAGAGCTACCAAATGTACCTGTTGTAGCGTTCACTGTATTAAATGTTAAGCAAGCAGATCCAGGACCTGAAGCTGTTGCATCACCAGTGAGTGCTGTAATATAATTACCAGCTGGTTGCTTAGCATTAAATGTATTCCAATCTACACTAGATAGGTAACCATTTGTTGAAGAATCAGCTTGACTAATAGATAGTGTAGGTGTCAATCCTCCTGTAGAAGCAAGAGGAGATGTTACTGATATACTAGAAATATATGATAGAGAAGGAATATCTGCAGCTACCAAAGCTCTAAATGTAGGAGCCCCTGATCCACCATTAGGACCAGCAAACACTGTATTAGCTGCTGCATTAGATAGAGCAAAGCTTAAAGCAGGAGTTGTTGAGGAGTTGCTTACAGATGTAGTGAATAGTGGAGATAGATTACCAGCACTAAAGTTTGTAACTGTACCACCTAAAGATGGATAGTCATTTGTAATTGTGAAGTTTGGATATGATCCAGTGATGCTAATACCAGTACCGCCATTTAATACCACAGTTTGGTCAGGTGCTGTATTTGTTATTGATATACTTGGAGTGGTATTAGGATTGCTTATAGAAGCATTAATACCTGTACCAGCAGTAATAGATACATTAGTAACTGTTCCTACAGACCAGCTTCTGTTGGCTGATAAATCATGAGATACCCCATTGATTGTCAACTCAATAGCATCATCCACAGGTACATATCCTAATGCAGTAGTGATATCACCATTGCTCACTGGAGTGGCAGATGTGATAAGTCCCTTACCATTTACAGCAAACTTAAGGAAGTTGTTACTTCCGTAAATATCTGTATTAACTGTATTCAACGTTAATGTAACAGGAGATCCTGTAAATCCAGAACCAGTTACATCTCCTTGGAAAAGTAATGCATCAGAAGGAAGAGCAATTAATGTATTTACAACATTTGTAACTCTACCCTTACTGTCCACTGTAACTCTAGGAACGGTTGTAGAATTACCATAAGTTCCAGGTGCACCAAATACAGTTGCTAATGTTAATGTTGCAGCTCCTGGTCCACTTGCTGTACCATCGCCTACTAAAGAACTAATATAGTTACCTGCAGGCTGATAGCTAGTTGAATCTAATGTACCATCACCCTTTACAAATTGTGATGATGTACCACCTGTAGTGACAAGAGCAGAAGCTTCTAATTCACCTACAAAAGCTAATTTATAATTACCACCAATTGTAGTGTTTTGAATCAAAGAACCACCCAACTGAACAGGTTGTCCAGGGGCAGATTGTATCAAACCGTTGTTAAAAGCATACCCAATAGAAGCATCAGCAAACTTAGCATCTATTTTTTGTAGAGCAGTTTGTAAATTATCATTGGTAGTGATGCCTGTATATAATAAAGTCTCACCTTCGTAAAATACGCAGGTAGCATTCAGTATAACTGGACATGGTTCAGCTGAACAAGTAACGTTCATATTAGTAAATTAATATATGTAATAATATAACAAAGCGAATGTGCATGGAACACATTCGCAAAGTTAATGAATATAGTTTATTTTCAATGAGTTAGAATAAAGAATGCCACATAATATAGCAATTACCTCCTGCTTTCTTTCTGGATGGTAATATCAAATTCTTTAGCAAAGTCAGCATCCAATATACCACCATAGGTAAACAGAGATTTGGTTATAGGGAACATCTTACCAAGATTCTTTACAGGCTGAGCTTTCTTCCTCACCTGATCTGCAGATAGCTCAGGATTAGAAGTATCTAACCCTGTCATTTCCATAGTGACATGGCTAGTGAATCTTCCTATATCTGAGAAGATACCAATAGCTGGGAACATTGACCCACTAAGAATCTTCTGAAACTCAGCAGGATTGTAGAAGAATGAAAGTTCCCCAATAAACTTGTCTATCACCCTCTCTGTATATCTGTGGAAGTTCTTATCAGCTCTGTCATCATCGTCATCAGGAGCAGCAAATCCAAGAGCAAACATAGCACCAAACATAGACATCAGAATACTAAGTTCCTTCACCTGGTTTCTTAGGTTGGTTCTAACCATATCTATGAACTCGTCTCTATCCATCTCTAGAGGTTTACCTGTACGCTTTTGGTACTGTTCAGCAAACTCCTCATACATCTTATCCATTGCAGCAAGTCCTTTATCGTTGAGACTCAATATGTTATAAATGTTAGATGACTTATCTCTAATAGATGTACCCAACACATAAGCAAAAAGTCTAATCCTTCCTATGTCATATTTCTCTCCTGTGGTAAGACCATCTTCTCCAATTTCTACAGAGAAGTCATCACTCACCTTTCTAAACTCTCCAAAGCGTGTATCCACAAGCTTAGGAATCCAGTTCTTGAAGATCATCATAGACTTAGTCCAAATGTTCATTCCCATACGGTTGAGGTCACTATCAGCTAGGTTACCTGTTGCATTTCTAGATATACGTCTAGTGAGGTTAGTAAGACGTTGAAGTTCTGTGACATTAGATAGGTCAAGACCAGGGATGACAAGTTTACCATTCTCTAACTTCTTAACAACATTGAGAGATCTAGTTTTCTTAAGCTCTTCTATCTCTTCATCTATCTTAGAGGCTACCTCTTTATACTTAGAGGCTGAATCATAACGATCTTTATACTTCCTCTTTACAAACTCACGAATGCTCACAATCTTTCCATCCTCTACCATCATGTTATCTAGGAGAGTGAGGAATATAGATTTCTCAATATGTTGTTCTGGTTCTCTCATGAATACCATGAGGAAGTCAGAGAAGCTAGCTCTTGTCAGCTTTGTAAGACCAGACTTCTGTAGCTTTTCATATGTAGGATCATCTTTAAGAGGCATGAACGTATCAATTAATTGAAGGAACATGTCACGCTCTTCATCATTCTTAAATTTGTTTCCAACAAGTTTTACCTCGTTAGCCAACACCTCTCTAGCCTTGAAATAGTTTCCAGCCTGCGTAGCAATCTGAATGTTACCACCAAATGCGTTCACAGCACCAGATATAAACTCAAGTCCTAATGTTTTAAGTTGGAATGCTCTGTTTGCAGCATCCATAGTTTTTACTAGAGATGTAGCAGATGGATTCTCTTCAGGCTTAAACACTTCTCTACCAGCTACACTATTAACAGCACCTTTGATAAAGTTCATTACCTTACCTACAGCAAGTGGTGTATCACTATCAGATAGAGGGTATTTCTGTTCATATAATAATGCACGAAGAAAGTCATTAAATATCTTAGCGTTACCTTCACTTGTAGCATTTCCTTCAGACATAACCTGAGGTCTGTTGTTCTTATCATATACAACTTCACCGTTATTATCTGTAGAAAGATAGCCTTTGAAGGTTTCAATAGTTTTAACCAGTTGTAGTTGATCTTCCACCTCAGACAGATATTTGTACTTCTCCATATGGTTGATGTACAATATCATGTTCTTAAAGATGTCTTCACTTACATCAGAGTAATCGTTTACACCATCTTCACCACGTGTGAAATCATAAGTGTAGTATTTAGGAATAGCATTTTCTAGTTCACCAGTAAGCTCGTTCACCTGACCATATCCTACATCATCTGCTTGAAGCTGTAAGTTTTTACCAAAGTTCATTACAGCAGACAAATCAAAGTCCCAAGCTAAACTTTCAGCCATTCCTTTTCTAACAAAAGGAAGGAATGTAGAAGCCACCTGATTACCAATATATCCAGAAGATTTAGCCTTCTGGTTCATTTCAGATATGAAGTTGTAGAGCTCTAGAAGTTCTGGATCATTTAGAAGATTTTTGTATTCTTCTGAATACCATTTAGTTAGAGGATGTCTCTTAATAATATAGTTGTTCCAACCAATAAAGTCTTTTCTATCAATGTTCCACTTACGTTGTTCTTCAAGAATTAAACGTTCCATTAGATCAACATCATCGTCATGTAGTTTCTTAATTCTTTCTATCTTCTTATCTAAGAGTTCTTTAGCTTCTTTTCTGTAGGCATCAACATCAATGTTGTCCATAATCCATCTCTTGTCACGGTAACCCTCAAGAGAGTTGTTATCCACTTCATCAAAGAACTTCTTGTCAAACTTGTATATTAGTTTATTAACTAATTTATCCTTACTATCTTTTTGATAGATTTGTTGTACAAGAGCTCTAATATCTCCACCTCTGTCTATAAGCTTCTTACGAATAGCCATAAGTTTATCCACCTCACCAAGTGCTTCTCTAGATGCTCTACCTTTTGCATTTGTTACAAGTTTGTAAAGCACTTGCAGAGATGCCATAGGTAATTCAGATATACCTCTGAAGGTAGCAGATAGTCCTTTTACCACAGCTTCAGGACTCAACAATCCTTTAACAAGATTCTTCTGTCCAATAAACTTATCAGCAAACTCACCAGATACATTTCTAATTTGTTCTGCAGAAAGACGGATTTCTCTAGCCTCATCACTGATGTTCTTGAGAAGCTCCTTTCTCATAGCTATATCATCCTGAGCTTCCTCAGTAGTAGCACCTTTCTCCATGTCTTTGTTGTAGATGAGCTCACCAATCAAGTCATCTATTCTACCAAATACATCTGCAAAAGAATTATACTCTCTCATGTTTGCAGAGAATTCAGACAGTTTCTCATCTGTAAAGTCTTCTCCTTGAGCGTTAGCAGGTCTACCTTTGTAAGTAGTATTGTAATCATCAATAAGTTGCTGACCCTCTTTTCTCATCACCTTAATTACATCTACAAGAGGAGCAATGTTTAATGTACCCTGAGCTGTACGTATAGCTTGCTTTAGGATGTTCAAACGGTCACGCTTGAACTCACGCTCATCTTCTTCTGTAACCACCTTCTTAGAGATCTGTTTGTAAGCAGCATTAAGTTTCTTAATCAATTGATCAAGACGTTCAAATCCTGTAGACTCTGTTTCTTCAGATACAGGAACTAAACGTAAGTCTTCTATCTCTTCTGTGTTCACAGAACCAATAGCAATACCTGACAAGTTAATATTTGAGTTCTTATCCTTAGGATTTTGTAGTTTAAGTTCCATGATGATAGGAATAGCTCTATTCATACCCATCTCTTTCACACCATATCTCTCACGCAGAATATCCTTATATCTACCAAGTTGAATATTGTAAGCTCCCTGCTTAAACCAAGAAACATCTTTAGCATCAGCAGCTACACTCATAAACTTCCAGTCTATAATATTAGCCTTACCATTCTCTTCTACAATCAAAAGGTCAATTGTACCAGCTTCTTTTTCTTTAGGGTCATAGATAACTACCTCAGAGAATACAAGAGGATTCTTGCCATCTTTAGAGAACCTATCGATCAAAGCAGTGTAATACTTCTCTAGTTTCTCATACACATCTTCATCTATAGAAGATAGTTTTGCTGCACGTGGATCAACATTCTTCTTTCTTGTTCCATCAGAATTGAAATATCTTCCATGGATTTCTTCAAAGAATTTGTGTCCTTTTACACCAAGTTGTCTCTTAGTTTCATTAAACTTTTTTTCTTCCTCTGTAAATACTTTACCAGGAAAGCGTTGTCTGTACCAAGCCTTCACACGGTCAGTTACCCTCTTAGTTACACGAGCCCATGTACCATCAGGTTGTTGTGCCTCATACCAGTTGGATGCTTCTTCTGTATCTAGAAGAATAGGATCTGTAGCTTGTTTATCTTCAACCTTCCTGATACTATCTTGTGTCTGAAGGATACGTTGTTGTATAGCCTTCTGAGGATCAGATAGTTGGTAGTAGATTTGGTCAGCACCAGCATCAATGACATTACCTTCAACACCTTCCTCAATAATAGCAGCAGCTTCTTGGAAGATGTCAATATTAGCAGATTTGTACATTCCTCTGAACCAGTCAAGAATCTTCTCAAAGAAGTTTCTGATGATAGACCTATTGGTCTCATCCATAAGCTCAGGGAATTCTGTTGTACCCTCGTTGTTGTATACAATCAACTCAGCAATCAACTTATCTACAGCCTCTTTCTTTATCTTACGAATGTTAGGCTTTCCATTAGGAAGTTGATAGTTAGGATTGTTCTTATACTGGTCAAGGGTTTGTTGATAGATGGCAAACCTATCTATCTTACTAATCATTTGTGTAACTAGCTGAGGATTCTTCTGCTCTAGAATAGCTGTTGCAATGTGCACCATCTCTTCTGTTAGAGCTACGTTTTCTTTTCCTTCAGCTATAGCAATCACCTTACTCACTACATCAGCCACAGCATTTATTCCTGTAGAATTTAAACCAGCCTCACGTGCGTAGGTAGCTAGGTCCTTGATGGTTACACCCATCTTCTCTAGGATCTGCTTTACCTTACTAATGGTTTCTGGAGAAGCTTGTGTAAGAGGCATTTCTGCCGTTTGAAAATTAATATTATTAGGATCGTAATAAAATGATACACCACCATCAATAGGTTTTACACGAAAAGCACCTTTTGATTCTAACTCTTTCATCTTAGCAACTTTTGCTGCCACTGTATTTTCTGTTACTACAGAACCAGATTTAGTGTTATCATATCCACCCTTATCTATAGCAAATGATCCTTCATTAAATACAGACTTAATTTGGTTAGATGTTTTAACAGCATATATATTCATGTTCCCACCTTCATCATTGGTTAACATACCACCAGTATCTGAAGTATCACTACTTAAACCAAAATAACCATCTTCTACTATTTCAAGTTCTTTTATATTTAAAAATGCTGGATATACTTTTCCACTTTTGTCATAAATATTTTTCGCAGCATTAAATTCTTCTTCACTAATTTTATATTTTTCAACAGCTTGATTGGGTTTTAAACGCTCACTAGGTAAATTAGTATCTTTTTTTAAAAAGTAATTATCATTTCCTATACTAATCTTTTTATAATTAAACCCATTTACAGAAAAGATTCCATCATTTGGTATTATTTTTTGACTTCTATAATAATCAGCATAACGTAAATCTGGAGTAAAATAAATACCTAACTCATTACGTTTTAGTTTGTTAGAATCAAATATTTCTATGTTTTCATTATCTGTACCATGATATACTACTAATGGTTCACCTATTGCATTTACAACCTTAGATACATCTCCTCTATTTGGTCTTGTCCAATCACCAAACCAAGCTTTAAACTCATCAGAACGAAGTTGATTATACAACTTGTCAGCCTCTTCTTCAGTTGCTACAAGTGCTCTTATATCATTCCATGTTTGTGATGTTTCTTCTTTACCTGTAATAGGTGATGTGATTATTCTACAGCTCATATTTATTATTTACAAGGTCCTTTTTTGAAGTTTAAATTATCATTTTCAGTAGTAGGAGATATATCATATACGTAAAGTTTACCTTTACCATTCATCCAATCTTTAGTTTGTTGATATAGAAGATCGTTTACAGTTGCATATCCTTCAGACTTAAGCATTGCTTCTTTACCTCCAGCTTCTTGAATTGAAAGTAGTCCTCTATTTGTCACTGTAAAGTTTTGTCCACCAAAGTTAACTGTAGCTGATTGACCAACAGGAATTCCTATGTTTTCAAATTCTCTTTGACTTCTTGTAGTGGTAGTCTTTTTACCAGCTTTAATCTTTTCAACATTAGGACTAGTCATTGCTATTCCCTTAACTTCAGTAGGAGTACTAGATAGTGCGTTATTAAGCTGTTCTCTCCAATTAGCATCTGCCATATTAATTGTAGGAATACCTTTTAATCTAGCCATTTCTACAGCTTGTCCTGTTCCACCTTCAGGTCTAACACCTTTGGTTTCTTTAGCATAGAACAATACAAAGTCTACAGGTTTGTTAAGATTATCACCAAACACTTGGTTAGTATTTCTAGCCATAAGCTTTAATGCGCCTGGACTTAAAGCATTTGGATTTGGATGCATCTCCTTAGCAATAGCTTGTTCTCTTGGTCTAGATCCTTGATTTTCAGGAGAGAACAAATTCTTTTTATTAGTACCATCATCAAATGCCTTATCAGCACCTTCTTTATTTCCTCTAAATGTAACTCCTGTGTTTAATGTATACCCTTTACGTTCAAGTTCTCTTGCCACCTCAGTCATTTGTTTAAGAACTGCTGGAGGAGTTTGTCTTGAACCAATACCTGCATAAGTCATATTTTGTTTAGCTGATTTACTAGGAAGTTTGTTAAACTCTGGTTTACCTGGATATTCAGTTTTAACATCTGCTGTTATCATTCCACTAGGAGTTGGTTTGGTTTTTACTTTGCTACCATCTAGGAACTTGCTAATAATCACGTTGTTATCAACATCTTCCACCTTCATAAAGCCGTTCTCTAATACAGACTTGTGGTCTGTTGCCCAGAACTCGTTAGCTCTAAAGCTATCTCCCCAAGCGTTGATAGCTTTGTAGACAAAGTATTTCTTACCATCGTAAGCTGTGTGCTCAAGGGCTGTATTATAATTGTCATACACCTTCTTGAACAAAGCCTTGTTGATGTAAGAATAATCAGCAGCTCTACGCATTTCAGCTTTTTTAGCAGCAATAGCTTTATATACATTCCTATCTGCTATAGCTTTGTCTAGCTCTTCCTTTGTAAGAACATCCTCTTGCTTCTCCCATGTATAAACAATATAATCGGAGTTAGCCTCTCTGTTCATTTTAGAACGAGTGAGTATAGGAGGAATATCATTAGTAGCCATGGCTTGTTTAACAGCATCTGGTAAGAACTTCATAGATGGGTTGTAATGCATTCTTCCTGCACCAGTCGTAATAAGAGCTGCTTTCAGATAAGGAACTACATCATCGTTATTCCAGTTATTTCTCTGGAATACACCCAGCTTATAAAAGTCCTCTAAGTTAGACATTCCTTCTAACTTAGACAAAGTTTTATTGTACACATCTTCAAAATCTTCATAAGGAAGTAAGTTAGTAAAAGATATTGGAGATGGAGATAGTCCACTTTGTAGAACAGCTAATAGCTTAATTCTTTCATACAATGGATTATTCTCACCCTTTAGATAATCTCTAAGCTCACGGAAGGCATAGATCACATTGTTTTGATCGTACACTTTGTTCTCTCCCATGTTCAACTTAGCGTTGTTAGGACCACCAGCAGCAGCTCTAATAGAAGGTATACCCTCTATAATATCTATTACATGGTTTCCATATAGAGGATGTTCTCTTCCTTTACTCTTAACTTCATTTACAAACATAGCCACTTCTCTACCAACACCACCATCGTTAACCAATATATCTTTGACCATCTCGTTTAACTTTTGGTCAGTCTGTACTGCCCAGTCAAACAAGTCATTAACAGCTTTCTGTGCTAGCTTTACAAAGTCTCTATCGCTAGTTTCTACATAAGGAAGCAACACCTTTTGGATTACACTTCTCACCTTAGGACTGTCAGACTTGATGATTTGAGCAAATGCATCTCTAACGCTGTTCACTGTTTCAGCAAGCTTGCCTATGAAAGAATTAGCAAGAAGTGTATCTACAGAACTGATGATAGTATTCTGAGCCTTAATCTGTTGCATTTGTTTCTTGAACACTAAATAAGGATCGTTAAATGAAGATGTATCATAGTTAGAACCTTGTGTTACATGGAACATTTGCTCACCCATCTTAGCGTATTTCAAGAACTCTTTAAGCATCAGATACTGGTCCATCTTCTCACTATTGGTCATATCAGCAGTGGTCTTACCTACGTTGTTCTTAAGAACGGTTTCTCCAGGAATTCTGAATGCAGCCAGTCTTTCTTGTAATTCAGCTTCTGTCATGTCTTGTTGATACACCTCAGACATGTCTTTTACAAACGTGTCCATGAATAGCCAAGAGTAACCAGCGCTTTCTATATTTCTAAGGTAGTCACGAATGATTGGCTGGTTCATGAAATAAGCCACAGTCTTTACAGGAACACCTGCCTTAATTAAGAATAACCATGTAGAAGCTACGTTTGGTGTAGCACCAAGTTCCATAATCCATGGGCCCTTAGAGATGTCCACATAACCATCAATGAACATACCAATGATGTCAGAGATGTATTCTCCTGCCTTATTAGTAATCATAGATAGGGTGGGTACCATCTTACCATCCACCTCGATTGCATTATACTTATCAAACCTAATATCAGCATTACCTAACCAGAATCTATCCTCTTCAGATACACGACTTAATCTACTCTTATCTATGTAGATAGGTTGACGTTGATTCAATGAGTGGTTTGTTTGGTTTACAGCAGCAATACCAATTGCATACTTACCTGTTACAAACGCATGACGCAATCTTGACATAAATGTTCTGTCAAGCATGTTGTCTACATTCTTATAATCAAATGACTGACCTACAGTTTTCTCAGCAATTTCTTCAGAGAGTTTCTTTAAAGACTCTGCAGAGTTTGGCTTAATGAGGTTGTCATAGTTCTTAGGATGGGTGATGAGATTCTCCATACTCTGGATGTACTCATTCTCCAAGCTCTTCTTATATAACCTGCTGATAATCTGGTCTTTAGAAGGTATGCCTTTTGTAAACTCCTGTGTAAGTTCTTCCTCAGAGAACAACTTACCAAATATGGCACTCATGAGTTTACCACCTTTAGACTCCTCAGCAATGTCTTGCAATAAGAGTTGTTCCTCAGCAATATATCTGTCAAGCTCTTTCATCTCTTCATCTGTAAGGAATTCACCTTTATCAAAGAGTTCTTTGAACTTGTTAACAGCTTCTTCACCAATTCCAAAATAAGGAATCAGTCTAGGTTTACCGTCTTTAATATATACGTTCTTAAGATATACTGAAAGTTTATCTATATCAAAGTCAGATCCTACCTTCTGAACCAAAGCAGCAGGAACTACCACACTGTCTCCAAATTCTTTAGGAAGAAACTTCTTAATAACTATTACGTCAACAGAGTTTTGCTTCTGTGTAGGAATACGATAGCCCACACCAGCTAAAATCTTCTGTCCTTCTTCTGTAGTGTTCAAGTATTCTAATAGTTCCTCATCTGATAGAGGGCTATCAAACCATCTACCAAGCATCACCTCAGCTACACGCTTACCATCTTTTACATAGAAATCTAATACATCAGACTCATAAAGTCCATCCTTCACATTACGTACACCACTTTCTAGCATAGTAGAAGGAATCTGTACCTTCATACCACCACTAATCTTTGGAGATATGAATTGCTTGTCAGCAATAGAATAGATGATGTTTCTCACTTGTTGGTATGCAGGAGTTGCTTCAAGCACCACCTTACCCTGTAAGAATCCAGCTAATGCATCAGAGATGTTATCATTCACTTCTCTCTTGAGAATTTCATCACGTAGGGTTTGTGCAGCTTTAGAGAAGTCTGTGATTTCAAACTTCCTGCTTACAATATTACCGTCTTTATCTTTTGTAATAGTTTCTTTGATGCCTAGTTTGTCAAGGGTGTTCTTATATCCCTCTTCAATTAAAGCCTCAAGAATATCTTGGTTGTTTTTAATTTCTTTATAGAGCTCAGACTTTTCAACCTTTTCAGCATCGCTAAGTTTATACCAAGCTTTGTATCTGTTTGCAAACGGTTGACCAGAGAAGAAATCTACAGGTACACCAGCTTCCATGAAGTCAAGTGTAATGAGCTTTGTAATCTGAGATCCTCTAGTTACAAGGTTATCTTCTTTAGAAGGCACCTCAGCTTGAATACTCATGATAGAGAAAGGAACATTAATAACACCCTTGTAAGGATCATCGTTGAACGCACCATCCTTATATGTTTCATGAGGACTTTCAGCTCCCACCTTTCTACCACTTGTAAACACCACATAATCAATGTCTTCTCTCTGCATCTTATCATACAACTTGATAGCATTAGCATCCTTGTCTATCTCTTTCATAATACGATATGATAGAGGATATAGAGCGAACTTATCTAGCACCACATCGTTATATGAGCTAGCTGTACCGTTCTTTGCAAGCTTGCTACCAGACACAATTGGTTTAAGAGGAGTGTATGCACTCTGAATGCCAGGATTACCAGCAGCAAGAATAGCCACCTCTTCTTTTAATAGAGGGAGATTCTTATCTCTCTTTTCCCATGCAACATCATATCTGTATTGACGCTCTTCTTCACTATTCCAATTACCAGCTCTGATTCTGAACTGACGGTTAGCTTTCATATTAATGATACCACTACCATCGGTTTCTTTAAATGATGTATAGTTAGGAAGATCAATTATACCAATTACGTCAGCATGTGTAGCTGAACGGAAATAGTCTTGTGTAAACTTCGTAAAGCCAATATCTCCAGCACTGAATCCTCTGTTCCAAACATTGCTTAGAGCAGCGTTCATCTTTGGAGAGTTGTTGATGATAGCTTGACGTGGAGAGTTAAAACTCTTGATACGCTTGAGTTCATCTTCATACTGATAAGGATCAGAATAAAGAAGCTTATGCATCTCAATGTTAGCAATCATATAGTTGGCTGTAAGGGCCATGAGTTGTTTGTCCACTTCTTTCTCACCAATATTCTTTGGTAGATTGATGTTTTCAAAATCAAAGCCTAACATACCTTCCTTCAGAATGCCATACTGTGTGAGGGATTGCTTCAGCTTGATCATATCCTTCTGGATAAAATCAGCCAGCTTACCATTTATCTTATTCTCAAAATTATTGTACACCTCTTCAGGAGTTCCTTTAGCAGCCAATACATCTGAATGTAATGTGTCACCAAGGATACCTTTGAAGAAACGCATCTCATCAGACTTTCTACCTTTTGCTACAGAACGATTTTCTCTAACTAGTTCAAGCTCAGCTTTAAAATATTCTTTGAAGATAGCATTAATGTCACCCATTCCTCTACCAACAGAGGCTGTGGATATAGCATTGCCCATCTTAATCATCCATTCAATAGATGCATCCCCAGGAACAAGATTTAGGTAGTAACCTGATAGGTTAAGATTTAGTTCTTGAACCAGACGATCTTTGTATGTAAGTTTAGAAGACTCTTTACGCTTACCTTTCTCTTCATTTACTAATCCACTTACATATCCAATCTTGAATAAGTCTTCTGTGTCTTTCTTACGAGTGCCAGCATCTGTGAACATTCTGCTCAACAAATTAGAACCCTTAGCAAATGAATCTGTCAAAAGATAACTATAACGTGTACCACCTACAGACTCTTTATTAAATCTTTCAAGCTTAGAAAGGAAATCAGATAAATCACTAGCAGCATTTGTACCAATAAAAGATTGTGTACGCTCACCAGATACGTTAAAATATGTGCTGCTAAACTCAGGATTACTTACAGCACTCTTTACAAGACCAAGCTCAAGTAAACGACCACTCATACCAAGAGCCTTTCCAGAGAAGGTAGCAATCTTTTCTGTTCTGGAAATACTTTCCTTAATACCAGCAACAGCTGCTTTGAACACTTTGTATTGCTCAGGAGTCATCTTATTTACATCAGATACAGTGAATGGTATTCCCATTCTGTTTAGGAAGTCCACCATAGCTGTAACACTATTCAGGTTTACACCTTTTAGCTTAGCAGGGTCTCCCTTGAATACTTTCTCTACATTATCATATGTAAAGAATCCTTTACCTTCTTTAGCCTTGAATACAATTGAGTTAATGTATTCACTTCTAAGTTGTTGTGCAGCAGAAGAAAGGTTTGCTTCACCCACAACCACTTCTCCGTTCTCAAGGATGAATACATTCCTTACATCAGGATTCTGTTTCTTAAATGTATTCCATATAGAACTAATAAGTTGTAAAGCATGTTGTGTGTCCACCTTAGATAGATCAACACCGCCATCTTTCCAATCTCTCTTAGTAATTCTTCTGTATAATGTTCTATAATTAGGATCGCTTACAGCCATCTGACGAAGTCTACCTAACATATCTTCTACGCTAGCAGAAGTGTGTAGGTTGTTCATCATGCTGATGTATGTCTTACTTACAGGTAATAATTTTGCTCCACCAATAGATGAAGGAACAAGTTTACCATTATCATCCACTTCAGGGATGGTAGCTAATAAGATCTTTACAGCACTGTTAGACTTCTTGAAGTTATCTATCTTGGTAGCATCCTGATAGGTTTCTCTACCACTATTGTTCTCATCTTTAAGATTGATATTATCGTTCTCATCAAATTCGATAGCATAGCTCTTAAGATATTCCTCATGTCTTTCAGTGATTGTACTCCATTGATCCTCAACGTTTTGCATCAATTGCAAAGTGTTGGATATCAAAGGATTAACTTCTTCTTGTGTAAATTCACCATCACTAACAAGTGATTGAGCCCCACGAATCTTCTGAGATATAGTCTCAAGCACTTGATCCTTCAGCTTAGCATACACTTGCTTCTTGTTTCTCTTCTCAATGTTAAACAGACTTTCATCTGTCTTGATTAGATCTACCAGAGTGAGGTAGGTCATGTGCTGAATGATGTCACTTCTTTCTTTGTCATTAATATCCTTAAGACTAAGAGCAGCATCTGAATCAGCAAATGCATCCTCGATATCAATCACACCCTCTTTAGCAAAAGCAAGACTGTTTTGGAATGGTACGTGGGATTTGTAATAACCCTGACCAATCTGACTAAACATTTTCTCCACCTTAGAATTTGATTGTGGACCAAGGAAAAACTCTTTAATAGCTGTTACCATATCAGCAAACAGCTTCAATATATATGGTCTACCTTTTGAAGGCTTAGCAGGAATCTTCTTAAACTGTACGTAGTCTCTGAACTCTTCAGCTAGCTTTTCTTCAAGCTGATCTTCTGTAGCTTCAGAATAGCTAACGTCATTCATAGATGCTCTGTCATAGAACTTACCACTTCTAGATTTCATTTCATCTAATACAGCTTTCTGTTCTGTAGGGTCAGAGAACATTCTCCATACAGCATGGAACACCTCGTGATACACAGTACCCACCTCAGCATTCTCATAGATGTATATTGCACCATCTTTAAACATACCCCAAGCTTGTCTACCATTGGTAGCTTGTATAATGTTCTTTACACGATACACAGGAACGTTAGGGAAGTTAGACTTAAGCCATGTTTCCACTTGACTCCAGTTCTCAGGAACAAATGCTTTAAGTTCTTTCTCAATCACTACACGTAGAGCCTCATTGTCTAATCCACTAATCTTCCTATTTACAGCATCCATTACAGACTGACTAATAGGCTTACCCATCTTAGACTCAGCATCAGCAACCACCACTTCTTCTACATCATCAGGAATAGTTACAGTGAGGTCAGCTTCCATAGCTTTCATTTCATTAAGCGTAGGAGCAATAGCATTGAATACTGTCTTCTTTAAGATTTCTCCAGGATCTTTTCCTGCAGCTTTTATCTTAGCAACCACCTCATCTAGATCACCACCTTTTAAGATTTTAATCTCTGTATTAGCATTCTCAGCTGTAGTGTTAGCAGAAGCTGTAAACATAATCTTCTTTCCTTCTGGAGAAGTGTATGTTTGTGGAGTGTTACCGTCTAACTTATATGTAACAGGAGTGGCTGTTGTAATAGGTTCTGTTCTAGCTGTTCCTTGTGCTTGTGCTAGAGCAGAAGTGTCTGGTTGTAATACAGCTGCTGTTGTAGGAGCACCTGGTGTAAGCACCTTAGGTGCAACCACCTTCTTCTTCTCAACTACAGGGATAACAAAGTTATCAGCTGTGTCAGTTGTAAAGAAGTAGATGTTTGTTCTATTAATATCTTCATTATTAACTGTAGGTCTAACAGTGGTAGATAGAGGAAGCTCTTCACCACTTCTCACCTTACCATCAGGAGTTTGATTAGATAATAGATATGACTGATAGTTCTTCCATATTCTGCTGGTTATCTCACCAGACTCAGATATGGATAGGATTTCTTCGTAAGGCTCATTAAGTTGCTTAGCAAAGTGATTGTTGATATTGTTGTACATGTTTGATAACATGAGAACAATAGCATCTTTATTTTCCTCTAGAGCTGTAGGTGTAAACACAAAGTCTTTACCCTTTCCAGAGAGTGTAAGCATTAACTTTCCAGTCTCACTGTCCTTTTCAAAGAATACACTGTTATAACCTGCAGGTTTTCTTTCCTTGTTTTGATTTTCAGGAAGACCCCAGTATACAGTGGATTTCAACCAGTTAAGTAAACGTTCAGACTTAGCATCCTTTATACCCACTTGTGGATCAAGCATGTTCTTAGCTAGCTGAAGAATAGCTTCATAGATAGTTTCAGCTTCTTTTGTACTGTGCTGTTTGTTCTGAAGTTTAACCAGTCCATTAGGAGTTTCAAGTAGCACGGTTCCTACAGGAACTCTGAATGTTACAGTGCCCTGCTCTACAATAGCAATATTACTACCTTCAGTAGGAAGAGTTGGTATAGTTATCAATTGTCTACCCTCTAACTCATCAGTAGTGATAAGGTTAGCATCTTGTACAGATGTTCTGGTGTCATAGATAATCTTACCATCAGCATCTGTTACATTCTCAACTCTTCCAAAGGAAGCTTCAATCTCATGACGCTCTGATAGATCTGGATTACCAATTACTGAGTTACGCCATTCCTTGTATTGTTTTGTAACAGCATCTCTAACTTCCTGAGGAGTGTCTTTACGGAACATGCTTTCGTTGTTAAACTCAGCACCCCATTTCAGGTCACCATCAGGGAACACTTGGAATATAGCAGACTCTAAAGGATTAGTTCCATCAGGAACAGGTTGTCCGTCCACTCCTACAAGTTGAATGTCACCATTCTCATCCTCTTGAACCATAACAAGGGCAATGATTTCATCCTTGTTGATGTCCTCATCAATTAATCCTGCTTCATCCATTCTCAACATATCTGTGAGACCAGGAACTAGTTGATCCTCATTCTTAGATGTAACATATACACCACGAATGTTCTTTCTATTATCAAACCTGTTTAGGTTAAATCCAAATGTGTTAGCTCGTATTTGATGAGGTTTACCTCTTACGATACCCATGGTACCTCTAGGAATAATCTCATCAGACTTCTTAGCTGTAGGTTCGTATTCTTTATTAAACTCTACTGTTTGAACACCTGTATCAGCTGTACCAAGAGCTTCAGTTAATAGTTGCTCATTCTCCATCATCTTATTTTCCTCAGCTTTCATAGCTTGATATGTATCAGCTACAGCTTGGAACTTATCTAAGATGAGTTTCTTAGCATCATATTCTTGTTGAATATCAAGGAAGTCTTTGTATAAATCATTGATCTGGTCACTTAGCTTATCAACTCTATTCTTACTTACAGAAATCTCCTTCTTAGTATCTGCTAATAGCACATAGTCAGCAATGAAATTCTTAAGTGTAGGTATATCAGCTAATGCACCTCCTTCATTAATAATCTTTTCAAATTGGTCTTTGATATAGCTAGGATAGTCTTTATCAAATTTCTCAAATGACTCTTTTAATAGTTTAGTAAACTCTACAATAGAATCTTCAATCTTTTGAATAAGATTATTTAAGCTCTTAATATTATCTTGAGTTTTATTACGTAACTCCTCAATGATGTTAACTTGGTTCTTTAACTCTTTTAAGAAGTCTCCAGAGTTTTCTGGAAGCTCATCTAAGTTTTGTTTAAAGTCTTCAAAGTAAGATAGATTAAATTCTAATTCATCTCTATCTGCAGTTAATTCAGCTATTTCTTTTTCAAGAACTTCTTTAGTTGCATTTAAACTAGAAATAGATCTTAATGCTCTAGATAAGAGTTTGTTGAAAGGGCGAACAATAGTGTTACCTGATAGGTCTTTCTTTTCTAACCCTTTATACTCTTCTAGGTCTTCATTAATTTTTTCTAATTGCTCTTTCTTAGCAGCAAGTTTTTTCTCTATCTTTTCTAATCTTTCAGAATACTCAGTAGCCAATTCTGTAATGATTGCTAAACGATTGTCTCTATTTTTAGCTAAGGTTTCTTTCTGAATAGCAATCTCTTCAGCAGATGTAAACTCCTCTCTAGCAATCCTTTGCTCTTCATTTTCTATCTCACCAACCTTTTTAATACGAGCCTCTGTATATCCTTCCTGAGCAACAAAGAATTCATTCTTCAGTGCCTTTCTTTTAATCTTTCCTTTATTATCTTTGTATACAAAGAATAACTTACCCTTATCATATTCAAGTCTTCCTTGTTTTTTACCACCAAACTTCTCTCCAAAGTTGTATTCAAAGATTTCGTTTCTGTGGTTATAGAAGTATTTAGCTGTTTTATTAGCACGAACATCTGCCACCTTTCCAAGCTTATAGTCTTCAAGAACTTCTTTAGATACATCTCTAATCTGTCCTTTGTTATCTTTTATCTTGATGGTGCCATCTTCATTCTCACCAAGAATGGTGAGTTCAGAAACTTCTACAGGAACCTCTAAACCATCTTTATCATAGTCCACTTTTTTACCAACAAAGTATTCTGTACCAACCTCTAATTCTTTCTCACCAGTTTTGGTTTTCACCTTGATGGTTTCTCCTTTAGGAGTTTCAGTTTCTTCTATGTCAGTAGGAATAAACTCTTGGAACTTAACAGGTTCTTTCTTTATCTCATTGTATTCTTTCAAATAGCTGTCTCTACGAATAGCCATTTCAGCTACATCCTCAAGAGATTCAGCAATGTCTTCTTTCTGATCGTCAGTAAGATCTGTAATACTATTGATGTTGTCAATAGCATCATTGAAGCTATCTACATTACCATCAATGATATCTTTCATCACTTGATTGACATTAATACCAGCAGCAGTAAGTTTAGAAGTGAGGGCAGGTATACGTACATCATAGTCAGCCACTTTAGAAGCAGCATATACCATCTTGTCTATCACCTGTGGTGTATATAATAAATTACCATTATCATCAACTTGTCCTCCATAACGTAAGTTAAGAGACTCATAAAGAGATAATGTGTTATTAGCTGTTTGTTCAAATTTACTAAGACGATCTAAGAATGCTGGTGCTGTATCTGTAGAAAGAGCTTTACCCTCAGCAACAAGCTGAGCAAAACCTTCTTCTGTACTAGCTAGAAATCTATAATCATTTATGTCAGCTTGTACTAGATCAAATCTACCATATTTGATACGAGGAGACAAGTAGTTATTTACAAAGTCTGCCTCTCTATCTTTACTATTCAAAACATCACCTTTTCTTAAGAATTGTTCTCTTTCCTGTTGTAGCACAGTGCCACGGTTTACAGAATCAATAGTTTCTCTTGTGAAGTCTGATAGTCTATACTTATTGAACTTTTGGATAGCGTCTGCTGTGTTTCTAGACTTCTCTCGTTGTTCTGCAAATGTACCTTTAGCTTGCATGATGGCTCCAGATAATCCACCAATCAATACATTCTCTATACCTTCATCTGTAGTTAGTGTTTCTATAAATCCCTCAGAAAGGCTATCAAGGAAGCTAGTAGGCTCATTGTTATCTTTCTTATTGTAATAATTCTGTACACCTTTACCAATAGCAAACTGAGCACCTTCTTCAAATGCTTCAGACGCAGAGAATGTATATGGTCTAATTTTATTAAGTGTACCAAGAATTTTATTAGCACGAGAAGGTTTAGCTATATACTTACCACCATCTTCAATAATATCTCTTGTTTCTCTTGCAAGACCATTCAATACAGATTTCTCCCCTTTGTATGTAGAGCCAAGTATTTTTGGAAACTGAATATAGTTAGTAGCTGTTAATAAACCAACATTTAATAAGAAAGCAGAATTACCCACTTCTGAAGCTCTTACATTAATATCTTCTAATGCTTGAGCATCAGGATATACACCATTGTTTGCAGCTACATACTCATCAATCAATTGATTTCTCTTTTCGTTAAGAGTTTGCAATGCTTCAAATGCAGCCTCACCAGTAGTAGAAAGACCAGCTACAACAGCTCTTCCTCCTGTATTCAATGCGTTATATGAAGTGATGAATCTGTCAGATAGAGATTTCACTTTACCAAATGTATCAGCCACCTTATTAGCAGAAGCAAGTCCTGCTTCTGTAGCAGCTAACACTTCAGCTTGTTTACCAATAGATACAAGACGAGAGATACCAGGAAGTGCACTGAGTGCTTTTATGCCAGCACTGTATACACCTCCTGAAAGAGCTGCACCAGCAGCAAAACCAAGATTCTTTATAATACCATTCCAAAGAAAGTTAGCAGTGAATAACTTATCTGGAGAATACCATCTAGCATTCTTCTCAACATCTGTGTAGTAGTTAGGAAGTAAGTTATTATCTAATTCTTTATTTAAGTTATCTAATCCTCTATTTAAATCGTTATCATAGAATGAAGAGAAATTACCTGTAGATATCCAGTTACCTACACCGTTAACAAGACCCACTGTACCCTGTAAGAATGTAGTGCCTGTAAGAGCAAGTCCTTTACCAACACTATTAACCATCTTCTCAGTCCAACCTTGTCCTTGAGCATATGCATCCTCATTATTGTAATCACCAGGTACAAATGCATTGAATCTAGGATTAGTAAGTTCTGATATAGAACGAGGAATAGAACCACCCTGTTGTCCTTTGTTAGATGCTCTAATAGAAGCATCTAATGCATCAAGTGCAGACACAGATGCATCACCACCAACACCTGGAGTGCTAAGTCCTCTAAATGGTATGTTAGGAAGAGGGTCTGGAATTCTAGTAGGTGTGTAATCACCAAACTGTTCTTCTAGAGCCATTCTATCAAGTAGAGGAAGTTCAGGAGAGTTTAATGGATTTTCTGCCATTATAAAGGATTTTTAGAATTGTTTTGTAATTTTTGTAATTCAGGTTTAGTTGCACTCTTTTTATTGTTGATCAGCTCATATATAGACGCATCAGTTAATCCCTGTAGTAAAGGAGCCACCTCACCTTCAGAAACCAATCTTGGGTAAGGAATATCTTCATAAAGTTTTTTTGTATTAGGATCATAAATATTCAATCTTAATGAATATGTTACACCACCATCTCCAGAAACAATGTTTCCGCTCATACCATAAGACTTTACATTAGAGAAAGTTGTAGGACCAAGAGCTGCATTAGATATAGTTGTTGGACCATTTTCAGGACTAGTAGATAGGTATGGACTTCCTTCTGTACTGTACTTTCTCATTATATTTTGATAAGGACGGAAAGCTCGTACAGCTGGAGAAGCTTCAAATCTGTTTCCGAATACTGCAGTCTTTTGTTCAGGAGTCATTCTAAATGTAGTAGTACCTGCTGCTCCAGTTGCTGTCACCTCGTACATAGCAGGAGAAAACTCCGTACCTTCTACAACTTTTATAACACCTTGAGGATTTCCTGATTGAGCAATCTTTCTTAATATTTCTTTATCTAAATTAGGAGAGTTGGCTATTTTACCCTTTTGAGATTCAGCAAGGTTTGCCACTGATGTAAATATATTAGCAAGACTTTCTTGTTGTGCCTTGGTAGTAGTAGGGATAGTATATTCCATACCTTGGAACCCTGTCATTCTTCTCTTTATCTCATTACCTACCCACTCTTCTCTTTTTTTAAGAGTTTCTCCGTAAGGAATGTTAACTGTTTTTGCATAGTTTGCTAAGTTGTTAAGCAATACTCCATCAGCACTCGTCATATTTTTACCACCTTTTGTATAAGCATTATAAAGTACAAGTTCTTTTGGACTTAGCTCTTCTTTAGCTTTACTATCTAACCACACTGATTCATAAACAGGACCTGCTGCACTAGTTCTTGTTTTACTTGTTGTTTGTCCTTGATAAGAATTAATCTTTGCATTGAAATCTACAAGCTCTCTTGGTGTGTACACATATGTGTTTCCTTTTCCATCACTATATGTTAGATTTTTAGCATCCTTTGGAATGTTTTTATAAACATTTCCATAAATTCTATCAGCCTCAGTATTGATCTTACTCACCATTACTTCATTCTCTATAGCAGTGCTTCTTGCTCCTTCTGTTTTATTAAAGTGTTGTGCAATTAATGGGTCTACACCATTAGGAGATTTTAACCATGCAACTCTTTGTTGATCAAGCCATGCTTTATCTTTTCCTTGAGACATTACAAAAGCAGCATCTTGTACATCAACTAGGCTTTTAATAGCGTTTGTTTGTGCTATCACTTTATCAATAGCAATTTTAGGAACATCGTTGGGATCAACAGAGGTTGGAAAACCACCATATCCTTGTAGTGCTAGTTCTTGCAATCTAATCTTCTCATCCTCTTTCTTCATAGTGTCTGTGTGGAATTTTTCTTTTTGTTCAAATTCCATTATGAACTTCTTCCACTCTTGAGCCTTATTCTCTCTCCATTGTTGTACTTGAACAAAAGGACTATCTAGATAGGTCTGAGAAGTTTCTGTATATGAAAAAGCTTTTGAGAAACCACTCATAAAGTTAGTTGTAAATAATCTAGCTTTTGCAGACTCAACATCACCCTCCTCAAAAGTTTTTGAAACACTATTATATTCTTCTTGAATGTTTTTTAACATTTTGTCAAGCTCTCCAATCTTCTGATCAATCTTTGTCTTTTCTACAGCAGAAGGAGTAGAAGATTTTGCATTCTCTAAGATGGTTTTTTGTTGAGCAAACGCATCATATTTACTCTTGTAAGAAGCACTTACAGAGTTTGCAAATTCTTGATTATCAGTATTTGAATAATTGTATCTACCATCCACTGACATTTGTTCCCAATCATCAGGAGAAAGTCCTACAAGAAGAGCTTGTTGAATCTTCTCTGGAGAAATACCTTTACTCATTAAACGGGTCATTGCGTCTTTCATTACAAGATTACCATTAGCATCAATGTCAAAAGCATCATCTCTGATGGAGCTATCTCCAGTGAGTGCTTTGATTAGCTCTGTGGCATTCTTTTTGTAATTAGTATATGGTTTGTAGGAAGCATCAAATCTTGAATCTAATTCAGTACTATTTAACCACTCATTAGCTTTAGTCTTAAACTCCCAAGTTCTTGAAGCTGAACCCTTTCCCTCTTTTACAAGAGCATTCATATCCTCAATACCCTTCCTATATGCTTTTGTAGAAGAAAGAGCATTTACAACATTAGGGTCTCTTACAATCTGACTAGCCATCCCTCCTACAGAGTTGACAAGTTGGAAGTTGGAAAAATCACCAGCAGCTACACTTTTAAGGCTGCTTCCAAGTTGATTCAGTTTAGACTGCAAATATAACTTATCCACATCTCTAATAACATCTAGTCCAGCAATGTTGTCTATGTTAGTTTGAATCTTTTGGAGACCCTCATCGTAACGCTTCTGTTTCTCCATGCCAACCTGAACCATTGCCTCAATAGGCAATTGTTGTACGTAGGGATTAAATTTTGATATTTGGTCGGTAAATGATGCCATGATATTTGGATTAGCAAATGTAATTTAAATTATTATATATACCAAGAGTTCTAATGATTTTTGTTAATCTGGTATAATTGAATTAGTTAGAGATTTTTAATAGCTTTTACAATTGAACCATTCTTTGCAGTCTTTTGATAGCCAATAAGAGTTCCAGACGGGTCATATAAAGGAAGACTTTTACTGGTAGCAGTTGCTCCTGGTTGTTGATTTGCTATATTTGGAATAGTGAATCGAGCTAGAGGATTCATATTAATAGCTCTACCTCTATTGTCATATCTATAGTTGTAAAGGTTCTCGTATATACCTGCTGTTCTATTCTCTAACAGGTTCTTGCTGTATTTATCAGCAATAGAATTAAGAGCTTCTTGTGTTTGAGCCTTAGTGTTAGACAAAGCTTTTGACTGTCTAACCATTTGTTCGTCATAAGTACCCATGTTCTTAAGTTGAGCATCATTTAGAATGTTTCTATTAGCCTCATAAACACGAGCTTTTTCAGCTTGGTTCAATCTAGTTTGTTGTCCTAGGACAGCAGAGTTTGCTGCATATTTCTGAGCATTCAATTGAGCTAGGGCAGCTGGGTTATATCCTACTAACCTCTGTGTAGCATTGTAGTCTGCTTGGTTAGCATTCAATTGATCCTGTAGAGAGATATCAAATGGGGTGCTTAACATAGGTTTATAGCTCTGTGCAAACACTGGTTCTACCTGATTATTAGCCAAAGCAAACATCTCTCCAGCTAATTGCGTAGGGTCTAATTCAAGCTGATTGCTAGGTCTTACATAAGGAAGAACTGTATTGTATGCAGTTTGCCAATCAAATCCATCTTCTTCATCTCCATCATATTCTGTAATAATAGGTTGTTTTTTAATTGTAGAAGTTACTGTAACAGGATTTAATGGATTGTACTTGAAAGTATCTTCTGTGGTAGGTGTACGTTTAGTAGTTACCACTTCATCTATTGTATCATTCATTATATCATGAAAAACACCTGGTAGTGAATCTGTAGCTAAAGCTTTAATTTTTTCAACCTTTTGTTCAAATGTCATAGCTTTTGCTAATTCTTTTTTAGCTGCCTCAGCACCTTCACCTGTATAGTTTTCTATACGTTCAACAATTTCTTTAGCGGTCTCTGGATCAGAGAAAGCTTTTTCAACTTTAGGTTTCCATTCCTTTTCATATCTTCCAGGAGTGAAAAGAGGGTTTCCAGCTTGACCTAATGGATTATAACTAAGTGGGTACTTTTCACTACCTTTAACTTTAAATTTACTTATCTTCTTTCCATCTTGAGCTGTTTCTGAGTCAGGTTGAGAGTTTCCAATCTGAACCCTATTAGCTTTAACGTCCTTGTTAAATTTAGCTACATCCTTATATCCAAACTCCTCAGCAGTGTCATGGATAGCTTGTTGTAATTTACCAAGCTTTTGTGTTTCAGCGGCAATATCTTTTAACTTCATATTGCCACCAAGAATCTGTGCTTGTAATGAATTCATTTCTAAGTTATCAAATGGTGAAAGCAGTTCTAAGTCTTTTAACTTATTTGTAGCTTTATCAATCATTTTATTTTGTTTGTTTGTATTTTTAGTTAGCTCTGTACCATAGGTTTTAAACTTCTTACCCTTAGCATCCTTTTTAAGATCTGCTAAAGCGTAGTTAGGTATATCAAGGGCACCAAGTACCATTAGGTTCTTTTCCCCTGTACCACCATCTTCAAGTTTAACCATAGGTTCACCTCTTTCTACTTCTACAGGATTATCACCGTAAGTGATACCAATACCTGTGTTACCCTTACCATCACTTTGAGAATGATAGTTTCCTCTAGGCATGTATGTTACACCACCATCTGGTAGATAAGGATTTTGAGAAGCAGCTTCTGTATATCCACCCCAATGTGTTTGAAGCTCACCACCCATTTGGAAGTCAGGTCTTTCTGTAGACATAGCTTCTGCACTAGGAGAAGTGTATTCTTTTAAGTGACCACCAGCTCTTAACATCTCTGCATCATGAGGAGGTTTTAATAAGTCTTTCATTTTATGTTCACCAAAGCTAGCAATCACCTGTGGCTGCCAATCATTACTTACCCATCCACCATCTTCTTTCATGTTAAAATACTTAAGTGGTATAGGATTGAATAACCAGTTTTTTACACCTTCCCATCCACCCATCTTAGGTACTAATTCTGAATGAACACGTTCTAAACTACCTATTCCTTTAGAAGGAACTCCAAACTGATTTTGAAATGCCTGACCAAAAGTGTGACGACTTCCTTTATCCATCAATTTAATTGCTAGAGCATACTTCTGTTGAGGGGTATATCCAGATGTATCATCTGCTACAAATACATTAGGATTATTTTGCAAGTACTGATCTCTAATAGCATTCAATTGTTTTACCATCTTTTTGTCTAAAGGAGTATCATCAAATTCATGTGTAAGTTCTGTCTGACCAGCTAGTGCAGCAGCTGCCTCTTTTGAAGCTTGTTTCTCATCTCTAGTAGCTTGTCTTTCTAATCCTTTCATTTGTCTAGCAGCCTCTGCGTTCATTCTTGCATTTTCTTTATTGATACCACGTTGAATACCACAGAACTGACCTACAGATCTATCTGCAATTGTACCAGCTTGAGCTTTTGGATATTCAACATATCCTCCATCTTCCATGAATGCACTATTTTGACCTTGTATTTGTTGAGCTCCTTGTTGTAAAGCAGACATTCCTAAATTTTGGAAACCTTGTTGATTTCTTTTTCTAGTACCAGAGTTAATTATTGCAGTGGTTAAATCTGTTGCAATGTTTACACCTGGCATTATTGTATTGTTAAATGTATCTAAGAATCCACCAGCTTGAAACTGTTTAATGTTAGTATCACGCAACGGTGTATATTCAAGATTTGTATAGATTGTATTTGGAGCAAATGTATTTTGAATCTCAGTTGGATTACCTCCAACTTCACCACCATCTTCTAGCTGTAGATAGTCAGTTCCTTCACCTTTAGGTTTATTCATTTGATAAGGATCAAATCTCATATCTTCAGGTCTAACATATCTACGTTTACTGATTTCTCCTCTTGTACCAGCAGCTTCTTTTGAAAGTCTACTTAAGTCCACAAACTGATTTGATTTCTCTCTAGCTCTAATTGCACCTCTTATCTTTTGAAAGTTACCAATTAATTGTTGAGCACCTGGAGCATAACCAGCTATGGTGTCTAATAAACCACCACCTGGACCATATCCAAGTCCTTGACCTCCACCACTTGGATTATATGAAAAACCTTGTTGTATTGAAGCATTGCTAGGATTAGCCCCTGGTTGTAATCGATACATACCAGCACCAGGATTAGCAGGACTATTAGGAGCACCAGCAGGAATACCACTTCCCATAAGAGGTTGGTTAGGGCCCCATAGATTAGAACCACCAGCTGGTATACCAGAACCTGTACCTCCTTGTAACTTAGGTACATTACCACCTTTCTCCATAGCCATCATTGCTACATTAGCTATCTTACCTATGTTTTCTACATCCTTATTAATATTACTATTATTGTTAGCAGAATTAGCAGCCATCTGTTGTTGAGCTTCAGTGCTAGCTATTCTATTTCTCATTTGATTAGTCATACCTGTGGTCTGGTAATCTGCAGCATCATAGATGTCAGCAAAAGCAACATTGCCAACAGCATCTTGCTCACCACCTACATATGTACCCACCTCAGCCTGTGGAGGATTAGCAAAGTCAGTTAATTGTGTTAACTGTTTAGCAACCATAGACTTACCCATGGCAGCTTTCTTAAATGCTTTACCATGAGCTTTCATGAATGCTTCTTCTGTAGGATACTTCTTATAGAATTCCTTTTCAGACTTTACTTTTGCGATCTTAAGGATTTGATCTTTCATATTGAACGTTTGTGTGTTTTATTTATATTTGTTTAACCAACCACCATCTTTAAATGCTTTAATTTCCCCTTTACCACTCTTAAACCTTTCAGGTATATCAAACTCATACCAGGTATTACCTTTACTATCTGTTACTATTTTAACTTCTTGCCCAAATAGTTTTTTAATGAGTTTAGGTTGTTCTGTATATTTTTTAAGAATGGTTACAGCATTTGGCTCATATATCTTACCTTTTAACTTTCCACTTAAAACATCATTAATTAATTTTCTTTCATGCTCAGTTGATTTGTCAGTAAGTTCTTTAGTAAAGTTTGGATTTTGTGCTAGTTCCTCATTATATCTTCTTATAATCTCTTCAGATTCAACACCTTCATAACCCTGTACCTTTGCTGCAGTTTCTGATGTGGGTACTCTTACTTTATTTACATCACCTCGTTTACCAGCATAATCCACTAGCTCTTGTAAATATCTTTCTTGATGATTTTTATCTAATAATGACTTCTGTTCAAAGTTTTCTACTTCTGCTCTTTTAAGTTTACTAGAAGCATTTTCTTCTTTTACAATCTCTGTAAATTTATCAATCTCTTCATCTATTTGACTAATAGTTTCTTTATCTGCTTTATTTATAAGTAGTTCTTCTTTTTGTTTTTTTAAACTTTCAAGAACGTTATTACGCTGAGTCGCTATGTTTTCCAAACTTTGTAAAGAAAACTCTGCTTCTTCTAAACTTTTAGGCATTGATCTATATCTACCTTGAAAAGCATCAGATTGCATTTGTGTCATTGTAAGAACATCTGGTGATTCAGCGTCTCTTATAAAATGAATATGACCAAGAGTTTCCATGGGATTATCATGAGCATCAGCCCCTCTACCAAATTTATCTTTATTACTTAATCTGATAGTTTGATTTTCTAAAGGAAGATCATTATACTCTTTTAAGTATATATTTAGATTTGCTTTCAATATATCTAAATAATCGCCTCCTTCACCACGTGCTTCAAATCTACGAATGTCTTCTTTTGCTTCATTTATACGATTAAGAATAGCATCTTTATCAGCTTTAGTATATCCTAGGTTATTTATACCATAACTAGAACGATATGTACTAACAACTTCTTTATCTAAAGGAATAAGTTGATCTTGTACTGTTTTCCTAAAATCATTATAATCCATCTTCTTAGGTAGATCTTTTCCTAATGCCTTTTTTATAATGCTTGCTTTACTAGCACCACCTGATTCTTTTGCTATAATACCTAATGCTTGTTCTACATTTACAAGTCCTGTTTTAGGTTCTACTATCTTACTAATTGGACCTCCTTCTACTGTAGATGATAAATGTAATCCTGGAAGTTCTTGTGGTTCCCAAGCTGATTTTACATTAGGTGTAACATCATTCATCATTAAATTAGAAGTGGTTCCTCCTTTTTCAGGTACATTTTTTAACGGAGTTAATTGTTTGAATGCTGATCCTAAAGCAGGAGAAAATACAGCACCTAAATCAAATGCATCCCCAAGCAATCCTAATGTACCTAATGTGTTTGCTAGAAATCCATTCCCTTGACCAATACCATAAGGGTTATTTTTAGGATCTCTAATTGCTCTAGATACTCTAACACTTGACATAATAGGAGTCATATCTGCAACATTCTCAGCAGCTATCTTACCAGCAGCTTGATTACTTCCTGTTGGTGTGAAAGAACTTAATGTTTGAGCAAGAGGAGACTTACCTTTAGCTTCATCCAAGTATGCATTAACAACTTGTTGTTGAGCAATCTCTTTCTGTCTAGGTGTTCTATTATCTTGTTTAACAGTTTCTTGTTTGCCTTTAGCTCTAGCAACTGCCTCTGCAAGTATTTGTTGTGGTCTTTTCTGATCAGCTTCAGCTAATGCCTTATTCGTCTCATATGTTTGCTTCGCTATTTTCATTTGAGGAAAGTAGGATGCTATATCACCTCTGTTTTTATTCTCCTCCTTAAATATAGGATCAAACATAGATTTTCCATACTGAGCTGTATCAAATTTACTTAACCAGCCACCATCTTTGCGTTTGTCAACGTTCAGTCCAAGTTTTTCAATTTCAAGCTTCTTAACCATGTCAATAACTGGATCTATAGTATACTTGTTATAAGTATCTCTTGTTTCTTTACCTAAAACACTAGCAGCTCCTAGTCCAAGTGTATACTTCTCAGCAAGACTTTGTAAATGTGGAGCCATGGTAGCAAACTGAAACTCGTTATTCATCAGCTTCTGTTTGTCAATAGGAACATATCTTGTAGAAAAAGGAAGCCTTCTGTTAAAAGACATACCTGGTTCTGTAAGTGGTATTTCAGAAAGTCTTCTTCCTGCCTTATCAACCATAAGTACACCATTTCTATCAGGTACCTGAAGTGTAGATAAGTTTGCATCAGGGTTGTTCATATCAAAGGTGGCTTCAAACACACCTGGATAATTTTCAGATGGTTGATTTCTAGCTGCCCAGTTTCCTTCACTAACTATCTGATCTCTGCCCATTCTGAATTTAGAACCACCAGCAGGACTTAATGCCTGTCTTTGTATAACATCATCTAGAGAGTTACCAAACTTTCTAAACGTCTGGTTTTTACCAGATAGTTTTCTGCCGTATCCAGGTATAAGATTTAAAGGACTCATGTCCATTATATCCATCTCTACACCCATTGCTTTTATAGGATCTATTCTCGGTGCTATATCATCTACTAAACCAAGTGGATTGAATCCTGACTTCTCATAAGGAGGAGAAACATAAGAAGGAGAAATAGATTTTGGTTTAGTCATTAGACTACGTACACCACTAAGGCCAGATGCCACACCTTCCATTACTAACATAGGTTCTACTATATTCTCCATAGCTTTAGCTGCCACCTCAGAACTAGCTGCTCTATTTAATAGTTTAGCTTGTTCTGCTCTGTATGCATCTTTAGCTGCATTCATTCTCTGTTGGTCTCCAGGTTTTGGAGTGTATTGAGAAACAGTTTCTTGAGCATTTCTAGCTTTCTGATTCTTAATGTCCTTTTCAAGAGCTGCCATTGTTTCTAGATTAGATCTAGATAAAGGACCTCCAGATTGATACTTACTTAACCAGCCACCACTCTTCATCATTGGATACTCTGTAACATACTCACCATCAAAGTTATAGTCTTCTCCAGGATACATCATCTGTTGGTCCCCTGTATCAGATATTCCTAGTACGGGATAATCTACCCCTTCCATTGTTATGTCTGTTCCTGGTATTATAGTTACTTCTCCTGGATGTGCCCATTGTCCCATTGGGTCTACAATAGCACCCTCTTGAGCAATACTGTTAGGTTTAAAATCTAAACCTTCTTGGTAGAACTTCATCTCTTTACCATTCTGTGCAGAAGCTTTTGTCTTCTTAGCATACTTACCATTGCTAGGAGCACTACCAGCTACACGTGCGTACGTGAATCCTACAGCACCTGGTAAGCTACCACCCATAGCTTTTTTAGGAACAAACTTTGGATTCTTAGGATCAAATGGTAGATAATCATTAGTATTCCAAATGCGTCCATACCAAGTATCATTATAGTTGCTATTAGGAACTCCAGGGGCTGGATTGTTTATATTTTTATAATACCAATCTCTACCTTTGTTCATTAATGTTCTTCTCTCGTTTTCAGAAAGCTTACCAATAGTACTAGCATATTCTTGATCAAATGAATATGGTGCATTCTTTCTACCAGACCATTTACCATCAGCATCTAATTTAGATTGATCGTATTGTCTATAATATTCTTGTAAAGCATATGCTCTAGGATCTTTAGTTATTTTATTGTTATTCTCATCCCATCCAGCATTAAAGATAAAGTCCATAGCTTCACCAGCTTCCATTGCAGTTGCACCAGGCATTATCTTTTTTACTTCTGGATATACTTTATCCATTAGCATATTCATATACTTAGGATCACTATAGTATGGTAAAGGAGCACCGCCAGGTCCACCTCTTAATTGTTCATATTGTAATATCTTATTAGCTTGATGTCTAACACTGTCAGTAGTTGATTTACTACCTCCATATTGCATTGTTCCACCCATAGCCATATCACCATCCTTTTCCTGTGCACGCATAGCCTTACGAATCTTCTCTGGGTCTGTTTCAGGAGTTCCATCTAAACGAAGAACTTTACGCTCTTTTAGTTTTGGTGTACTATATATAATTCTTTTACTACCACCAGTTGTATTACCTGTACCTAAGAAGTCTTCTTCACTAATCTCTATTCCATTTAATATGTATTTCTTACTTCCTGTAGGAGTATATGGTGCTGGTTTAGTTTCTTCAGATTTTTTAATTACTGGGGTCTTTTTCTTTTCTAGTTCAGTTTTTGATTCCTCAGTAGATGTAGACGGTTCTACCTTTTCATCAATTAAACCACTTTCTTTTCCATATCTTTTTAATCTAGTAGCTCTTTCTTTAGAAGTGAGCATACTTACAGGTTTAACTAATATAGGGTCATAAGAATATATAGAAACATTATCAGCAAATAAAGGATCGTCTGTTTTACTATTTACATAATAATACTGCATTGTAGGAGTGATTCTATTATCAAATAGCTGCATTGGAGATTTTGTGTCTAATGCTCCAATTCTAGTTTCTCTTTGAAGATATCTATTAGCATCAAGTTTTTTGTAATATGAATCTACTGGGATAGTCTTAATTTCATATTTTTTACCTGTGTCTGTAGGCACTAAAATACCACTAGATTTGTTTAATTTAAGGAAATCTGCTAGTGCCTCTCTATTATAACGTTTATAATGTTCTTTCTTTTTATAATCTATAGTACTATAATTTTTATATCTTTTATCATTATAATAATCAAGTACTTTCTTAGAATTATTATAAAGAGCAAGACTATCTGCCATTGTAGGGATAGACTTACCTACCTGAGCTACATATCCACCATCTTCCATATCTCCCCATCTCTTAAGTGGTGTAGGAATAGGTTTTCCTTTTTCTACATATGGATGTCTAATTTCTTGTTCCCATTTTTCAGCCTCTTGCCATGTTTTAAATGGACCACCAAGATGTTCACCTGTCTTTCTATATTCAGCAACAGGATCTTTTAAATCCTTACCACCTTTAAACATAGGTATTAAATAAGCTGGTTCTCCGTCTACTCCTCCTATAGATGTAGCTAGTTCGGTACTAGGCTCAGCATAAGGAATTCTGTAACGTGAAGGTAGTTTGTAACTAATAGGTTGTAAGAAACCACCACTCTGAAACTGTCCACCCCATGCAGGAGAATAGTTTCTACCTGTTGTATCATTACCCATTCCTACAAAACCAGGACCTACAGATACATCCACCTCATTAGGATTAGGCTTCTTACCATAGTTATCTAACCAACCACCATCCTTCATGGTGTTATCTTTCCCACACATATGGCAAACATACATATCTTTCTTGCTGGAATCTGATTTATTCCAGGAATGTCCACATGTGCATTTAATACCTTTAGCCATTATTTGTAAGAGATTTGAGATGGTGTAATAATGAATTGACTTATCAAATGGGCATCTGATCTATTATCTAGGACGTGTCTCACCTTTAAATCCTTCGCACGTAGAGGTTCTTTCTTAAATGATCTCTTTCCATAATCCATATTTGGTTGATTTACAACCTTATCTATAGACAATGAGTCACAACCTGTTACAAACAAAGGTATGGATTTATCTTTAACTAATGACCAAAATGTATTATATTGATAAAAATTATCTGATTTAGTAAACATAATCGTCTTACTATCAGCGTTATACATAGGATACTTCAAGTATTCCTTTAAGTTATTTATTGGTTTAGGAACTAATTCTAGTACACCAGAAGACTGTTGTCCATTGTATAGGACAGCTTTGTTGAAATAAACTGTGTTTGTTTCTATCTTAGCGTTATCATTGAACACACCATCTGGTATAGGGAGGTATCTATATGCCTTTGTGTAATCTTTTACATTCTGTAAGATCTCATCATAATACTGATAGGCAAATGGATATTCTATAATATAAGGTTCTATGTTTCCGTAGAATATATTGTAAATTGTTGTGTTAGTTAAGTGCCTCCATAAAGATGGGGTGTTTGTAGGTACAAACTCAATAGCTGCTATATCTGTAATACATAGTTCCTCTATAGGCATTTGTAATCTTGTTTTACATTTTCCTGTAGATTCAATAATAATAACAGTAACATCATCACTAACCGAATAGGTGATTCCAGAAATAACTTGGCTCTTAGGAATATTAGTTCCTAAGACATTTCCGTAGTTATCAGAAATCTTAAACGGTCCAGTTCTAATGCCAGCCTTTGTTAATCTTATTGTTATTACTTTAGACATATCTTAATTAATTACGAAGGACATTGTTCTACAGCTGTTCCATCAGTTAGAGTACAATCTGGTGCTGGTGGAGAAGTTGTGGTTGTTGTTGTGGTACTAGTAGAAGTACTGGTTGTTGTGCTAGTACTTGTACTGGTAGTTGTTGTAGTAGTGGGTCCAGGTGCTAATGTTGTTGTAGTAGTGGTAGTTGGTTCCACAGTTGTTGTTGTGGTGGTAGTTGGAGTTATAGTACAATTTGTAATAGCTACAATATACCCATCAACTATTTGTGTTATTTCACAAGTTTCGTGGTTTGTTATATAAAATCCATCATATAATACATCACAATTAGTAAATGTTCCAAAATAAACATAACTTCCAACACCGAATGTAGAACTTTGACCAATCCAAGCTCCTTCACCCCAATTATAATTATTTTTTAACCAATTACAAGCATCACAAGCACTTTCTAATGTTGCAGAGTAGTTAATTGGCTCAGCCCCTTCTGAAGGTGTATATGTAAAGAAGTATTCATAATTTGTCAATCCTTCAGGTCTACTAGTACATATAGTGGTAGTAGTTGTGGTGGTTGTTGGTTCTGTAGTGGTTGTGGTAGTAGTGGTAGGTTCTACAGTAGTAGTGGTAGTTGTTGTACTTGTACTACTAGATGTTGTAGTGGTAGTAGTTGGACATTGTTCTACAGCTGTACCAACTATTGTACAATCTACACAAGCCGTACCAATTATTGTACAATCTATACAAGCTGTTCCTATCAATGTACAGTCTATACACAGATCAACTGCTGTACCTATTATTCTACAATCTTTTGTTGTTGATGTTGTTGTAGTGGTTATACAAGGAATCTCAGAGAAAGCAATTGCTTCTAAGTCACATCCACCATTCAATCCAGAATAGAAGAAGTTGTTCTCTGCTATATAGAAGTTAGGAATATAGCTATGGAAGCTAATCCAACTCTTAGTGTTCATACTAAATGAAAGAGTCCATGACTTATTACAGAAGTATTCTGAGTCATAAACACTCACCACTGTTCTTATTACGCTCTCACCTAGAGTTTTTTCTATATAGAACTCTTGCTTAACAGCATCATATTTAATGTTTTTGCTATTAGGGATGTAATCTAACTTAGATATAATCACCCTGTCATACTTACTATCAAACACTCCATGTAAGCCAATACCATCATAATGGTTATCTGTGTTTACATCAGGATAGTAACGTAAGATTTCAAATGCTAAATGGTCTGTGAAGAACTTATTAAGTCCTGAACCAAACCCTGATAAGTCAGTAGCCTGATTACCTGCAATTAAAAATACCTGTCCTCTTTTAGCATCCACTGTAATCTGTCCTTGAGGAATCTTTAACAAGAACTTATTCTGAGCTCCTACATATCCAAGGTCTGTTTCAGCAAAGTCAATTGGAGGAGCACTCTTAAATAATGTATCATTACCTAAATAAGCAGCTTGTGGGTTGCTAGTTTGAACTGTAAGCATTGTATTATATAACAATGACTTGTTCTCAAATCTAGCTAACACAGCTTTATTCTGAATACCATCTAATGATACAAGATCACCAAAGTTTTGAGGGAAGTCAAAGAATGATGTAGCACCATAACTTAACCAGTTATTTACCCTGTTATCAGCATATGCATCTTGAGGGTCTGAATAGACAGCTCTAAATGGATACTTAGTATAACAAAGTTCCTCAACCCAATCTGCAGGTAGGTGAGTAAATGTATTCTCTTTATTTTGCTTTGAAAACGTTACATTATAATAATATGTATTATCAAAAGCAATAGGAACCACAGACTCTTGTAACCAGTTATCAGGAATACCTGAGCTCACGTGTGGGTAGAAGTCACCTTCTAAACTATTAAATGCTTGACGTAAGTCTACATTTATAGAAGATTCACAATAGAAAGAAGGAATACCGTAAGCAAACATATACATCTTACCATCGTAGAATGTTCTGTTAGGATTTACTACAGGAGGATTTGTTGCTGATTGAGGTGCAGGATCTTGGTTATTAGGACAATCAAAATTGTGTGCCTTATAAGAAATCATGTTCTTTAACACCTCACCCGTAGTTAATGTAAAATCACTTAACACAGATCTAGCTGAGTGCCAGTATTGTGGATAAGCCACATTACCAATCTCATCATAGAATATATCACTATCATCAGGAGCATTCACTCTATCATCAAAAAAGAATGGAAGCTTAGTTTTAAATGCAAACTTACTAATGAATGTATCACCGCCAAATATAGTGGCTGATCTAGGTGTAGAAAACATCATATTGTTAATATCAATGCTTTCTTGAAATCCTGTGTCAATTGTATTGTAAGAATAGATTTGCCCCCACTGATTAACAAAGATGTTCTTTAATGATCCATAGTAAGAAACTACATTGATTGCTTCATTCTTACCAGGTACAGAACAGTTATTCTTCTGTGATATAGTGAATCTTGATGTATCAGAGATACCACTTACACCACCAACTAAAAGACTAGGAGTCTGATTAGGGAATGGTAAAGGTATCACTGATGAACCATCTCTAGTGTCAATAGTCTTTAGATATACAGATGATTCTCTGTTAAAGTTGTTAAGATCATGTAAGTCACTTACAGATTGTACACCTGGTATAACGTATTGATACTTATCTAGTTGTCTTTGTTTGATACCTAGATTGTTATCAATAGCTCCACTGTAATCATAACTAGCTATTGAGTTAAATGAATAACCATAATTTCTTCTAGTGATTCCATTTATGTAGATAGTTAGATAGGCTTGATATGCAGCAAACATTGCTGAAGCACTGAATGGTGTTGTTATATTAGCAATAACTTCACTAGATCTAAGGGCATCTTGTTGAGCTTCTGCTGTGAGAAGTTTGTATGTAGCATTTCTCTTAACCTCTACAAAATGAGCTATACCAGCACCAAACATAACATTCTCAAGCTTAAGAACAGATCCTAAGAAAGGTTGTCCAAAAGATGTTTCAGGTGAGTTAAATACCATTCTGTATTTAGACTCATCTGTAGCAAACGCATCTAACTTATTAGGATAACAAAGTGAGTTCTTTGTTGCATCTGTTGTAATACTATAACTAGTTGTTCCAGATAAGTATATAGGAAGTACTGATGAGTTCACTTGTTGTAATCCATTACCTGTCACTGTGATTTGGTTAAATGCAGTGGTTAATGGATCTTGATATTGGAATACAGTTGTTGAATCACTAGTAAGATTATATGTGTTATAGACAACCACAGTGATTATAGCTGTTCCACTCATAACCAAAGGAGTGCTAAGAGAACATATCTTTTTTGTAGTTCCAACTACTAATGTTTCTATCTGTGTTGTATTTGAAAAACAATCAGTGTATTGTATAATACATGTTGTAGTAGCTATTACATTGTAGGTAATACATTGATCAAGATATGCATTATTATTATCAAGAAGGAACTCATCCTTATTAAGATCGTTATATGGATAGTTAGGGAAGTAGAACTCTGTTTCTTCTCTTTTATATTTACCTACGTTTCTAAGAATACCCTTAGCTACAATAGATTTGTTTGTATTTCTATCTCCTCTTACAATTTTAAATCCTATGATGCTTTCTTTCTGTGCCTGTGTAAGATTAGATGCGTACACCAAGTATGCAACTTGTTGAACATCAATCTTTACACCCATTGGGAATACAGCATCACTTTGCATCACTGGTGTAAAACCTGACCCTAGTGTATATGTAGGACTTTCAAATATAGGACTTATAAGAACATCAGGAAACTTATGATGTCTAATTGGTTGACTAGCAAGATCACCCCATACATCTATGTTACATGGATAGGTTTCAGTTGATTCCCAATAAGCAAACTCACCGTATTGATAAGGTCCTTTGTAAGATTGACTTGGTGAATATCCAGGAGAAAATCCTGTTACAGAACCTGTATTGTAAATCTTCCAATAAGGTGCACTTGTACCATCTCCAATAAAGTCAGGATTAGTGCTTGGTACATCTGGTTGAGAACCTTCGTTAGCAGTAATCATTCTACCAGGAATATGAAAACCATCTGTTTGTTTACCACTACTTAACAAGAAAACTATCTCAAATGCATACACCTCATCTCTTAGATAACCTCTAAGGTTTGTAGCGTTCAGTTCATCAGCATAGGTTTCTGTACTAGGGATTCTATAAGTTTCCCATTTAAGATCAATTTGCGTTGCAATTGATTGATAGTTAATTCTATCTACAGAGGTAAGATTGTCCCAGATAAGAATATCTTGAGCAGTGGTTAAGTCTTGAGCTATCTCATAGTATGGATATTTCTCAAATATATCATCAATAGTAAGACGAATCTGTGTAACATTCTGTCCTGTATAAGTTATATTTCTAGTGCTATCTTCTATAAAATAAGTTCCAGCTAATTCCACAGATGGTATACCGTTCACTGTTTTAATTACAGCAAGATTGAAATATTGGAATTGTCCAGTGGTATCTAGATTACCAACACTAACTATAATAGATTTACCCACTTGATAGTTAAAATCTAATGTGGTAATTTGAGGATCAGCAATAGGTGTGGGATTGGTAATAGAGTAGAAAGATGTGTAGGGATTACCAGCAGCATCACAATACTGAATGGCAAACTGATATGTACCAGCAGTGAGGTCACCACCGTTTGTAACATCAGTTACATCTAATGAAGGAATGTTAAAATTAGGCTGAACGTTTAATTGATTACAATCAAGTTCATTAGTATAAATAGGATCACATAAATCAGCTGTAGGAGCTAACTTATATGGAATATTATTTAAATCTATGTATCTTCTAGGATTAAGACCATCTGTCCAATACACTTCTGTAGTGCAATTGGTAATCTTATGAACAGCTTTAAGGATAGGATATTTTACATCAAAACCTAAACATTTAGCACTTACGTATATACGGTATACACAATCATTGTTATCCATATATCCAATCTGGCTATCTCCTGTTTCAGGATTAGTTAAGAAGAATATATGTTTGTTTTGTTCACCAATGAAATGAGTTCCTATTAAATGATAGCCTGTAGGAAAGTCTAGACATAACTCATTACCTGGCTCATTCTGATAGTTAACAGAATCTGAGTCAAAGTTCTCAACACTAGCATTCAATGCATACGTAAGCTTACCTTTCTCAATCTGATTTACAGATTGATCCAGATTCAAACCAGAAGTAGCATTGTTATACTCTTGTTTAATATTAGTTGTTTCTTCTCCAGCCATATCTGTAACTTCTATTTGGTAGTTCGAATCTATTAAATCTGTTTAAGTCTTGGATGATTCTTCTTTGCTTAGCCCAAGAATCTTGCTTCTTCACCTCAATATCAGCCATGATGAATGCTTCATCAGCTTGTTGTTTATAGTATGCAAGCTTTGTTTGAAGCTGGTTAAATGTTTCATCATTAGTTTGGTTGGTCAGCGTTTCTATCATTTTGTATTTGATGAAAGCTTCTACAAACTCTCTAATACGATAGTTATCTGGAATCAATTCATTACCCACTCCATCATATGCTGTAGAATAGAACACTAAGTGAACTACACCATTTCTAAAATTAGTAACAAACTTGTTATCTCTAATATCAAATGAATCTGCAGAAGAGCTACCAAAGTTTGCACACTGTAGATCACAATGTGCTTTAACAGATATGTTACCTGGTTTTAATAAATATTGTCTGTGATATTCTACAGCCACTTGTTGATTAGTCTTGTATACAGCTTGAATAAGCTCAGGCATGCACGTAGGACAACCTGTTGTACATTCTAGATTGGTACAAGGAGCTCCTCCAGAAATAACAGGACTCACCTGTATTGTTGTTTGAGAAGCAGCTTGAGAATAGAATGAATTAGCTGTTTGATAAGGATAGCCAGGGATTGATGTACACAACCAAGCTTCTCTTACAGCAAAGAAGTTGTCAGGAAGTCTAGCTTCAAAATCCTCAATATATAGAAGCTGTTCGCTAATAACATAAGAAGACCTTCCTAGTTTCCTAAGACACTTATCCAGGTATGTAGGAAATAACAAATCATCTACAGCACCTGTATCGAAGTAGCTTTTAAACTCTTCTTTCACAGTCGCATAGACAGGCTCAGGGGAGATGAAGTTATACTTGTAGTAATATGACATTTATTTTATTTTTTCCATTCACGATAAATATGTTGATATTGATCGTTGGTTTTTAGGTAGTGAGATAACAACCTAGAGGTTGTACGAGATGGTTTGAAGTACCAGAGTTTCATGTTCTTGAATCTGGCTGATTCTCTAAACCACATCCATCCAAAGAAATATCCTTCGGTGTGGTAGTTAAAGTTGTAGATTATTTTACCCTTCTCTTTAGATCTTTTCCAATCAACTGGTAGGTTAACATATTCCTTACCATCAATTAGTTTCATCTTCTTCCTCTTCTTCTTATTGATTGAGAAGTCACCAAATCCAAAAGGAAGTTTTGCTTTCTCTCCAGTTTCTAGAATATAGTTCTTGAAGCTCTCATTGTACAAATAGATAATGTTTCTCCATTGGTCAAATGAGATTTTTACGGAAGGGTTCTTTTTACAGAAATTATTGTAGTTTTCTTTACTGGAGCTTCTCCAATCAACTTTTGTTCGCATTAGTTTGCATTGGTTGTGTTTGGTGCTTGACCATCCACCCCATCTGATGTTTGATCTGTCTTCAATCTGAAGTAGGTTGATAACAGCTTTTGAGATGTCAGTTCTAGCACTTGCTTTTCTAAATAACCAGGGCAGCCATATTCTTTATCTAGAGGATTTTTACAATACTCTTCTAGATTAATATTATCACTGCAGCAACACTCAGCAAACATGATCTCATTAGGAACATCTTCTTCAAAGAAAGCAGCAATTCTAATGGCTTGTAACAAAGGATTATTTACATATAAATAACCATTTGAAATCCAATAGTATTGTTCATTCTTGATGATTGGAAGTTTTAAGAGATTTAAATATCTATTGATAGTAATCTCTTTCAACTTTTTGCCTTGCCCACTCATAGCGTTTATTGAATAAACACCTTGAATGAGGTATTGATAATTACCCTCGCAGATACGAGGAAGTTTAAATTTTGTTCTAGCAACGGTACAAGGATCCACAAAATCACAACATTCAGAAATAGGAACTTCTACCAATTCCAAACAAGGAATGGTAGTAAACAAAGTATCAGTAGCCCAAAGCTTTCTGAGATTTGTCTCACGTTTTACTAATAAAAGTGTGTTGTTCTTAATCTCAGATGCAACCACTCTATCAGTGATTAAGTTATCTGTTGATAACAATTTGTGCATTGCACGCACATCTGAAACTAATTTCCTTAAAGTTGCCATTATAAATACTGTTTGAATATATTTGTCATTCCCTCAGCTTGATCGATTAGGAATGCTGTCACCTCAGCTTTAGACATCACGTGACCATTCTTATCATCCCAAAGGCTCTTAGCATTTGAGAAAGCTGGAATTTGGTAAAATTTAATACCGTTAAAATCATGACTCACTTCATGGTGCTTATCTCCTGTGAATATATAGAAGTTATTATGGAATGACCATTGGTCTCTATATTCTATTGGGAACAGTCCTGCAAGTTTAGCTGGCTTAATCGCATCTCCATGATTGAACATTAATGCTGAATTGCCATAACTTACATACTTTCTATACTTAGGAGAGCTGTCAATTGTAAGTCTGTCTGTATTTCTAAAATACGTTTGTAACCAGTTAACCATATGCCATCCTACAAACTCATCATGATTACCAGCTACATACACCACATTAACATGTTTAGCGTATTGTAATAACATTGTAATCATTAACACCTCATGGTTACATATATACTCAAATGAAGTTTGATATGTATGTGTATTCTGTTGAGGGGTTCCTTTTGTAGTTGCATTGGTGTATTCACTATTAAACTCATCTGAGCCAATAATGTATGTGATTTCTTCTAGGTTGTTTGAAAGTTGAGCTTGTGCAGCAATCACTTCCACCTTATACATAATGTTAGCTAATCTATCTACTATGTTGTTATTACCATCTACATCCCATTTGTTTAAATGAGAGTCTTGTTTGTTAATAACTAGCATACCATTTGGCTTCTCTGGAGTGAACTTAGGACTCATAACTTCCTGACTAACAGGCTGATATGAAGCTAAAAAGTCCACAAAGCTATCTTGAAACAGTTGCTCTGCAGACTTCTTTGCTAGCCAGGCTTTAACCTGCCAATGGGGATTTCCACCATTCCCCCAGAAGTTCTGTACATATTTAGTTATTTCCCATTTATCTGTGTCTATGTGACACTTCTCAATTAGTTCATCTAAGCTCTTAACCTCTTCGCTAAAATTAGCTACCACCTCACCAACACCCTTACTAATGTCCTCTGTAAACTTAACTATTACATTCTCTAGTTCAGCAATGTAATTTCCAACCTCAGCATCTTCCTCACTCTTCTCTTGATTTCTTAATTCTTTTAATAACTCGTCAACCTCAAACTCTGTAATTCCAAGCTTATCAGCATAGAATTTTTTACTCTTTTTCCAGTGTAGAATCTCTTCTAGCTGTTCTAGCAAGGATTGATTTTCAGGCATATATGGTTTAATTTAGTTAAAATTGGTGTAAAGGTACGAACTAATTTTGACATTTACAAAATTTAATTAACCAATTTAATTATATACATTAATCAATTTGATTAGAGTTTAAACAAAAACCCCCAGCCTAGAAAGGCCAGGGGATACCTTGTAAAACCAACAAAACAAGGTTTTTGATATTTTATGGGCAAGTTACATAATTTGTAATCTCACCAGCTGTAGTGATTTCAACAGCATATGTACCTGATGGTCCAATTAATTTTCGCCAACCTGTTGAACCAATGAATGGATTTGTTAAACTTGGGCTATCATATAAAAACATTGTAACAAATGGTACAGTATATCCAGGTTGAGCCCATACTGATATTGTTGGGGATTGACCACAAGCCTCACCAGAAGTACCAGATGCTCCTGAATTAATTGTATACATCACTGGGCTTGAAGATGTGGTGGTTGTGGTTGTGGTTGGAGGAACTGTGGTAGTTGTGGTTGTAGTACATGGTACTACAGATATATCTGTATAGTTTGTACAGGTTCCTGTAGACATAACACGAATGATTGTTGTTCCATTAGGAACCAATGTAGATGTGTATCCAGCCAACAAACTAGATTTTGCTACACCTGTTTCAAATGGTGTAGAATATGAGTTTGCATCTGAATATAGACTGAATGGTCCTGTTGAAGAACCTGCTGTTGTTAATGTAATTAATACTGTCATATTGTGGTTTATTAAGGGATTGTAGTTGTTGTTGTAGTTGTAGGAGCACTAACACATTGATTTACAAGTGTACAGAATGCTACAGCCACAGATGGATCATTTATAATAGCTGCAAACAATGCATCAGCTATCTCTGAAGCACTTAATTTATTATCTAACTTTTGTAATACAACGTTTAAGTTATCTTTATTGTTAACTCCTGAATTAGGAAGATTGGGACCATCATATTGACTATATGATGTTGGAATAGGGTAAGTGTCCACAACCCAACCATTATCACATGGTTTAGGGTAATAGGCATTTACCGTATTTTCAAAGCAAGGGGTACCAGGTACGCAAGCCATTATAGTTTAGTTTAATCGATTAAGGAATGTACATGATATAGTAGCACGCACGTACAGGCTGAATGTTAGCATGACCTAATCCACCACCTGTATTACCAACAGTTACATTTATACCTGTAGTGGAACTTGTTGTATACTGAGGACCAGTGAGTACTGGTATATTTGGGTTTGATAATTGTGTAGCAACACATTGTGTTCCACCAGAGTCATCTGTAGTTCTGTTACCTCTAAAGATAGAGCTACCAGGAGCATGAGTGTGACCAGGGTCAGTAACTGTAACAGGATGTGAGTGTGCAGGGATTTGTGTGCTGTTTAATATTACAGTGTTAGCACCACCACCATCTCCAAGAGCATAGTTAGGATTACCAACGTTAATAGGATTAACAGCAGCATCTAGAGCACCACCACCCATACCAACAATAGCACCTACAGGAACACGTCCTCTTTTATCAGGAGTTCCATTTAAGCCATTACATAGGTAGATTTTGTCAAACCCATCAGCGGCAATACCTGCTCCAGTGATATCAAAGTAACTTAATGGACCGTAGTATTCTACAGCTGTATAAGGAATCATCTTTGTATAGTTCTGTGTAGGAGCAAGACTGTCTAAGTAAGCTTGAATTAAAGTGTTTAAATCAGAAAGCTTTACATAGTTAGTATCTAAATCAAGAGCTAATGCAGCTAGGTCTACACCTAAATCACAAAGCTTTGTAATAACAGCTTGAACAATAGCATGAGTGTCAGAAGAGGCTGTTACACCTGTAAGACAATCTACATCATAGTTTGCGTTCAATACAGCAATATCAGCTTCTACAGCATCAACTTGTACCTGTAAATCACACGCAGCTTTTACTAAAGCTGTAAATAAATCTAAAGCAGAAGGATTTCCACAATCAGGAAAACAAGGAGGAAGATATTTTGTAACTAGATTACAATAATCATCTGGATCTATAGTAATAGAAATTCCTGTTCCATCTAGAAAACTAATCACTTTATTAATAAGAGCTTGCTCTACAACAAGAAGGTTATCACCAGTATCTATTCCTAAGGAAGGAATAGGGTCTCCTGTATATCTAACACATTTATCAGAAACAATCTCTACACAACCGTTATAACAATTTGTACAAGACATTTTATAAATTATTTATGAATTAAAAGTTTTACTTTACTCGCTATCATCTTTACAGTAAATTGACTACAGTAATCAGGATTACAAAACTTGTAAGTTAAGATCCTTTTATAGTTTAGTAAGTCACCAATTACAACTCCTGGTACAGGATAATTTAAAGAGAATACGATATTATTATATTGATTATTTGCCAAGTCTGTTAACTTGCAATCAATATCAGCTAATAGTACAGGGATAGTTGCACAATCAACACAGTTTGTAAGCCTTGGTAATAACATTTTTTATTCTTTGAGTTGCTTGCTTCAGCTTATAATTACATGCTGAACATAAGCCATTAATTAATTGACAACCGCAGCCTACCTTTAGGCCACATTCTCTACAGTTTGCCATATTAGTGAAAATTAATTATGTAGTTATTTCCTGAACAACCACAATTGGTTTTAATAAAATTATTAAGCATTTTGTTTGCTTGTACATACAATTTATTAGAAGTGTCTACAGCACAGTTATTAGCTGCAGCAATAGAACCCTGAATCATGTAGTATATACTATTTAAATCCACCTTAGCTTGTGTCTTGATAGCAAGATCACATTCCATCATATCAAGCTTCATAAAAGCATTATCAAATTTCTCTTGTAACTGTTCAACACGAATGATGGTTTTGGTAACAAAGTTCTGGTATGCAGGTGCAACAGAGTATGTTAATGTATAGATTCCATCAGGTAGAGGAATCAATGGATCTCCCACAACACTAAGTCCTAAGGACGCTGAATTAAATATATTAAAGTCATTAACGTTAAATGGTAGAGATACAGGTACAAACCCAGGCATTGTTATTTCAATGGTTGGAGAAGAAACAACGGGAGGATCTGTATCATAAGTTGATGCATCAGCCACACCTAATGTTAATGTATTATAAGTTGGTATTACCAGTATATCTAAGGTCATGTCTTTAAAATAAATATGCCAGAGGACTTGAGAAATATCCTCTCACCCTCTGGCATAGGTTATATGATTCTACTTGTATTCTATTAAGGAATCAAAGTAGTTGTTGTTGAAGTACTAGGCCAAACAGTAGTTGTAGTAGAAGTAGTACTTGTGATAGGACCGCTATCATCAGTAACAGGACCTAAACCAGCAACTAAGATTGCCTCGATTGCAGCAGTTGCACCACTAGGAATAGCAAGGATTACAGTGCTATCTTCGATGATGTAATCACCCCACTTGTAAGCAGATTTGTCATACTCATTGAACTTAATGTAATAAGTGTCATAAGTAGTACCATCAGTTACCCAAGACTCAAAGTTCTCGTTGTAACCAACCATTCTGTACAAATGCTTAAGGTAACCAGCTTGGTAGCTATAGAAGTTTTTCTCTAATTGCTTGATCTCATCTGAAGTACCAGATACATAAGAAGCACGTTGAGTAACTACAGCCTCAGCAACGATGTTACAATTGTCAGCAACGATGAAGTCAGCAGTTGTAGCTGGTCCACTGTATACGAAAGTACGGAAGTACATACGATCGTATTCCCAAGGGAATGCAGCAACATCACATGGTTGACCATACTTAGTTAATGGTTTACCAGAGATAACTAACTTAGCGTTCTGATCGTTACCAACTCTTTGGAATTGATAGAAAGTGTTGAAGCTAATGTTGTCAGGGTTGTTACCTGGAGCTTCTTGTTCAAACTTTAAGATAGCTTGATCAATGAAAGCAGGAACATCAACATCTGCACATGGATCGCCACCACACTCTAAACAAGGAGCAACAACTGTAATAGAACGGGTGAAACCGTTGAAATACAATGTGTCAATGTAAGAAGAATGAGCACGTAATGTGAATGTTACAACATCACCAGCTTTAACGTTGAAGTTACCAACTTGAGTTACTTGGTTAGCAGCCACTGGGTTACCAACCACTTTATACCACTCACTAACTTGGGCAGAAGCAATCTTATCAGAACGCTTAGAACCTTGTAAATAAGTGTTAACTCTACCTTGAGCCAAATAGAAATACGGTTTAGCAGCAATGTTACCTGCAGTAGCTACAGAGTAATCGCTTCTAAAGATGCCAAACTGACCTGCGGTCAAGTTTTGCGTAGAAGTACCAGGACTAGGTAGAGAGTTTCCTACTGGTACTACGAAGAGCGTAGTTAATGAAAAATCAGCCATTTTGTTTTATTTAAATTGTGAAAATAACTATTCGTTTGTCTGAATCCTAAATTGAGCACTTTGAACTGCAGATTGATTCTCTGTATACATCGCTAGGTTTTGAACTGTTAAGTCTAACAACTCATCTTCCAGGTATGTTTCTAGTTCGCAATCAGCGTCATAAGAATTTTGCCCATCTAACATAACATATCCAGTTTTATTGATATACACTGGATATCTCATATATGATACGTATATTTTCTTAGGTGTGAATGTACCGTCAGTAAATATAGAAATCTCATCAGAAGTTAGTAGGTTGAACGTTTCTTGATATTCAAACGATGGTTTGTAATGGGTATTGTTTAAGCAAAATTGCAAATCGCTATGCTTAGCCAAGTCTCTATTAATCCATATTTGTCTATCTTTACACAAACCCTTATCCGCAATTACATAACTATCTATATAGAACATGTACTTTGGAGTGAGTTGATTTAGTCCAGCCGACCATTGATTTAATTCAGCATTCTTGATTGTTAAGTCAAGAGGTTGTTTATTGTAATCTACAACCAGATTTTGTAAGTCTTCATAACGCTTCTTAAAAGCATCAAGACCTAAACCAGAAACTGTGTTTTGACCGTCAACCTTCTGTTTAATCAACTTGATCTGAGCCTCATTCAAGGCTAAAATCTTATCTTCCAATTGGATTTGTTGATGCTCGTTAGTCGATAGTTTATTTAGTTTCTGGTCAATTTTATATAATAAACTATCTACAGGTATCATACAGAAGCTATTTTCTTAGTTTTTAATTTTCCTTCCAAGGTTAATAATTCGTCTTGGTTATCTTCATCAGCAAGGAATTTAACTAAATCATCTTCATCCTTAGCAATCTCAAATTCACCTTCGTACACTTTACCATTAGGTTTTAAACGATATACTGAGTGAGCAATAGCTTGCTTAACCAAGTCTTTAATATGGAGTAAGTTTTCCTTCATATCTGCAAATCTGGTGAACACCTCTACAGGGTTTAAACCAGCATGTTTGCCATTCTTGAATTCTGTTTGTTTTAATAGGTTATCTACCTGGTTGTATACAGATTCTTCTTTAGTGTCTTCTGTAACAGGTAATCCTAACAATCTTGCTACTTTGCGTTTCTTCTCAGGACTCATTGCATCAAACTTGACAATAGCCTTGTTGATCAATTGTTTCTTCTTGAATATCACTGCATTTTCAATTTCATCATCAGCAACATAAAATTGTGTATCTGCAGGAACTTCACCACGCTCCCAAGCCTGATAGCTAGAGGCAATTGTTGGATGAACTCTCAACCAAGCAAATGCTAACTCCTGAAAAGGATTAGTAAAGTCAAAGTAGTTATCACCATCCATTAACTTAACTGCTTGTACATGTAATGTATCATCTGTAGATGTAGACAATCCATAGTTCCAGAAACTAGAACGAGGACTTAAATCAACATCACCTAAAGCAGTTTCAAGCTTCTTTTTAAGTGCTGTAACTCTTTCAACTTCCATTTCTCTTTCAAGACTATCACCCATCCTACGGATGTATGAAGCATTTGGATCTAATCCAGTTCTGTACTGACCATCAAGTTCCTTGTAAGGATACTTAAATACACCTGTTCCAGGGATCCTGGTTAAACCTTTTTGTGCAAGACCACCTTGCATGGTTTGCAACTGAGAGTTGTTGTAATCTTTCTTAATAGTAGAGATTTTTCCTATCTTACCCATATGTAGTTGTTTTTTGTTTGGTTTATTTTTGCAGATGGGTTCTCAGCGAAGAGAGTGCGATACAGACATGTGATCTGTACCCATCCATCTGTGTGAGAAGACTCCCCCACGTGGAGTAGTGGGGGGGAATTCTTCTCGGTAGGTTATGCCTAATCGTTAGATTAGAATTGTGGTATTTCTTCGATTAATACTGTACGTGATAAATCTTCAATGAATACATCACAACGGTCTTTCATCCAAATCTCATAACCAGGGAATTTGTTCGCAGAACTCATACCTTGAGACTTAGCAAAACCTAAGTGGTGACGAGTTCCATCGATATAACCCCAAGTCATTGAAGGAGCACCCTTCATACGTACTTCACGGATGTTGTTTACCATTGAACCATCGCTCATTGGAGATACATCAAACACCATGAATACAGGAGTAGATTTTTTGTTCTGACCGAATTCTAAGTTAGTTTGAGGAAGGTCTAATTCTTTTAAGTGAATTAGTTCAACACGACCTGTTTCACGTGTAACCATTGCATCGAATGCAAAGTTGTAAGTGATGTGTTGACCTTCTCCTTGCATGTAGCGATTACCAGAATCAGCCATGAAAGTTAAACCAGAATTAAGTGCATCATTTTTAAGAGCTTGTTGGAACACATCGAAACCAGCTTCGTTAGTGTACATTTTAACTCTACGATCCTTAACATCAACACGTCTGTAGAATAAGTCACCAAACACTGAACGAATCAAGTTTGCAGTGAACTCACCACGGTTGTATTGTACTAAGTTACCGTTATTACGCATTCTGTGGTATACACCAGCAGATGTACGCTTTAATTCTTGCTTAGAACCATTAGTCTTCACGGTACCAGGCTTAGCCCAGATCATACGCTTAACTTTTAATTCTAACATAGACTTACGCATCCAGAACTCAATAAATGGTTCCCATTTAACATCGTTACGAGTTAAAGGTAATTGGTTACGTCTTTGTGGAGCATATACTAAGATGTCAAGAGGCTTACCAGAAGCATCACGCATCATTTTGTCATCAGCCCACTCAGTGATCTTGTGCTCATAACCATATGCAGAACCTAAAGATTCAAACATAGTGATTTGCTCACCTAAACGAGGAAGACCTAATAAGTCTTGATCGAATTCACCGATAGCAGCATCAACTAATTCAAGTTCAATACCAGTCTGTAAGAAAGTAGAACTTACGTAATCTACTTGAGGGTTGTCAGTCACAAGAGTGAAGGTGTACAAAAAGCCCATATTCCAAGGAATAGGATCTTTGATCACGTAGAAACGAGGACCATACTGACGAGTACCTACAGAAACAATTGCATTCTTAGAGAACTCATTAGTGTCAATTACAAGAGAAAACTCTTGACCATCGATACCTGGCTTATCTAGAGCTAGAGTGCTATCAGGAATATCAATGATTTTAGGGAATTTGTAAGGAACTTGTACTTGCCACTTCCAAGCATCACTGTTGTTATCGATATAGTAAGGAGTGCTCTTGTTAATCATATCCAAGAAATCGTTACTGTAAAGAGAACTCTGAGTGTACAAACTGATAATCTTCTTATCATAATCTGCTGGCTCAGTCGAGTGAAAACTCTCCAAGTGGTTTGCATCTGTCAACTTACCTACTGCACGCTTGTCCATAGAAGCAACACGAGCATACGTAAAGCCAGTTAAACCTGGAATTGTTTGAATTGCCATTTTGTTATTTTTTTAATTAATGTTTATAAATTGTTTATTGAAACCATGAAGTTGTAGGCTTGGGCTTATTTCCTGTTTTTGTAGAACTTTTGCTAACTTGTCTAGCAACTTCACCAAACAATTCATTTGACTTCTTGGTGATACCAGTCTTTTGTATTGTAGATAATGTAGGATCCTTTTCTAAAATCTTTAATAAAAGTCCAATCTTAACCTTTGTTGCATGGTTTTCTGGACGCTTAAGTTCTAGAATAGTGCGATCAAAATCTGTGAGAGTCTCACCAGATGCTGTCTTATACTTATCTACTAACAGGAAATCTTGTAGTTCACCAGCCAATTTAGGGTTCAGAGGAATACCGTCAAACTCTTTTGTTTTTAGTTTTTCTTGTAATACCGACTGAACGTTTTGATAGTATTGCTGTTTAACAGCAGCTTGCTGTTGTAATCTTCTTTCGTTTTCTTGCTCCATTTGTTGGAGCTTTGCTGCTTCTTTCTTAACCAACACTTTGTGGTGTTTAGTAGCAACAGTTTCCAAATCACCGTAATTCTTAAGTCTTTCAACTTCTGTTGTAACATCCTCAGGATCAAATCCTTGATCAGAGAGTGCTTGTTTAATTACTGCAACTTGGTTAGATTCGTCTGCTAAGTCCATCTCAGCAAAACTCTTTATATTATTATAAGTACCGAAATACTCTTTTGGATCTACTCCTTTTACAAATATGGCATCAAATGCTTGTTGATAATCTTCTCCAAATTGACCAATGAAGTTGTTTACCACCTCAATAGCTCCTTTCTTCTTTTCAGCTTGGAAACGCTCAAGGAATTCCTCAGGAGTTGAGATATTAACTTCTTCATCATCTTCATCGTTGGTGAATACACCAAGTTTGAAAAGGTCTCTAGATAGAGATGTAAATGGACTAGATGGTTCATCACCTTCTGTTTCATTATCATCTTCTGTATCTGCAGGAGCTTTTGCTTTGGGAGTTGGAGCAGGAGAATCATCTTCATCATCATCCTCTTCATCATCTCCACCTAGTAAAAAGTCCTGTAAAGATTTTTTATTATCTTCTTTATTTTCCTCATCATTCTCTTCTGAAGCAGCAGCAGGAGCTGGTGTCTTCTTTGCAGGTTTAGGTGCAGGAGCAGGTTCATCTTTAATATCTTGGATATCATCAGGATTGGTAGTAGAAGTCTCAGGAGCAAATAAGTCACTTAAAAGCTCTTGGTTTCCCATGCCCATTTCCATAGTATCTTGAATACTAAAGTTTCCCATTGACGGGTTGTCTAGATTTTCAGCCATATGTAGTTTATTTTATTATTGGTTTTCAGATGTAAAAGTATATTATTATAAATTAATACCAAAGAGGTAGTGCACTATAAGGCCCATTATTCACGATAATATAGCATTAATGTAATTCACTCTAATCAAGATTGTTTGTAATTGTGTCATTTATTAATCTAAAGCTCTTGATTGGGGCTAGGTCAGTGAGCGTAACTTGTTGAATCTCAACACCCCATTTCCTAGCTTCAACCCTCACCTTCTTAGTTAATGTGTTATCAAGTTCTGCATCCGTACATTCTTCCAGAGACATAGACATGATTACGTTTTTTATGACACTTTGTGACATGTCAGCTATTGCATCTTGGGCATCAAATACTTCTAACAGGAATGTTTTTACATCTGATATCTTGTATTTGATTACCCCCTTGACAACAATATTCTGTCTATCACTGGTATACAAAGATTGTGCTGGAAGGCTTAATGTTGTAACAACGACATGTTGGTCAATCACCTCATCTACAAATGGTATCTTTGGGTGGAACCCAGGTTTCAACACCTTTTTAAATTTACCAAATCTTAGAAGTACAGCCTCCTCGTAATCCCTAATAATAATACCAGGGAGTACGTCTGAGCCAAATTGTAACACAACGTCAATCAGCCTATCTAACATAATTACTTAGTTTTCTTACTCGCTCTGTTCTTAGCATTCTCTTTAGCAATAGCTAAATCATTTGCTTGGTTCTCTCTAGCCACTTTTAGTTTTTCTCTTTCAACTTGTAGTTTCTGAGCAGCTAATGTATTCTTAGATTGAATATCATTCATCTTTGCTTCATAATCTTTAGTAGCTTTTGATTGCTCGAATGCTAACCTGCTGATTTCCAATACATCAGGAGTTCCAGATTCATCTACATCAGCCAATGAACCTGCTTTTGATTCAGCAGCAATAAGTGCAATCTCTTTCTTATTGATTCTATCAAGCTCAGCTTGGTAGTTATCATTAGCCAATTGTCTCTCTTGAGATGCTTGAGCCTGTTGGAGTTGAGCCATAGCTTGCTCTTGTTGTTGCTCTTGTTGTTGCTGTTGCATATCCAACTGTTGTTGTTGCATAGCATCTTGCTTATCTTTAAGACTCTTAAACACCTTTTTCATCTGACGTACAGAGTTGGTGCTGTAAAGTTCAATGATGTCATGTAATGAACCACCGTTTTGTATAACAGCTTGAGACAATCCACGTAATTCGTTAAACATTTTCTGATCTTCAGGACGATTGGTTAAGAACACCTTAAGATCACGGAATCTGAGATCAGATCCATTCACCTGTACGAAAGCAGACTCTCCATCAGATGTAATGTATGATAGGGTGGATTGTGGTTTGCTAGATTCTACATATAAAGCAGCATCAATGATAGCTTGGTACAATTGACCAAGAACATATTCATGAGCTACAAACAAAGGTTCTGTTTGAGAATAAGATTGAGTAAGAGCTGCGTTTGTACCTGTAGCACTTTCGCTAGCTGATACAGATCCAAGTCTTTGTTTAGACATACCTATCAGTTCCCAACACTCTTGCTTAAGTTGCATAGCTAATGTGTAACGAGATTGAATCTCCTGCGTACGTGTGAGGTCAATATCTCTAAACTGGTTAAAGCTAGACTGACCTTTTAAGTTCTCTGGAGAATCATCAATAAATACAACCCCTCTGTTACGAGCTTCTAGTTCCCATATATCTAAAGCATCTTGAGCATCACCGTCCTTAGGAACAGGAATATGTCTGATGGATGTTAGATACACCTTACCAACTTCCTTCTCAAGAAGTGTGTAAAGCTGGTTCATACATACATTATATAACACTTGGAATGGTTTCATTAAGTCTACTAAGCTTTTAGCTTCTGTATTCTTAACCTCATGAACCAATCCAATGATAGGACAATAACTTAATAATTTGTAAGGTTTGATGTGGTAGATGTCTGGACCAATCTTAATACCCTGATACCATTGGTTAATCCAACCCCATTCTAGAGAAACTTCTGTAGGGATTGTCTTACTCTTATAGTTTTCATCAACAAGCATAGATTGCTCATTACCCATCTCATCTAAGTAGATTAGTTTACCAATCTTTTTCTTAGAGATCCAATAGGCTCTAACAACAACATACTTATAACCAAATGAGCTTACATTAGATGTAAGACCTAAGAAGTCTTTAAGTCCATCATCATTCTCTTTCATCTCTGATTCAATGATCATTCTAGTTTGTAGAACTAATGGATCATATGTATCATATTGTACTGAGTCAATACCTGGTGTTGCATTTGGATTACCAAGATTTGATTCACGTACATTGATCAAACCATAGTCTTGTAAAGAACTACGTAAGTGGTCAATCTCTTCTTTAGTAATATCTGGAATAGCCTCAATAATTTCAGATAGTTCCATCACCTGTACAATACCAGCAGCATAAGCTCCTTGTGCTCTACCTGTAGGATCTGAAACATATTTTCTATCTGGAGTGGTTAAGAACCAAGTGTTCTTAGGGTTAGCCACCTCAATGTTAAATCCAAGCTTTGAGTTGTCCTCATATATATGGTAGAACTCTCTAGCTGAAATCAACATATCTCTGAAAGCATCTTCTGATTTCTCCTTAAGATTAAACTCTGCCTTCTGACAAGTAAGAATATGGTTAGCCCATTTCTCAGCAATAGATGTATAGCTATCTAGCTCATCTTTCACCTGATCCATTGTCATTTGCTGAACCTCTTCTTCTTCTAACTCCTGTCCACTTAACTGAGCTTGATTTAAAATCTTTTGTTTAGCTTGACTGATAACGTATTCTTGTAGAATACCAGTTTTGAATTCTAGTTCTTCAGCTTGACTATCATCATCAAATGCCTTAACACGGAAAGCATCTGGTCTTTTAGAAATCTCACCAACTAACTCATTAAGAGGAGTGGTGATGATAGAATACATTTTTACATATGAAGGAAGATTTAAGTTAGCTTCTAATGTTTGTGTAAAGCTACTTACAACAGGCTCTTGATAGAAATCCTCCATACGCAAAATACCCTTAACAAGATCATAGTTCTTGACAAAGGTGTCTCTGTTCTTCACATACTCAGCGTATGATTTGTTGGCAAAATAGTCCATTGTGTTTTTAATCCAACTCTCATCTTGCTTCTCCTTCTCAGTCTTGAACTGATCAGGAAATATATTTAAATATGCATACCTAATTGTAGCATCTTTTGTATACCGTATAATTGCCATTATGTAAAAAGTTTACGTTTTCTTTTATTAAATATTCCTCTTGATGTAGAAAATAAAGGGTTCTTTGGTGATCCTGCATACATTGCTTTCACTCTATCATCAGAAGTTCCACCAATCTTACCCATAATAGGGTCCATCTTAAGTGCTTGAGCGATAGCTAATTCTGCAGCAATGATACGGTCAAAGTTACCTGAGTCATTGTACTGAATAACTTCTTCAAGTAGTACAGGATCAAAGATCTTACTCACACCCAACACTTCTCTCACAGTCTCACCAGCTTCATTCGTCTCTTTATATATCGTTCCTTCCAAATACTTCTTTAAGCAGTTGTGAAGATAGTCAATTATCTTCTGACTTGAACGATGAATTCCATACTCACGTTTAACCGTTGTGTTTGGAACAATCTCCATAAGCCATTGAGGTTGCTTTTCTAAATAGTGAGCATCTCCTTTAGCTTTCATATATTCTATAAATGATATATCATCATTCTCACAAAGCGTTCTAGCATTGTAATACTTGATAAGAAGTCTAGCTTGTTCTTCCCAAGTTTCCTTCTTCTCAGGTCTAGCACAATACGAAGCTACGAACATATCTTGATATTTCTCACCTGTTAGGTCATGCATTCTTTTATAAATATACACAGATCCTAACGAACTTGAATATGCAGATTGTCCTTGTCTATATGGATCGACCCCAGCTACATATAATCCATAAGGAGGATTATCAATTGGGAATTCATATATAACAACAGGAGCATCTTTCTGATCACTATTCTTAAGAGGGAAGTTAGATATAGGAAGCTTATCTGTAAACTCGTGACTTATTTTCTCTCCATCATTGAATAATATAATAGGTGTACCTGTTCTTTCTTGTTGTAATAGCCTGCTCTTCTGTCTTTTAGCAGCCTCAATATCAAAGATGTTGGTGTCTTCATTCAGGAATATGTCATCCACTTCTTGTGGGTAGTACATCTTTTCTTTTAGATAGGCAACTCTATCACCAGCTTTCTTAAGTCTTTCTAAGTTTTGCACAGTGATTTGGTCAGCCTTCTCTTGGTCACTTACCAACATCTCAATTTTATGTAAATCAGATGTGTAAGGCTCACTTAGGAAAGCTCCAAGAGAACTCTTCTCTTTGGCCTCCATTCTATACTTGTTAGATATAAAGAGTCCATGTATGCGAGTTGTGTCTTTCTCATTATTATATGTAAGGAAATTGAAGTTGTCTACATCGAACATTAAGCTCTTTGCATCCATAAACTTCTTCATATCACCACCTGTACCTGTGAGGATGGGGCTACATCCCCAACCAAATGGTGTAGTGAAACCTGGAATTGCAGCTTGCAATCCACGTAAGAAGTTTCCCTTACCTATCTCATCAATGATAAGCTTTCTAGGTTTTGTACCTGCGATAGCTTCCTCATTATTACCTTCATCAAGGTTACGAATTAAGATGGAAGAAAAGGGGATACGTTCTCCAGACTTGGTCTTGATACCAAGCGTAACTTGGTTTTTCCAGTTATCCTCAATTCTCTGCCATCTCCAATATTCTGGAATGAAGTTAAGCCCCTTATCAATCTTATCTGTGATAAGCTTAATATCTGGAGCGTTCAAACCAGCAATAATGTTTTGTGAGTTTTCATCAAATGTTGCACCCCATGCAATATAAGATGCCTCAATAACGGACTTAGCAAAACGTCTAATACCTAGAATGACTAAGCCTTTTCTTTCTTTCTGTGCTCTGTCAATTTCGTTTGTTACCAGCCACTCGTTATCACGTAATAAAGGATTAGCATATTTCTGTGCAATCCTCCCATACTCATCAATAATATCCACCTCTGTATGCCATATGTTTAGGTGCCAATATAAAAAGGGGTTGATATATACACCCCCCATCATACAGCCATTTAAACATAGGTCTTTATGAAAATCATAAAACGGTTTATATTCATCAGATGCTCTGTCTGGCAGACGCTTCTGATTGATAAACCAGTCTTTGTAATCTATACTCTGTATGTGTACACTACTCATTATCTTCTGTTCTTAAGGAACTCTTCTGCAGCACCAGATAATTCCCCTTTACCTCTCACTTCCACCTTAGCCTCTTCAACACTTCTTAGCTTGTCTACCACCTCAATAAGAGCTAGATAGTTCTTCATTGTCTCTTGTACAAACTTACCTTGTGCCTCAATGCTTGCAATTACCATTGGTAACATACCTCCCTTAGCTGTAGGCTTCCACTCAATCCTGTCTTTCAGTTCATGTAGTGGGTTTGCATCAACATAAGCTTTCCAAGACGTAAGTTGTGACTCAGCCCATTCAAGCTCTGTATTTATAAATGTAGTTTTTTTAATAGTTGTCGCCATATTCGTCTTCTTCTTTTAAAATATTGTCCAGATCCATTCCTTCCTTGATAATCTTATCAATCTCAGATTCGTCTGTATGAGGGACATCCATTTCAAGCTTTGTTTTGTACTTATCCATTACAAAAGCTAGCTCCTTGTCTGTCATTCCCCATATATCTCCATATTCATCAAGAGCTGTAGCGATGTGTCTTCCCATGTTATACTCTGGGAATTCCTTATGTAGTTCTTGAAGCGTATGAATTATACTATTGTAATAATTCTTCTTACTCACTGTATTATAATAATTGGTTTAGGTCCTCATCGGACAATTTTATATTTATTTGTGATTCGTCTGGGTTTAAATTTGTGTCTTCCTCAGGAGACATGTATGATGAGTTGAATGCAATACCTATTTTATCCTGTTCTACACCATTAACACCAAGGATGTCAATGTAATCCACACCAGAATTGTATATTTCTGTTAGGTGGTCCAGTAAAACTGATAAAGGAATCTTTCTTAATATGACATCATGGTTATTCTCCATCGATAGCTTGTTTTATTTCATCATATTCGTCATCTGTCATCATCTCTTTCCACTTACCAATAGGGCAAGCACATGACAGACACTTTGTTTTGGCTGATAGTGTACATCCACAGTCTATACAAAATACATCTGGTCTAATAGACTTATGTTTTGTAGATATGTTCTCACAGTCATTACAGATGGCCATTCTTTCCTCACTAACCTTAGTGATTAGGGCCTTCATTTCAGCTGGAGGAAACAGCTTGTTTCTCCATCCTTCATAAACCTTGGATAAATCAATCATATCTGAGCTTTGGTTTTAGTTGATTGATTGCTATGTGTGTGTTAGCTAATGTCACTGTAGCAGCATTTCTTCTCTGCTCTGTAATTGTGTCATCAGCCAGTATTCTTTCCATTGCTATCACCTTAGCGTGTAGGGCTTCTAGTTTCTTAATGGCCTTTTTGTTGTTAAAGAGGAACTTACCAAACCCAGATATCTCTACACTGTGGTTGGTGTCAAGGGCCTCGTTAGCGGATTGGAACTGATGGTTGACAACAGCCTCAATTGTCTTCTCACTTGTGAGCATCTTAACAGCTAGCGTCCTGATCAAATAGTCCTTAACGGACATGCTTATTGGCTTATCCATGGCTAAGGGTTATTTGTAACACTATATCGTTCTCGAAGTTGAGGATGATCATTGGGTTCACCTTCACCTTTGTCCCATCCTTCACAAACACACCTAGCTTCTTAAGCTTGGAGATGATGTTATTTATTGTAGGAGCTGTACTGTCGTATTTCTCACAGAACTCTTGACGTATGTTGGCATAGGAGATGTTCCCCCTTATAGCTGTAAATGCCACGAGCTGTATCTCCCTCTGCGTAAGCTTCAACCCATTCAATGCTGACAATAGGGAATAGTATTTCTCAGCTGTAGCGAATTGATCTTCTACAGGCTTTTTAAGCTTCTGAACTATTGTCTTCTTGGTTGTTGGTTGTTCCATATTTAATTAGGGCAAAGGTAATTGATTTACAATCATCTACAAATAACTTAATTAGTTATTTATAACACCTAATGCTATATTATGCATCATTTCCTTGGTTATCTATCCAGAATAGAACACTAATGTTTACAAAAAAGAAACCTATACGTAATTCTCTCTCTACATTACCATCATCTAATATGAATTCTGTATACGATAAGCCTATAAGGAAATAAGGACTTCTAAACAGGTTAATCTCTAATGCAAAATCTATTTCGTTATACCTGGAAAAACCATGTACTAAGGAAGTGACAATCAGTAGTGTTGCTATTATATATATCATGCTATAAGTGTTTAACCCACCCTCCACCCCAAAGGTAAGGGGAGTGAATTCATATTAACAAATTTATTTTCAAAATGTGGATAACTTAATGTAAAGCTATACCTTTACAAAACGTAAATAAGTGTCAAGCTATAACTTGACAATCTAGGAAGTGAAACACAGCCAAACCTGGAAGTGTCTAGATGAATTCCACATCATCCCCCTTACCATTCATGGGATTGTCATACACCCTAATATCATCAGAGTAGAAATGTTTGACAACTCCTCCAGGTAGCCTAACTAACCACACCGTATTCACGTTTAGCCCATAGTCCATAATGAACATAGCTTCCCCTTCCCCATGTGCTTTACACCAAACGGGAATTGTTGGATTGAGCTGTAGCATCATGCCATACATATATTACATTTTTATTTAATACAAATATACGTCATTTCTACCAGACAAAAAAATTTTTCTAAACCCATGGGGTCTCATATGTATGGGAGGAGAGGGTACTTCCAGCAACAACCCCACGCATAAATTGCCAAGTTGGGGTAGCCCCCAATCAATTATTAACTAAAAAACAAAATCAAAATGGCACTAAATTTCAAAGCTTATCAAAGAGCAGACCGTACTGAATTAGGTACAATCGCATCAATCGTTGGAAAAGGTGGTTCTTTCAGACCAGCAAGTATTAACAATTGGACTGACGCTAACAAGCGTGTGGTGCTTGTTCTTGCAAAGAAAGACGGTACAAGTGACCTTGTTACTTGTTCCACAGAGGTGAGCAAACGCTTACGCTCAAAAGAGTTGAAGCTTTCTCAACTAATGGGCTTCACTGTTGTTGAACAGCTCACTGTTAGTGGTGATGTAATGAACGTGGTTGTAATGCCAAGCAATGGCAGCACGCTACCAGCTGTTGAAATCACTGATAACATTGTGAGTTACGAGCCTGTTAGCACCTTTAATGCTGAGGAACTAATTGCATTCTAATGAAACGAGAGCCCTTCGGGGCTCTCTTTCTTATATATAGGGTGGGAATTACATTCAATAGGGTGGGTTAATAGAAAAACTACACATAACACACTGATATTCAATGTATTTTGTGAGTATATATGAACAGACGTATAACCTCTGACAGATAAATAGCCTATTTTCAATAACAGCTAAATGTAAAACATAATACAATACATATAGCATTAACATACAATTATATGAACATAACATACAAAACAGACTATCAATCTAATCTATTTATGTATATAGAGGTTAACACTGCTGTTGAATACAAGAAGATAGATGATAAACTATATACACATAGTGAATACGAGGCTGATTGGGATTGTAAGCTTGGAGAATGGAAACAAAAAGACTATTATAGTTATTTTCATACAGAGAGATTACAAGGACATACAAAGGTTATAATTATTCTTCAATTTACAGATGGTAGAGTTAAGCATAAAGAGTTTATTCAGGAGCTTAATGAGTATTTTGATGAACATGCTCGTTCCTTTGACACTATATATTATGTTGAACGTAAATCTATCAAAGATTTATAATGTACCATTTCAGCTTCCCAAGGGCTGACAGATGTATAATTGCCCTTAGACAGTAGGATACTCTCTGAAATAAGTGAGTCCAAGAGACCCTAAGTTATTGGGTCTGTCGTTATACATCTGAGTACAGAGGGATTTTATTCTAGTTATCATTCACAATGGTAATATGCCAGCTTAGACTACTGGTTTCCTATACTAGATAGGTTCTATTGCTCACGCTAGTGGCTTGCGTGTAATAAATTAAGACTGCTCTATGATTTTTATTAACTATAATGCAGGTATAGAG
>Ga0315909_10000285_pt1 | contig 66245 bp, 58 predicted proteins | sample LakEriMetagenome_11_FD_203527 | JGI IMG/M metagenome (GOLD analysis project Ga0315909, IMG submission 203527) | Freshwater fungal communities from buoy surface, Lake Erie, Ohio, United States - Buoy 2 MA125 | ecosystem: Environmental > Aquatic > Freshwater > Lake | place: USA: Lake Erie, Ohio...
TATTTTATTATCTATAAACACTGAAGTGTTGATTTTGTTGAAATCAGATTGAATTAAGAAAGTAAAAGGAATCTGTAGGATTTTTTAATTTGATTCGAAGTTTTTACTACATAAAATCTTATTTTTGCACTATGCGTATTGATATACTTACAGTTCTTCCAGAATTATTAGAAAGTCCTTTTGCAGCTTCTATCATGAAGCGTGCTCAAGATAAAGGATTGGTTGAAATTCACACCCATAACATCCGTGATTATTCGACAAATAAACACCGAAATGTAGATGACTACCAATATGGTGGAGGTGCAGGAATGGTGATGTCGATTGAACCAATTGCAGCAGCGATTGAAAAGTTGAAAAGCGAAAGAACATATGATGAAATTATCTATATGTCGCCAGACGGTGAATTATTAGAACAACCTTTATGTAATACCTTATCACTTAAAGGAAATTTAATGATTCTTTGCGGTCATTATAAAGGTGTAGATGAGCGAATTCGCGAACATTATATCACAAAAGAAATTTCCATAGGATCCTATGTTTTGTCAGGAGGAGAATTAGCAGCTGCAATCGTTGTAGATAGTGTTGTTCGTTTGATTCCAGGCGTTTTAAATGACGAAACTTCTGCGTTAACAGATTGTTTTCAAGATGGATTATTATCCCCTCCAGTTTATACACGTCCTCCTGAATTTAACGGATGGAAAGTACCTGCGATATTATTATCAGGCGATTCAGCAAAAATTGATCAATGGAGAGAAGATCAAGCAATTGAACGAACAAAATTAAAACGACCAGATTTACTAAAATAGTAAAATACAAAAATGAATACTTTAGAAAAATCAATTGAAACATTAAAAGCTGGCGGTGTTATCCTTTACCCTACTGACACTATCTGGGGAATTGGCTGCGATGCAACAAATGAAGAAGCTTGTCAAAAAATCAATCAAATTAAAAATAGACCGGCAGAAAAAAGTTTTATTATTCTTGTAGATAGTTTTCAAATGGTTGAAAAATACATACCTGATTTCCCTTCCGTTTGTTATGATTTAGCTGATTTTGCTGAAAAACCACTTACTATTATCTATCCAGATGCCAAAGGAATTGCCAAATCAATTATTGCTGAGGATGGCTCTGTTGGAATCAGAATCACAAAAGATGTAAATTGTTTGAAGCTAATTAAATCTATTAAAAAACCAATTGTTAGTACATCTGCAAACATCTCAGGTCAGCCTTTTCCGAAAAATTTCTCTGAAATTGATTCAAGTATCAAACAAAATGTAGATTCAATGCTTGAAGAACGTTTAACAGAAAACATGACTTCTCCATCTCAGATTATTAAAATTGGAATTGATGGTTCTGTGAAAATTATTAGAAGTTAATTTCATTTTATTCTGCTTAACATTCTTTAACATCCTAGTAGTAACAAGTGATATTTCACTTTCGTTATATTCGCATTAGGAATTTTAAAACAAAATACATTCAACATGAAAAGCAATCTTAAAAACATTAGTTTAGGACTACTAGGTGGAATGTTACCACTTGGTGCTTACTTAATTTTACAATCTTCGAATCCAATCGATAATACAGATAACGTATTCGATGGAAAAAATTCAATTGGACAGTTTACAGGTCTAGATGGTTTACCAATGAATTCAGAAAGTTTTGTAGAAGCTTCGGAAAACTCATTAAACTCAGTTGTTCACGTTACAACTAAAGTAGTTACCACAAACTTTCAAAGAGATTTATTTTCTGAATTTTTCTACGGTCCAGGTGCTGGAGGAAAAGAATTTAAACAATTTGGTTCAGGATCTGGTTCTGGAGTAATCATTTCTTCACAAGGTTACATCGTTACAAATAATCACGTGATTGATAATGCGAGTGAAATTGAAGTGATATTAAATGACAATTCTAAATATACAGCCAAAATTGTTGGAACTGATCCTTCAACAGATATAGCTGTTCTAAAAATAGAAGGTTCAAATTTCAAAGCCATTCCAATAGGAAATAGTGATGAAGTTAGAGTTGGGCAATGGGTATTAGCAGTTGGAAATCCATTTAACTTAACCTCTACTGTGACTGCTGGAATTGTTTCAGCGAAAGCTAGAAATATTAATTTATTATCAGATCGAACAAATGCTAATGTCGTTCCGATTGAGTCATTTATCCAAACAGATGCTGCCGTAAATCCAGGTAACAGTGGTGGTGCATTAGTTAATACTAAAGGAGAATTAATTGGAATCAATACAGCAATTGCTTCACAAACTGGAAGTTATTCTGGCTATTCATTTGCTATTCCAGTGAACTTAGCGCAAAAAGTAATCAGTGACATTATTGATTATGGTATTGTTCAACGTGCATTTTTAGGTGTTCAAATTGCAGATATTAATCAAGAGATTAAAGAGAAAAATAATCTTCCGAATTTAAAAGGTGTATTCCTTGCAAAAGTTACAGAAGATGGAAGTTGCGATAAAGCTGGCATCAAAGATGGTTCTGTAATCTTAAAAATTGGATCAAAAGAAGTTAATTCGGTAGCTGCTTTACAAGAAGAAATCGGAAAAAGAAGACCTGGCGATAAAGTTTCAGTTACAGTTAGAGAAAAAGATGGAGATGAATCAATCAAAGAAATCGTTTTAAGAAATGCTGAAGGCGAAGCAAAATTAGTTTCCAAGACAGAAGTTCAAAAAAACATGGCTTTAGGTGCAACTTTTATTGATTTATCGAGTAAAGACAAAAAAGAATTGAATATTAATTCTGGAGTAAAAATACAAACACTTGGAGCAGGGAAATTAAAATCAATTGGACTGCGAGAAGGAGATGTAATTGTTAAAGTTAATAATGAAGTAATTGAAACAGTTGAACAATTGACGACAAAATTGAACAACCAGGGAAACAGAGGAGTATTGTTAGAAATTATTACGCAGAGTGGAATGCGTGAGTTTAAAGGTTTTGGGTTATAAATTTGCTAAAGGCATGGTTTTTGATGTTAAGCGAATATTAAAAATTATCTAAAATTTATTTGGATTACACTGTATTTTCACCGTAACTTTGTATCGATTTTCCAATTATATATTAAAAACAGGAGGACAAGAAGAGAATGAGACAGCTTAAAATTACGAAGTCGATTACTAATCGTGAGAGTCAATCACTTGACAAGTACTTACAAGATATTGGTAAAGAGGAGTTAATAACTGCAGAGGAAGAAGTTGAGCTGGCAAGAAAGATCAGGAACGGTGATCAAAAAGCTTTAGAGAAATTAACTAGAGCAAATTTACGTTTCGTGGTTTCTGTTGCTAAACAATATCAGAATCAAGGTTTAACACTTCCGGATTTAATTAATGAAGGAAATTTAGGATTAATTAAAGCAGCTCAAAAATTTGATGAAACTCGTGGATTCAAATTTATTTCTTACGCAGTTTGGTGGATTCGTCAATCTATCTTACAAGCTTTAGCTGAGCAAGCTCGTATCGTTCGTTTACCTTTAAACCAAGTTGGTTCTTTAAATAAGATCAACAAAGCGTTTTCAAGATTGGAACAAGAATTCGAAAGACCACCATCAGCTGAAGAGTTGGCAGAGGCTTTAGAAGTTCCTGAAGACAAAATTAAAGAAAGTTTAAGCGTTTCTGGTCGTCACGTTTCAATGGATGCTCCTTTATCATCAGCAGAAGATGGTGGAACATTGATGGATGTAATGGCAAATACAGATTCTCCAAAAGCGGATCATGTATTAATGGCTGAATCTTTACAAAGAGAAATTGAACGTTCATTAAGTACTTTAACAGATAAAGAAAGAGAGATTATTCGTTTATTCTTCGGAATTGGAATGAATCACGGATTAACGTTAGAGGAAATTGGTGCAAAATTCAATTTAACAAGAGAGCGTGTAAGACAAATCAAGGAAAAAGCTATCCGAAGATTGAGACACACATCTCGAAATAAATTACTGAAAGCTTATTTAGGATAAAGAAAAGGCTGTCGACGCGAGTTGACAGCCTTTTTTGCTTTATTCTTTTTTAATTATCGCAATATATTAACATCAAAAAAAACAAAATGGCAACTGATTTAGGTTACGAAACAGTTTTAAAATCTCACGTTGAAAGAGAACGTGCTGCAGTTAAACTTTCTAGTAAAGTAGGAGAACTTTTATATGACAAAGGAATTGAATTAGTATTGTTCCGTAATCATTTAACTGATATTACTATTTCAGAAATTTTAAATTTACACGAGTATGCACGTGAAGTAGTTAACAAACCAATCGATGTTTTCACTACATCTGAATTGGCTGAAGAAATTTTAAATTTAAATTTCGCTCCTGCAAAAATCGATATCGGTAAATTAGCAAGTGAGTGGTTAGTTGAAAAAGATAACCATTCTTCAAAAGCAAATTTCTTATTAGGTAAATTAGAAAACATTGGAAGTTCTGCAAGTGATAGCTTAGAGCCAAGAGATGTTGTATTATATGGTTTTGGTCGTATCGGTCGTTTAGCAGCTCGTGAGTTAATCAAACAAGCTGGTAAAGGTCAACAATTACGTTTAAGAGCAATCGTAACTCGTGGAAATTCTGATGCAGAAATTATCAAAAGAGCTGCATTATTAAAAAATGATTCAGTTCACGGTGCTTTCAAAGGAACTGTTCAAGAAGATTTAGCGAATAAAACAATCGTTATTAACGGTCAAGTTGTAATGTTAATTGACGCTAAAAATCCAGAAGATATCGATTACACAGCTTACGGAATTAACAATGCATTAGTAATTGACAATACTGGAGTTTTCACAAACCGTGAAGCTTTATCTCGTCACTTACAAGCAAAAGGAGTTTCTAAAGTTATCTTAACTGCTCCAGGTAAAGAAATTCCAAACATCGTTTACGGAATTAACCAAGGTGAAATTGATGTAGAAAACGAAAATATTTTCTCAGCAGCATCTTGTACTACAAATGCAATTTCTCCAATCTTAAAAGTAGTTAACGATAAATTAGGAGTTGTTAAAGGTCATATTGAAACAGTTCACGCTTACACAAATGATCAAAACTTATTAGATAACATGCACAAATCATCTCGTAGAGGTCGTTCTGCAGCTATCAATATGGTAATTACTTCAACTGGAGCTGGTGCTGCAGTAACGAAAGTTATTCCTCATTTAAAAGATAAATTAACTGCAAATGCTGTACGTGTACCAACTCCAAATGGTTCATTAGCAATTTTAAGTTTACAATTAGAAAAGAAAACTTCGGTAGAAGAAATCAATGCAATTGTTAAACATGCAGCTTTAAATGGTGATTTAGTAAATCAAATTTATTATTCTTTCGATCCTGAATTAGTTTCTTCTGATATTATCGGAAATACGTGTTGTTCAGTTTACGATTCTAAAGCAACAATCGTTTCTCCAGATGGTGAAAACGTTGTTTTATATGCATGGTATGATAACGAATTTGGTTATACAAAACAAGTTATTCGTTTAGCGAAACATGTTGCTAAAGTAAGAAGAGCAATTTACTATTAATCAATAGTATTAAACATAAAAAAAATCCCGTTTAATTTAGTTTGAACGGGATTTTTTCATGTCTTAATCTTGAATTAAATCTCCATTGAGAACTTTCGCTTTTGAAAGTTGAATTGGAATTTTTTCTTTGTATAAATACTTTTTTTGCACTGATTCAAATGGTCGATAAATGTAATAAAGAGCATTATCATAGATTTCAATTTTATCAACATATCGATATTTCAAAGGAATTGATTCCATTAATTCTCCTGAATTTGGATTGATGCGTCTGATAGAAAAATAACCATCGATATCAAATAAGGCATAAATTTGACCTGTTACTCGATCTTGAATTAAGTGTTTTTTCCAACCCGTTTGTTTTGGGAAATAATGATGATAAATCGAAATACTATCAATCATTTTCCCTTCGTTATTAAATCGATACATCAAATCTTTATAATAATCAAAAATAAACAAAGTGTCATTTCGATGGAACATCGGCGCATACAATTGTTTATAGTATACTGACTGCGTAAAATAATTAGCTCCTACCCAAATTTGAGCATCAATTCCAGTTTCCTGTTCTTTTTGCTTTGCCCATAATTTCGTTCGAACATCAACCCATTTATATTCAGCTCGATACAACTCCATCATAAAATCATCTGTAATAGTGACAATTTTAGAATAAGTTGAATCTAATTGATCAAAAGAATAATAATTCATAGAAGGATAATCCTTATTAAAATCAGATAAATAATACTTTGTATAATTAGAATCCAAAATTGGCGCTAAGTATTTCATAAAGTATTCTTTTTCTAACTTCGCAATTCCAATCTTCGAATTTGAAATATAAATACCATAAACTGATTTCTCATAAATCACATGAGGATTTCCTCTAAAATCTTTTCTTAATTCAATGGCATGATCATCAATTGGTATTGTCGAAATAATATTACTTCCATCATACAAAACTACATCACTCCCCTTTTTCAATGTTTTAGGATATGTCAATAAAATATAATTCCCATCTGGTAATACTTCAAAATCAGCAACACTGACATATTCAGAAGTAAATATTTTCTCAGGAACACCCTCTGGACGAATCGTTACAACTTCAATTTCATTGATTTTGATAGGAAGCATTTCAAATACACGTTTAACTGTATCCAAATTCTTTTTAGATTTTTCAAGAAGTTGATCAGAAGTATTCATGAACACTTGATGCGTAAAACCTAGTTCATATACTTTATTGGTCTGAACTTTATAATAAAAAATTCCTTTCGAATTTGATTTAATATCAACAACTTGATTATCAAATTTGATTCTTACATTCACGTTTGAAATCGAATCTTTCGTCTGTTTATTTAAAACAATTCCTTTTACAACCAATGAATCTTGGGAATATGAATAAAAAGAAAAAAAGACTATTAATAAAAGAAGATAGTGATATTTCATAATCGATATTTATAGTTAGATGCAATCAAATAAAAAATTCCATAAAAAGGGGTGATAGAAAAATTTAACATTTTAGAAATCTTAACCATTTAAGAAATATAAGGTCATGTAATAAGATTTTTTCGGTTGAATAGTAAAATAGTTACAGAAGAAAAACTTATATGACCTAACAATACCTTATATGGTTCAAAAAAACAAAAGCTGCCCTAAAAGGACAGCTTCATTAATATTATTTGAATTTTCTTAAACAGTTAAACACCATCCAAAAGTATCTTCAATTTTTCCTGCTTTTAAATCGTCTAAATATTTTTGAACTTTGTTTGAGAAAGTTCTTGTTTCAACTCCTGGCAAATCTAACACCTCGTCTCTGAAACCAATTTTAACAATATGTGCAATCGTAGCAGCAGTTCCAGCTCCGAAAACTTCAGTAATCGAACCATCTTTGATTCCATTCACAACTTCTTCAACAGAAACTTTTCTTTCTTCTACTTTCATTCCCCAAGAGTGAGCAACTTCAATAACAGAACGTTTAGTCGTTCCTCTCAAAATAGTATCAGATTCTTCAGAAGGTGTAACCAAAACACCATTGATTACAAATACAATATTCATTGTACCTGATTCTTCAATGTATTTATGCTCAATTCCATCTGTCCAAACCAATTGGTGGAAACCTTGTAATTGACCTTGTTTTGCTGGATATAAAGCAGCACCATAGTTTCCTGCAGTTTTTGCTCTACCTACTCCACCTCTAGATGCTCTTGTATAATGTTCTTCAATTTTCACTCTTACTGGCTCAGAGTAATAAGCTCCTACAGGACAAGCGAAAATCACAAATTTATAAGTCTCTGAAGGACGAATTCCAATAAAATCATCAGTTGCAAATAAGAAAGGTCTTAAATACAAAGAATAACCTTCACGATTTGGAATCCAATCGCTTTCTATTTCAACAAATTTTCGAATCAATTCGACAAACGTATCTTCAGGAATCACTGGCATACACATACGCTCGCAAGATTCTTTGAAACGTTTTGCATTTAAATCTGGTCTAAAAAGAGTTACTTTTTGTCCATCTTCTGATTTATTTGCTTTCATACCTTCAAAGATCGATTGACCATAATGAATCGCAGATGTAGCAGGATGTAAAGATAAATTAGCGAAAGGCATTATTTCAGGGGTTTGCCATTCACCATCTTTGTAATCCATCACAAGCATGTGATCAGAAAACACTTTACCAAAAGGTAAGTTCTCCCAATCAACGTCATTAATATGTGAAGTCTGTGTTGGGGTAACTTTAATTGTAATTGCTTCGTTTAACATATCATAAATATTCTAATCGCGAATATAAACAGAAAGATTGAGTGTTTATATATATTTATCTATCTTTTGAAATATTTTTGTTTATTTTGATGAATATAAATTTTCAAGTTGGAAAAGAGTAAAGAAATATTAAAAAATATTTGGGGTTTTAATGCCTTTCGTCCTTTTCAAGAAGAAATTGTTGACAATGCTATTTACGGTCATGACACACTCGCTTTACTTCCAACTGGTGGTGGAAAATCTATTTGTTTTCAAGTTCCTGGACTTGCTCGAGAAGGAATAACCATTGTTATTTCTCCGCTTATTGCTTTGATGCAAGATCAAGTGAAAAATCTTCAATCTAAAGGTGTACGTGCAAAAGCGTTAATCAGCGGTATGAGTTACCGTGAAATTGATATTACGCTTGACAATGCTCGATTTGGAGGGCTCGATTTTTTATACACTTCACCAGAACGATTAAAATCAAAATTATTCATTGAGCGTTTTAAAGGAATGAATGTTGGTTTAATCGTAGTTGATGAAGCACATTGTATTGCAGAATGGGGACATGATTTTAGACCTTCATATCTAGAAATTAGTAAATTAAGAGAAATTCATCCATCTGTTCCAATTATTGCTGTTACTGCAACGGCAACGAAAGAAGTTCAAAATGAAATAGTTCAATCTTTAAAACTCAAAAATGCTCGAATATTCCAAAGTTCATTTTTAAGAGCCAATTTAAGTTATGAAGTCGTTGAAACTGAGAATAAAGTAAAAGACATTTTACAGTTTTGTCAAAATCATCCTGACCAAACGGGGATTATCTATTGTCAGACTCGAAAAAGTGTTAAAGAGATTGCTAAATTGTTGCATGCAAGTAAGTTTCCTGTTGGAATTTATCATGGTGGAATGAATAGTGAAGATCGAAAATTAATGCTTGAATCGTGGATGAATAATTCACTTCGATTAATGGTTGCAACTAACGCTTTTGGAATGGGTATTGACAAACCAGATGTTAGATTTGTGTTGCATTATGAATTCCCAAATAACTTAGAAGCTTATTTTCAAGAAGCTGGTAGAGCTGGTCGCGACGAAAAAGATGCTCGAGCAATTGTTTTTTGGGAACAACATGACCTCGAGAATTTAAAAGAGAGAATTGACAGTCAGTTCCCTCCTATTGATACTGTTAAAACAACTTACAGAGCGCTTTGTAATTATTTGAAAATCGCCATCGGATCTGGAGAAAACGAAACGTATCATTTTGAAATTAATGATTTAACAAAGAAATTTCAATTAAATCCAATTGACACGTATCAATCCTTTAAATTACTTGAAATTAATAATGATATTGTTTTTTCGGAAGGTGTTTTTCATCCAACTAAAATTAGAATTGCAATAGGAAATAAAGAGCTATATAGTTTTCAAATAAAATATGAAAGATTATCACCTATTATAACACTATTATCTAGAAGTTATCCCGGAATATTTAACGATTACTTTGAAATTAATGAATTTGAATTTAGTAAACGACTAAAAATTACTCCAGCAGAAATCACAAATCAACTTAAAGAATTAGAGAAATTTGGAATTCTAGATATTTCATGGAAATCATCTTTGCCTACTGTGACATTATTGCATGAGCGTCTTCCTGATGATTACATTAAACTTTCTCCTGAATCGTATTTTAAACGAAAAGAAAAAGCGAATTACAGACTTCAACAAGCAATTGATTATTTAACAAAACCGACTTGTCGTTTAGTACAACTTCTTACTTATTTTGATCAACCAGTTGAAAATTGTGGGAAATGCGATGTCTGTATAGCAACGAATCAATCATCCAATACAGAATTCAATTTGAGAGAGGAATTAATCAAATTTTTAAATTCGCCAAAAGAGTTCGATGAAATACTTGAAAACTTCAACATCAATAAAAAGATAATTATTGAAGAACTTCAAGCTTTATTGGTAGATCAACTGATTCAGGAAAATGATGGAATCTTCAGTTTGATTGAATAATTAACAATTATATAGGCATAAAAGATTACTTTTTAACTCTTTCTATATTTTAATCATTTAGCTTTTTCAATCAAACATTCAAACTATCAATAATTATATTTAATTTCGTCAAAAAATAGCACTTTTTAGAATGTTAATTCAAGTTGTAAAATCGAAAATTCACCGTGTAAAAGTTACACAAGCTGATTTAAATTATATCGGAAGTATTACCATTGATGAAGAATTAATGGATGCATCGAATTTAATAGAAGGAGAAAAAGTTCAAATTGTAAACATCAATAATGGTGAACGATTTGAAACTTATGTCATCAAAGGTGAACGAAAAAGTGGTACAATTTGTTTAAATGGTCCTGCTGCTAGACGCGTAGCAACTGGAGATATCATTATCATAATTGGATATGGATACATGGAATTTGAAGAAGCAAAATCATTCAAACCATGTTTAGTGTTTCCAAATGAAGAAACAAATCAACTAGATTAAGATGTCCAAAAAACTGATATTGACACTCGTTAAAACAGTTTTACCTTTGTTTCTTGGAGCATATCTTATTTGGCATTCTTTCAGTAGCATGTCACCTAAAGAAGAAATTGAATTTTATAAATTCATTCACGAAGCAAATTATTTTTGGATTATTATCGCAACCATTTTTGGTTTTCTAGCTTATTTATCAAGAGCTTTTCGATGGAATTATTCTTTAGAAGCAATTGGTTATAAATCAAAGTTTTGGAATCGTTACCATGCTATTATGATTGGTTATTTGATAAATTTAACCATTCCACGAGCAGGCGAAGCATCACGATCAGCTATGTTGTATCGTTCTGATGGCGTTCCTTTTTCTAATTCTTTTGGAACAATAATAGCAGAAAGAGCTGTCGATTTAATCCTTTTAGTTTGTATCGCCTTTTTTACAGCATTTATTGGTTACAATGATTTCTTTGAATTAAAAAGTCAAATTGAAACTTATTTTAGTGGAGGAAAATCTTCTGAAAATGGAGATCTAATAAAATCAATTATCAAATTCACTGTTGGTGCAATTGGATTAATTGTATTTGTAATTGTCATATTTAAACCAACGATTAGAGCAAAAGTATTCAATTTTGCTAAAAGTGTTTTAACTGGCTTACTTTCTATTTTTAAATTAAAAAATCCATTTGGTTATATTTTTCATTCTCTATTCATTTGGGTTTGTTACATCTTCATGTTTTACGTCACTTTCTATAGTTCACCAATTACAGCTGAAATACCTTTAAAAGGAATATTAATCGCATTTATTGCTGGTTCTTTAGGTGTAATTCTTACGAACGGAGGAATTGGTACCTACCCTATTTTAGTTGGTTTGGTTGTTGCATATTATATCAAAGGTCAATATCCTGATTCTAATATTGCTTTTGGAATTGGAAATGCTTTAGGTTGGATTATTTGGTTGTCTCAAACGATATTAATGGTACTTTTAGGTGTTATTTCATTTATATTATTGCCAAAAAATTATTCTCCCGAAAAAGATGAACAGACTGAATTACATACAATCGAAAATCGTAACGATTGAAGAAGCTTTAAGAAAAGTTGAAGCTTGGCGATTAAAAAATGAAAAAATTGTTTTCACAAATGGCTGTTTCGATATTCTTCATAAAGGTCATGTTACCTATTTAGCAAAATCAGCAGATTTAGGAAAGAGATTAATCGTTGCTCTGAATACTGATCAATCTGTAAAAAATCAAGGAAAGGGAGAAAATCGTCCTGTAAATCCTCAAGATGCTCGATTATTGGTTTTAGCGGGATTAGGATTTATCGATATGGTGATATTATTTGATGATCAAACACCCATAAAATTGATTGAGCAGTTAATGCCTGATGTTTTAGTGAAAGGTGCGGATTATGATCCAAACGAAACAAACAAAGAATCAAAAAAATACATTGTAGGTTCTGATATTATTCTAGCAAATAATGGTGAAGTTAAAGTAATCGATTTAGAAGATGGATTTTCAACTACTTCCATAATTGATAAAATGAAGAAATAAAAAAAAACGTTGATTAAGCAATTCTTAACCAACGTTTTTAAAATCTATTAATCTAGAAATCTATCTTAATGTCCTAAAGCAGCTAAATATCTTTCAGCATCTAAAGCCGCCATACAACCTGTTCCAGCAGCAGTAATTGCTTGTCTGTAACGTTTATCAGCAGCATCTCCAGCAACAAATACACCTGGTACATTTGTTAAAGAAGTTCCTGGTTGCTCGTATTTGATATAACCTGTTTCATCTAAATTGATGTAATCTTTGAAAACATCAGTATTCGGTTTGTGACCAATAGCAACAAAGAATCCTGTACAAGGAATAACTTTCTCTTCTTGTGTTACTGAATTTTTAACTTTTACTCCAGTTACCAATTCATCACCTAATACTTCAACTGTATCAGTACTGAATAAAATTTCAATATTTGGTGTATTTTTAACACGGTCAGCCATAATTTTAGAAGCTCTGAATTCTTCTTTACGAACCAACATTGTTACTTTCGTACACAATTTAGATAAGTAATGAGCTTCTTCACAAGCTGAATCTCCAGCACCTACAATCACTGTTTCTTGTCCTCTGTAAAAGAATCCATCACAAACAGCACAAGCAGATACTCCACCTCCACTTAACAAATATTTTTGTTCGCTTTCTAAACCTAAATATTTCGCAGATGCACCTGTAGAGATAATAACTGTTTCAGCGTGAATTTCTTTTCCGTCTTCTACCCAACATTTATGGATTGGACCAGAAAAATCAACTTTATTAATAAAACCAAAACGAATATCAGCTTCAAAACGTTTTGCTTGAGCTTCTAATTCCATCATCATTTCTGGACCAGTAATTCCTTGAGGATAACCTGGGAAATTTTCAACTTCGTTGGTCGTTGTCAATTGTCCTCCAGGTTGCATCCCTTGATATAGAACAGGTTTCATATCAGCACGTGCAGCGTATATTGCAGCAGTATAACCAGCAGGTCCTGACCCAATAATTAAACATTTTACTTTTTCTATTTCCATGATTGAATTATTTCTTTATTTGAATTACAAAAATAGCTAATTATGATTATTAGAAACAATAAATTTAAAAAAATGAAACAAGTTAGGATTTCAAGAATTTAAAGTCATATTTATCGTTGTAAAAAGTAATTTATGAAGAAAACTATTTATAAATGTGTCTTTTTAAATAAAACACCAACTAAAACATCACTAATAATCTGATATTATTTCAAGTAAACAACTCATCATTAGGACTCTAATTAATTTATATTATTTCACACTACTTAACTTATCTATTCTATTTTGAATTTCGAATAAAAGGACGTATTTTTGCACCCCGATTTTCTCAATAATGATGCTCGAAACAGAATACGAAGTAAAACAATTATATCCCTTTCAAAAGTCTACTGTAGATACAATCTTATCAGAGCTTGAAAAAAATGGGAAAAATTTCAATTTATTATTTCAACTTCCAACTGGAGGAGGAAAAACAGTTATATTTTCTGAAATAGCAAAAAGCTTTATTGAAAAAACTGGTGAAAAGGTTCTAATTTTAACACATAGAATTGAGCTTTCAGTTCAAACTTCAAAACAATTACATGGTATTAATGTAAATAACATGGTTGTTAACAGTGAAGTTAAAGCAATCAAAAATCAAGATGATTATACTTGTTACATCGCAATGGTGGAAACATTAAATAATCGACTTCAAGAAAATGAAAACTTCTTAGAAGGAATTGGTTTAGTAATTGTCGATGAGGCCCATTACAATAGTTTTAGAAAAATCTTTCAATTCTATAATGAAGTTAACATTTTAGGAGTTACAGCTACACCATTAAGTAGTAATCGAGCACTTCCTTTAAATGATAATTATAATAAATTAATCGTAGGTGAAAGTATCATGTCCTTAATTGAAAAAGGATATTTATCAGATGCTGAAACATTTACATACGATGTCAACTTACATGGACTAAAGATTGGATCAAATGGTGATTTCACTGTAAACAGTTCTGATTCCGTTTATGGAAATTACTTCATGCAAGAAAAATTACTTTTTGCTTATGAAGAAGTTGCTTTAGGTGAAAAAACGTTGATTTTTAATTCAGGTATTGAAACTTCATTAAGAGTTGAAGAAACATTTAAAAAACGTGGATATAAAATCCGCCATTTAGATTCTACTTATTCTGATAAAGATCGTAAAGATATTTTGGAATGGTTCAAAACTACTCCAGATGCTATTTTAACTTCAGTTGGTATTTTGACAACTGGTTTTGATGAACCTACAGTTCAAACGATCATTTTAAATAGAGCAACAAGATCTTTAACACTATATCATCAAATGATTGGTCGTGGATCGCGAAAATTACCAAACAAAAGTTCTTTCAAATTAATTGATTTAGGAAATAATGTTCGTCGATTTGGTTATTGGCAAGATTATTTGAACTGGCAAGATGCATTCCGTTTTCCAGATCGTTTTCTAGAATCAAGATTATCTGAATTAGATGATTTAGAATTTGAAGTTGAATTTGAATTCCCTAGAGGTTTAAAAGATAGAATCAATACTGCTCAATTAGAAACTTTTAACTTAAAAGAAGTATACTACGAATGTTTAGATTCTGGTAAAAAAGGTAAAGATGCAGTTGATTTGTCTTTGGAAAGTCATTTCGAAGTTATTAGAGATGCTGCAACTGATTATTTTGACGGACTTGAATTATTAGAAGCTCTTCAAGAACACATCGAACATCGTTTAAAGCAATACACGAAATGTATTTCTAAAAGTACTCCTAACTATTTCAAGTACATTATGGAGACTTATAACAGACAGTTACGCTCTAAATTGAGAGAAGTTTTAGAAGACGAGTAAAATAGTTCAATTAATATTTGGATAATATACTAAAACGTTTTACCTTTGTCTCACAATTTCATAGTTGTAGTTAGGTTTATAGTTTTAACAAGGTTTACGAAAAGAGGAACAGGTTTCATTTGAACACGTTCCTCTTTTTGTTTTTAACAATTGCCTATTTAAAAGATTCAATCCTTTTCTAATTTCATCCAATAGATTTCAATAAATTTGAATTATGAAAAAGTACCTCGTTTATTTTAAAAACAAATTTATATTAGCAACAACTATTTTTGTTATATATGCTTTATTTTTAGATGATAACGATATTTTCTCAATGGTTAGTCACGCTCGAAAACTAAATAGATTAGAAGCTTCTAAAGAATTGGTTTCGGAAAAATTAACTTCAATCCGTCATACATTACGACAATTAAAATACTCTTCTGAATTGGAGAGATATGCTCGTGAAAAGAAATTCTTCAAAAAAGATGACGAGGATATATTTGTGATTACAAGAGAGTAATATTTATTCTTTTTTATTTACATCCTATAATTTTAATACACAACATTCTTTTATCTTTGTGTTATGCAAAAACATATTGAGATTAAAGGTGCAAGGGTTCACAACCTTAAGAATATTGATGTTTCAATCCAACATGGAAAGTTAACCGTAATTACTGGTCTTTCTGGTTCAGGAAAATCCTCATTAGCCTTTGATACTTTGTACGCTGAAGGACAAAGAAGGTATATCGAAAGTTTATCTTCTTATGCTCGTCAATTTTTAGGGAAATTAGACAAACCTGATACTGATTATATTAAAGGAATTTCACCTGCGATCGCAATTGAACAAAAGGTAACTTCTAATAATCCTCGTTCAACAGTTGGAACTACGACAGAAATCTACAATTATCTTAAAATACTTTTTGCGAAAGTTGGTAAAACATATTCTCCTATTTCAGGAAATGAAGTTAAAAAACATACGGTCTTTGATGTTATTAGTTTCTTAAAAACATTGGAGAATGGATCAAAAGTGATGTTGCTTGCTCCTATTCATGGATTTGAAAAATATGGAGTCGAAAGACAATTAGCCATTCTAAAAGATCAAGGTTTTGTCAGATTATTTATAAAAAATGAAGTAGTTGAAATTGAAGAATTATTAGCTGCTATTCCATCTAAAATTGAAAATGCATATTTACTTGTCGATCGTATAAAAACAGATTTCGATAACGAAGAGAATGAAGGTCGTTACAGTGATTCTATCAGTTTAGCTTTTTTAGAAGGTCAAGGTAAATGTTCTATATTTCAACCAGATCATTCAATTCAAACAAACTTTTCTAATTTATTTGAATTAGATGGAATAGAATTTCAAGAACCTTCTGAACATTTTTTCACTTTCAATAATCCTTTTGGGGCATGTAAAACGTGTGAGGGCTTTGGTTCAGTTATAGGAATTGACGACAATCTTGTTATTCCAAATAAATCATTGAGTGTTTTTGAAGGTGCCATTTTACCGTGGAAAGGTGAAACAATGTCGGAATATTTAAATGAGTTGGTTTTCAATGCAAAAAAATTCGATTTCCCAATTCATAGACCAATTCAAGACTTAACAGAAAAGGAATATCAATTACTTTGGGAAGGTAATAAGTATTTTTCAGGATTAAATGCTTTTTTCAAGTTCCTAGAAAGTCAAATATACAAAATTCAATACCGTGTTATGTTATCTCGTTATAGAGGTAAAACGGGGTGTCCAGATTGTAAAGGAACACGCTTAAGAAAAGACGCAAACAATGTCAAAATAGAAGGAAAAACAATTACTGATTTTGTATTAACTCCAGTTTCTGATGTTTTAACATTTTTCAAAGAAATTGATCTAAATAATTACGATCCACAAATTGCAAAACGTATTTTCCCTGAAATTACAAGTAGATTATCATTCTTAGAAGAAGTTGGTTTAGGATATTTAACATTGAATAGAGCCTCAAACTCACTTTCAGGTGGTGAATCACAGCGAATTAACTTAGCAACTTCATTAGGTTCCAGTTTAGTTGGTTCCATGTATATTTTGGATGAACCGAGTATAGGCCTTCACCCAAGAGATACTCATCGATTAATTAATGTTTTAAAAAATCTTAGAGATCTAGGAAATACAGTTATCGTTGTTGAACATGAGGAAGAAATGATGAAAGCTGCCGATGAAATTATAGATATAGGTCCAATGGCTGGTGTTTATGGTGGAGAAGTCGTTTTTCAAGGCGATTTCAGTCAATTAATCAACAGTCAAAGAAGTTTAACTGCTAAATATTTAACACATCAAGAAATCATTCCGCTTCCAAAGAAAAGAAGAACAAGTAAAGATGTTATTACAATTTCTGGTGCGAGATTGAATAATCTTAAAAACATTAACGTTGACTTCCCATTAAATAAATTGGTTTGCATCACAGGAGTAAGTGGTTCAGGAAAATCTACTTTAGTAAAAGAAATCCTTTATCCTTCAATTCGAAAAGAATTAGGATTAATTGGTGATACAAATATTAACATCGATTTATCTGGAGATTATAAGCAAATCAAAAACATTGAATTCATCGATCAAAATCCGATTGGGAAATCGTCTAGAAGTAACCCAATTACGTATGTTAAAGCATTTGATGACATTCGTGAATTATTCTCAAGACAACAAGTCGCTAAATTAAGAGGTTATAAACCTGGCTTTTTCAGTTTCAATGTTGAAGGTGGTCGTTGTGAGATTTGTGAAGGAGAAGGTGAAATTACTGTTGGAATGCAGTTTATGGCTGATGTTCATTTGAAATGTGAAAACTGTGATGGTAAACGTTACAAACAAGAAACATTAGAAATTGAATACAGAGGTAAAAACATTGCTGACATACTAGCGATGGATATCGAAGAGGCTTTAAATTTCTTTAAAGAAGGAAAAGATAAATTAGAACAAAAAATTGCTGAAAAAATTCAACCTTTATTCAATGTTGGTCTTGGCTATGTTCAATTAGGTCAATCTTCAAGTACCTTAAGTGGTGGAGAAGCTCAACGTATAAAATTGGCTTCGTTTTTAATTAATGGTTCGAATACAAAACATACATTATTCATTTTTGATGAGCCAACAACGGGTTTACATTTTCATGACATTAACAAGTTATTAATTGCTTTAAATGAATTAGTAAATGTAGGTCATTCTGTGATAGTTATCGAACACAATACGGATGTAATTAAATGTGCAGATTGGATCATTGATATCGGCCCAGAAGGCGGAGATAAAGGCGGAAATGTAAATTTTGCAGGAACTCCTGAAGACTTAATAAAAATAGAGGGAAATTATACAGGGAAATTTTTGAAAGAAAAACTAAATTAAAATTTTATTCTATTATTATTTTGAAATGATTTATCGAATTAATTTGATAAATGGAAATAAATAATACTGATTGAGAAAATTTAGATAAATCTAATTGCTGATTCATTTCGAATTTTTCTTCACTAAGAAGATTTCCAGAAATATCAAATATTTTAGTAATCCCTTCATCTTTTGTGCTGATAGTCACAATTCCTTTAGTTGGATTTGGATAAACTAAAACTGAATTTAATTGATTTTCATATAAACTCAACGGATTCATATGCATTGTTGCAACTGCATCTAAATCAAAACCTCCTGATGAAAAAGGAGTTGGATAACAATCATTGATTCGATTTCCAGCAGTATCTAAACTACCAATATTCGTAATACTTCCAATTACATCAACTAATTTAATATGAGAAATTGCATTTACATCCAAATTTGCAGAATCTTTTAATTCTTCTAAATCAAATGGTGTTCCATAACCTTGTCGGTATTTACCAGCTAAATTATTAACTGATTCACAACTAGCAAAATCATAATTCCCAACTTGAGTTGTAGTTTGATATAAACTTGAAGCAGGAAAACGAACATAATGTATTCCATCTGAACTAACTTCTACAAAGGCTAATTCGATATAATCATTAGCAAAACCATTTTCATAAACAGCAAAATCTGGACCTACTCCATTGTAAATTGTTGATGCGAAATTTACTATCGCAATTCCTGAATCGCCTAACGAAACAATGTTACTTGAATTTCCTTCAGCAGCATATAATCCTTCAGATGGATCACCAAAATTAACTTTATTGGACCCCGATAGCATGACACTTTTATCATTTATATCTAGATATCCTCGCTGAATTTCAATACCAGTAGCCCAAGCTTCTATAATCGAAGAATCTTTTTTAATTGCTGTTGTTCCTGCTGTATTCGGTACTGTTGCATATTGGGCAGAAAGACTTTTTATCGATCCTAAAACCAATACAAAAAGTAATAATTTATTCATAAAATAATATGTTGTTAGGATTAAGTCCTACATGATAACTTTTTTCGAAAACACCTGATGATGAAAACACACGCACATAACCAGAATTTGTGTAATTCATAGCATCTAAACAATATATCTTATTCGTTGAACTGTTGTATTTTATTCCAAATAAAGTTGTAATATTTGACATTGAGATGTAATTAGAATTTATCATCGTTTCTGTTTGAAAATCAAATAAACAAACACTACTTGTTGAGTTTGAATAATTTTGATAGCTAATTAAAAATTTATCTCCCATTTTTTCAATTCCAGAAGCATCAAAAGAAAAAGTGTTTTCTACTAAATCTGTTTGACTATTTATTCTGACCATTCTTGATGGAATTGAACCATAATTTCCTCTTGCTATAACATACACATCTCCTTGATCATCAACTTTTATTGCTCCTGGATTTTTCCCAACGGTAATTTTCTTCATTTCCTGAAATGAACTTAGTGAAATAACTGAAACTGTCGAATCAATATTCGGAGAATTAAGTCCACCTGAATTGGTAACGTATAATTTATTATTCGAAATAGCTAATTGCTCTGGATTATCACCTACTTTAATACGTTGAGTTATTGTTAATGAAGCAGTATCAATTATGTCAACATAACCATCATAACAAGTAACAAATGCATTCGAACCATTAAATACAATGGATCTAGGTTGTTTAGGAACAGAACCTGTAATCATTGAAATCTGTTTGATTGATTTACCAGTAGATTTTTCTAGAACTTCAATCGTACTTGAAACATTCACAACTATATAAATTTTACCACCATAAGCTTCAAGATCATTTCCAGTATCTCCAATTTGACGATTATTTTGAGTTACAAAAAAATTATTATCTATTTCATTTGAATTAAAATCAACCCATGAAAGCGTTGAATTATTTTGTTGAAATAAACCTTCACACAAAACTAGCATCCCATTTTTCAAACCATTACTTGTATCAACAGAAGAAGGTTCTACTTTATGTTTTTTACATGAAGTAATTAAGAGTAATAGTATTATAAATCTAACGTAGCGCATAATTAATTGAAATTAAGAAACTTCTACCTGGCATAACGTAATATTTCACAAAAGCGTAAGAAGAATTAAACAAGTTTTTAAATGTCAACTGTATTCTCAAATCATGTTTATTCGATAAATTAACCTTTGAATAAATTCCAGCATCAAAAATGGCAAAACCATCTATAATATTTGACGAAATATTTTCATTTAAACTATACCTTAAAGATGAATTGAACATTGAAAAAACCATACCTGAATTTTTTCTATTGTAAGAAATTGAGGCATTTCCTGAATGTTTTGGAATGTAGGCAACTTGATTTTTATAAGTCGGAGAAGTAATATCTGAAAAATCTAATGATTGCTGAAATGTATAATTGCCATTTAAGTCTAATCTGTTTTTTTTATTAAGTTGAAAACCTAAATCTATTCGAGCTTCAAAACCAGTTGTATGAACTTCACCAATATTTTGCATTGACCAAACGAATAAATTTTTGGTTGGTATGGCTAAAATTTGATTTTTAACAGAAGTATAATAGCTATTCAAAATCACTTTCAAGTTAGCTTTTCTAATTTTTGGTTGAAAATTGAATCCAAACGAAAATTGATTTGCCTCTTCAGGTTTTAGTTTAACATTTCCAATTCCATTGTAATACAATTCGTTAAAAGTTGGCATTCGAAAGGAACTTTTATACCAAACATTCAATTTAAATTTCCAACTACCAAACTCTTGATTCTCCAATAAAATAAACGGATTAATTTTATTTTGATTCAAAGCTATTTCACCTAATTGATTGTCTTCCAAAACATTTTGTCCAGTCAATTGAATTTCTGATTTAAATTTTGAAAAATTTAAAGTTGATCCAATTAAATATGTTGTATGAATTCTTTTAGGTAAAGCATTTGATTCATCAATGAATTTCAACTCACTATATTTTGAATCGATACCACCAAAAAAAGTATATTTATTTCGAATCAATTTATAAAAAGAACTTCCAAAATGTATTGTTTGATTAGAATATCGAGAAATTAATCCACCTGTCGAATTTAAAAAAGAAGGATCTGTATATTTTGTGTAATCGTTTTGGTAACTTCCAAAAAATCTAAAGTCTACACGTTTTATTTCTGTATTTAAATTTAAATTCAGACCATTATTTAAAGAAGATAATCGTTGATTCGAAAATGAATAATAAAAAACTACTGCTCCTGGTAAACCTTGTTCTGCTCCAAAGTTTTTATAATTAATTCTAAGAATGGTCTTGTTCGAAAATTGATAAGCTAAATTTAAACCTGAATACCAATCTTTAAAATCATTATTGGAACGTACATCATTTATTATGGAATTTCCATTTTGAAAAGAATAAGGATATTTCCCATTTGCTTGCCTATACTTTCCATATGCACCTACCATCCAATTCTTCATTATTCCTTTTACAGATAAATAATGATCTAATTCACCAAAAGAACCAATTTTTGAATTCAATCTAACTTGAAATGATGAAGTATCAAATGAATTTTCAAAAGTTGAAACATTTAAAATACTACCAGTTGTGTAAGCAGAAGCTGGTAATAAATAATTCGTTCTCCCTCCTACTGTTAAAGATAGATTTTCAATATTATCAGTTTGAATTGTTGCCAAATTTATTTGACCGTTTTGTGCATTATTTACAACAAAACCATCTAAGACAACTGAAGTGTGTTGTCCTCCCAAACCTCGAACAGAAATTGTTTTCATCCCTCCTAGTCCACCATAACTTTTCAAAGTTGTACCGCTTACTTTTTGCAAAATAGCTCCAACATCTTGAGGTTGATATTTTAAAATATCTAATCTTGAATATTGTTGAGAAATTTGATCTTTATTTTCGGGAGTAATCACCGTAATTGTCACTCCAGATAATTCTTTCACTAATTGAAGTGGTTTAATAGTATCTTGGCCAATCATTTGAAAATGAAAAGTCAATACTATTAAAACACTTACAAAAAGTCTTAAATTCATCAAAAATCGAGTGAATTATTTTATGATTTTTTGAGAAAATGAACCTTTCTCATTTTCGATCGTCAAGAAATACATTCCAGTTGGAAATTCAGCAGTTGAAATCTGAATAAAAGAATTATAATCAGTTGAATAGATCTCTTTACCAGTTAAATCAAGAACTGAAACTTTTCCACTTTCACCTTTCACATTTATCACATCTTGAAATGGATTCGGAAAAACTGAAATTGTTGACAAAGTATTTTCGTTAAGACCTAAATTTTTATAAATACTTAAATTATCAATTGCAAAATAAGCAGGAGTATTCATTCCCCAAGGTGCTACATCCGAAGATTCAAACTTGAAAGACAACGAATATACTGTACCTTGAATAGAAGACAAATCTACTGTTTCCCATTGCTTTACAATGTAATCTTGAGAATTATCAGAAAAACGGTAATCAGCTAAGTAAAATACAACTGAATCTATAATTTCCCCATTTTCAGCATGTGCATATGTCCATAATCTGAAAAAGTCTTCACCATTTGTTCCATCTACATCTCCATTAGCATCTGTAGAACTCCCAAATTGTTTACCAAATGCATCCCCGTCTCTCATCGATAAAGCAGCAAATGTTGTATTGGTAATTCTAAAAGAATTTAAAACAACACCTTGTCCAGCAAATTCAATTTTACCTGAAGGATTATAAATTCCGTAATTTGTTGATGAATCACCTGAAGCTGTTATTGCACTAAAAGGATTTGTATATCCAGCTGTTGTAGAATCTTGCATATTCGAAATTGCAAAACCTTCAAAATAATTTCCAAATTGAGAAATTACATAATCATTTGTGAAAACGACACCATTTTCATAAAAAGCTCCTGCTCCAGAAGCACCTTCATCGTAAGAACTTGAATCTAATAATACATTTTCGAACCCAATAGTCTGTTGAGCAGAAAGTGTTAAAGAGAAACAAATTGCAACTGCAGAAAAATAAATTTTCTTCATAAAAATTAATTAAATAAAATAAATAAATTATGAAGAAATCAAATCGAGTTAGCCCAAACTTACGCCTAGGATAATGCAAGAATTGTATCCAACTTTAATCTGAAGTCTTCACACTATAAGATTATTGGCAGGTATTCTGACTCTCACCAACTCGATTTCGTCTTCCCATTTCATACAAAAGAAACAGTGACATTTTGAAATCGATTTAACGGTGAACACAGCTGCAGACACAGTTCCTGATTTTAACAGGATTCCCTTTTATTCCACGAATGGTACCACAAATCGTTTGCAAATATACGTGAATTAAAGTTACGAATGACAAAAGTAGTTGAATGGTTATCATTTTTGTCCTATTAATACATTCTATCAAAATATCTGAAACCGAGTTTAAAAACTTTTATATATAAGTAATCACTATTTCTAAAAAAATGTATCTTTATAATTATGAGTAGAAACATTAAACTGAAAAACACTTTATCATCCCTATTTTTATTGCTATTTGCTTGGGTGATTTATTTTATTTTCATTTTCTTAAATGGAGAAAAGATTAATTCTAATCATTTATATATTCCAAAAAATTCAACATTTGTTTGTAAAATTGATGCAAAAGAAATCTTATCTACTTCTGCAGATCAAATTCTACTAAAAGATAAAAATGAACAAATACTAAGAACTTTCAAAAACTTACTTGCCACTCCAAATAGAAAAAAATCTGCAGAAATTGGCGTTGACATTTTTTCAGACGTTATCATCTTCAGTTCACCATATCACAAAGGTAAATTAATTGGATTTTCATTTAATTTGATTAGTCCTGAATTATTTAAAAAGAATATTTCTGAATATTTAACAAAAGATCAAACCTTTGCCGTTCACAATCATGTAGGAATTGTTTATCATTTTATTTCAAACGACCCAACTGTTTCGACACCAAAAAGTGAAATAAAAAAGTTTGTTTCAAATTCAATTACATATAAATCATATGCTTTTGAAAAGTCAAACAATATTATTGATATTCAACTACATAAATCTTATTTTGATCCAGAGACTACAATAAAATCGTCAAAATTAAAAGGAAAAATTAAAAATGATGAATTAATCATAGAGGGCGATTTGAGTCTGAAAAATAAATTGACAACAAATGCCACATTCTTGAAATCAAACGCAAGTAGTTTTCATTTCTCGAGTTTATATTTTCCTAAATCATTAAATGATAGTTTAAGAAGTTTACTAAATAAGATTAATATTGAAGTGCCTGAAATTCAAAGTTTATCAATGAATTATAGTGGAATTGAATTTGGAAATTTAAACAATGAAATGGTTGTTATTCCTGGAATTGATTTATTAATCACAACAAAAGAAAACTTCTCTATTATTGATTATTTAAATTCGAATTTAAATTCGAATTTAAATGCAATTCATGATGAAATTATCTTCGAAAACAATAAAATCATCATTGGTGAATATATCTATTATGTAAAACAAATTTCACCGAACACTTTTTATCTAGGTAAGACAGAAAAACCAATTTTAATTTCTAATACAAATCAAACGATTCTTGAAATGAAAGGTGATTTGTCAAATTTTGTGAAGGTTAAAGGTGGTGGATTTATGATGTCAATTTTAGAAATGTACCCACTCTATAAAGCTTCTAAAAATTTCATAGAAAGTACAGATCATTTTGATCTTAATTTCAAAGCAGCAAATTCAAAATACATTCGAATTAAAGGTAGTTTAAAATTCAAAAAAGATCATTTTGTTGCAAGTGAATCATTGCTATTCCTTTTAGGTAGCGGACTTATCGACTAAATAAATTGATGTCTTCATTTTGATAGACGATTTTCAGTTTTTTTATCGTACATTTGTAATGTATTAGTTGGTATAAATACCTTTCAAGTAAGTTCCTTCGTTTTAGGCTGATAATAAGTTTCTTTCGTCAAATTTTACAAAATCTGTATTTATTAAATTCTATAATCTATTCAAAGTGAATAGTTAAAACATAATTTTATTAAGTATTGAATGGCGAAATCGCAAGAAACCTTTGGTAAAAAAGAAAAAGAAGCAAAACGTTTAAAAAAACGTCAAGACAAAGCAATCAAACAACAAGAGAGAAAATCTACAGCTACAGGTGGTGGTTTAGATAGTATGATGGCATATGTAGATGAAAATGGATTCATTACTGATACTCCGCCAGATCCAACAAAAAAGAAAAAAATCATTGCTGAAAATATTGAATTAGGTGTTCCTAAAAGAGAAGCTGAAGATTTAACTATTCCTAAAACTGGAAAAGTTGAGTTTTTCAATGATTCAAAAGGTTTTGGATTTATTAAAGAAACAGCAACTCAAGAAAAATATTTCGTTCACGTTCACGGTTTATTAGAAGAAATTCGAGAAAATGACAACGTTACTTTCGAACTTGAAAGAGGAATGAAAGGAATGAATGCAGTGAAAGTTAAAAAGATTTAATCGGTTTTACTTTAATCATATTAATGGTGTCTTAGAATTATCTTAGACACCATTTTTTATTGAAGTAACTTTTCTTCTTTTGGAACTAATAATAGGAAAATCAATCCTAAAACAAAAAAGAATGCAACAGATACTATTGAATATCTCATTGAATCAAATAGAACTTCCATAACACCAAAAAACAATGTTCCAGTAACTATTCCAATTTTTTCAGTCACATCATAAAATGAAAAATAACTAGTATGATCTTCCGTTTCAGGTAAAAATTTAGAATAGGTTGAACGAGCAATCGCTTGAACTCCTCCCATTACAATACCTACACCACAAGCTAATAAGTAAAATTCAACTGGAGTATGAATAATAAAACCAGCTGCACAAATTAATACCCAAATAGAAACAGCAATTATTAAAGTGCGCATATTACCAATTTTATTCGATAATCTTGACATAGCAAATGCTCCTGCAGCACCCAATAATTGAATCAAAAGAATTGCAATAATTAATCCACTGTCATCTGGTTTTCCAGTAATTTCATTAATTGGCCAATCGATTTCTTTTTTTGCGAAAAATGTTGCCATTAACATTACCGTTTGAACTCCTGTATTAAAAAAGAAAAACGATCTTAAATATTTTTTTAATCGTGTTGTTTTTTTAAACTCAACAAATACTTTTTTCAATTCCTTAAAACCTTTCCAAACGTATCCTTTTTCTTTTTCTTTAGTAGATTTTGTATTTGGTAATGCGCGATATGTTATTTGTGAGAATCCAATCCACCAAATTCCAACTAAAACAAAACACCATCTTGCAGGAATATTATGGTCTAAAATTCCAATATCCCCTGCTTTAACCATTATTAAACATACTATCAATAAAAGCATCGCACCGATATATCCCATTGAAAATCCTTTTGCAGAAATCTTATCATGGTCTTTTGGTTCAGCAATTTCAGGTAAATAAGCATTATAGAACACCAAACTGTTCCAAAATCCTATACTTGCTAGAAATAGTGAGAATAATCCAAGTTCAATATGAGCTGGTGAAAAATAGTATAATGAAATACATGCTAAAGAACCTAAGTAACAGAAAAATTGTAAAAATCTCTTTTTGTTACCCAAATAATCAGCAATACCAGAAAGAAATGGTGATAAAAATGAAACAACTAAAAAAGATGCTGAAAGTACAAAACTCATCAACGCAGAATTTGAAAGTTGAAAACCAAAAAAGTCAACAGTTACGTTTACATTTTCAGGTAACTCCATTGTTGAAGCATCTTCTAAACTAACATTAAAAAATTTAGATTTGAAATAATTAGTTGTAACATTATCATAGAAAATAGGAAATATCGCAGAAGAAATAACTAAATTATAAACTGAATTTGCCCAGTCATAAAAAACCCAACCTCTGATGATTTTTTTGTTCCCTTTTTCCATGATATAGTGTTAATGTTGTTATTTTGAAACCGATTCTCCTTTCACATATTCATCTAAATATGAAAAAAGCGGCATTAATTCTCCATTTAAATTTGTTTGACTTCCTCTTTCAATAATTGCATCTGGATCTTCACCAAACATAGCTGGAAAGACTTCGTCAATTAAATTATCTCCAAAATCTTCTGAAGCATCTAATGGTAATTCACATGGTAAATTATCAACAGCCATTACTGCGATTACACCTTCCTTCATGAAATCATCTTCTGTTTCAGTGATCGGATTGTAACCATAAATAGGATCTGCAATTTTACTTGGACGAATTGTACAACCAATTGCTGAATCAATATCACAAGAAATATCTGCAACTACTGATAATCTGTTCGATGCTTTTTTCAAATCATCTCTTGTGATTATAATTGGCGATTTATTACTCCAAAAGTGACAAGGAATGTACATGTCCGTATTGTCTAAAAATCTTGTAAAGGTCGATTTATACAATTCTGGATTCGAATAAAAATCTTTTTTATCAAATGGAGTTTCATCTTTTCTACCAAAATATCCATCCACTTCAATATGTGTAAAAATAGGCTCATCAAATGAACCATTCATATATTCATTAGCAGAAACTTCTTTAATTGGTAATAATTTGATGATTTCTCTAGCACCATTCCCTACTCTACCAAATCCAGTCAATACAATGCGAGTGTTTTTAGGAAGAACTACTTTTTTTAATTCTTCTTCTACTTCCACTCGATCTTTACATAAATTCGCTTCTTTGATAGAATATAACTTATGTTTCAATCCATAAGTTCTAAAACCATTATAAGTACCTACAATACCTGCGTATCGACCAAAACCAATAATTCGTTTGTTATCTTTATTTTTTAAAACCTCGTAATCAATCAATTGAATCTTTTTATCCAAGATGGCTCTTAATAAATCACGATTATATGGTTGCTTTTTAAAAGTATGAGAGAAGAACATGAACTTTTTGTTTGGAATCAAGTCACTGATATTCACCTCTTTTACACCAGCAATTAAATCACAGCCTGTCAAATCTTCTTGAACTGTTATGCCTTCTGCGATATAATCTTCATCCTTGTAAGCTCTAATTGGGCTAGGTTGAACAATCACTTTAACATTAGGGAATTTTGCTTCAACTTGTTTACACTGTTTAGGAGTAAGAGGAACACGCTTATCTGGTGGAACTTTACCTTCGCGAATGATTCCAATTTTTACTTCTTCCATACTAAATAGTTCTATTCTAAATTAAATTAATTTAATGGTTCTTTTAATAAATAAGCGTCGATGAATTCTCTTACACATCCTTCTCCACCTTTTTTATTCAAGATTACATCTACATTACTTTTAACAACATCAACTGCATCTGAAGGACACGCTGAAAAACCAATTTGCTTAATTATTTCTAAATCATTGATATCATCTCCGATCATTGCAACATTCTCTAATTGGATTGTTAATTTTTCACAAATATCGGTCAAAATATTTATTTTTCTATCTCTTCCGACATAAAAATGTTGAATACCTAACATTTCTGATCGTACTTTTACCATTTCAGATTTAAAACCAGAAGAAATAATCGCTACTTGAAAATCATTTTTAGTCAAATGAAGAACAGCCATTCCATCTTTCGTATTGTACTTTTTGAATTGATCTCCGCTTTCTGTGAAATACATTCCACCATCAGTCATCACGCCATCCACATCCAATACTAACAATTTGATTTTATTCAATTTATTTTTCCATTGTTCCGTTTTAAACATTGGTTTAAACAACAATGAATGTAAATCAATCGTATTTTCATCACAAACAGCTTGTAAATCAAAAATGGACATTTCTAAGACATTTTCAATTCCAAAATCTCCTAAGAAATCTTGAAATTCAACGCCGTATTTACTGCAAATTCCTTTAATATTCTGTTCTAAAAACACCTTTTTGAATTTTGGATTATGGATTTTTGATTTTGAATTGTAATCATCTAAAATTCAAAATCAAAAATCTAAAATTATTTATATCATTTTATAACCTACCGCTTCAGCAACTGGTCGTAAAGTTTCTAATAATGCTTTGAACTCAGCATGATTTAATTGTTGAGAAGCATCCGATTTAGCTGCTTTTGGATTAGGATGTGCTTCAATCAACAAACCATCAATTCCCATTGCAACACAAGCTCTTGCTAATACTGGAACTCCATAAGCATAACCCATCGCATGACTTGGATCTAAAACAATTGGTAAATTAGTTTTCTCTAGTAACCAAGCAACACCACATAAATCTAAAGTAAAACGTGTTCCAGTTTCAAACGTACGAATACCTCTTTCACATAAAATCACATTTTCATTTCCTCCTGATAATACAAATTCAGCAGCTTGAACAAATTCTTGTAACGTAGTACCGAAACCTCTTTTGATTAAAACAGGTTTTTGTGTTTTCGCACAAGCTCTTAGAATACCTTGATCGTACATTGCTTTCGCTCCAACTTGAATAACATCAGAATATTCAATTACATCTTGAATTTGAGTAGCATCTCTTACTTCTGTAATAACATTCAAACCATATTCTTCGCGCATTTTAGCAAGAAGTTTTAATCCTTCTAACTCTAAACCTTGAAAACTATATGGACTTGTACGTGGTTTGTAGCAACCTCCTCTTAAAGTAGATAAACCTAATTCTTTCAATAATTCAGATGATTCACGAATTTGTTCTTCTGATTCAACTGAACAAGGACCACCAATTAAAACTGTGTTTTTAGTATCACCACCTATTGTAATTTCTCCGATCTTAACCGTTCTTTTTTCAGAACGATATTCTTTTGAAGCCAATTGAATATCATTCGCAAAAACCCATGATTTTTCTGTTTTATCTTGGAGACTCGCTGGAACTTCTTTTACTCCAGAACCTGTTATTAAGACATTATTTCCATCTGAAACAATGTGAAATGCTTTATTATCAATAGCTAATTGACTTGCTTCCGAAGAAGAAATGGTGTTTTTTAATTGAATAATCATAATTCACTTTTAATTAGATTCACAAAAGTAACAATTCCGGCTGCTTTACCATCTTTTTTTAACACTGGTAAGTACATAATTGGAAAAGCACAATTTTTAATCAGTTTTAATAAATCGAAGACCGTTTCGTTTTCGAAAATATGCTTTGGATGTTCATTAATTAACTCCAAAACATTTATTTCATTTAAATCCTTTATATGTTTCAATAATCCTTTTCGAACATCAGCATTTGAAATAAGGCCTTTAAAATGATGATGATCATCTAATACAATACAAAATCCTAAATTCCCTTTTTCAATTGTTTTCAAAACATGTTCTAAAGTCAATTCATTATCAAAAATCACTGGGGATTCTGAAACAGGAATCATGAAATCTTTCAATTGAAATTCAGATTCTACCTCACGTTTTGTTAGATTCATCAATGCATGTCCAATACTTGGAGCATTAAACAAATAAGATCCTGAAACTGAAGAACTAACTCCCATGTTTCTCAAAATGAACGAAACTTCTCCATTTACACCTCCATCTACATGAATTGATTTATCAGGAAATAACTTTCTGAATTTACGTATCTTCGAAAAGTTATAAGTATCAAATTTACCACCACTTTGACCTGGAATTGTCGCCATAATTAAAATAAAGTCAAATGAGCTAAACGCTTCAAAAACCTCAATATCAGTTGGAGTAATAATTGCTAAACCTTTTTTTCCAGTTATAGTTGATGGAATATTCAAAGGCTCTTTCAAATCTTCGAATTGAAAAGTCAAGTATTCAACTGGATTTTCTTCTAATAAGGAATAATATTTCGAAGGATTTTCAGTAATAATATGTAAATCGATTGGTAGATTACACCACGTTCTTATTTGCTTTATGTCTTCAAAAACGCTCAAATCATCGTTGCAATCAACATGAAGTAATTCAACTTGATGCTGAACTAAATCTTCAATTACTTCTTTTAATGGACGTTTTTTATCGCTATAAATGGAAGCTGAAATTTTCATCTATGTTATCTAATTTTAATCTATAAAGATAATGAAATTGTGAAATTATAAAGAAAGAATCCTAATTCAATAGTTATTTATAATTTTGCCACATGAACGCAATCAATTTAAAGAATCAAATCTATACTGGAGCAGATGGTCGACAAAGTTTAATCGACTTGACAATTCCAGAAAATTTCAACAATCAATTAATGGTTTTTATCCATGGTTACATGGGCTACAAGGATTGGGGTTGTTGGAATTTAGTTGAAAAATACTTCACAGATTTAGGATTTGGATTTTGTAAATACAATGTAAGCCACAATGGTGGGACGATTGAAAATCCAATTGATTTTCCAGATTTAGAAGCTTTTGGTCAAAACAATTATTCTAAAGAATTATTCGATTTACAATCAGTTTTAAGTTGGTTAGAAACTCAATTTCAATCTTTACCTTCTATTACTTTGATTGGTCATTCAAGAGGTGGTGGAATCGCTTTATTAACTGCTTTAGATTCTCGAGTTGATAAAGTGGTTTCTTGGGCTGGTATTTGCGATATTGAAAAAAGATTTCCAACAGGTTCAGAATTAAAAGTTTGGAAAACTCAAGGTACACGTTACGTTGTGAATGGTCGAACAAATCAAAAGATGCCGAATAAATATTCTCAATTTGAAGATTTTGAAGCAAATAAAGATAAATTAAACATTCAATCTGTTTGTGAAACTTCTAAAAAACCAACTTTTTTAATTCACGGGGATGCTGACACTTCTGTAGAATTGGAAGAAGGTAAAAATATTGCTGGCTGGAGAAGAACTCGTTTATTTGAAATTGAAGAAGCTGATCACACTTTTGGAAGTGCTCATCCGTGGAATGAAGATCATCTACCTGAGCATTTAGAAAAAGCTTGCTTCTTAACAGTTAGTTTTTTAGCGATTGAAGGTTTATAAAATCTAAAAGATTTTTCGTTTATGAAAGATGATAATAAAAAAGATAAACTAGGAATTCTAACAGAATTAATCAAATTAGCAAAGGCCGATAACGATTTAAGAGACATGGAATTTCAGTTTTTACTCTCTCTTGCTTCTCAAATGGGCGTTTCTAAAGATGAATTCATTCAATTGTTCGAACAATATATTCAATTTTTACCACCTAAATTAGAATTCGATCGTATCGTTCAGTTTCATAGATTAGTTTTAGTTATGAATGTTGATTCAAACACAAGCGATTCAGAAATAGAATACATCAAACAAGCTGGAATTAAAATGGGTTTAAATCCGCTGGCAACTAATGAAATTTTGAGAATAATGGAAAACTATCCAAACAAAGTTGTTCCAACAGAAGTCCTTCTTAGCGTTTTTAGTTCATTTCACAATTAAACAATATGCCTCGAATAGTAATTGAAACAAAAATATATGCACCAATAGAAATTTGTTTCGATTTATCTCGAAGTATTGATTTACATGTGGTTTCAACTAGTCAAACGAATGAAATTGCAATTGAAGGGAAAACATCTGGATTAATCAATCTAAATGAATCTGTTACATGGCAAGCAACACATTTTGGGATAAGACAAAAATTAAGTTCAATCATAACCGAATTTCAAAGCCCAATTTATTTTAAAGATGAGCAACTAAAAGGTGTATTCAAGTATTTTAAACACGAGCATTTTTTCAGTCAACACCAAAACTATACATTAATGAAAGATGTTTTTGAATATGTGTCTCCTTTGGGTATATTCGGAAAAATTGCAAATTTCTTTTTACTAAATAATCATTTAAAACAATTATTAATTAAAAGAAACCAAGTAATTAAAGAGCATGCTGAAAACGGAAAATTTAAAGAAATTTTAAAAAATGCTTAATCGTTGATTTGTTTTAAACTAATAACCTATTTAATCACCAACTTATAAATAAATCCTTCTAATCCATTTGTCTTAATTTCCAACATCTGCTCTAATTGTCGACCAATTTTTGAATCAGGAAAACCTTTCCCTTTATACCAAACAAGATAATATTCAGGAATTTCAACTAACAAATAACCTTTGTATTTTCCATAAGGCATTCTAGCATTCGCTAAATCCATTAATTCTTTTCTTGCTTGTTCTTGAAAATCCATCTGTATAATTAAAAATGGTCTTCCCATTTGAGAAGACCATTTGTTCGTTAAAAATTATTTTTTTGGAATACGTTTCAATGTTTCTAGTAGGTACCCCCAATATTTTTGTACTGAAGAAATTTGAACTTTTTCATCTGGTGAATGAGCCGCACGAATATTTGGACCAAATGAAATCATATCTGTACCAGGCAAATGTTTTCCTAAAATTCCACATTCCAATCCAGCGTGACATGCTTTAACATGAGGTTCATCTTTAAACATCTCTTTATATAAATCTGTCATCAAATTTAATATCGGTGACGTTGGATTTGGTTGCCATCCTGGATAATCTCCACTTTGAACAACTGCTGCTCCCATATTTTCGAAAGATGCACGAATTGAATTTGCAACATCTGATTTTGTACTCTCAACGCTACTTCGTTGAAGCGATTGTGTAATAAAAGAACCTTCCTTCACGATCACTCTTGCTAAACTTGACGAAGTCTCAACTAAACCTTGAATATCTGGACTCATTCTAAAAACGCCATTATGAACAGAATATAAAGCATTTAAGATTTTCATCATGTCTTCAGAAGAAATTGCTTTTCCTAAAATTTCTGTTGGTGTCCAATGAATTTCTAAATGTGGTTCAATCGTTTTTAATTCAAAAGCTAATTCTTGAGCTATACGAGTGATTTCTTTTTCAAAAGTCGGAGCGTAATCTTTATGAATTGCAATTACAGATTTTGACTCGCGAGGAATTGCATTTCTCAAACTACCTCCATCAATTGAAATAATTTGAAGTTCAGTCAATGAATGTAAATGATAATGAATACGGTTCATCAGTTTATTCGCATTTCCACGACCTTTATCGATATCCATTCCTGAATGACCACCTAATAAACCTTTAATCGAAATTTGATATCCGATAAAATCTTTATTTACATCAATTTGCGAATAGTTGTAAGAAGTATTGGTATCAATTCCTCCCGCACATCCGATTGATAATTCATCATCATCTTCTGTATCAAGATTCAATAATATTTTTCCCGTAAAATTAGATCCATCTAAATGAATTGCTCCAGTCATACCTGTTTCTTCATCAATCGTAAACATCCCTTCAATCGCAGGATGATCAATATCAGAAGAAGCTAAAATAGCCATAATTGATGCAACACCAATTCCGTTATCCGCTCCTAAAGTTGTTCCATTTGCTTTTACCCAATCACCATCTACTAGCATTTCGATTCCTTGTGTATCAAAATCGAAAACTGTATCAGAATTTTTTTGATGAACCATATCGATATGAGATTGTAAAATTACAGTCTCTCTATCTTCCATACCTTTAGAAGCTGGTTTTTTAATAATTACATTTCCGATTTTGTCTTGAATCGTTTCTAAACCTAAAGATTTACCAAAATTCATCATAAATTCGATAACTCTTTCTTCTTTTTTAGATGGACGTGGAACTGCATTTAAATCAGCAAAATGATTCCACATTGCTTTTGGTTCTAAATTTCTTATGCTCATTTTGAATATTTAATTTAATGATTGACTTTAGATGAAATCTATTATTTCAAACGTTTGTTTACAACTTTATTGACATACAAATCCTCTACTTTCTTACGAGCCCAAGGAGTTTTTCGTAAAAACTTTAAACTACTTTTGATGCTTGGATCACTATTGAAACAGTTGATATCAATTAAATATCCCATATGTTCCCATCCAAGTTCTTCAACAAGTTCATTTAAAATTGATTCTAACGTCTTACCATGTAAAGGATCGCTCATTTTTAGATTTTGGATTATAAATTTTGAATTATTTAATCAGTTTTCTGTATTTAATTCGTTTCGGAGCATTATCACCTAAACGTTTCTTTCTGTTTTCTTCGTATTCTGAATACGAACCTTCAAACCAGTAGACATGAGAATCACCTTCGAAAGCTAGTATGTGTGTACAAATACGATCTAAAAACCATCTATCATGAGAAATTACAACTGCACAACCTGCGAAATTCATAATCCCCTCCTCTAATGCTCTTAAAGTATTAACATCAATATCATTTGTAGGCTCATCTAATAACAAAACGTTCGCTTCTGTTTTTAAAGTCATCGCTAAATGCAAACGATTACGTTCACCTCCTGATAATAAACCAACTTTCTTATTTTGATCAGAACCTGCAAAATTGAATTTAGAAATATAAGCTCTAGCATTGATTTTTTGATTTCCAATTTCAATCAATTCTAAACCATTTGCTACAACCTCAAAAATCGTTTTATCTGGATGAATATCTTTATGTGACTGATCAACATAACCAATTTTAACTGTCTCTCCAACTGTAAATTCACCACCATCAGGTTGAATTTCATCCATGATCATTTTGAAGATTGTCGTTTTACCAGCACCATTTGGTCCGATTACACCAACGATTCCTGCAGGTGGTAATTTGAAGTTTAAATCATCATATAACAATTTATCTCCAAATGCTTTAGCTACATTCACTGCATCTATTACATTATTACCTAAACGAGGACCGTTTGGAATTGGAATCTCCAAAGTAGCTTCTTTCTCTTTCAATTCCTCAGACAGCATTTTATCATAATTAGATAAACGTGCTTTCGATTTTGCCTGACGAGCTTTAGGATTCATACGAACCCAATCCAACTCTTGTGCTAACATTTTTTGACGTTTAGAAGCTGTTTTTTCTTCAGCTCTTAAACGTTCTCCTTTTTGTTCCAACCAAGAAGTATAGTTTCCTTTAAATGGAATACCCTCACCTCTATCTAATTCTAAAATCCAACCAGCAACATTATCTAAGAAATATCTATCGTGGGTTACAGCAATTACAGTTCCTTTATATTGTTGTAAGTGTTGTTCTAACCATTCAATAGACTCAGCATCCAAGTGATTGGTAGGCTCATCTAACAATAAAATATCAGGATTTTGAAGTAATAATCGACATAATGCAACTCTTCTTCGTTCACCACCAGATAATGTCCCAATTAATTGATCATCAGGTGGACAACGTAATGCATCCATTGCTCTTTCCAATTTTGCATCTAATTCCCATGCATCTAATGCATCAATACGATCCTGAACTTGACCTTGACGAGCAATTAATTTATCCATTTTATCTGGATCATTTAATATCTCTTCATCCATGAAAGAATTATTGATTTCTTCGTATTCTTTCAACGCATCAACCGTTTCTTGAACACCTTCCATAACAATTTCCTTCACTGTTTTTTTCTCATCTAATTCAGGTTCCTGAGGTAAATAACCAACAGTATAACCAGGAGAAAAAACGACATCACCTTGAAAAGATTTATCTAATCCAGCAATAATTTTCATTACTGTAGATTTTCCTGAACCATTTAAACCAATGATACCAATTTTAGCACCATAGAAAAATGATAAATAAATGTTTTTAATAATTGGCTTTCCAATTGGTGTCACTTTCGTAACACCCACCATTGAAAATATGATTTTATTATCTTCTGACATAAAAAATGAGTATTTCGTCAAAGATAATTAAAAGCAAAAAAAGAACTACGTAATTTTATTTAAAAATAAAAAATCCACTATTCATCGATGAAATCACTTAATTCGTTTCTTAAAAATTCGTATATTCGCGATAATTATTTTGTATTATAGCTATTTTTGAAAAAAACAATATCTCTACTGCGATTACAAAAAATTGTTATTTTAAAATATTAAATTGATTACAATTTAGATGGAAGTCGTTGAAAATGAAATAAACTGGTTTGCTTTTAGAACAAAATCTAGAGCAGAAAAGAAAGTCCATGAAAGACTTTTAGAAGCTGGTTACAATTCATTTTTGCCTCTAAAAACTGAAATTCGCCTTTGGAGTGATCGCAAAAAAAAAGTTATTGTTCCTTTAATCTCATCATTTGTTTTTATTAATTGCGAAGAAAAAGAATTTACTAAAATTCTAAATATTCAAGGTGTTGTTTGTGTATTAAAATTATTATCAAAACCGGCAATTATTAAGGAAGAAGAAATTGAAAATTTAAAAATTTTAATTTCTAATATAGATTTAACATCATTAGAAATTACGAATAAAATATTTTCAGGAGATTACATTGAAGTTATTAAAGGTCCTCTAAAGGGAATGACAGGAATGTCAGTTATAATTAAAGGAAATCATCGTGTATTAATTGAGGTTACTGCACTTGAAAATAAAATGTTAGTGGATATTCCATTATCATTTGTAAATAAAATAAGTTAGTTTTAGCTAGCGAAAAAGTTTAACGTGCTTAATTACGAATGTAATTGAGAACGGCGAAGCTGTAATATAATGTCAAAAATGATAAAAAATAAAGTAGTACTTGTAACAGGTGGAGCTGGATTTATAGGTTCAAATTTATGTGAGTCTTTATTGAGCAATAACAATATTGTAAAATGCCTAGATAATTTTGCAACGGGAAAAAGAGAGAACATTGAACCGTTTCTTTCGAATCCTAATTTCACATTAATTGAAGGTGATATTCGTGATTTAAATACTTGTAAAAAAGCTGTAGATAATGTGGAGATTGTTTTACATCAAGCAGCGTTAGGTTCAGTTCCTAGATCGATTAATGATCCAATTACTAGTAATGATGTTAATATTAATGGTTTTCTAAACATGTTAGTTGCTGCAAGAGATGCAAAAGTTAAGCGTTTTGTTTACGCAGCTAGTTCGTCAACTTACGGAGATTCTGTTAATTTACCGAAAGTAGAAGAAGTTATTGGTAAACCTCTTTCACCTTATGCAATTACAAAATATGTGAATGAATTATATGCTGATGTATTTTATAAAACCTATGGTTTTGAATCAATAGGTCTAAGATATTTCAATGTGTATGGTAGAAGACAGGATCCAAATGGTGCTTATGCAGCTGTGATACCAAAATTCACTCAATTGTTGATGAATTTAGAATCACCTACCATTAACGGAGACGGAACTAATTCAAGGGATTTTACATACATTGAAAATGTAATTCAAATGAATCATTTAGCAGCAACAACTTCAAATAAAGAAGCAATTGGTTCTGTTTTTAACACCGCAGTTGGTGAGCGAACTAATTTACTAGAAATGACGAATCTATTAAAAGAATATTTAAAAGAATTTAATCCTAAAATTGGTAAGGTTGATATTATTCATGGTCCTGAGAGATTAGGTGATATCCCCCACTCTTTGGCTTCTATTGATAAAGCACGGAGAATTTTAGACTATAAACCAACTCATGATTTGAAAGCAGGATTGAAAGAGGCTGTTGAATGGTATTGGGGATATTTTAATTATTAAAAACTTTTTTAGAATTTCAATTTTGAAATAACAAATTGGTTTAAATATCGATGAAATTTATTAAATCAATAACAAAAAAAACAGGCTTTGTTTTTTCAATTAGCTCGATGGTATTTACGATTTCAAATACCATTGCTAGTCTTGTAACAATAGGTTTATTATTACCTAATGAAATTGGTTTGTGGAATTCTTTTATTATAGCCCAACCTTATATTTTTATATTTCAAGTTGGAATATTTAATGGATTAAATAGAGAAATTCCTTATCAAATAGGGAAAGGAAATGAAGAAAAAGCTATTAATTTAGCAAAAACAGCCTTGTGGATATGTAAAATATTAAGTTATACATCTATAATTTTAATGTTTTTCTTGATTCTTTATTTATACTTAGTAAAACAAGAAAACATAGATACAATAATTTGCATATCAGTAGTATTAATACTTTCTATTAGTCAATTTTACAATAATTATTTAACCGTTACTTTTAGATCAAATAGTGCATTTAATAAACTTTCTAAAATTAATTTCTACAATTCAATTATAAATATTGGTTCATTATTATTTGTTTATTTCTATGGATTTTATGGATTTATGTTTCGAGCAATTTTTGTAACTCTTATACAAATAGTAATTACTCACATCTTAAGACCTTTAAAAATAAAATCAAAATTTGATAAAGAATTAACATTAGAATTAATAAAAGTAGGATTCCCAATATTTATACTAGGTTATTTACAAGGTATTACAAACACCTTCAGTAGAATAATCATTTTCACTTTTGGAGGTATAGTTAGTGTTGGATTATTTTCTCCTGCATTAGCTGTTATTAATATTGTAAAATTAATCCCTAGCATACTAAGTCAATATATATATCCCAAAATGACTTATAATTGGGGTGTAAATCATGATAAACATGAACTTTGGAAATGGAGTAGAAATTCAATAATGATCTCATTTATTTTATCGATACCAATAGTTTTAGTAGGATGGTTTTTATTACCTATTATAATAAAATATTACTATCCAAAATATATCAAAAGTATTTTTTCAGCTCAGATATCAATTATTTCGTTTTTGTTCTCAGGTATTTACATTGGATTAAATTCTCTTAATACAATAAAAGCTTTCAAATCAATATTAGCCATTACAATACTTAAATTAGGAGCTTTTTGGTTTTTGATTTATTATTTTTGTATCATGATAAATCCTGTTGATGGTGCAGCGGTTGGATATCTGATAGCAGATTTTATAGTAAGTCTAGTTTCATTTTACATTATCTATGCAAACCTATCAAAATAATAAGAAAATTATTTTTCTTATTAATACAGAATATCATCTTTTATTAGCGAAATATATTTTCAATATTCATTTTCCTTCTTATCAACCATTATTTTTAATAATAAAAAATAAAAATCGATTTAAATCTCCAATAATATTTGATACTACAATTAAATTAATTGAATCACCTTTATTTTTTAAAAAAGGGTTTAATAAAATTATTTTTTTTAAATCATTTAATGAAGTATTATTGAATAATTATGATATAGTATTATCCTTTCAAGATGCCGAATTTGTTAATAACATATTAATAAGCGAAATAAAACAAAGATATAATTCGAAGATAATTTTATGTCAAGATGGATTAGCTTCATATGTAAATGATTATAGCTATTTTAAACTATTAAAAAAAACAATTAAAATTTTTTACATTAAATATTTTTTAAATTTTAAAGAAATATCTTTTGTATTAAAATGGGGAAAAAATAAAAATGTTGATGAATATTTGTTAACAAATCCAAATGATTTATATTTCAAAACAAAAAAAGAAATAAACACACTTGAATTTGAACAAAATGATTTATTTATTAAACAAATTGAAAAATTATTCAATTTTGACATAAAAAAACTTAATATAGTAAAAACAGACCGATATATCTTTTTTCTATCGCAAGGATTTTTAGATAAAGAATCTAGAAATCTAGAATTTAATTTGATAAAAAAACTAAAACAAATAAGTATTCAAAACAATTTAAAATTAATAATTAAACTTCATCCTTCAGACTCAAGAAATGATATAATAAATTTAATTGATGACGAAAAAATTGAATTAATTAAAGAAAATATTCCTGCAGAATTAATTTTAACATTGTTTAATAATTCATACATAATAAGTGGATATTCGACCTCATTACTTACTAAAACTAAAACAAATAAATACTATTGGGTTTATCCTATTCTCTATAAAAAATTCAAATCAAAATTTAAAGTAGAACATATAAATATAATTGACAATTTTGATCAATTGCAACTTGATTTAAATGATTAGTTCTTTACTCTTTTTTATTATTGTCGGGTTTATTTTTCTTCGTAAGAAGAAAGATTTTATATTGTATATACCTATTATTAATGTAATTTCTGATAGTTCATTATTATTCAACGAAGACTCATTTATTCATATAGGTGATATAAGAGTTATATTTATAAGCTTCTACATTTTGTTTTATATATTTAATTACAGAATAAAACAAAGCTCAACGAATTTAATTATTTACTTTTTGGGGCTGCTTTGCTTTATATTAATAATGATTAATTCTTCAAACATTAATTACTCTCTAGTATATTTTTTTAAAATATACTTATCATTTTTAGTCTTTATCATTGCTAAAAATTATTTTGAAAACTTTAAACAATTAAAAAAACTAAATTTTAATATCATTATAGCTTTATCCATTCAAATTACAGTAACTGTTCTTTCAAATGTTTTGAATTTAGGCGAAAGTCAATATATGGAAAATGGATTTCATGAAGGAACTGGAGGGGCTCCCATAGTATTAATTTTTTTTTCAATTTGTATAATTCCTTTGTTTATTGAGGTGAAAAAAATATTTAATATCAAAATAAATACTAATTTGATATATATCCTTGTATTTAGTTCGATCATTATTATTTTTTTAGCAATGAGAAGAACTACAATTGCATCATTAATTTTAGCTATATTCATCTTTATAACTACTCAAAAAGACAAATTAAAAACAATTAAATATATTTTTATTTTTATAGTTGGTATAACTTCTATTTTACCATTTTTTTCTGATAAAATAATTGCAATCTATAATTATCGTTTTGTTGAACATGCTAGAACGTTAGAAGACGAAAGCCGATTTAGAGAAACAAAACTTGTTTTTGATCAATTAGATAAATTTGATATTAACACCTTTTTTGGAATAGAACCATTTAATTCAATTGGTTTTAATATGAAAATCTTTCATGCTGAGAGACAATTTCATACTTTCCATTCAATTACTCTTCACGGTATAGGTATTATAGGTTTTATTGCATTTTTGTTAATCTATTTACTCATTTTTGCAAAATTAATTATTCTAAATAGAAAGAATATTCGTGGTTATAGAAACGTATTTTTCTTAACTACAATTTCAATATTTTTCTTTTATATTATTCAAATTACAAGTTTTGGTGTAGAATTAATTTCAATGAATTTTATTGTTTTCTCATATGTTGGTGCTTTTATTGGGATTTATAGTCAAAAAAAAATATTAAAAAATGAATGGTCTAAAAAATATGAATGAAGTTAATATTTTATTATTCTGCAAATTATTTGATGGGGATGCATATTATTTTAGCAAACCAATTTCGAATATTGATGATATAAAAAAAATTTATGTTTTAAGAGATAATAATGGTGAAAATGATGAAAAAATTACTTACGTCACAACCTCAAAGTTCCGAATTAAAAACTTTAGAATTGTAAAAAGATTTTTTCAAGCCCTAAAATTTCGAAATAAAAATATTAAATTAGTAATTGGAATATATGAACTCCCACATGGTTTATTAGCTATGTTAATTGGGAAAATTTTAAATAAAAAAACTGTTGTTTGTATTATTGGTAATCCTGCCTTTAAAGAATTAAGAAAAGGTTTTAGAAAAAAATTATCGTATTTCATTTATAGAAATGTCAATTTTATTACTACTACAGGTTCAAAATCTAGGCAATTTATGATAAATGAAGGTTTTAACCCTAATAAAGTCTTTATTTTACCTAATTCAATAGACACAACTTATTTTACTCCAACGAATGATGAAAAAAAATATGATATTATTACTATTGGAAGAATTTCAGAAGAAAAACAACCATTTATTCTTGTCGATGTAATTAATGAAATAAAAAAAGTAATCCCTAACATTAAAGTGGGAATCGCTGGTAAAGGACCTGAATTAGAAAATTTAAAAAAATATATTCTAAATTTAAATTTAAATGAAAATATTGATGTTTTAGGCTATATACCGTCAGAAAATCTTGTCAATTTCTTTAATATTGGTAAAATATTTATTAATTGCTCAAAAACTGAGGGACTACCAAGAACCGTTATTCAATCTTATTCTTGTGGAACACCTTGTATTTCAAGTGATGTTGGAGATTTAAGTGATCTTATTAAAAATGATATTAATGGATATTTAATAACTAAATCTGATGACGTTAATTCATATGCTCTTAAAGCTATAAAACTATTAAATGATCCTAATATTTTAAATAATTTTCGACAAAATGGCATTGATTTTGTCAATAAAGAGTATTCACATGAAGCATCAACAAGATTATGGGAATTACTTCTAAACAAAAAAATATGAAAATAGCTATAACAGGTAGTAATGGATTTATTGGAAAACACTTAGTGAATGAACTAGTTAAAAATCCTTTTTTTGAAATTATACATATTAACAGAAGTGATAATTATGATATTACTGATAAAAAAACATTAGAAAAAATCCCGAATTTTGATGTTTTAATTCATTTAGCAGCTAGAGTATTTGTTCCATCCTCTTATGAGAATCCCTATGATTTTTATAACACGAATGTAAATGGAACCTTGAATATGTTAGAATTGTGCAGAATTAACAATGCCAAAATAATTTTTATGAGCTCATACATATATGGAATTCCTGAATACCAACCAATCAATGAGCAACATAAAATTAATAGTTTTAATCCATACTCAAATACAAAAATCATAGGAGAGCAATTATGTCAAGGTTATAATATGGATTATAATCTTAAAACAATTATACTAAGACCTTTTAATACCTATGGTATAGGTCAAAGCAATAATTTTCTTATTCCTTTAATTTTGGAACAAGCAAAAACTGGAAAGATAGAACTAAAAGATCCTACACCAAAAAGAGATATGCTTTATATAAAAGATTTAATCTCAGCGATAATAAAAAGTATAACTTATGATGAAACATCATTTGAAATCTTTAATATAGGTTCTGGAAAAAGTTTTTCAGTACTAGAAATTGCAAATATTATAAAAAATGAAATCAATCAAAATATTCAAATTTCATTTAATGGCGAAGTAAGACCAACTGAAATTAATGACACAATTTCAGATATTTCAAAAATAAGTAAAAAACTACAATGGGCTCCTCAATATTCTCTTATTGATGGAATCAAAGATTTAATAAAAAATGAACTTTAAACATTTTATTTCTCAAAAATTAATATTTCCTCTAAGTGATTTATTAACCAATCAGAAAGTCTATAAATCATTTCAGTTTCTTAAAAAAACTGAAAAATGGAATCAAAATGAAATTATTGATTATCAAAACAATAAACTTCAAACATTGATCAAACATTCATATACTAATGTTCCTTATTACAAACAACTTTTTGATCAAATAGGTATTTGCCCAGATGAAATAAAAACTGTTGAAGACTTACAAAAGATTCCTATTTTAACAAAAAAAGAAATCAAAAGTCAAGGTATAAATCAATTTACTGCTAAAAATTTTTCTAAAAAAAAATTAATTATTAGTAGTTCAAGTGGTTCAACTGGAGAACCTTTAATATATTATAGAACAATTGATGCTTATTCATTAAATCTTGCATGTAATCTAAAAGGTTGGTACAATATGGGCTATCAATTGGGAGATAAATATGTGAAAATCAGTCAAAATCCTAGAAGTAATAAAATCAAAAAACTTCAAGATACGCTAAGTTCAAATATGTATCTAAGTTCTAATCCTTTAAATGAAAGTAACTTCAATAAAATATTATGTAAGATAGAAAAATATAAACCTAAAGTTATTCGTTGTTATCCAGACCCTCTCATTTTTTTAGCAAACTATAAAAAGAATCACCCCGAATTTAAATATAATCCTAAATATATAGCAACAACAGGAAATGTACTTCATAAAGAAGATCGAAAATTAATTGAATCTGTGTTCCAATGTGAAATTTTTGATTCTTATAGTTGTGAAGGAAATTCTACGTTTTTTGAATGTAAAACACATAGTTGTTATCATGCTTTTGGAGAATATGGTTATTCAGAAGTCGTTGATGAAAATGGAAATCCTATAAAAGAAGGTGTTGGCCGTTTAATTTCAACAGACTTAACAAATCTTGCACATCCTTTTATTAGATATGACACACAGGATTTCGTAGAAATTAATACTGAAAAGTGTAAATGTGGAAACAATCACTTTTCGATAAAAAAGATACTCGGAAGAGATAATGAAATTCTTGAGATGGAAAATGGAAAAAAGTATATTGTTCATAATTTTACAGGTTTTTTTCAGACAATCAGTCCCAATACAAATGCTTCTATAGAACAATTCCAAGTAATAAAAAAGGGAGGAATAGTAATATTTAATATTGTTGTCAATAAAAATTATAATTCTTCAGTTGAAACATATATTAAAAATTATTGGGAAAATGAATTTGAATGTCCAATTGAAATTAAAGTTGTAGAAAAAATAAATATTTCAAAAAATGGAAAAAGACGTTTCATATTAAATGAATAATAATCAATTAAATATTACTAATTAACATAAGATTATTTTATCTAATAAAAACATTTCAATATGGTTATTTTTATTGGCGATAAACTATACTTTTCAAACATAAATCACTATGAATATTTTAATTTTAATTTCACATCCTGCTCAATTCTTATTTTTTAAAAATACTATTATTAATCTAAAAAAAAAGAACCATAATATATATATTCTTATTAAAACCAAAGATATATTAAGTGATTTGTTAGATGAATTAGGATGGGAATATTTTAATATCCAAGAAAAGGTTAGAAAACAAAATAAAATATCGATTATTTTAAGTTTACTAAAAAGAGATGCGAAAATTTTAAAGTTTGTTTTTAATAATAATGTAGATATTATGCTTGGTACTGATGCAAGCATTGCACACGTAGGGAAAATATTAAATATTCCTACAGTAACAACTTTAGAAGATGATTATGATGTAATCAAACATTTAGCAATATTAACATATCCTTTTACAAAAGTAATTTTTACTCCAAATGTTTGTGATGTTGGAAAATGGAATCATAAAAAAATTGGTTACAATGGTTACATGAAATTAGCATATCTTCATCCTGATTACTTTGTACCAGATTATTCTAAAGTTTATAGTAGTATTAAAGAACCATACTTTTTACTAAGATTATCAGGGTTGAATGCTCATCATGATTTTGGTATTCAAGGTGTTTCTGATAATTTATTACTTGAAATAATAAATCGATTAGAAAAAAAAGGGAAAGTATATATTTCATCCGAAAAAAAACTCAAACCTGAATTTGAAAAATATAGATTAGTAATTTCAGCTTCAGATATTCATCACTTTCTATCGTTTTCATCAATTTTTATTTGTGATAGCCAAAGTATGGCTGTTGAAGCATCTATTTTGGGTATTCCAAATATTAGAATAAGTTCATTTAAAAATCGTATTAGCGTTCTAGAAGAACTTGAAAATAAATACAATTTAACATTTGGGTTTCATCCAAATGAAAATAAAAACATCTTAAATAAAATTGATGAATTAATAAATGATTCTGATGTAAAAAAAAGATTTTCAGAGAATCGAAAAGAAATGCTATCAGAAAAAATAGACGTTACTAAATATTTAACTGAATTTATTGAAGATTATCCTATTAAAAACAAAAAAATATATAAATGATTTTTTCATTAATAATATTAAGGATATTATATTATAAAATAAATTACCAAAAAAAATGTCAAATATCTCAATAGAAACCATTAACAAAGAAGTTTATAAATTTATTAAAAAAAATTCTCCTATTGAATTGGATATTTCTAATGTCTATTATTCAAAAAATATTAATGAACTAATAAAATCAGACATCACTTACAATTCTATTAATTTCTTTAGTAGAGTGAATGATATTAGATATATAAATAAATTTTTCACATCAATAAATGAAAAACTCAATGAAAATGGCATATTTGTCGGTTGCATGGAAACATTTCAAGCAAGAAAACAACGAAAAAAAATGATCAATAAAATTCCCTTTTTTAGATCTATATATTTCTTTTCTGAATTCATCTGTTTAAGAGTTTTTCCTAAGGTTTGGGGATTAAAAAAAATATATTTTTTTGTTACTCGAGGAAGAAATCGAGTATTATCTAAGGCTGAAGTTTTAGGAAGATTAATAAGTTGTGGATTTGAAATAATAGAATTTGAAAATTTTGATGGATTATTATATTTTATTGTTAAAAAAGTCAAAGAGCCTGTTAAACCTATTGTTAAACCTAGCTACGGACCATTATACAAAATGCCTCGTATTGGTAAAAATGGTAAAATAATCGGAGTTTATAAATTTCGAACTATGCATCCTTATGCAGAGTTTTTACATGATTATATTTTAAAAAAACATGGTTATTCAGAAAGTGGAAAACCTGCAAATGATTTCCGTCTAACACCTTGGGGTAAATTTTTTAGAAGATATTGGATAGATGAATTACCTCAATTGCTAAATGTCTTAAAAGGTGAATTGAAATTAGTTGGTGTTCGTCCAATTAGTCAACGATATTTCAATGATATTCCATTTGAAATACAACAATTAAGAATAAAACATAAACCTGGATGTATTCCACCATATGTTGCATACAATGTTGCAAGTTCTGTTGAAAGTGTCTTAAAAGCTGAAAAGGAGTATTTAATAGCGAAAGAAAAGAATCCGTATTTTACAGATATTATTTGCTTCATTAAAGCTATTTGGAATATTTTGGTATTGAGAAAAAGAAGTGCATAATTTAAAAGTATTTAACTATTACTTTTTTATAATACATTTGTAACTAATAATAATAATAATAATGATTCAACATAAGTCTAAGTTTAGTTTATTTACATTTCTTACACTAATATTTTTTTCGTGTGCATCCAAAAAAAATATAGTTTATTTTCAAGAATCATCTAGTAATCAAACTCTTACAGCATTCAATCCAAAATTGGAAGAAAATGATATGATAAGTATTAATGTTTTTTGCCTTGATAATCAATGTGCAAATTTTACAATTTCAAATGCCTCCTCAACAAATAATAGAGGTTATTCAAATGGATATCCAGCTATTAATGGTTATTTAATTTCTCAAGATGGGGAAATAGATTTCCCTTTAATTGGAAAGATAAAAGTAATTGGATTATCTCTTAAAGAAACAGAGGAACTCCTTAAAGAAAAACTTTCAATATATGTAAAAAATCCAATTGTAAACATTCAAATAATAAATTTTAAAATAACAATTCTAGGGGATGTCCGATCTCCAGGAACATTTTTAGTACCTAATGAAAGAATAACATTATTGGAAGCTATTGGACTTGCAGGTGACTTAAATATAAGTGGTAAAAGAAATAATATTTTAGTAGTAAGAGTAGAAAATAATTCAAAAAAAGAGTATAGAATTGATTTGACAAAAAAGGATTTATTTACATCACCTGTATATTACTTGAAACAAAATGATATTGTCTATATTGAGCCAAATAAAGCAAAAATAAATTCATCAGCAGTAAGCTCTTCTGCTGGAATAATATTATCTCTAGCATCTTTATTTATTACAACTATTAATTTAATTTCAAAATGACGCATCAATTTGATAATAATCATAATAACGAACAAAATAATAATTTCAATTTTAAAGAATTGATTAGACCCTATCTTTTACGTTGGAAAATATTTGCTGTAATTTTACCTATTTCTTTTGTTATAGGCTTTTTAAAAATTAAATATACCACTCCTATTTATGAAGTAAAAGGAGAAATTATGGTCAAAGATGAAAGTAAAGGTAATTCTGAAACTACTTTCGATGCTTTTGAAGGTATGGGTTTTGATTTAGGTGGTGTTAAAAGTAAACTTGAAAATGAAATTGAAATATTGAAATCTAGAACTTTAATATCAAAAGTTGTTAAGGAGTTAAAATTAAATATTCTTTTTTATGACGAAAATTCTTATATCTCAAAAGAATTATTCAATGAAGAAGTACCACTAAATATTAATATTATCAATGGAGATTCTTCAATATATGATAAAAAATGTTCATTTAAATATAAAATTATCGATTTAAACCGATTTTTTATACTAGATAATACTTCAAACAATGGATCAAGTGGAGGTAAAATTATCAATTTTGGTTCTGTTATCAAAACAAGAATAGGAGATATTGTTGTTACACCAAGACCGAATATTAAATATTATCTAAACAAAATTATTGGAATATACATAACACCTTTCGACGAAGTTGTTGAAGGATTACAATCAAAATTAAATATTACATCAATTAATAAAGAATCAAGTGCTATAGGAATTGCAATGAATATTTCTAATATAGAAAAAGGAAAAAAAATCATTGATAATCTTGTTAAACAACATTCAAATGATGCTATAGATGATAAAAATGAAATATCTAGGAATACCTTTAATTTTATTAATGAAAGATTAAACTTTTTAACTGCAGAATTGACTGATGTAGAAACAGATGTGTCTAATTTTAAATCTAAAAACAATTTTTTGGACTTAATAGAGAATTCAAACAACTTCTTTATTAGTCAATCTGAAAATGATAAAAATATCACCGAAATCAATACACAACTAAAACTTGCGGAATATTTATTAGAGTATATCACAAATAAAAAAAATAATGAACTTATACCATCAAACATTGGTTTTAATAACAATAATATAGAAAAAACAATTGAAAGTATTAATACATTACAACTTGAAAAAAACAAATTATTAGTAAATTCAAGTGAAAAAAATCCTACTATAATTAATTTAAATAATGAAATTGAATTATTAAAACATAATTTAAAGGACAATCTTAATTCTCAATTAAAAGCTTTGTCGATTTCACAAGAAGAACTTTTAAATCAAGGAAGATCGTTATCAAATAAAATTGCTTCGGCACCTATAAAAGAAAAAGATTATAAAGAAATATATCGCCAACAACAAATTAAAGAAAGTTTATATTTGTTTTTACTTCAAAAAAGAGAAGAGACTTCTATATCACTTGCTGTAACTGTTCCTAATACCAAAGTTATAGATTTAGCATATTCTGATAAAATAATAATAGCTCCCCGAAAAAGAATTATATATTTATTATCTTTAATTCTAGGTGTGATAATTCCATTTGCCTACATCTATATAAAGAAATTATTAGATACTAAACTACATAATAATAAAGAAATTCTGTCAATTGGACTCCCATATATTGGGGATGTCCCATTTTGCGATAATACAGAAAAACTAGTTGTTAAAAAAGGAGAAAGAACAAGTGTTGCTGAGGCCTTCAGATTACTTAGAACAAATATTAATTTTTTAATCAATAAAGAAACAAAAAATGGAAAAAAGATATTTGTAACCTCAACTATAAGTAAGGAAGGTAAATCTTTTGTTGCTGTTAATATTGCTTCAACATTAGCTTTATCAGGAAAAAAAACCTTATTAATTGGTATGGATTTAAGAGCACCGAAAATTTTAGAATATTTAAATATTAAAAATCAACAAGGTGTTACATCATTTATTGTAAATCCAGAAATAAATATTAAGGATTTGATTCTTAAAATGCCTAATGTAGATAATGTTGATTTACTTCCTTCAGGTCCAATACCACCAAATCCTGCAGAATTATTAATGAGTAATCAAGTAAAAAAGATTTTTGAATTTGCAGAAAAAGAATATGATTTTATAGTAATAGATACTGCACCTGTTGGAATGGTAACTGACACTATGTTAATAAGTCATTTTTCAGATATAACTATTTATGTTGTTCGCGCTCATTATCTCGAAAAAAATATGTTATCAATTCCTGAATCACTTTATAAAGAAGGAAAACTAAAAAATATGGCAATATTATTGAATGGTACTAATCAACAAAAAGGCTATGGATACGGTTACGGCTACGGCTATGGTTACGGCTACGGCTACGGTCAAGAAGAAGAAAAACCATGGTATAAAAAATTACTTACTTTCAAAAAATAGAATTACTCTTACTATTGACAAAAGAATTACTATTTTTATTAAATAATTAAACAAAATGAAAAAAACATTATTTATTACAACAATTTTAGCAACAAGCTTAAGCTTTTCTCAAGAAAATAATAGTGCTAATAAACTTTCAATTGATTTTAACTTTGGTTTAAATAAACCTACTTCATCATTTACATCAGGTTATACAAATAAATTAAATCTTTATCACACTGACTTAGGTATAAGATACATGTTAAATACTAAATGTGGCGTTAAATTAGATGTTGGAATTGATAATTTTACAAGTACTGTTGTTAATTACAATTATAATACAAATTATTTAAGATTCTCTTTACAAGGAATAATGAATATTGGATCAATTATAGGTTTTAATGATTCAAAATTTGGTTTATTACTTCATGGTGGTGCTGGAACAGGATCATTGGGGAATAATAAAATTGGTTTAGGTAAAGGATTTGATGATATGGTTAATGTAATCGTAGGAATAACACCTCAATTTAAAGTTTCAAATAAAATTGCCTTAAATTTTGATTTATCTTATATATCAAACATTTATCAAAATCACAAATTTGACTATAAATCAAGAACTAATTCAAGAGGATTTGATGGAAACTTTATCAATGCTTCTGTTGGTATTTCATACTATTTAGGAAAAAATGAAAAACATTATGATTGGTCTGATGGAAGTGATGCTTTGAATAATCAAAAAATTGATTCTTTGGAATTAAGATTAGTAAATGCAACAAAAACTTTACAAAAATCTACTTCTGGTAATAACTTAAATCCTACAGCTACACAAATTGAAAAACCTTCGTTACAACAATTACAAGAACAAATTAAAGCTACTGAAACAGCTTTAGTTGATACTGATAAAGATGGTGTAGCTGATTACTTAGATTTAGAACCAAATACTCCTGCAGGTGTTAAAGTTGATAAAGATGGTAAAGAAATCAAAAAATAAGTTTTAAAAAATTACATTTTTTATAGAGGTGTCTGAGCGAAGTCGAAGACACCTTTTTTTATACCAATACATTTTTACCAGCAATCCAACCTGTAGTCCAAGCGGCTTGAAAATTAAACCCACCTGTTACTCCATCAATATCTAAAACTTCGCCAGCAAAAAATAATCCTTCTACTCTCCTACTCTCCATCTTCCTAAAGTCTACTTCTTCTAAAGAAATTCCACCTGCTGTTACAAATTCTTCTTTAAATGTAGTTTTTCCTTTAACCTCGTAACGATCGTTTATTAAAGTATTGATTAATTTATTCAAATTCTTTTTTCCTAATTCTTTCCAGCGAATTTCTTTATTGATTGAAGTCTTTTCCAATAAAAAATTCCACAAACGATTGGTCATTGGAAAAGGATTTAAGTTGGTGATTTTTTTATCACCATTTTTCAAAATAATTAGCTCTAATTGATTTCTCAATTGATCTTCTTTTAAATCATCTAACCAATTTACGAGAATAGCAAATTCATAATTCTTCTCTGCTAAAATTCTAGCTCCCCAAGCAGATAATTTCAGAATTGCTGGACCACTCATCCCCCAATGTGTAACCAATAAAGGTCCACTTGCAATTAATTTAGTAGACTCAATTTTTACTGTCGCTTTTTCAACAACATTCCCCATCAATTCACTAATAGGATTTTCAGGCATATTAAATGTAAACAAAGAAGGAAAAGGTTCTATGATTTTATGCCCCAAATTTTCTAGCCATTCCAATCCATTTCGTTTTGGTTGACCTCCTATTGTTACAATTACTTTATCTGCAATTATTTCTGAATCATTAGTTTGAATCAAAAACTGATTCAGTTCATTTTTAGAAATGGATTTCACACTTGATTGTAGTTTAATAGTAATTCCTTTGTTATTTGCTTCATTTACAAAGCAATCTATTATCGTTTGTGAAGAGTTCGATTTAGGAAAAATGCAATTGTCTGGTAAAGTTTCTAAAATGATATTTCGTTTTTTAAACCAATCAATTGTTGATTGTGCATTAAATTCTTCAAATGCTTTTCTAAGATATTTTTCTCCTCTTGGATAAAATTTTGACAAAGCAACATTATCAAAACATGCATGTGTCACATTACACCTTCCACCACCAGAAATTTTCACTTTTGCTAGTACTTTCAATGATTTCTCAAGGATTGTTACATCAGCTGCTGGAAAATGTTCTTTAACTGATAATGCTGAAAAAAATCCAGCTGCTCCTCCTCCAATAATTACTACGTGCATCTATGATTCAACTAAAAATTAGGACCAAAAATTTGAAAAAAAAGTCCCAAATTCAATTGAAAATGGGACTTTATATTGTTTTGCTAGAAAACTAGCGAAATGCTTAAGCCATTAATTGATCTTCACTAGAAGAAGCAATTGCTGATTTCTCAAAACGAATTTTACTTCCTTCAGAATTTACTAAAACTGTAGAATCGTTTACTTCCAATATTTTACCGTGAACACCACCAATTGTGACAACTTTGTCTCCAGCTTTAAGTGTTTCTCTAAATTTCTTTAACTCTTTTTGTTTTTTAGTTTGAGGACGAATCATGAAGAAGTAGAAAACTACGATCATCAATCCTATCATTACCATTTGTTGCATTTTCTATGTATTTAATTGTTATTACTATTTACCAATAATCGTTGCTTTGATTACTGTATTAGTGATTGAAGGTTCAGTATTTGCTACAATTCTAACTGATTTTGAAATCACTCCTGGTGATGCATTTTCAGTTGTCACATGTGCTTTAATTTCTCCAGTTTCACCTGGTGCAATTGGTTCTTCAGGTTTATCAGCAACTGTACATGAACATGAACCTGAAACCTCTCCAATTACTAAAGGAAATTTACCTGTATTTTTCACCTCAAAAGTTGCATCGATAACTTCTCCTTTTACAACTTTACCTGCATCATAAACTAAATCAACCAGCATTGTTGTTTTATTTCCTACTTCTACTTCAGTTGAATTAGAACATGAAAACAAACTTAAAGCAATAAACGAAAGTGTAAATATTTTTTTCATCTTCTTAATTTATTAAACCTCTACCTACCTTTTTGATTTTATTAGCGGCATTTAAAGAATCAATTGCTTTATCTAAAATACCATTAATAAATGTGTTACTTTTGGGTGTACTATAAAATTTAGAAATTTCAATGTACTCATTCAAAGTAACTTTTGTTGGGATATTATTGAAAATTTGGAATTCTGTAATCGCCATTTTCATTAACAAAACATCCATTTTTGCAATACGATCTAATTCCCAATTTTTTGTCAAATCATCAATAAGTAATTCATTCTCTTTATCCATAGAGATTGTATTTCTCAATAATTCTTTCACAAATTTTGTTTCATCTTCTTCATCTTTATACAAATCCAAAATATTATTTGGACCTTCAGGTGTAAAACTTTTAATTGTTCTCAACACCATTGTACAAGCTAAATCGATATCATCCATCCAATGAATGCTTTTCTCTTCAAAGAAGTTGTAAAGAATTTCAGAATTTGCAATTTCAGTTTTGAATAATTGAACCATAAAAGCTAGATCTTCTTCAAATCCAGTTTGTCCATTATTCATAAACTCAAAATAAGTTTCGCTATCACGGATTACATTGAAAATTTTACGAAACATTTCTTGATGTTCATCACCAACCCAATTTACTTTTCTGTCTTCTGAAATATTTCTTAATTGTTTACTTTCAATTAAAATTTTAATTATTTCGTTATCAACAAACTTCGTGTTTGGATTTAAATCAACATCCGTTGGACGTAATTTTTTCTTGTTCTCATCATGTCTTCTTTCAGCTAAAACATGAAGTTCCCCAAAAGATAAAATAAGGTAAACGTATAAATCATAGATTCGCTCTATCGATTGTAACATTTCATTTTCAGCACTTCTGAAATTTTCATTCTTTGACTGAAAGTACGCATAAAGCGTTTGCAAAACTTTAATTCTTAAATGTCTTCTATTAAGCATTCTTTTTATTTATATTACAAAGGTAGTTTAACTTTACCTATTGATTCTATTCTTTCTTCTGCCATTTTGTTGGCAATTTTATAAGTAGGAACATTTTCAGCAGAAGATCTTTTAACAATATTTGATATTGTATTGTAGATTTCATCTGCTTTACCCATCGCCCATTCAGAAGATAAACCTTTCACTTCAGAATAACAGTTAATTACTCCACCTGCATTTAATGCAAAATCAGGAGCATAAATAATCCCTTTTTGCATAACTGCTTTACCATGAATATCTTCATTTTTCAACTGATTATTTGCTGCTCCAGCTATAATTGAACATTTTAATCTATTCAATGTATCGTCGTTTACTGTTGCACCTAACGCACATGGAGCATAAATATCCATATCAACATCATAAATCTCATCTAAACCAACAACTTTCGTTTTGTATTTTTCAGAAATATTTTTCAATGATGGTTCGTAAGCATCAGTTATAGTAATATCAGCTCCTTCTTTTGATAAATATTCAACTAAATAAGCTCCAACGTGACCAACACCTTGAACTGCAATTTTTCTACCTGATAAAGAATCTGTACCAAATTGTTGTTTTACAGCAGCTTTCATTCCCATATATACACCATGAGCAGTTACAGGAGATGGATCTCCACTTTTACCTGGTAAACCTACAACATGATTTGTTTCCATGTTCACGTAAGTCATATCTAAAGTGTTAATACCCACATCTTCAGCTGTAATATATTTTCCAGCTAAACTATTTACAAATTTACCGAATCTTCTCATCAAAGCTTCTGACTTCATTTTGTGAGAATCACCGATAATAACCGCTTTTCCTCCTCCTAAATTCAATCCTGAAATTGAATTTTTGTAAGTCATTCCTCTCGATAAACGAAGTACATCATTTAATGCTTCTAACTCATTATTATATACCCACATTCTAGTTCCACCCAAAGCTGGACCCAGAACAGTACTATGAACAGCAATAATAGCTTTCAATCCTGTTGCATTATCATTACAAAATAAAAGTTGTTCATGATTGAACTGACTCATTTGTGCTATAACCGGATTTTCGGCTAAATCTACATCTTGAATATTTTTTACTTCAAACATATCCATTCGGTAATTGTTTTTTAATCGTTTTTATAGTCTATTTTTTTACTTTTGCATAATCCTGCAAAAAGCAGTGCAAAAATAGAAAATTATCGGATGAAGTCACTGAGCTATCTCAACAAATATTTTATAAAATACAAATGGCGTATGTTATTAGGTATTTTATTCATCATTTGTTCGAATTATTTTGGAGTACAAATGCCTGTATTTGTTAAAGATACAATTGATTCTATCATTTCAAAAGAAAAATTAGATAGTTTTGATTCGGTATTAATTATTTCATTAAAAATTGGTGGGATCTACATGCTTTTATCTTTAGGTAAAGGTTTTTTCTTGTTTTTGACTCGTCAATCAATTATCATCACTTCCAGATTAATTGAATTTGATTTAAAAAATGAAATTTACAATCAATACCAAAAATTAGATTATTCATTTTTTAAAAAGAACAATACAGGAGATCTAATGAATCGTATTTCTGAAGATGTAAGTCAGGTTCGTCAATACTTAGGTCCAGGGATAATGTATACGATTAATCTTGCTGTATTATTCACCATGAATTTCTCGAAGATGATCGAATTGAATCTTCAATTAACTTTTTATGTTCTTGCACCATTACCATTAATGTCATTCTTAATTTATAAGGTTTCTAATAAAATGAATAAGTTGAGTGGTGAAGTTCAAAGAGAACAATCTAAGTTATCTACAATCATTCAAGAAACGTTTTCAGGTATTCGAGTAGTCAAAGCATACAGCCGTGAAAATGAAGCAAAATTAAAATTCAATGCTTCTGCTGAAGAATATAAAAAAAGAAACATGAAATTGGTTATGGTAAATGCTCTTTTCATGCCTACTATCATGTTTTTAATTGGATTAAGCACCTTACTAACTATTTATCTTGGTGGCTTGTTGACATATGACAAAACAATTTCTGTTGGAACAATTGTAGCATTTATGATCATCGTAAATAATTTGACGTGGCCCTTTGCCAGTGTTGGTTGGGTAACTTCTATTATTCAGAGAGCAGCTGCATCTCAGGAACGAATCAATGAATTTTTAAATGAAGAACCAGCGATTACAAATCCAACAGATGAAGCATTTAATTTTTATGGAGAGATTGAATTTAGAAATGTTAGTTATACTTATCCTAATTCGGGAATTGTAGCTGTTAAAAATTTAAGTTTCAAAATTGGGAAAAATGAAACTTTTGCTGTAATCGGTAGAACGGGTTCTGGAAAATCAACTATTCTTCATTTAATTATGCGTCAATTTGACCCTACTTCAGGTGATATATTTATTGATGGAAGAAATTTAAAAGAAATCAATTTGAATGCATTCAGAAAACAAACAGGTGTTGTTCCTCAAGATGTTTTTCTATTTTCTGACACCATTGGAAATAACATTCAATTTGGTTTAAATGAAAGATCTATTACCGAAGAGGAATTAATTGACATTACTAAAAAAGTGCATGTTTACCATAACATTGAAGCATTTCCTGATAAATTTGAAACTTTACTAGGAGAAAGAGGTGTAAATCTAAGTGGTGGACAAAAACAGAGAGTTAGTATTGCACGAGCACTTATTGGACAACCAAAATTGTTAGTATTAGATGATTGCTTATCAGCAGTAGATACTGAAACTGAAGAAATGATTTTAGGCAATTTGAAAAAAGATGCAGTTGATAGAACTACATTAATAGTAAGTCACCGAATTTCATCGATACGAAATGCACAAAAAATTATCGTACTAGATAATGGAACTAAAATCGAAGAAGGTTCTCATGATGAATTAACATCTAAACAAGGTGTTTATGCTGAAATGTATAAAAAACAATTAATCGAAAAAGAAAATTAAAAACGATTAAATCAGCAACTTTCAAAGTCATATTTCATTTCAATTCAAGACTTTAAAACTTGTTTGTCATGATTTAACAAATTCTTTCCAAATATGTTTGGCTATAACGATTCAAAATCATAACTTTGGGTCGATAATAAATTAGATTCTAAAACCGCATACAATGAGCGTACTTGTAAATAAAGATTCAAAAGTAATTGTTCAAGGATTTACTGGAAGTGAAGGAACTTTTCACGCTGGTCAAATGATTGAATATGGAACAAATGTAGTTGGTGGTGTTACACCAGGTAAAGGTGGTTCAACTCACTTAGATCGTCCAGTTTTTAACACTGTTAAAGATGCAGTTAAAACAGCTGGTGCTGATACATCTATTATTTTCGTTCCACCTGCTTTCGCTGCTGATGCGATTATGGAAGCTGCTGAAGCTGGAATCAAAGTTATTATCTGTATTACAGAAGGTATTCCTGTAAGTGATATGGTTAAAGCAAAAGAATACATTAAAGCTTTTAACTGTCGTTTGATCGGACCAAACTGTCCAGGTATTATTACAGCTGATGAAGCTAAAGTTGGTATTATGCCAGGTTTTGTTTTCAAAAAAGGAAAAATTGGTTTAGTTTCTAAATCAGGAACATTAACATACGAAGCTGCTGATCAATTAGCTAAAGCTGGATTAGGAATTACAACTGCTATCGGTATCGGTGGAGATCCAATTATTGGAACTACAACTCGTGAAGCAGTTGAATTATTAATGAACGATCCAGAAACTGAAGGTATCATCATGATTGGTGAAATCGGTGGTTCATTAGAAGCAGTTGCTGCTAGATGGATTAAAGAACATGGTACTAAACCAGTTGTAGGTTTCATCGCTGGTGAAACTGCTCCAAAAGGTCGTACAATGGGTCATGCTGGTGCAATCGTTGGTGGTGACGATGATACTGCTGAAGCTAAAAAACGTATTATGAGAGAATGTGGAATTCACGTTGTTGATTCTCCAGCTCACATTGGTTCAAAAATGGCTGAGATAATGGGTGTAACAGCTTAATATTTCAATTTAATATCTTTAAAACGCAATCTTTATGGTTGCGTTTTTTTTTGAGAAATAATATGAATTTAAAAGAAGAACTTCTAATTTTCCATCAAAGTAGAGATCTAAAATCTTTTACAAAATCACTTATTGATGAACCTATCAAAATTGAAAAGCTTGTAAATGTTATTTCAAATTTAGAAGAATATCCTTTCAAAGAAATGAGTTCATGGATATTAACTCATTTAGCAAAATCAAATCCAGAGCTAGTTCAACCGTTTTATGAAAAATTAGTAGACATTCTTTTTAAAACTGAAAATCAAACTGTTCTACGAAATTGTACAAACATACTTTATCATTTAAATCCTACAGATTATAAAGAAGGCGAATTGATCGATCAATTGATTCAGTTTATTCAAAACAACAATAATAAAGTTGCACTTCAGGTTTACAGCATCTATTTCATAACTCATTTTGTGAAAAAATATCCTGAATTATTCGAAGAAGTCAAATCAATTATAGAACTGAATTCTCAAAATCATAGTCCTGCTTTTAATGTCGCAATTCGAAATTTCAGGAAATTGATATCAATTAAAAATCACAAAAAATAAAGCTATAAATATTTTACAGTCAATCTCACCATTTTTAGGGGATTTCTGAGTAACTTTAAATAGTTTTAAAAAAATACATTTTGATTGATTTTTCATTTTCAGGTAATGTCACTACTCCAACAAAAGGCAAATTACTTATTTCAGATCCATTTTTAAATGATGACTATTTTAGAAGGTCCGTTATCTATTTGTGTGAACATAATGAAGAAGGAAGTTTTGGTTTTGTCTTAAATAATTTTGTTGATATCAAGTTATCTGAAATGAATCCTGAATTCCCAAAAGTAGGAACAAGAATTAGCATAGGTGGACCAGTTGAATTGAAAAACTTATACTTCATCCACACTTTAGGAGATCAGATTGAAAATAGTATTTCTATTCATGAAAATGTTTGTATCGGTGGAAGTTTCGAACAGTTAACCCAAATCATTGATGAAAATCCTGAATTAGAAAATAATGTTCGATTTTTTATCGGTTATGCCGGTTGGACCTACGAACAACTTCAAGAAGAAATTCAAAGTAATTCTTGGATAGTAGTTGATTTAAAATCAGATAAAGATTTATTTGATACAAACAATGACGATATATGGAAGGATTACTTAGAACATCTAGGAGGAAAATTTAAAGTTATGAGTAAGTCTCCTATTAATCCATCGGATAATTAAAGTAGATGTTAGATTTTTAGAAATTAGATAATTAGACAACAGATAATTGTCTTAATAATTAGGAATAATTTTTGATAATAACATTTAAGTTTATCAATTAATTTAAAATTCAAAATCCATAATTAAAAATTCAAAAAAAGTGTCATTTCAAACTCCATTAGCAGAAAGAATGCGTCCAAAGAACTTGGATGAATACATTGGACAAGAACATTTATTGAAAGATGGTGCTTCACTTCGTCGTGCATTAGAATCAGGATTGATACCTTCTATGATTTTATGGGGTCCTCCAGGAGTTGGAAAGACTACATTAGCGAACTTAATTGCAAACTTTCTCGGTCGACCTTTTTATACTCTATCGGCTATTTCTTCAGGTGTTAAAGATGTTCGAGATGTTATTAATAAAGTGGAGCAAACTGGAATGTTTCAACAAAAAGGAGCAATTTTATTTATAGATGAAATTCACCGATTTTCAAAAGCTCAACAAGATTCATTACTGGGTGCTGTAGAAAAAGGAATTGTTACATTAATTGGCGCAACAACAGAAAATCCTTCATTCGAAGTTATTTCAGCTTTACTGTCAAGATGCCAAGTATATACTTTACAACATCACACAAAAGAAGATTTAGAAAAATTATTGATTCGATCAATTAAAGACGATTCGATTTTAAAAACGAAGAACATTACCTTAAAAGAAACAAATGCTTTATTAGGTATTTCGGGAGGTGATGCTCGAAAACTTTTAAATGTATTTGAAATAATTGTTGGTACTTATAAAATCAATACGCCAATAATAATAACCGATGAACTTGTTCTTTCCATTGCACAGCAAAGTTTAGCAATGTATGATAAAGATGGAGAACAACATTATGATATTATTTCTGCTTTTATAAAATCTATCAGAGGAAGTGATCCTAATGCTGCTGTCTATTGGTTAGCGAGAATGATTGAAGGTGGTGAAGAACCAAAATTTATTGCTAGACGATTAATTATATTAGCATCAGAAGATATTGGTTTAGCAAATCCAAATGCTTTATTAATGGCTACAAATTGTTTCCAAGCAGTTGATGTTATTGGTTGGCCAGAATCTCGAATAATTCTTTCGCAATGTGCTATTTATCTAGCTACTTCACCGAAAGGAAATGCATCTTACATGGCTATAAACCAAGCGCAAGAAGAAGTGAAAAGATCAGGTAACCTTCCTGTTCCATTAGCATTGAGAAACGCTCCAACAAAATTGATGAAAGATCTAGGTTATGGTCAAGGTTATAAATATTCTCACAGTTATCCAGGTAATTTTGCTGAACAAGAATTTCTACCTTCAGAAATAAGTAACGTGAATTTTTTCAAAGCTGGAAGCAGTAAAAAAGAACAGGAAATCGAAGAGAATATCCAAAAATTATGGGGAAAAAAATATAAATAAAACTACTCATGAAAAAAGCCATTTTTCTTTGTTTATTTATTTACATTTCTGTTCTAAACAGCTTTTCAGCTATTTCACAAAACAATTCAACTACCAAAAAAGCAACTTTTCGCTTGAAATACTCTTGCCTTAGTTCAAACAACCTAAGAGAGGATAATCCAGAATCAAAAGAGAAAGAATGGCAATCTTTTTATAAGGAAAAAAATACTGCATTTTTCACATCTCATTTGGCTATAAAACCAAATGAATCATTCAAACTAAAAATTATTGTTCCAAAAAATCTCAATAACAATAGTTTAAACTTCTATATTGAAAACACCGTTAATAAACTTTTCAAATATAAACTAAACGATTCAACTATTATTTTAAATATTCAGCACAAACCAACTGATTTTCAGCTAGCTGCTTATTTTAAAAAAACAAAGATTAGTCAATTAAATATTCATTATTTTAGTGAGAATAGGCAGACTGTCTTTATTGTACCTCTAACTTCTATTAAACTAAATAAAGACAGTATTACAAATCGTTTAAACTCTGTTTATAAACAAGTTAATATTCGTTTTGATGTAAAATTTAGTCCATCTTTTTCATCAAAAGATTTTAATGACACGTCACTTTTTGTCAATCCAGATGTAAATAACGATCAATTTACACATCAAATGAGAGATTTGAGAGACATTTATTTTGATCGTCATCCAAATGCAAATAAAAATGCTTACTATATTTTCATAATTCCGGGATTTAACAATAAAGATTTACATGGATACATGGCTAGAAATAAAGCTTTTGGATTTGTATCTGAAACATCTCCTTTCATATATCAAGATATTGCTCGGACTTTAGGATTTGGTCTAGGTTCATTACAAGATTCATGGGTAAATGACGGTCCTCCAAAAGGAAGTACTGAAAATTTAATGGATACTACTTATGGTTCGAAATTAACTTATTTCCAATGGGAATTAATTAGAAGTAGTTGTGATAGTTATTTATTTTACGATGCTGAAGAAGATGTAAAAACAATTAATGGTCGAGTGGCTTATTATTCATGGCAAGAGGATTTAAAAGGAAACATTATTCTTCGAGATGACAATTTATTGAGTACTATAAAAAGACCATTTAAAAAGAATTATCTTTCTTATCATTTAAACATTAAAGACACCTTATTAAAACCTTTATTTTCAATCGGTAAATACTTTATCTGTTGGTTTCATTTTATATTTTTTTCAATTTTAGTACTCATTACACTTTATTTTAGAAGAAAATGGAAACGAAAAATTCACATTCTATTTAAGCGTCCAAAACTGATTACTAAGTTCCTTTTTCTGGGTCTATTAATACTTAATGTAATTATTTATACTTCAGGATTTATTTACATTCAAAATCAAATTGTTAAACATAAAATTACTTCCGGATATTTAGAAGATTTACAGGATGACACTTACAAAGAAGCCATACAAGATATTATTGAAAAAAAAGGTATAAAGAGAGAAGATGAAACGGCGTTAAAATCTGAGATTCTATTAAAACGAGACCACAAATGGTACATGAGGACAAAAGGAAATGTATTGTATTTTTCTCTTAAAAAAGATGAAAATGAAAAATGGACTAAATGTAAATTTCAATTTGATTCAAGAATTCTTTCCGTTCCATTACAAAAATTCAATGAAAAAGTAGAAAGTCATTACATGGTTTTTAACTATTATGGCGATCAAAATGAAATCCTAAATCAACGCGTTTTTAATCACAATGGTACTGACATTACCGATAAATTAACCATAAATGAAGATCCTTCAAAAAGAGTATTATTATTTGTAAACGGTTATCGTCCCTCATCTATTGGTAGGACATTTGAAGAATCATTTGCTGACATTCAGAAAAATGGATTGGAATTTCCTAATTCAAATAATTTAATTTATTTATTTGACCGTTACGATTATTGGAGACCTTGGAAAGAAATTGATCTGATTTTTCAAAGACGAATCAATCCAACTGAAAGTTACTATGCAGATGGTCATTTTTCGGTAGAAACGTCTAATTATAGAAGTTTAATTGACTTCACTTCTACTTCTACAATCTACCCTGAGCGTTGTCCAAACAGACATAAACACTCGTGTAAAACGGTAAAAAATAATGATTCATTTTTCTCATGGTTTAAATCTGATAAAACATTAGACTTACTACCTAAGAAACCTAACAAAAAGGGATTTAATACCCGTCGTGAAAATGGAAGAATTGCCGGGAAAAATCTACTTCAAATGCTCAATGAAATACCTAATAAATCTAAAAACGACACCATTAATATTATCGCTCATAGTATGGGATATGCCTATGCTCTAGGTATTATTGATGAATTAAAAGGAAACATCAATTTAGGTGAATTTTACATTATTTCTCCAGAAAATCCAGAAAGCGGAGCTGTAAATATTTCAGACTGGACTCAAGTTTATCAATACGGTTGTGATCATAATAAATATAAATACACAGCTCCTTGTATGCTAGATGGAATAGCCCCTCAAAAAAGAACTAATGGTTTACCAAAAAGTAATCACATTTTTATTCCTGAAAAATATTACAAACGTCATGGTTTTTATGACTCTCATTTTATCGGTTATTACACTTGGATATTTGATTTGAAACCAACAGATCCAGGATACATAAGACAAAGATGATTTAATACTACTCTAATTTTAATTTATTGACAAAAAAATCACTTAACTTTAAAGTCTTAAAAGAAAATTGAACGCATGATTTCAAAATTAGCATACTACATTTTTGTTATTCCTCTCTCCTATTTACCATTAAGATTAATCTATCTTTTAACTGATTTTTTATTTTTAGTCCTAATATTATTCATCCCTTATCGTAGAAAAGTTGTTAGACAAAATTTGGAACGCTCTTTTCCTGATAAATCTCTAGCTGAAATAAAAAAAATTGAACGTAAATTTTACCGTCATTTTACTGATATTCTAGCTGAAGGAATTAAAAATTTGACTATTTCTCAGAGAGAGTTATCAAAAAGATTAATTGTTAAGAATCCTGAGGTCATGAATCAATTATATGATCAAAACAAAAGTGTGCTTTTAGTTTCTGGACATTATAACAATTGGGAATGGTTGATTACGACTCAAAACTCATTGTTCAAGCATCAAGCAATGGGAATTGGGATGCCGTTAACGAGTAAATTTTGGGACAAGAAAATAAACGAAAGAAGATCTCGTTTCGGAATGAAAGTAATTCATGCCAAAAATTTTAAAGAAGCCATCGCTAACGAAAAAAACAATCCCATTGCGATTTTAACTTTAAGCGATCAATCTCCTGGTGATTCAAGAAAAAGTTATTGGATGAATTTTTTAAATCAAGAAACTGCCGTTTTGTTTGGAGCAGAACAAATGGCTCACGAATATAATTTTGCAGTTGTTTTCTTTAAAATGGTTAAAGTTAAAAGAGGGTATTATCAAATGGAACTTAATTTGATTTCTTCTGATCCTAAAACAATGAACTGGGGCGAAATTACAGAAGCTCATGCGCATTTATTACAAAATGCTATAAATGACAAACCAGAATTTTGGATTTGGTCTCATAAAAGATGGAAACGAGATATACCTAATGATTTAGAAAATTTAAAAACTGAACAAAGATTAAAGTTTGAGCTTAAATACAAAACGATAAACTAAAGAGATGAAATTTCTGTTCCCAATTATTTTTATTTCAATTTTAACTTCTTGTAAGATTTTAAAATCATCAAGTGAATTGAATTCAATTAAAAGTGAAATTATTGACTATACTTCAGATAGTTGCTATGCAAGAGGTATATTAATTAAGAATAATATTCTTTATACAGCAAATTCTAATGGAAAAATATATTCTTACAATTTAAGTACAAAAGAAAAAATCAGTTACGAATCAAAAAGTGAAAAAATTCAAGAATTAAGAGATATTCAAATTATAAATGATGAAATCGTTGCTATTCAAAGTGGAACTACTGGTTTAGCCGTTCACTTAAAAAACAACACTTTAGAAATTGAAAAACATCAATGTTGGGATAGTGTATTTTTAAACGGTATTGATGTATCAAATAATATTGCATTTATGATGGGCGATCCGATTCAAAGCATATTCTCACTTTATAAATATGAAAATAATAAATGGGAAAGATGTGTTGGAAATATTGCTGCTTTGGAAGGTGAAGCTGGATTTTCAGCAAGTGGAACAAATGTTCAAGTTTTAAATGATTCAACATTTATTTTTGTATCAGGAGGTAGTCAAAGCCGTTATTTTAAATCAAATAATAAAGGTAAAACATGGAGTTCAAAATTATTACCTTTTGAACAAGGAGAAGGAATAGGTGCATTTTCAGTTTGTTTTAAAGATGATTTAACAGGTGTTGTAGTTGGTGGTAATTATACTCAACCAAATAATAAAATGAAAAATGCATTCTACACGAAAGATGGTGGTAAAACTTGGGAAATAGCAACTATTTCTCCAAATGGTTATCGTTCAGCTGTTCATTTTAAACAAGGTGT
>Ga0315909_10000287_pt1 | contig 66065 bp, 75 predicted proteins | sample LakEriMetagenome_11_FD_203527 | JGI IMG/M metagenome (GOLD analysis project Ga0315909, IMG submission 203527) | Freshwater fungal communities from buoy surface, Lake Erie, Ohio, United States - Buoy 2 MA125 | ecosystem: Environmental > Aquatic > Freshwater > Lake | place: USA: Lake Erie, Ohio...
ATCTTTTGACTCATATCATCATCAATAATAAAAGTCATATCAATATCGGTGTATGTGTTGAGATATGGATACTTTTCAATTGGTCCATATGTCTTTTGTTCAGCCGTAGCAAATGTTCTTCCTGGTAATTGTGCATTTTCACAACGATAGGTGAGAGATTTTGCAGATTTAATATAAGGTATCAATGTCAAAGGAATAGGAATATTCACATCAAATTTATGTGGGCGTGATAAATCTTTTTGAAAACTTGCCTTAAAGTCGTTAATATTACCAGGCATTTTGATTCCTTATCGTATCTGTTCTAATGATTCTTGCCACACTTTGGTGGCGCTAGCTTTCCTAAACTGTTGTATTGGCAAGAATGCCGCAATATCCCACTCATTTGGCTGCACGGCAAGTATTTTTGACTGGACATGGCTCATCAAATACTTTTTGAAGCATGGTTTAAACTCTTTAAACCGTCTGGAGGCGTTTAATATATCATAGGTGACATTCATACGCTGTATGTCTTTATTGCCGTCAACCACCGCAAAATCCATCAATTTATCCAAAAAGGCGACTCGATACTGAATTGGTAAATAATGTAGGTTCAGACCAGTGAAACCATCTGATTCAATGTTTAATACCAATACCAATGGGAATCGGTCATAATATGGTAAGTCTGCTTTTGTTTTTGGATCATAATAGAAGAAATACAGGCCACCATTATGAAAATGATTACCTCTATTTTCTTGTGCAATCGTAGAAGCAATGCCTGTAATATTACCAAGTTGACTAATCTTCTTGGTCATCCAACGATAAGCATCTCGGCCCATCGTTTGAAGTTCCGAAGCAGTCTTTTGTCTTGCGAGTTGAGTTAGTTTAGATGCCATCTACTATTTAGTTACAGTCCAAGATGGTCTTCCGTGAGAACCTGAAATTCCCAACCACGGTCTAAACAGAATTCGGTTGCGGCTTTCCATTTAGATTGATTGACACCCCATGTGGCCACCTCTTGAATATATTTCTTAGTGATTCTTTTCTGTGGTTCTGGTGGTTGTGATTGTTTCTTTGGTTTGACCTCTATCATCATTGTTTTGAGTTTACCATCTCTGGTTCTCATCTTTACAATAAAGTCTGGAAAGTAACGATGCCAACGGCCATCAACTGGTGAGAGATAAGGAACATTCAATTCTTCAGATGCCCACGAGATAATACTTGGATTCTTGTCAAGCCAGTTCATCACCTTTGCTTCCCATGATGAGCGGTAGATGATATTGTTATAATCCCCAATGTATTTTTGAGGGTTAGAGGGTGTAAATCGTCCAGAATATGCCATAAATAATATGTATATTCTTTTTTAGGACAACCTAATGGCTATCATTTCAATACCAACATCCATCGGTGGTGTATCAATTCCAGGTAATATCATTAATGGTCCTCTTGGAGCATTGTTTGGTAATAAATTTGGTCTAAACAGTTTACAGTATCCTAGAGATTTAGGTTCAGCTACAAAAGGTCATATTGTTCAGTTTTCAGTCAATGAGATTGAACCTATTACTTATGAAGAAGCCAAAAAGTTCATTGCAAAATCAAGTTCATTAGAAGGTATCAAAGAACAATTTAGTTCCGTTAAAAACTTTTTTTCTGGTGATGCACAAAAGACTTTAAATTTCAAACCAAAAAAGAAACGAAAAGTTGCAACAATATCATTATATATTCCAGATACCTTAAACTTTCAATACAATGCTGGTTATGGTAATTTATCTTTGATGGATGTGGCCAAAGAAGCCACAGGTGCTTTTACATCTGCCACTTCTGGATTAAATAAAAACGGTGAACGTAAACATCCTATTTTAAATACTTTAGGTAGAATGGGTAGTTTAGGTTTAACAGTTGCACAATCTAATGCAGCCAAGTTGGCATTATCAACACAAGGCCTTGCCATTAATCCTCAGCAACAATTATTATTTGAAGGTATTGATTTTCGTACCTATCAGATGGCATTCACTTTCACACCATATTCTCGTCAAGAGGCTGAAACTGTAAAAGAAATTATCAAACTGTTTCGTTTTCATGCCGCACCACAAATTACAACGGCTGCAGCTGGTATGTTCTTTGTACCTCCATCAACATTTGATTTAGATTTTCTTTTCAATGGCCAACGAAATGGTAATGTGACACGAGTGGCTGAAAGTGTTATTGAAAGTATTGATGTAAACTATGCACCAAATGGTTGGGCTGCATATGATAATGGCGCACCAGTTCAGACAACACTAACGATGAACTTTAAAGAAATCGAACTCATTGACAAAGATAAGATTAAGGCAGGTTATTAATGCAATACTTTGATACATTACCTAAAATAATTCAAACCGATAATGTCGGTATCTCTCGTGTATTTACTAATCTTTTAGCACGAGCCAGTATTATACCTGATGTATTAAAGAATCCTCTTGTTTATTACTCATATGATATACAAGAAGGTGACACACCAGAAACGATTGCATACAAATATTATGGTGATTCATATCGGTATTGGATTGTTTTATTTGCCAATGAACTACTAGACCCACAATGGTCATGGCCAATGGACTCTACAGTATTTGATGCTTACATGGCAGAAAAGTATCCGTCAGGTAATACAACAACCACAGTTTATAGTTACGAAAAGAAACTAACTCAAACAGATAATTCTACCAATACAATAACAATTAATACGATTGATGTAAATCAAACAGAATATAACAGCATTATTGAAAATACACAGACATATACAATTGGTAACTCTACTGTAACTGTTGCAACCACAAAAAGAATCGTTACTATCTATGATTATGAATTAGAATTAAACGAATCAAAAAGAAAAATTAACATACTCAATTCAATCTACGTTGACCAATTAGAATCACAATTTAAATCATTGATGTCACAATAATATGGAAAATAATCAACAAGTTCCAGTAGTTGAATCTCCTGGTGCATATTACCCTCAAGACTTTTCGATACAGACACTCAATCTGTTGACCGCAAGTGGCCAACGGTTTGAGTTGAAAAAGTTATTGGTTGAAATGTCTTATTATGAGGACATTTATAGTTTTGCAGCTTCAGGATATATTACACTCGTAGATGCACAAGGATTCTTGGAGTTGTTTCAATTAAGTGGTAATGAATTTATTGAGGTCAATTTTGGTAAAATACGGACTGGTTCAAACTCAACCGACCAGTTGTTTAGAGTATATAAGACAAGTGATAGAAAACCTAGTGGTAACATGAATAGTGAAGTTTTTACACTTTACTTTTGTTCTGAAGAATTATTGTTATCCGAACAAATCAAAATTAGTAAATCGTATTCTATGAAAATCTCTGAGATAGTCAAAGACATTCTTGTAGATAAATTAAAAGTTAAAGAAAAAAATACTAGAATAGAAGAAACAACAGGTATCTACAACTTTATAGTACCTCGTTTAAAACCATTTGAAGCTATCAGCTGGATATCACAGTATGCCAGACCCAAACTAACTGGTACAGTTGGTGCTGATATGTTATTTTTTGAAACTAAAGATGGTTTTAATTTTAGGTCTTTGCAATCTATGTTTAAAGACCCAATCTATGGTACATATCGTTATCAGGCCAAAAACATTGAAGATACGATTCAAGATTTTCAAGAAAAAACAGTCACCGTGTTGGATTATGAATTTGCTAAAACCTATGATGCACTTAAAGATATTAATGCTGGTACATTTGCAAACAAGTTAATTACAATTGATACATTGACACGAACATATAAAACAACTGATTTTAATTATAAAGATTACTTTGAGAAAAAGAAAACATCTTCTCTTAATAAGAATGACGTATTGGTGCCATTAAAGAATCGTGTAGGTAAAACTCAAAATGAAGCGTATGAATCTAGAATTAAGGTTATGACTTCTAATGCAACACAAAATGATTTGGCATATGTTAAAGAAAGACCTGGTTCAGTTGCAAAAGATGTAGGCGTTGAGAATTATATACCACTTCGAACTGCACAACTTGGTCTAGCAAACTACACAGTAGTAAAGATTACAATACCTGGAGATCCTGGTATCACGGCTGGTCGAACAATTGATTTTAATTTACTAACATTAAAGCCATCAACAAGTAAAAAAGAGTTGGATAGATATTATTCGGGAACATACTTGATAACAGCAGTAAGACATATTATTACATCTGGTGGTGCATATCAAACAGTTTTAGAAATTACAAAAGATAGTTCACCAACAGCATACTCACAAATTGACAATAATAGTCCTGAGTTTAGAGAAGCAATCAATGGATAATTTTTTAGGTAAAGACGGATTCACATGGTGGTATGGTGTCGTTGAAGATACAAACGACCCATTAAAAGCTGGTCGTGTTCGTGTGCGTGTATTTGGTTGGCATACTGATAATCTACAAGAGTTACCAACTAAAGATTTACCATGGGCTCAACCAGGTTTATCACCAAGTAATTCTAAATCATTTAGTCCACCAAGACTAGGTGATTATGTAATGGGTTTCTTCTCTGATGGTGAATCAGCACAGGCGCCAGTATTACTATCAGTATTTCCTGGTTTTGAAGCATCATACGATAAATCAAAAGGTTTCTCACCACAGAGTTCATTAAAACCTGCCACACCACCGTCAGGTCAAATACAGTATCAAGTTGGTCAACCAACATTGGCACCATTGGCACGAGGTGTGGTTGCAAATACAGCCATCTCACAAGCAAACTCTAATCTGGCTCATGTGTGTGATATACCTGCCGGCATTAAGTTTGAGATTGCAAAACTAACAATATCAGTAAGTGGATTGATTAATACATTACGAACAACAATTGAAGGCCTATGGGCTTCTACAGCTTCTTCACCTTTTGCAGATGAGATTCGTAATGCCATCAAAACAATCAAAGCAAAAGTAAAACAAATACAAAAGTTTATTCGTGACCAATTAGAGCCATTAAAAGATATACAGGCATTTATACAATCACTACAAGAATTAATACAGTATATTGCCACATTACCTGCTCGTATTGCAAAGTTTTTAAGTGAATGTTTAAGTGCTGCTACACAAGGTATTTCTGATGCAATTAATGTTGGTAAAGATATTGCCAAAGAAGTTGAAGGTATACGACAAGACCAATTAGCGATTGCTCAAGATGCACAGTTAGTTATTGAAAATGAAATTGTACCAGCAGTGAATACTTTTGAGAGACCTTGATGACAATATACGCATGGACTGAACCTGAATCAGCAGCTAATACCGATTATCAACCGATATATCCGTATAATACAATTCAGCAAACTGAAGGTGGTCATTCATTTGAGATGGATGATACACCAACTCGTGAACGGGTTCGACTACAACACCGTTCTGGTTCGTTTATTGAGATGCATCCAAATGGTGATGAGGTACATAAGATTATTGGTAAAGGTTATGAAATCATTGCCTCAGATAAAAATGTATTAATTAAAGGTGTCTGTAACATTACAATTGAAGGTGATTCTGTTTTGAATGTAAAAGGTGATGCCTATACACAGATTGATGGTGACGCTTACGAAAACATTAAAGGTAGTGTTAAACAGGTCGTGCAAGGCGATTCACGCCTGATTGTAAATGGTGACATTGATATCGATTCATCTGGTGACATTAATCTTGGTGCCTCAACAGTCAATATCAATGCAGACTTAATGGTTCGTGGTGATATTGGTTGTTCACAGTCAATACAGGCTGATGGTAATATTACCGCTAAGATTTCATTGTCGGCCACCAAATCAGTTGAAACGATTGGTTATATGATTGCTGGTACTACGATTAATGCAGGTGTTTCTATGTTTGCACCAATGGTATCTGATATGTTTGGTTCAGTAGAAATGTTCCGCATGAAAGTCAATACTCATGTGCATATTGGTAATAGAGGTTTCCCAACTTCACCACCAACCAAACCAATGGAAATTTAAGATGAGTATATACGCTAGATTAGGTTTTAATTTTGATACTGCCAAATTTGATGGTGCAGATACTCTTTCACCTGGAGTTTTAAATTTCCTTGGAAATACATCAATTAATTTATCTCAATGGCAAATTGATGATATCTCATCAAATACAGTTTACGGATATTTTCAAAATCCACATAACGATAATTTGGGAGTAATTTCTGTATTTGTAACCGGTATTGCTTCATATGCAAACACAATAAATTACAATTATAATAATACAGATTTGGCCAATACGATGGCCAATGTCGCTTTATCTACCTACAGTTCACTACAAAATTTTGCAAATCATACCAATAATCTTTCTGGTGTAACTGTTTCTACTGATGCAACTTTATATCCTGATTTAAATCTAGCTTTAGCTGTTGGTCGTCAAATGTTGAACATTACAAACAAGAGTGATGGTGTTCAAAATAACGTTCCTATTCTTGGTAATTTTACAAGTTTGTATATTGGTCCAGATTTGTCTGCACAGGCAAATGTTTTGGCCAATGATTATATTGTTTTAAGTAATTCTTTTTCTGGTGCAAATAGTAATGTTTCAAATGCCACAATGAATACAATCATTTTTGATATACAAACACTTCAGACATTAATTGATGATAGAAGAAATGGTGATATTACTTTTTACACCAATTCAAACGAAATAATGCAAGAATATTTTACTGTATTACAATTCTCAAATCTTGGTGCTACACAAAACTCATTGATTGAGTTAATAGGCACAGATAAATTAAAAGAAGATTTATCATGAGTTACACAATATCTGTTCCTGCCGAATCAATACAAAAAGCAAATCAATATAGTCCTACCATTGTTATAGTTAGTGGTGGTGTTAGTTTTGCTAATGGTGTTTCTTTAACATCATACTACACACCATATCCTAGCGGTAGTAATAGTGGAGGAGGAAACGGCGCAACTGGTGCCACAGGCCCAACTGGACCAACAGGTCCGACAGGACCAGCAGGACCGGCCGGCGGTGCTACTGGTTCAACCGGTCCATTAGGTGCAACTGGTTCCACAGGACCAACAGGACCTACAGGTCCTGCAGGTGGTGCCACAGGTATACAAGGTGCAACAGGACCAACAGGCCCAACTGGACCTACAGGACCAACTGGTGCAACTGGAACACAATATACAACTGCATCAAATGTTCAATTAAATTCTTTGGGTATTGGCACACCTGCATCAGGCACAACTGGTGAGATTCGTGCAACAAATGAGGTGACTGCTTATTATTCTTCTGATGAACGACTTAAAGAAAACATTAAAGAAATTGGTGCAGCTCTTTACAAACTACGCAAAGTTCGTGGTGTTATGTTTGACTGGAAAGATGAAGTCATTGAAAAACGAGGTGGTGAAGATAAGTATTTTGTTCGCAAACACGATACAGGCGTAATTGCACAAGAAATTGAACAGATATTACCTGAAGTGGTTGCAGTTAGAGAAGATGGATACAAAGCAGTTCGTTATGAAAAACTTGCAGGTATTATTATTCAAGCAATTAACGAATTAGCTGATGATGTAGAAGAAATAAAAAAAAGGTTGAAGTAAAATGGCATTACCGGCAAATGGCGCAATACGGATGAGCGCTGATATTGGTGTTGAATTAGGTAATACAGCAACATCAATGATATCGATAGGTGCTACAGCACCACGAGCATTGGCTGGAGTACCTTCAGGTGCAATTCGTGTTGCTGCTGATTTTTATGGTAAATCAAGTTTGTTTTCTTTTACTATTTCAGCGAATCAACAAGAAGCCAATTTAAGAACATTGGCATTGGCTGCTGGATGGAACGGTATATCATCTGTTACTGCAACAGTTAATGCTGGTGTTTATATTTGGTCAGATAATACAAGCACAGCCGCACTGACAATTAACGGTTCTTGGCCAGGTGGTATAACATTAATTAATAATGGATACATTATTGGAAAAGGTGGTTCAGGTGGAGTAGGAAGATACAACACTTCTGGCTCATCATTGTCTGGTAATGCAGGCGGCGCCGCAATCAGCTTAGGCGTCAACACCACAATCACAAATAATTCAGGCGCATTTATAGCTGGTGGTGGCGGTGGTGGTGCAGCTACAAGTTTTGGAGGCCAAGGTGGCGCAGGTGGTGGTGGAGCTGGAGGTGGTGCAGGTGGTAATCTAATAATTTTTGACGGTCGCACTACTGCTGGAGGATCAGGAGGTGGTTTAGGATCGTCAGGATCCAATGGAGCAGAAGGTCCAGGAGCAGTTGCCGGTTCAGGTGGAGGAGGTGGAAGAATTCTTCCAGGAACAGGAGGAAATGGTGGTAGCACCTTTAGTGCTTTTGGTCGAGGTGGTGGATCAGGTGGCGGTGGTGCAGTTGGTGGTACATACTATGAATTCGGTAATGGTGGGGCTGGAGGAAGTGCAGGTTCAGTTGGTGGCAATGGTTCAGGTGCTTTAGAAGGTGGTTGTGCTGGTGGTGGCGGAGGTTGGGGTGCTAGTGGAGGAACTGGAACCATAGGTGGTGGTAGCGCAGGTTCAGGTGGACGAGCAATTACATTAAATGGATTTACAGCAACAAGAAGCGGTTCAGGTACAACATATGGAGCGGTAAGTTAATGGAAAAATATGGCGTTTTTAATAATAACACAGGTGAGTATACTTTTGTAGAAACTAAAGAAGAAGCATTACAATTGTTTTGGTCAAATGTTGTAGAGGTTGCTCGCACACATTTTCATGGCACAGCTTATGTAACAATTAGACAAAATGAAGATAATACTGAAACATGGATAAATGATTCTGATGAAGAAATTGAAAAACCTAAGACACCAGAAGAAATAGAAGCTTTAATCAAGAAAAAACCACCTGTTGAGGTATTACCATAATGTTGGGTCATATGAACCACATGGGTTATTTTGGTAATGTTTGGGTTCGCCAAAATATATTAGAAAAAGTTGGTGATACTAATGGTGGTGGTCATAAACACAAGTTTGACCATGTATCGTTATTGACACAAGGCAAACTAAAGGTAGAAATTGATGGTTATTCACCCAAAGAATTTACTGCGCCTACTTTCATTGTGGTGCGAAAAGAACATAATCACAAGTTTACAGCATTAGAAGATGATACAATCTGGTATTGTATTTTTGCGTTACGGGACTTGGATGGTGAACCAATAGAAGAATTGTTTGATCCAGAGAAACATGATCCTATGTGCCACATGGCGGTATCAAACGATTATTGGGAGCAAGCAGAAAAACTAGAAAACAGAACGGTTGATGAAAAATAGAAAATTCGATTTTTTTCATTCCGGCCCTAAATTTTTTTGACACGAATTCAAATACTAAAAAAGCGATTTTACTCCTAGAGCAGAATAAATAAAGAAATGGCACTAACAATAACAAAAATATACTCCGACATCGACTTTACCTTTACCAAGAAACCGGTAACGGCAGATGTAGCACTCAGTTATGATGACCAAGCGGTCATTCGTTCTATCCGTAACCTATTGTTGACCAATCACTTTGAGAGACCTTTTAATCCAGATTTAGGTTCTAATCTCAATGCGTTACTGTTTGAATTGGTATCTCCACTTACAGCTGCATCGTTGGAGAGAGAAATCAATACAATGATTGATAATTATGAGCCAAGAGCCAGAGTTAATGAAGTGATTGTTACACCTCTACCAGACAATAATGCTTATAATGTCTATCTCAGTTTCTATATTGAGAATGCCACATTACCGACAACAGTAACCCTACTTTTAGAGAGAAATAGATAAAATGGCAGGCGCAAATTCTAATATCCAAATGACAGATTTGGATTTTAACACAATTAAGAACAACCTTAAAACATACTTACAATCACAAGATGTATTGAAAGATTATAATTATGAAGGTTCTGCTCTTTCTACTCTACTAGACATTCTTGCATACAATACACAATATAACGCCTACTATCTGAATATGGTGGGTAACGAGATGTTCTTGGATACTGCCATTCAGCGTGGTTCAGTTGTATCTCAAGCCAAGATGTTAAACTACACACCTCGGTCTGCCATTGCACCAACAGCAACCATTGATTTGATAGTCAATGGTGTAACTCAATCATCTTTGACATTACCAAAGTTTACATCTTTCATGTCAGAGGCTATTGAAGGTGTCAACTATAACTTTGTAACGGCAGATGCATATACAGAGAATACTGTTGGTGGTGTAGTTACTTTCAATAACATCACCTTAAAACAAGGTCTGGCTACAACACTTAATTTTACCGTTGATTCAATTAACAATCCATCATACACATTTGAAATACCTGATGAGAATGTTGATACATCAACTATTGTGGTTACTGTGCAACAATCATCTTCAAATGCAGCCAGTGATGTATATATTTTGGCAACCGATTTTCTTTCTGTAGGTGATGATTCAAAAGTATACTTCTTACAAGAAAGTTTGAATAACACTTACGAAATCTATTTTGGTGATGGTGTAATTGGTAAACAATTGGTTGATGGAAATATTGTTAATGTTTCTTATGTTGTTACTTCAGGCACAGGCGCTGCTGACGCAAATAACTTTGTATTGATGGATACAATTGTTGGTTATTCAAATACATCGGTAATTCCTGTAAGTGCTGCCACATCAGGTAATGAAAGAGAAACAATTGAATCAATCAAGTATCAGGCACCAAAATCATATTCAGCACAAAATCGTGCAGTTAATAAGAATGATTACATTACTGCCATTCAGCAGAACAATTTAGGTATTCAATTTGATGCAGTCAATGTGTGGGGTGGTGAAGAAAATGATCCACCTGTCTATGGTCAAGTGTTTGTTTCGTTAAAACCAACTGGTGCATTTAGTTTAACACAGGTACAGAAACAACGAATTACCGAAGAAATTCTTAAACCAATCTCTGTGTTGACCGTGACACCTACAATTGTTGATCCTGATTATACATATATTCAACTCAATGTCAATGTAGTCTATGATCCAACCAAGACAACTCAGACATCTACTCAGTTGGCTGCAGGTATCAAATCAGCCATTCAAACATTTGGTAATGACACACTCAATACATTTAATTCAACATTCAATACCTATGACCTGTTGAATACGGTACAGAATTATAGTTCTGCCGTGGTGACGAGTGAGTTTGATTTGAAACTACAGAAGAAGTTTTTACCAAACTTAACTACACCTACAACATATAAACTGTATTACAATTCTTCACTACAAGCAGGAAGATATTTGTCTGGCACAAGTAGTTCACCAGCATTACAGTTCAGAGATCCGACCAATCTAGCCAATATTATTGACGGTATCTACATCGAAGAAGTTCCATCATCTACCAATGGTGTTGAAAGTTTATCTGTTTTAAATCCAGGTTTTGGCTATCAATCACCACCAACAGTAACAATATTGGGTGACGGAACAGGTGCAACGGCAACAGCCGTTATCTCTGGTGGTACAATTAAGAGTATTACAGTAGATACACCAGGAAATGGTTACACGAGTGCATTGGCCACAATCACACCAGCTGATGGTGATACAACAGGTCAACTTGGTGCCGCCATTGTAAATCTTGAAGGTCGTTATGGTACACTCAGAAGTTACTACTACGATTCAAATAATGTAAAGAATATTTTCAATTCAAACATTGGTACAATTGACTATCAAGAAGGTATTATCACACTCAATTCATTTAGTCCAATTCAAGTAGACGATACCTTTGGTCAACTTGCAGTGACTACAACACCAACAACATCAATCGTTTCATCTACCTATAATCGAATCATTACAATCGATCCATATGATGTAACAGCAATCACAGTTAATGTCACGGCCAGAACATGATAGAATCAGGTCAAAAAACCTCACTATTAATACCATCACAACTTCCTGAATTTGTTCGGGACGACCCAAACTATGCAAATTTTGTATTGTTTTTACAGGCATACTATGAATGGATGGAACAAACAGGTCAAGTTACAGACCGAACCAAGAACATATTAAACTATGTTGATATTGACCAGACATCTTCTGAGTTTCTGGAATATTTCTATGATGAGTTTCTGCCATATTTTCCACAAGATATCTTAGCTGACAAAGTAAAAGTTGCTAAGGTTGCTCGTCAACTCTATCAATCAAAAGGCACTCAGGCATCATTTCGGTTTTTATTTAAGACATTATTTAATTCTGATGTAGAGTTTTTTTATACTAAAGATGCCGTTCTTCGTGCTTCAGCAGGTAAATGGTACATTGCAAAAAGTCTTAGATTAGATTCAGACAATGTAAACTTTTTTGATTGTGTAAACTATAGAATCTTTGGTGAAACGAGTAAATCAATTGCAACGATTGAAGCGGTAGTTCTTTCTGGTGATAAAATTCAATTATTCATTTCAGATATTCAACGTTTATTTGAATCTGGTGAAACAGTTCGTGTTGTAGATTCCAATAACCAAGATGTATTAATGGAAGATGGTGAAACTCATACAGCTAAAATTGTAGGTCAGATTAGCCAGATTCTTATCAGTCCAAATAATCGTGGACTGTTGTATCGTCCAGGCGATCCTGTCATTGTATATGGTGGTCTCAGTTCTAACACAGGCCTTGGTGCTACGGCTACTGTAGGTCAAACAACTTCTGGTTCGATTCAGCGTGTGAGTGTGGTATCAGGAGGTTATGGTTATCGAGAAAATCCAAACACAACAATTAATGTGAGTGGTTCTGCTGGTGTTCTTGTTCAAGTATCATCTCTTGATCCTGCAGCAAACGGTGTTGCCAATGTTGCATTTGTTCCTACTGATACGATAGGTTTAAAATCATCAATATTAATTGGTGCAGCTGACTATAATTTTTCAAACATTGCTACATCAAATGCAAACACAACACTAGCAAATGCATTTACGTTTACAAGCTTTGCAGCTTATCCTATTTCATCCTTGATTGTTTTGAATTCTGGTGCTGGTATTACTTCTATACCAACAATCACAGCAACATCTCTATTCACCACAGAATCAGGCACAAATAATTTAAAAAATCTTGGTATACTGGCACCAATTCAAATCACAAATGCTGGTACAGGATATGCCGTTAATGATAAAATTGTATTTACTGGTGGATCAGGTCAAGGTGCAGCTGCCAATGTAACATCTGTTGATGCTAATGGTGTGATTCAGAAAATTGATTATGTTTTCCCACACGGTAGTCTATCTTATCCATTAGGTGGTTTTGGTTATAGACCAGAGGCTTTACCTACACTTACAATTTCAACATCTGGTGGTGCCAATGGTTCTGTTTATGTACCTGGAATTTTGGGTGATGGTGCATCATTTTCAACTTCAGTAGACCGTGTTGGTTCTATTACATCAATTAATATTCTTGATCCTGGTGAAGATTATATTGGTGCACCGCAAGTATCACTTAAAGTTCAAGATGTTGTGATAGCTAATGTATCAATTACTGATTTACCAACTACAGGTGAAATTATATATCAAGGTACCGATTTAGCCAATTCAACCTATCGTGCTACGGTAGATTCAACGGCTGTATTGGTGCCAAATGGTGACCCATTACAAACACTCTATCGTTTGCGTGTGTTTAATTACAATGCTACACCAGATTATAATTTACCAATCAAAATTGATGGTGACATAAACACTATCATTCAAATATCAAATGAGTATAGTTCTTATAATGCAGCTACACGATTCAATTCAACTGGTGTTATTACATATGGCGATGGTACCGCACAGGCAAATGCAACATTCTTAAATGGTTTGGTTATCAGCCAAGGCCAATACTTAGACACTACAGGTCAACCAAGTTCATTTGATGTATTGCAATCTGAAATCTATAACAACTTCACCTATCAGATTACACTAGAGGCAGAAATTGCCAAGTACCGTGACACACTATTGAATTTAGTTCATCCAGCTGGTATGAAGGTTATTGGCCGATATGCCATGAAATCCAATTCTGATGTAAACTTTGCAGCAAGTAGTGGTTTAGAAACTGGTGAACCATTAGGTTATTACACTGGTGATCCAGGTTCTTATGTAACCATGGAATCTACATGGACCAATGCAAGTAATAATATTGTTAACTTCTATTCTTTGGTTGGTGCCAATCTACAAAATTTCATTTTCTCCAACAGTAACTTACTGATTACTTTGACAAATGGATTCCAAATTGCTTCTGATGTTGATACCATTTCTGTTGGTCCATCAGGAAATACTGTAACCCTCAAAGATAATGTCTGGTTAACCTATGCAAATGTTGCCTCAGTAACAGCAAATTCTGGAAGTAACCTCATAAATATAGTATCGTTAACCAATTCTTATAATATCGTTAATAATGGTCAGTATAGTAATACTCAGTATCCATTAAAAGATATTGTTTTTGCTGGTGACAAAGTTCTTGTTGCCAATAATACTGAGAAAACGGTTCAGAGTGTTGATTGGGAAGGTGGTACAGTCACATTGACGACCAATCTTGCCAACACAGTCAACTCTTTAATGTCGGTACAAAGAACAGTATCAACCACAGATGTAATCATTTATGGTCCAATCGGTTTAATCTCCGTACCAGAATTAGTAACACAAAATAATGAAACGATTATAACACAAGATAATGACATACTCTTAATAGGATAAGAAATGCCAACAGTAAAAATATCAGACCTGCCGGTAATATCAACTATAAATGGAAATACAGCTGCAACTATTATTCCGGTTGTAGATATATCGACCGATGAAACAGCTAGAATCACCGTTCGGACTTTGGCTGATGGATTGTTTCATAATGATTCTCTAAAAGTTGGACCAAATGAAATTTTATTGGCTAATACCGTTGCACAATTTACTGGTAATAGTGAAACATTTTTACAGACCAACTTACAAAATTTAAGAGCTAACGGTTCTGCTGACTATGTGGCGACAGCCGACATTGGCACCAATGCAAACAACTATGTTGATTTAGGTATCAATAACTCAACTTATAATGATCCAGAATATTCAGCAACAAAAGCTCTTGATGGTTATCTCTATGTTTCAGGTTCTTTAGATAATTCAACCAATGGTAATTTAGTTATTGGTACTGCTTCTACTGGTGCCAATGTATTGTTTATTGCTGGTGGTACAACAACAGAAAATGTAATTGCTAAGATTACTAAGTTTGGTATCACATTAAATAACTCATCTCGTTTAGAATTTACTGATGGTTCAATCCAAACTGTTGCGGCTGCACCTGCGTCTTTGTCACAAGGTGCCTATGATACTGCCAACTCAGCATCATCCAATACTATTATTATTCAAGGTGTAAACATAACACAAAATAATAATATTACATCAGTAAATCAATATGCACAATCAGCATTTGCCACAGCCAATGATGTAAACGGATACGCTGTATCTGCTTTTGCAACTGCCAATGGTGCTAATGGTTTGGCTGCTGGTGCTTTCAATACTGCCAACGGTGCCAATGGTTTAGCTGTTGGTGCTTATAATACTGCCAATGCCGTAAACGGATATGCTATATCAGCCTATGCAACTGCCAATGGTGCCAATGGTTTGGCCGCAGGTGCTTTTGATACTGCTAATGCAGTCAATACATATGCACAGTCGGCATATGCCACAGCAAACGGTGCCAATGGTTTGGCTGCTGGTGCTTATAATACTGCTAACGGTGCCAATGGTCTGGCTGCTGGTGCTTTTAATACTGCCAACGGCGCCAATGGCCTGGCTAATGGTGCTTTCATTAAAGCTAATAATGCACTTGCAAATACATTCTCAATCACCGTAAACAATAGTATTTACATTCCTGGTTCATTAGTTGTTGATGGTCTTGTGTTTGCCAATGGTGCAAGTTATGTGGCCAATGTAATGTCAATACCCACCACATACGCTTCACCACAAACCGCCATCACACTTAACTATCAACAAGCCAATATTGTTAAAACAAATATTACCAGTGATTTAATTGTATCACATAGTAATATTGTTCTTGGTAAGTTCATTGATTTGTTTGTATATAATGATTCAGCAACGACTCAAACAATTACTCACGGCATTTCTGCAAATAACTCTACAACAAAAGGTACAACAATCAAAGTTGCACCATATAATACAAAACATTTAAAGTATTTTACAATTGATTCAGATTTAGCAAACACATATGTTATTGAAACAGCTAGTGAAAACTATAACAACGAAGATGTGTATTTTGCTGGTGATTTAACAATGAATGGTACGGTTACTGTGGCCAATACAAATTTTGCTACATCAGAAGCTGCCTTTAGAATTACGGCCGCAGGAAGTTCACAAACTCCAACACAAGCCGGCACGTTAATGCAATTGACCAATAAACCAAATGTACCTGCTAGAGTGCTGATTGACTCTTTTGGTACATCAAATTCAGCATACTCTATCATTGCTGGTAGAGCTGCCAGAGGTACAGTAGATGCACCAACAGCAACACAGAACAATGATATTCTGTTGCGTATTGCTGGTAACTCTTATGGTGATACAGGATATGCACCATTTGGTGATGCAAGAATCGATTTTGTTGCTAGTGAAAATCATACAGACACCGCTCGTGGTTCCAGAATAAGATTTTGGAATACACCAAATGGTTCAAATGTTGTTAATGAAATTGCTTCATTTAATGCTGATTCTGTTTATTTTACTGGTACCATAACACCAGAAAAAGGATTCATTTATTCACCAACAATGTTGATAGGCAATCAAACAGCCTTTACAATTGATTTTGCAACAACATCATTGATTAAAGCAGAACTTATAGCTGATTGCACAATTTCATTTACAAACTATCAATATGGTAAAGTGGTTGAAGTTTGGTTAACTAATACTAGTGGTAATCCAAGAATAATTACTCATGGTTGTTCGGCATTAAATTCAACCATTAACGCCACAACATTTACTATGTCAGCAACCAGTTCTGCATACCTAAGGTACTTTAGTATTAATGGTGACTTAGCAAATACATTTGTATCTGTTCAAAACGCTTAATAAATAAATCATGGCCAATAAAAATCTATTAACATATAATGCAAAAGTAACTCAGGTAGAACAGGACTATTTTGCGCCTGTTGCCTCTGTTTTTGGTACAACCACACCAATCAGCACACTCTATTGCTTCTTATCTCGTGTTGTTCCATGGCCAAATGAAACAAATCCAACACAACCTACACAAGACCAAAAAGCCATCAAATCAGTATACAAGAATATGTTTGTGGCTAAACTAATTAATTCATCTAATATTAGTCCAGTTATTCAGCGTATTGATTGGATTTCTGGTGATGTGTATGATTATTATCAAGATGATGTAGATATGTTTGAACTTAATTCAGCAGGTAATTTGGTTAGACGATTCTATGTTCGTAACAAATACGACCAGGTATTCAAATGCCTTTGGAATAACAACGATGCTGATGCAACTGATGAACCTTTCTTTCAACCAGGAAGTTATGGTACAAATAACATCTACAAAGGTTCCGATGGTTACAAATGGAAGTATATGTATACCATTGATGTTGGTTCTAAAACAAAATTTATGGACTCCGCTTGGATTCCTGTGCCTGTTGGTTCTGTTATTTTAAATCCTATTGGTTCAACAGCAGGTTATGGTGACATTGAAGCAATCAATGTGGTCAATGGTGGAAATGGTTATGATCCAGCCAATGCAGCCATTACGGTAGTTATTACAGGTGATGGTTCTGGTGCCACAGGAACGGCAAGTGTAACCGCTGGTGAGATTACCGATATTGTCGTAACAAACACAGGTTCAGATTATACCTTTGCAAACGTAGCGGTGACTTCATCACTAGGTTCAAACGCAACCTTCATCGCTCCAATCTCTCCTATTGGCGGCCATGCCTATGACCCAATTGATGAACTTGGTACCAGCCATACAATGGTAACGGTAGAGTTCAATTCAGATGAATCTGGTAATTTACCAACTGACATTGACTACAGACAGGTTGGATTGTTGGTGAATCCTACAGCGCTAAGTACCTATCCAGCACCAGCAAACGGAGCCATCTACAGAACAACCACAGATGTTGTGGTGGCTCCAGGTTTTGGTGTGTTTGCAGAAGATGAAACAGTTTATCAAGGTGCTTCTTTGGCCACAGCCACATTCACTGCAACTGTATTGAATTTTGATCCAGCATCCAATCTAATTAGGCTCATAAATACAGTAGGAGATTATACAGTAAATGCTCCTATTTTTGGTAGTTCATCTTTAACTGCAAGAACCGTATTAACTGTTAGCACACCAGACTTTGTATTATTCTCAGGCTACTTGACATACATTGAGAATAGAGAGAGTGTTCAGAGAAGTGCTGATGGTATTGAACAATTTAAATTTGTATTAGGATACTAAAAAATGCCGCTTAATTTTAACGTTGATCCATATTATGACGACTTTGATCCTGCTAAGAACTTTCATCGAATTCTTTTTAAGCCAGGATTTGCGGTTCAAGCACGAGAGTTAACTCAATCTCAAAGTATTCTTCAGGATCAAATCACTAAGTTTGCTGATAACATCTTCAAACAAAACTCACCAGTTACAGGCGGCCAAGTAACAACCAATTTTAATTGTTCTTATATTAAATTACAACCAACTTATAATGATGCAGCAATTGATATCAATGCATTTGCAAACAAATTAGTTCGTAATGCCACAGGTACTGTTCTTGCACAAGTGATTGCTATTGTGGCTGCCACAGGTACTACAGGTGCTGGTGACCCACCAACACTAATCGTATCTTATAAATCTGGTGACCAGTTTCAAGATGATGATGTTGTCTATGATGTAACATCTAATTTAACTGCTCAAGCACAGGCACTAGATGCCACAGGTCTTTCATCGGTTGCTTCGATTGCACAAGGTGTATTCTATGTGTCAAGCAACTATACTCGTTCAGATGGTATCACCATTTCTGATGGTCTTTTTGTTCAAGTAAATCCTCAGACTGTTGTTGTTGATAAGTATGATAATACACCAACAAAACGTATTGGTCTAAACATTGATGAAACTATTACAGACTATGTAAACGATACATCATTATTGGATCCTGCTGTTGGTGCATCTAACTATCAGGCACCAGGTGCAGACCGATATAAGGTTACTCTCACACTAGAAAGCCGACCAATTACATTTGGTGATGATGATGGCTTCATTGAGTTAGTTCGTGTAGAAGATGGTAACACAGTCAAGTTGGTTGATGGTTCTGTCTATGGTGTCATTGATGATTACTTTGCCAAGCGTGACTATGAAACCAATGGTGACTATGTTGTATCTGATTTCAAACTAACACCAAGAGCCAACACATCCGATCCAGATGCCTACATTATGAATGTGGGTAAAGGCCTGGCATATGTTCATGGTTATCGTTTAGAGAACTTCACAAGTATTGATTTAAACTCTGCTCGTGCTAGAACAACTGAAACACAAAATAATAATCCAGTCTTTATCAACTTTGGTAGTTATTTCTATGTTGATAATGTTAATGGTGCCAACTCATCTTACTTTGACACCACATCTTATTCACAAGTAGATTTACATTGTGTTGATTCTGGTGCCGTATCCTTTGCCAATTCAAACACATACAATGCAACCGTTGTGGCCACGGCCAATGTTCGTGCCTTGATATATGATAGCTCTACAGCAAGCAATGCAAACAGTTATGTGTATAAGGCTTACGTTGCCAACATTCAAAATCAAACACAAGTTGCAACCGCCAATGGTGGTTCTTCATCAACAATTACATTACCAAGTTACTTCTCAAATTTAACTGATGCATATCTTGGTGTAAACATTACAATTAATTCAGGACCTGGTGCAGGTGATTTTAGAACAATCACAGCATACAATGGCACAACAAAGGTTGCAACAGTTAATCAAAACTGGACAGCCACACCAACAACAGCTTCAGTATTCACATTAAACTTTGACACCAAAGATATTGAATCAATCATCTATGCAAACAAGAGTTCATATCCAGCTTCAATGTATGCTCGTGCTGACATTGATGCAGAGCAAGGTAAAGTAGGTGGTCTAGAAACTGGTGATACTGTTTTACAAAATCCAAATGTACCTGAACTTGTGTTCACCATTGGTAATCCTTATGTTGAAACAATCACCGATACATCATATACAACACAACAAGTATGGCGTAGTGTATCATTTACACCTTCTGGTGGTGCTTTCGTTGCAACATTGCCATACACAGGTGATTACAATGGTGTGATTCGCCATTTTGGTACACCAAGCACCACACTTTCTGCTGACCTTGTAAAACAAAACTTTACTATTGTTGTTACAAATGCCGGCAGTTCTACACTTAATGTGGGTGACAATGTTATTTGGACTACTGGTGGTAGAACGGTTACATTGAATGCTAGTGGTTCTACTGCTACACTATCGGCTTCTGATGTTGGTGGCACATTTACTGCCACAGTTTATGCAAAAGTATTTGTTGAGAATGCTCAAGATACAGGTCGTATTTTAAAGAACAAGTATCTCATTCAAGCTAACACAAGTGTAATCAATAGTAGTAATACACAAATTGCTACCTATACATTTGTTGATGATACAAGTTTGACATCTACAGGCCAAGTTTATATTCAAAATGCTGGCCTTGTTGCACCAGGAAATATTCAAAGTTTATATCTCTCTGATGTAAAACAAATCGTTAAAATTATTGACACAAAGAATGCAAATACCGTTCCAACGGTAGCAATGATAAGCAATCCTTTGTATGATGTTACAAACAATTATAACTTTGATAATGGCCAACGAGATTCATACTATGACCATGCTAGCATCACATTAAAACCTGGTGCCTCTCAACCCATTGGTAATCTTCTTGTATTAGTTGATTACTATCAGGCTTCTGGTGGTGATGGATATTTTAGTATATTATCGTATGCAAACGAACAATATCAAGAGATACCACAATACACCAGCACATACGGAACACTTTATTATCTAAGAGATTGTATAGATTTCCGACCAACTCGTGTCAATGCAACAACTGTGTTTGAGTTCCGTTATTCTAACTCAGGCACCAATCGTGGTGTATTTTTACCTGTTGATTTAACCACATTCTTAGGTGATTATTCTTATTACCTTGGTCGTAAAGACAAATTAGTATTGAGTAAAGATAGAAGCTTCCAAATTGTTGAAGGTGCTCCATCTCTCAATCCAATTTACCCAACAGAACCAGATGGTTCATTGGTCATTGCACAGTTAATTCACAACCCATACACAGGTTATATTCCAACAGAAGCACCTCCTGGAACACTTGCTGACCTATCAATTCAAAAGGTCAAACACAAGCGTTACACAATGCAAGACATTGCTGGTTTAGAGAATCGTATTAATCAGATTGAATACTATGCATCATTGAACCTGTTAGAACAGAAAGCCAGTTCGTTACAAATTACCGATTCATTTGGTCTCAATCGATTTAAGAATGGTATTGTTGTTGATGACTTCTCTAGTTACGCAACAGCTGATACACAGAATCTAGATTACTTTGCTACTATCAATCGCCGTGAGCGCAAGATGACGGCAACACAGAATGTTCGTAACTTTCCATTGAAGTCATTAGCGTTGGCATACAATATGAATATGCCTTCTGCTGATACATCAACAGCATTAGGTTACAACATCAGTACCGATAGTTACATCAACTACTTTACATTACCATACACAACAGCCAATGCAATTACACAACGTATCGCATCACGCACAGTCAATGTAAATCCATTTGCTTTCAATACAAAAGAAGGTGTTGTAAGTCTATCACCAAACGTAGACAATTGGGTTGATACAAACTATGCACCTGCTCTGTTGATTACTGATCCAAACTTACAAGTATTCCGTGCAAATCAAGGACAGATTAATGTTCTTTCTGCTGGTGACTGGCAAGCTATCTCTGGTACATCATTCAGTTCTACACAATGGGGTAGAAACTGGAATCTCACAACGACTGTTCAAACAACCAACTTTGCAGCTAGTGATATCGTAGGTCCATATGACCGTATTGGTAACACATATGCACTTGACAATGGTTACATTACTGACATCAGTATTTTACCATATATTCGTTCACAAGAAGTTGTTGTTCGTACCAAAGGTTTATTAATCAATACATTGGTCACAGGCCAGTTTGATAACATTGATGTTACAAATTACATTCGTAAAGGTAATCGTATTGAATTAACTGGTGTTTCTGGTACATTCAATGAGAATGATATCATTGGTTACTTTAGTTCTGGTGTATTCACACCAACAGGCCGTGTATTAGGTGTCTATCGTTATCCAGGAACAAGTAATGTTCGTCTGTATATTGCAGGTGATGCCACTTCAACACAGTATAGTAACTCATCTGTATTACAAAACGGTTTCTATAACACTGCTGGTGTATATCAGAACTCTACAGCACAAGGTACGATTGCATCTACTTCACATCTAGGTGGTCGTATTGTTAACTACGAAGCTACCAATAAGATTAAATTGTCTGCCTTGGCTAGCACAACAAACAATTACTATACAAGTAATACAATCTATATCAATGCTGGTACAGGTGCAGGTCAATCAGCAACCATCTCAGCATACTATGGTGCCAATCAAACTGCATTGTTATCAAGCACCGTAACGGCAGCCAATGGTGACATCTATTCTATTGGCACATTAAGAACTGATGAGTCTGGTGCTCTGTATGGTGTATTCATTATTCCAGAGAATACATTCCATACAGGTGAGCGTGTTCTGAATATCAATAACGGCATCAATGGCAATATTGATAGTGCTACCACATTTGCAGAAGCAACATACTACGCACAAGGATTACAAGCAACATCTCAGCGTATGGATTTTGGTGCTTCACCATCAGGTGCAAAAGGAACATTTACATCAACTAGAACTGCTTCGACAACAACTATCTCAACAGTATTCAATGTATGGGATCCTGTTGCACAGACAATCATCATTTCTAAAGACAATTATCCAAATGGTATGTTCTTGAATTCTGTCAAAGTATTTTTTAGAGGCAAACCAGCTAACGACAGTTCACCAGTCAGCCTGTATATGGTTGGTACATTGAATGGTTATCCAAACGGTGATGTCATCGACAACTCTGTTGTTACATTGACACCAGACCAAGTAGTAGTATCTGAGAATCCACAATATTTGGATCCAACAACATACACAGAGTTTACTTTCAATGCACCAGTATACATTCAACCTGGTTTATTGTATGCTTTCATTGTTAAATCAAATAGCAATGAGTATGTTTTATGGACAGCATTTAATGGTGATACTGCCGTAGCATCTTCTACAAAGAATCTACCAACTGATCCAACTCCATCAACTGTTACTAAAGTTGGTGGTGCACCTTCTGTTGGTGCTCTGTTTATTTCTCAGAACTCACAGACATGGACTGCTGACCAAAATCAATCGTTAATGTTTGTAATTGACCGTTGTGTATTCAACACGGCTGCATCACCATCAATTCAATTTGTTGTACCTAAAAAATTACCACAAAGAACATTGGTTGATGAATCAGTTGAATACTTCTTAAACGCCAATGCAATACCAGACATTACAAACACCGTGGCAAATACTAATGTGCTTGTTGATGCCTTTAACGTAACAACAACTGATTTGGTACCTACAACAACAAGTATTAATTACTCATACAATGCTTCGTTGACCAATGGTACACTCACAACAACGACACCAATTAATCCTGGTAAGTTTGCTACATCGGCTTCTGATAACATCTATCTGAATGATGGTAATGGCCAACGAGTATTGGTGGCCAACTCAACGGCATCATTCTCAGTATTGGCTCAGTTATCTTCTTCTGATGATGCTGTATCACCAATGATTTCTGATGCTGGCCTAACTGCCTATGCTATTACATGGAATGTAAACAACTGTGAACTATCCAATTCATTGATTACTGTTGTGAATGGTGGAACAGGATACAATGTGGCTTGCACATCTGTTACAATATCAGCACCAACAGGTGAAGGTGGTATTCAGGCTACGGCAGCTGCCAATATTTCTAGTGGTGTAATTCAATCTGTATACTTGATTAATCCAGGTTCTGGTTACATTGAAACACCTACAGTAACGGTGACTGACGCAAACACATCACCAGGTACTGGTGCTTCTGTAACAATTACAGGTGAAACATCTCCTGCTGGTGGTCCAGGTCTTTCTAAGTATCTCACCAAGAAAGTTGTATTGGATGCTGGCTTTGATTCTGGTGATTTGATTGTTTATACAACAGCATATCGTCCAGTTGATACTGATATTAAAGTATACTACAAGATATTGAATCGTAATGACACACAAGTATTAGATGATTCTTCATGGCAGTTAATGACGATGATTAATAATTCTGAATCATTATACTCTCAGACAAGAGACCAATATTATGAATATAGTTTTGCTCCTGGTTCAAGTAATGTTGGTCAAGGTTATGTTGAATATACTTCCATAAACGGACAAACATATACCACATTTAGCCAGTTTGCAATCAAGATTGTTCTTACAACAACAGATAACACAGCAGTACCTGTTCTGATTGACATGAGAGCAATCGCTTTACCACCTAACGTAAACGTAACGCTATGAGTCTAGTTCAAATACCAGAAACCACTTTTGTTCGTGATACGGCATCCATGGCTCTTATCAATCAAGATAAAGGTGGACTGGATGCCTACATGAAACAACGTAATGTTTTATTGGCTCAAAAACAAGAAATAAATAATATAAAATCAGAAATTGATAGCATCAGAAGTGATATGCAAGACATTAAAAAACTGATGATGCAACTAATAGATAAAGGTTCAAATGGCCAACACAGTTAATTATCTCACCTTTGCCAATACATTTGGCGATTGGGTCGTTACAACAAACAATCTCGCAAGAGAGAACAATGACTTGGCGGCCAACAACTATATTAAACCAACAGGAACATTATATCTTAATGATCCAACTTTAGGTCTACAGGTTGCAAACAATGCAATTATTGCTGGTCAATTACAGGTACAAGGTATTGGTTCGTCTGCCTATATTCAAAATAACCTACAAGTAGGCACACAAGTATACTTTAGTAACTCTGTTTTAGGTCTGACCAACTCAGGTGATATGATTGTTGGTGGTAGTTTATCTGTTGGTGGTAACTTTGTTATCAATGGTTCTACTGTTAATAGTTCTAACAACTTCACTTTAAATTCTAATAATACTGTTGGTATTAATAGCACATTCAATGTCTATCGTGGTTCTAGTGGTGCCAATGCTTCTATTTTATGGAATGAAACAGTAGACCAATGGCAGTTACTAAACAATGCTGATTCTACCTATTACAGAATTCTAACAACCAATGAAGTAACATCTTCATTAGTTTCTACAAGTTCAAACACAGCGGCTTCAGCGGCAGCTGCCAACGCATTGAGTTCTGCAATCACTACTGCAAACACCTCAATGAAGTCTTATGTTGATACAGCCAATACTTCGATGAAGTCTTATGTGGATACGGCCAACACCTCAATGAAGTCATATGTTGATGCCAATGTGGCATTAAATGCTGGTATCAATAATACACAAAATACTAATATTACATTAGTCAATCAGTTTGCTGGTGGTGCCTATAATACTGCTAACGGTGCCAATGGTTTGGCAGCCGGTGCTTATAATGCCGCTAACGGTGCCAACGGACTGGCTGCTGGTGCTTTCAATACTGCCAACGGTGCCAATGGTCTGGCTGCTGGTGCTTATAATACTGCTAACGCAGTTAATTCATATGCACAATCGATTTACAATTCATCAAACACTAAAGTTTCTTCTATCACAGGAACAACCAATCAGATTACTGTAACTGGTACAACCACACCAACACTATCTTTACCACAAAATATTAATACTGGTGCATCCGTTCAGTTCGGTTCGTTTGGTGTAGGTACAGCCGCATCTGGTACGACTGGTGAAATTCGTGCTACCAATAACATTACTGCTTACTACTCAGATGATAGACTTAAAACCAAATTAGGCAACATTGAAAGTGCTTTAGATAAAGTAATGTCATTAAATGGTTTCTATCATGAAGCCAACGAAACGGCACAGGCACTAGGCTATGAAGTAGTTCGTGAGGTTGGTGTGTCAGCACAAGAGGTTAATGCAGTTCTACCAGAGGTTGTGGCACCTGCACCAATTGATCCTCAGTATATGACAGTTCGGTATGAGAGGTTAGTTCCTTTGTTGATTGAAGCAATCAAGGAATTGAAGTCTGAAATAGATAGTTTGAAGAAATCCTAAAATTCAAAATTTGGCATTCCGGCCTCAAAATTTTTTGTCGCCAAACCAAAGTTTAAAAAAAGCGATTTTACTTCATGAAGTTAGACTAACTAAATACCTAAGAAAGATTATACACAGGATATAAGATGGCAGCAGCATATCAAGAACTATTTCTAGAACAAGGTACGACATTTACCACCAATATTACATTAGATGATATTGATGGTGTTCCATATAATTTGACTGATGTTATCGCCAAAAGTCAGATTCGTAAGTCATATTATTCAGCCAACACAACCGCTGAATTTACCACCACCATCAATTCTCCTAATACAGGAGTTATTCTATTGTCTTTAACAGCACCAGTCACAGCCAATATTGCTGCTGGACGATATGTGTATGATGTGGCAATTAAAGATACCGCTAATACCGTGACTAGGGTGTTAGAAGGAATCGTGAATGTTATTCCTCAAGTCACTAAGTTTTAAGGAACTTTCATGCCAGGACAAGTAATCGGAACAGTCAATGTTCAAGTAAACAAACAACAAAACCAAACTGTTCGCCAGTTAAACTATGGTATACGGTCACTCAAAGGTTCTACAGACCTTTCTTTGGTCGATGTTCAAAACGATGATGTGATTGTTTATCAAGCAAATACGGATAGTTTCATTGTTAAATCTGTTCAAGATGCTGTGGACCTAGATGCAGGATTCTTCTGATGGCCAATACAGTCATACAGATTCTTCGTTCATATGCCAATACAGCACCAGCCAATTTAGCGGATGGTGAATTAGCGTATTCATTTGTTTCCAATACACTTTTTATTGGAACAGCGAACAGTCAGATTGTTCAAATAGGCGGTCCGAATTTCATTGCCAACGTTACCATTAATACGGTAGACGGTGGTGGATTTTAATAAATAGAACTGATGGTACCATAATAATAATAAGAGAGAAATAAATGGCCAATACTAATATTTTAATTAAACGCTCAACCACAACTGGCGTTCCCGTCAGTCTACAAGCTGGTGAGTTAGCGTATTCTTATCTATCCAATACAATTTTTATTGGAACACCAGGTGGTAATGGTGTTGTTAATGTTGGTGGTCAATACTACACCGCTCAAGTAGATGCAGCTACCAGTTCAAATACTGCTAGCACATTAGTCAAGCGTGATGCCAATGGCCAATTCTCTGGTCGACTAGATGGTATTGCTGGTAAAGCTGATGTAATTACCAATGCAAGAAACTTCTCTATCTCTGGCGGTGATATTACTGCCACAGCACAAAGTTTTGATGGTTCGGCTGCCGTTACTTTAAGTGCTTCTCTCAATGCAGTACCTTCTCTTGGTGCTGGTACTTACGGTTCTCAAACAGAAATTCCAGTCATTCAAGTGGCCGCCAACGGCCGTGTAATGAATGTTACAACCTCTACAATTTCAACAACTCTCTCTACATCTGCTGATTCTGGTACTGGTTCTGTTAACCTTCTCAATGATACATTAAACTTTGTTGGTGCTCAAGGTATCACCACATCTGATTCTGGTAATACAGTCACATTTAATGTTGATGACACAGTTGTTCGTGCCAATGCCTTTACTGGTGGTGAACAAACAATTAATACAAACTTAGTTATTGGTGCAAATAATGATTTGACCGTTACAGGTAACTTATTTGTATTTGGTAATACAACAACATTAAACATTGACCAGTTTGAACTTGGCGACCCATTACTTCTTTTAGGTGTTGGTAATTATTTCTCTGATACATTTGATATTGGTTTTACCGCTCACTACAATGATGGTTCTAATGCTCAAACCGGTTTAATTCGTGATGTAGGAACAAAAGAATATCATTTCTTCAAAGATTATACAGGCATTTTAGATGCCAACAACAACATTAATCTAAGTGATCCTTCGTACCGAGAAGCAAATGTTTATGCATCATATTTCAAAGGCAATGTAATTGCCACAACAGTTGCAGCCAATTCAATCACCACAACAGGTAATGTAACAGTTGGTGGTAATTTAGTAGTTACTGGTGACATTGTAATTGATGACTTACAAGTTGATACAATCACCGCAAATACATTAACACTCACCAATGCTCTCACAGTACCAAATGGTGGTACAGGTAAAACATCATTCAATACTGGCCAAATTGTTATTGGTTCTGGTGTAAATGGTCTTACACAGATTGCTAACTCTAGTGTTGCTGTCAATCAAACATTTGGTTCTGCTTCTGCTGTTGCTGCATTTGAAACTGATGTATATGGTCGTGTAGTTGCTGTTACAAATACTTCAATCAGTATCGATACATCACAGATTACTTCTGGTACATTACCTTATACTCGTGGCGGTACAGGTTCTACAACTTACACAACGGGTGGTTTGTTAATTGCTGGTGCTTCTGGTTTTGAATCACTTGCTAATACAACTTATACATTAACTGGTGCTCTTGCATCTAATAATACAATCACAAGTATTACTGTTGATGCATATGGAAGATTCACAGCTGCAACTGGTGCCGCAATCGCTGGTCTAACTGTAGGCCAAGGTGGTACAGGTCTCTCAACAATTACACAAAACGGTATTACATACGGTAACGGAACAGGAAATCTAGGTGTAACAGCTGCTGCTGGTGGTGCCGACCAAACTTGGTCAAATCAAATACTGACAGTTACTAATGCTGGTGTACCTGTATGGACAACAGCCTTAGATGGAGGCCAGTTCTAAGTAGTAACTATATAATTTTTTATAATAGGAGTTTGAAATGGGCAATGAAAAGTATTTGAATTATTATGTTGAAATATTGACTGGCACAATGACTGATGCCGTAATTAGAAATATTTCATTACAAGCTAATGCAAGAGTTACTGAAGATGTGATTGATGAACAATCAAAAACGATTGAGAAATTAAAAAGTGATTTAGAAAATGTGAATTCTGGTAAAGACGGTACAATTAAAGGTCATTTAGATACGATTAATAGTTTAAATAACCAACTGTCTGAATTAAACAGAATGAAAGGTGAATATGAAACTGTTAAACATCAAGTTGACCATGTGAATACTTTTAGAAGTGAATTGATTAAAGAACGAGCAGAACATTCAAAAACTCGTGAAGAATTTGAAAAAAGAATTAAAGAATTAAACGAACAGATTGAATATTTGCAATTAACTCCTGCCAAGCGTAAGAAGATTGACGAAGAAAAAAACAAACAAGTGGAAGTTGTTGAAGAAATCGTTTCAGTTTTACCACTTGATGACATAACGAAAGATGGCGGAAGTTTTTAAATAGATGGCAAATACAACCTTACAGTTAAAAAAATCAGGCGCAACAGGTAATGTACCGCCCTCACTAGCATATGGTGAGTTGGCGTTAAACTACGCCGATGGAAAACTGTATTACAAAGCCGCTAACGGCACTATCACTTATATTCAAAGTGGTACAGACACAGATTCGTTTGCAACTATTAATGCAAACAGTTCTTTAATCCTTGCTACATCACCGACTGATACACTTTCAATACTTCCTGGTAATAATATTACCATCTCTGCGGATACAGTTGGTAAATCAATCACAATTAATTCTACTGCAACTGGTGGTTCTGGTGCAGACCAGTTTGCTCGTGATACAGCTAATGCAGCCTTTGTTCAAGCCAATGCGGCGATTGATTTAGCACAGTCTGCCTATGATTATGCAAACACAATTCCTGGTGGCGGTGGTGGTTCATTAGTCATCAGCAATGACACTGCTAACACAGCAGAAAGATTCATTAGTTTCACCGATAAAACTTCTGGTGCCGCTAATACACTTTTTACATCTAACAACAATTTAACCTACACACCTTCATTAGGTAAGATAAAGTTAAATCAGTTAGCTGTAACATCCAATACCAATATTTCAGCGAATAGTGCAACTGTAATTGGTACTAGTCCAACAGTCTTGGATAGTTTTTCAACTACTTTATTCCGTGGTGCTTTCTATCAAGTTCAGATGGAAAGTGGTGGTAGTTTTCATGTCATCAATATTAACATTGTAAACTCAGAAGGTTCAGCACAGGTTACTACATATGGTAGTATCTACAACGGACCATCATTAGCCACATTCTCGGCTAATGTTTCTGGTGGCTTTGTTAATTTGATTATCACAGCAACACAGGCATCAACCACCGTATCGTTCATTCGATATGGTTTGAATAAGTTAACTGCTGGTATTCCAGTTGGTGACTTAGGTTGGGTTGATGAGGCCACAACGGCTGAATTTGATGCTGGATTTGACTTAGATGCAACTACAAGCACCTTCGACTATGGTTATTTGAGTTGAATAAATACAAAGATAAAACGAATATTTTAGGGTAAAACAATGGCCACACAATTACAACTGAGAAAAGGTAATACAGCACAGACCGCCGTGTTCACGGGTGCTCTTGCTGAAGTTACTGTTGATATCGACCAAGATACCGTTGTTGTCCATGACGGCACAACAGTTGGCGGTAATTATATTGTCACCAAAGCACAGTTAGAAAGTAATGTTTCTATACTACAAGGTATCAACACCACACAAAATACTAATATTACGGCAGTTAATGGATTTGCCGCTGGTGCTTTCAATACTGCTAACGGTGCCAATGGTTTGGCTGCCGGTGCTTATAATACTGCCAATACTAACGCTACAAATATCTCAATCATTCAAGGTGTCGACCTTACTCAGAACACCAACATTACAGCAGTAAACAACTATGCCGTTTCTGCATACAATCAAGCCAATACCAATGCAACCAACATTACAGCAGTAAATGGTTTTGCTCAGAGTGCTTTCAATACTGCCAACGGTGCCAATGGTCTGGCTGCTGGTGCCTATAATCAGGCAAACTCAGCTTATTCTTATACTACACAAGTAGAAGCCATTGCACAGAACGCATACAATAAAGCCAATTCGGCCTTTGATTCTTCTAATGCAGTAAATGGTTTTGCCATCTCTGCTTTCAACAAAGCCAATTCGGCCAACATTTTAGCTCAAGCAGCCTTCGATACAGCAAACTTAAAGTTTGATACTTCTGGTGGTAATATTAATGGTGATGTTGTCATTACTGCTAACAATGATTTAACTGTTACTGGTAACTTATATGTTTTAGGTAACACAGTTTCATTTGGTACACAGACCTTAGAAGTTGTTGACCCAATGATTTTGTTGGCAACAGGAAACTATTCAACTGATTTATTAGATATTGGTTTTGCTGGAAGTTATAATGATGGTGCAAATGCTCATACAGGTTTGTTCCGAGATGCAACAGGCAATAAAGACTGGTACTTCTTTGAAGGTTATACTCCTGAAGTTAGTGGTAATAATAACATTATTATTGCTGATCCATCATTTAGAACTTCAAATGTCAATGTTAATTATTTAAAAGGTAACCTAATTGCTACGACAGCAGTTGTTGGTGACCGAAACATACTAACCTATACACAAGCAGCTTTTGATACTGCTAATACTGCGAACACACGAGCAAATGATTCTGTATTAAAGTCTGGTGACACAATGACCGGTTCGTTGACAGGTGTAACAACACTTGGTGCAACTACAATTAGTTTGGCACAAGTAGATGCAACAAGTAATACATTTACAACAGGATCTACTTCACAAGTTTCTATTGATGCATGGCCAACAGCCTCATATCGTTCTGCCAAATACTTTGTTCAAGTTTCTTCTGGTACTGATTTTCATATCATTGAATTAAATCTAGTTCATGATGGCACCACAGTATTTTTGGCACAATATGGTGAAGTATTAACCAGTTCTTCTCTAGGAACATTTGATGCTGATATTTCTGGTTCAACAGTTCGTTTATTGTTTACTGGTGTAAATGCAGTATCAACAGTCAAAGTTTTAAGAACTGTGGTGGATGCATAATAAATAGTTTTATCATGTAAATAAGTGAGGTTGTTATGAAAGGTGAGTGGTGTTATTTTAAGAATTATTTTACGCCTGAACAATGCGATAAAATATTACGAGATGGATTAGAACTGCCAGCACAAGACGCCAAACTTGGTGTCGCTGGCATGAGTGAATACAGCAATGATGATTACCGTAAATCTAAAATACGGTTCATTCAACAAGCAAATCATCCTCAGTTTTCATGGCTCTTCGATGAGCTATGGAAAATGGGTATGCAAGCCAATCGTGATTGGTTTAATTTTCATATTACCAATCTGTCTTTTGTTCAACTAGCCGAATACGATGAATCATATCAAGGTGAATACAAGAAACACCATGATGTGTTTTGGATTAACAATGATAATTACCATCGTAAACTCACCTGTGTAATTCAATTAACTGACCCATCTACATATGAAGGTGGTGATTTTGAGATGTATGATTTGAATGAAGGACCAAACAAAGAAGAACTACGCACACAAGGTACAGTAATCTTTTTGCCATCGTTTATTAATCATGCGGCTTTACCAGTGACCAAAGGTACACGATATAGTTTGGCAGTATGGTTTGAGGGGCCAAAATGGGTATAAAACATAGATACCATATTCTTGGCCTTCCTCACACAGTTACATCAAAAGAATACAATGCGTGTGCCTATACTCAGAAGGTCTATAAGTTTGGTAAGATGATGACGGCTCGTGGTCATGAAGTGATTCACTATGGCCATGAAGAATCGGATTTACCATGCACAGAACACGTTACAGTTATCACTAATGATGACCTAAAGATTGCTTATGGTAACTATGACTGGCGTAAGAACTTCTTTAAGTTTGACACCAACGACCATGCATACAAAACATTTTATGCCAATGCAATTCGTGAAGTAGGTAAGCGTAAACAAAAGAATGATTTTATATTACCTTTTTGGGGTGCAGGTACACGACCAGTTTGTGATGCACATCCAGATATGATTACTGTTGAACCAGGAATTGGGTATGCAGGTGGTCATTGGGCTCGATTTAAAATCTTTGAATCTTATGCCATATACCACGCATACTATGGTTTAGAATCTGTTGGTACCTGTAAACAAGATTGGTACGACACGGTGATACCTAACTATTTTGATCCAGAAGATTTTACATACAACGATAAGAAAGATGATTACTTTTTATTTCTAGGTCGTGTGTATGAAGGTAAAGGTGTAAACATAGCGGTACAGGCTACCGAAGCCATTGGTGCCAAACTGATTATTGCCGGTCAGAATTCATTGAAACAAATGGGTTATACCAAAACACCAGCTCATGTTACCGAATTAGGATATGCAGATGTGGAAACAAGGCGTAAACTAATGGCAAATGCCAAAGGTGCCTTTGTTGCTTCGTTATATACCGAACCTTTTGGAGGCGTTCAGGTCGAGTGTTTGTTCTCAGGTACACCCACGATAACAACGAATTGGGGTTCGTTCACGGAGAACAACATCCATGGTGTTACGGGGTATCGGTGCACCACCTTTGAACAGTTCACATGGGCTGCCAAGAATATTGGTAATATTAAGCCAGAAGCCTGTAGGGACTTTGCACTAAATAACTTTAGTTTGGATGTGGTAGCACAGAAATATGAGGAATATTTCCAATCGGTACTCAATGTATATAATGGTAATGGATGGTATGAAAAAAATGATACCCGTACCGAATTGAACTGGTTAAACAAATACATTCCGGCATAAATATAAAGATAAACCAACGGGGATATGTGAACCTTGGCAACAAATTCTAATTTCATAATCAAAAATGGCCTAACTGTAGGCTCAAATACTGTAATTGCCGCAAACGGTATGTGGGTTGGTGCGAACACCAATCTGATAGGTGCTACTGGCCTTACTGGTGCCACCGGTCCTACAGGACCAACAGGTGCGACAGGTGTTGGTGCCACAGGTTCTACAGGTGTCATCGCACCGTGGGTCTACATCACAACCAATACCAATGCAGTAGCCAATTCTCAATACATCGCCAATACAGTAGGCGGTGCTTTCACTCTCACACTTCCAGCCAGTCCAGTTTTAGGTACCACAGTTATCGTAACTGATGGTGGTAATTGGGCTAATAATAATCTCACAATCGGTCGTAATGGTAAGACGATTGAGGGAGATGCTTCTGATTTGATTTGTGATGTAGGTCAGACAACGATTCAGTTAATCTATGACAACATTACATGGCAGACCACGGCTACCATCGGTTCTCGTGGTGCCACCGGTATTACAGGAGCCACGGGTGCTCCGGCTGCATGGACATATATCACCGCCAATACAACAGCTGGTGCCAATACACAATACATCGCCAATACAAATGGTGGTGCGTTTACATTAACACTACCAGCCACACCAGTTACAGGTACCACAGTAACGATTACTGATGGTGGTAATTGGGGTGCCAATAATCTTACCGTAGCACGCAATGGTTCTACGATTGAAGGTGTTGTGGATGATGTATTACTCAATCTACCACAGACATTAGTATACTTTATCTACACCAATAATACATGGCAGGTTGTTACGACAGCCGGTTCACAAGGTGCTACTGGTGCAACAGGTACAGCTGGTGCAAATGGTGCCACAGGCCCAACAGGTCCTACAGGACCTACAGGTCCTACCGGTCCGACAGGCCCAGCTGGCGCCACAGGTGTTACAGGACCAAGTGGGCCAACTGGTGCTACCGGTGTGGCTGGACCATCTACAATTTCTTCAGGAGTTTTGACACTTTCGACATCAACTCCTTTTGTTTTGTATGCAAATTCAATTACAGCAAACTATACGATACCAACAGGTTACAATGCATTAGTCGCTGGACCAATCACCATAAATACTGGCGTTGATGTCAATATTGCAAATGGTGCAGCTCTTGTAATTGTATAAGGATAAAAATGGCCGGTAGATTAACTCTTAGCACACTCAATAACGATACAGGACCATTGGCTACTCAGAATGGCATGACTGGTATTGCTAAGGCATGGGCAACATTTAATAATAGTGGCACTATTTCTAGTTCATTTAATGTTTCAAGCATTACTGTAAACAATACAGGGTATTACACAGTTAATTTAACAACTGCTATGCCTAATGCAAATTATTCAGCAATAGCAACGGCAACATCATCAACTGGTTCAAACGGAAATATTGTTGCAACTGTATTTACAGATACGGCTAGCACTAATATAGCGCCAACTACTACTACTTACACAATTCATACAGGCGTTTACGGTGTTGGAAGTTTTGCAACTAGATTTGTTTGCACCGCAGTATTTGCTTCATAAGGATAAATCGTGGCAGGCTCACTAACACTCTCGACACTTTCTGATGGCACTAATAGCACAAATGCCACAGATGTTATTCGTGGTTCTGCAAGAGCATGGGTGAACTATAATGCTGTATCACAAAGCATTCGTGGTTCATATAATGTAAGTTCTGTAGTTATTAATGGCACCGGAGATATTAGTGTAAATTTTACTACCGCCATGGCTGATACCAATTATTCTTGGTTTATTTCTCAGCAATTAAATGGTACAGGAAATAATGATCCAGGAGCAGCCAGCACAGCAAGAAATTTAGGAACAGGTTCTTGGGCATCCAATTCTATAAGAATTAATGTTATGTCTAATACAAATCTTAGCCAAGAAAATCCATTAGTTTTAACAGTTGTAATATTCAGATAATTTTTTAAAGGAAACAAAAATGAGTCAGGTAATTATTTTTAGAAATGATAATGGTGGTGTGGCTACCTGTATTCCAACAGGTGAACTCTCCATCGAAGCAGTATTAGAAAAAGATGTGCCAAAAGGCCGTGGTGGTCGTATTGTCGAGCAGACATCTTTACCAAATCAATACAATGATTTCTATGATGCTTGGGAGATGGATTCTACCAGCGTTACAGTTAATCTTACAAAGGCCAAAGAGTTAACCAAAACTCGTTTGCGTTTAGAGCGAGCACCTTTATTGGCCGCACAAGATGTATTGTTTCAAAGAGCTCAAGAAGCCAATGCAGATACAACAGCAATCGTAGCAGAAAAAAATCGTCTGCGTGATATTACTGATTTGGCTGATGCAGCTACCACACTAGAACAACTCAGAGCATTGAAAGCAGAAGCCTAATATGTCAGTAACTATTTCGGGTAATAGTAATATTGTTTTGCAAGTGGTTCAAGGAACAATATCGGGGCAAGGTTCAACTACATCTACAAGTTATACAGATACAGGATTGACTGTTTCTATTACTCCAACAAGTTCTTCTAGCAAAGTGTTAGTTTTAGTTAATTTAAATGGATGTTTAACATTAAATGGAAGCACTGCAATGTTAGTAGATTTATTAAGAGGAAGCACTAGCGTTTGTAAATTTGGCGAAGCTGGGTTAAATGGCGGAACAAATAGAAATGATTTTGGAGATTTTGCTGTATCTTTTTTAGATTCACCAGCAACAACTTCTTCAACCACTTATAAAGTTCAAGCAAAATCTAGTGGCGGCGGTCAAGTGTATTGGTGCAATCAAACTAATAATTCAATTTCTACAATTACAGTATTGGAGATTGCAGCATGAACCACGAAGCTATTTACAAATTAAATCCTTCTGTTGTAACCATTCGTGGTGATGTTGCTTATGATAAAGATGATGTTGAAGTTGCATACAATAAAGACGCTGTGCAAGATTATGTGAATGCTCATGATTATATTGCTAAGAGAGCATCAGAATACCCACCCATCACGGACTACCTTGATGGTATTGTAAAAGGTGATACAGAACAAGTGCAGGCTTACATTGATGCCTGTCTGGCCGTCAAAGCTAAATATCCAAAACCAGAATAAATTAAATGCCAATAACACAAAGTTCAATCGCTAGTAATGTAATCTCAGGTGCAACAGGCCTGACAGGACCTACTGGCCCTACAGGACCAAATGGACCAACTGGCGCAACAGGTCCTACAGGTCCTACTGGACCAAATGGACCTACGGGACCTACCGGTGCTACTGGTGGTACACCGTGGTTGTTAAATGGAACAAGTGCTTATTATAATTCAGGTAGTGTTGGAATTGGTACTTCTACTCCTAATGATAAATTAGATGTAAACGGCACAGACGCTTTTGTTCGAATTGATAGGTCTAATGGTGAGCCGGGAATTACCATGAGGTATGCTGGTTCAACAACCAATCGTGGTGACATTCTTCTTACTACTGGTGGTGCAATGTATTTTACTTCTGGTGGCACCACAGAACGGATGCGTATTGACTCTAGTGGGAACGTAGGTATTGGTACCACTACCGCTGGCGGTGCAAGATTACAGTTATTCATAAACAAGTCTAATACAACAACGACTGATATGACGGATAACTCAACCTTAAGCCTTGCCAACTCTGGTACAGGTAACGGTGTGTTTAACTGTATTAAATTTGCTGCTAATCAGCAGGATATGTTTATTTCTTCATTTAATAACAATACCCAAGCAAATAGAAGAATTGGTTTTTTTGTTGGTAGCGTAGCTGGTAATGCTACAACTGATGAACAAGTAAGTATTTACGGTAATGGTAACTTTGCCTTTAACTCAGGCTATGGTTCAACAGCTGTTGCATATGGCTGTCGTGCATGGGTAATGTTTAATGGTACGAATGGAGCTATCAGCGCTTCTGGAAATATAAGTTATGTTACTAGAAACGGAACAGGCGATTACACAATAGGATTCTCTAACGGTATGCCAGATGGTGCTTATGTAATTTCAGGAATGTTAAAACCAACATCTGGCCAAGCAGGTAATAATTCAAGGTCTGTAAATATTGCATACGATACAACTCCATCTACCTCTTCATTTAGAGTTAGAACTGCAACTTCTAGTGCTGGTTATGAGGATCCTCAGTATGTTTATTTAACTGTTCACAGATAAAAAATAAATGCCAAATTTAAGTAATCTAATCTCGTCAGCTATCTCAGGTGCCACAGGTGCGGTGGGTCCTACAGGACCAACAGGACCAAATGGCGCTACAGGTATTACTGGTTCTACAGGCCCAACAGGACCAGGTGGTCCAACAGGACCAGTAGGTGCAACAGGATTAACTGGCGGTCAAGGTGCCACAGGTGTTACAGGTCCTACAGGACCAGGTGGTCCAACAGGACCTACGGGGCCAATTGGTGCTACAGGTGTTACAGGAACAGGTGCAGTTAAACAAGTTGTAAGTGTTACAAAACAAGATCCTTTCACAACAACAAATACAGGTTACATTGATATTACTGGCATGGCTGCAACAATTACACCAACAAGTGCAACAAGTAAAATATTAGTTTCTGTTCAATTAAGTCTTGCTGGTACAAACAATACCTATCATTGTTATATACGATTAAATAGAAATGGTTCCAATATTTCAGGAAGTAATGGAACATGGAGTACCAATTTATCCATGATGCATAAAAATATTAACGACTCTCGTGATTTGGATACTCATGCAATGAATTATTTGGATTCTCCTGGAACAACTTCTGCTGTTACATATCAATTACAAATAGCTGTTCAAGGAAATACATTTTTTGTAAATCGTGGTGGTAATACTGAAAGTTTTTCAGCTTCAAATATTTCCACAATTACACTTATGGAGATTGCAGCATGATTTCTGATGCAATATTATCTCTTAGACCTGGCGCCAAATGGAGCATCAATGGTGAAGATTATGACCAATTGGTTTGGGCAGATACAGAACAAACCAAACCAACCAAATCTGAAGTTATGGTTGAAGTTGAGCGATTAAAAATTGAAGTAGAAAGAAACAAATATCAAAATCAAAGATACTATGAGTATCCATCAGTTCGTGAGCAACTTGATGCATTGTATCACGATATTAAAACAGGTAACTTGGAATCAGGCACATGGATTGCAGCAATCGAAGCCGTTAAAGAAAAATATCCTAAACCAGAATAAATTAAATGGCAACCAATTCTAACTTTATAATCAAGAATGGCCTCACAGTAGGCTCCAATACCGTTATTGCTGCCAATGGTATGTGGGTTGGTGCCAATACAAATCTTGTAGGCGCCACAGGTCCTACAGGTCCCACCGGTCCAACAGGACCACAAGGTGCAACAGGACTGGGTGCAACAGGTGCCACAGGTATCATTGCACCATGGATTGTTATCTCTGCAAATACAAATCTCATAGCGAATACTCAGTATCTTGCTAACACACAAGGCGGTGCATTTACAGCCACACTACCTGCCACACCATCGATTGGTACGATTGAAGTATTACAAGATTCTAGTGGTACATGGGGTAATAATAATTTAACGATTGCTCGTAATGGTTCACTTATTGAAGGTGTTGCAGATGATTTAATCTTAAACATCGGTAGCTCATTAGTATATTTGATATACGATGGTACTTCATGGCAGTTATCATCAACCGCAGGTCCAGCCGGTGCAACAGGTGCCACAGGACCACAAGGTGCTACTGGTGCTGGTGCAACAGGTGCTACGGGTGTTTCTGGTCCAATCGGACCAGGAGGTCCTGCCGGCCCATCAGGACCTACAGGCCCAACTGGTGCAACAGGTCTTACAGGACCAACAGGACCATCAGGTACAGCAGGTGCAACTGGTGTTACAGGACCAATTGGTGCCACAGGAACTACAGTAACGGATAACGGAATCATTGTGCAAGGTGCCACGATATCATCAAATGTAACTATTCTATCAGGCAACAATGCGTTCTCAGTTGGACCAATCACACAAGCAAATAATGTTGTGGTGACATTGGGTGATAATTCTCGTTGGATAGTAATTTAAGGAATAACAATGACAATTATATTTGACGGTACACAAGGAATCACAACGCCAGCTGAAACAGCAAACAATTCAGTTACTACTCCTGTGGTTAAATCAGGTTCAGCATTGACATTGCAAACCAATGGTAGCACAACAGCAGTAACGATTGACACAAGCCAGAATGTGGGTATTGGTACTGTAAGTCCACAAATGAGAGTAGATGTAAATGGTGGTGTTAGAGTTCAGAGTATTACTAATCCAACATCCGGTTCAGGAATGGAATTAGCTTACGATGGCACACAAGGTATTATTCAAGCATATTCAAATAGAACAACTTTGGCTTCGGTACCGGTATATCTTGTAACTGGCCAACTCAAATTTCCTCCTACACAAAATCCTTCAAGCGATGCGAATACACTCGATGATTATGAAGAAGGGACTTGGACACCAGTGCTAGCTGCTAGCAATTCTGGTCCTACTGTAACTTATACAGTTCAACAAGGCAGATATACAAAAATTGGTAGAACTGTTTTTATTGAATGTTATTTAAGGCTTACATCTTATTCTGGTGGTTCAGGTAATGCAAAAGTTGGAGGATTACCATTTACTTCCGCTGGGCAACCTTATGGTTACATGGTAGTGGGTGAAAATACCGGAATTACTGTAAGTGGAACATATTATACTTTACAAGGTGGTGTGGATGCCAGCGGAACAACAGTTACTTTGCTTAAAGCAGCGCCAAACGCAGCTACTACAGCTGTTAATTTAACAGAAATTGGTTCATCAACAACCGTATATCTTATTTTTTCTGGAACTTATACTGCATCAGCTTAACTAGACCAGATTAGTCTAGTCGGATTTTTAAAAAGGAGAATTAAAATGGCATTAACAAAAGAAATCGCAGTAGACCAAATCACCGTGGTAGAAAACGGTATCGTATTGTATCGTGAAGCAACCACAATCAAAGAAGATGGTGAAGAAATTTCCAAAAAATATCACCGCACTTCACTTACACCTGGCCAAAACCTTACAGGCCAACCAGAAAAAGTGGTGGCCATTTGCAATGTTGCATGGACACCAGAAGTGATTGCAGCCTATGAGGCACAATTAGAAGCTAACCGAACAGTCTAATAAATAATCCACTATGAGTATTATATCCGCAGGCACAAGCAATACAAGCACTCTCGTATACACAGGTGATACGACAGGTGCAATGGTGTTCCAAACTAATGGAACTACCGAGGCTATGCGGATTACTTCTGCTGGTCTTGTTGGAATTGGAACATCTAATCCTAGCAGTAATGTAACTGTTAGCGGAACAGGAACAGTAATTCAATCTATAATATCCACAAGCGGTACAGGTAAAAAATGGGATTTAATGTCCCATACTGATGGTAGATTTTTAGTTAGGCAAGGTACAATTGGTTATGCACCAATGGAAATTGATCCAACAACATACACCGTTGGATTTAATGGAACTTCACCATCTTTAATCATTCAAGGTGGCATTCAATTTCCGTCTACTCAGGTATCTTCAGCTGATGTAAACACATTAGATGATTATGAAGAAGGAACTTGGACACCAGCTTTTAGTGGATCATCATCAAATCCAACTGTTTCATATAATTTTAGACTTGGAACTTATGTAAAGGTTGGTCGCTTAGTTACATTGAATGGTCATTTAAGAACATCATCCGTAAGCGGTGGTAGTGGGGATGTTTTAATTACTGGATTACCTTTTGCAGTAGATAATACAAGTAATTACACAACTGTTGGTGTGTGTTATATGTTTAACACATCAACAGGTAAATACCCTTACTATGTCCGTTTGGACAATGGCGGTACTTCTCTTTCCCTTTATTATGGAAGTGGAACTGCTCAATCTACATCATTTGTTGTTTCTGATTTAGGTGCAAGTGCATTTAATAATGAAACAGCATTTACTATAAATTATTTAGCATCTGCTTAAAGGTAAAAAAAATTAAATGCCAGCGATTATAAATGCAGACAATGGGATAGCATCAGGTTCAGTAGGACTTAAATACTCCTCTGACAATAGCGGTGTATTGGCTTTACAATCAAACAATAATACATTGGTCGCTATTAGCAATACCAATGTATCGATGACAACCAATACGAGTGCTACCACAGTTACAGCAACGAATGGATTGTTCTTAAATTCCAACACCATAAATACAAGTTATACGATACCTGATGGTTACAATGCAGGATCTTTTGGGCCAGTTTCAGTAGCAAACAATGCTATTGTTACAGTATCTAACACAGCCGTATGGACGATAGTATAAAATGACAGTTAAGATTGATGGAATAGCCGGACTTACCTTTGCTGACAATTCTACACAGAATGTCACGGCTCTCAACGCATCTAATATTACCGCTGGTACATTAGGCAGGGGAAGAATGTTTGCTGGTGCCGTGTTACAAGTTGTATCAACACAAGTAGTTGGATCTTTTAATACAAGTAGCTCAAGTTATGTTCACGCCACTAATCAATCTATTAGTATAACAAGCACGATAGCCAATAGTAAATTTTTAGTAATGGATTTTACTCCGGTTCAATTGGGTGATTCAGATGTTCAAGCATCAACAACATTAAGGTCAAGTGTAGATAGCTACGTATCAGACTTATGCGAGCATTTACACGTTGGTTATAGTACCGCAAATGACGGATGGAGAATGACTGCTCCTCTCACGGTGCTACATTCTCCATCACAACCAGCGTCTACTACAATTACATACAGAGCATATGTAAAAAGATATACCGGATCGGATGGTGTTTATTATCCAGATCCATGGGGTCGAGCTTTTGCTTTTGGATTTTATGTAATGGAAATTGCACCATGATTAGAAAAATTAATGCTATTTTATCTTTAGTTCCTAATGCAGAAGTTTCTGTAACTGATACAGAAGTCATTTGGCACAATCCTTCTACACCGCCTATAACCGATGCAGAGATAAATGCTGAACTTGCTCGACTACAAGCCGAGTATAATGCTAATGAATACCAACGCAAACGTGCTGCTGAATACCCACCAATCACAGAGCAGTTAGATAAAATATTTCATGATGGTATAGAAGAATGGAAAAAAGAAATACAAGCAGTCAAAGACAAATATCCTAAAGGCGAATAATGGCAGTTAAACTTTTATCTTCTTCTAATGGATCAGTAACACTTGATGTGCCAGTTACATCGAGTAACTTTGCTCTGACTTTGCCTGCGGCTAATGGTACGGTGATTACAACTGGCTCTACAGGTCAAGTTATTCCTAAGGCTGCATTACCAACTGGTAGTGTGTTGCAAGTAATTCAGGCTACAACAGCATCTCCAACAAGCACAGGAGTAAATGATTCAACTTATATAGCTACAGGTTTATCTGCAACAATAACACCAACTAGTGCTACCAGTAAAATTTTAATTTTAATAATGGCAAGAATTATTATATATGAACCTAATGCTAACGGAGAAACAGGAACTGGATTTGCAATTTTTAGAAATGGTTCCTCTGTATTTCAAGATGCAAGTGGTTATATGGGAATGTATATAAATGCTGCTTCTTCAAGTAATATTAGCAATATTCGCACAACAGTGCCAATTAATTATCTGGATAGTCCTTCATCTACTTCTGCATTAACTTATGTTTTTAGGATAAATTCATACTTAGGTAGAACTGCTCTTAATACAGACGGACAAACTTCAGTAATCATTTTAATGGAGATTGCGGCATGAGTATTGAAAAACTCCATAAAGCTGTTTTTGCTTTATATCCAAATATCATTGCTGTTCATGGTGGTGATATTGATTCTTTAGAAGCAATAGATAAAACAGAAAAAAATATTGTTATCGACAAAAATGCGGTACTTAATTGGCAAGACCCAAATGAATACAAGTATCAAAGAGCCAAAGAGTACCCATCACTTGCTGACTTTGCTGATGCCTATTACTGGATGCAAAAAGGTCAAACTGATTTGATGGATGAATATGTGGCCAAATGTGATGCCGTTAAAAATAAATTTCCTAAGGAAACAACATAATGCCAATCGCAGTTAGTGGATCTAATATTGTATTTGCCGATGGTTCTTCTATCGCAAGTGGCTTTACTGGCTTCAAGAATAAGATAATTAACGGAGCCATGACGATTGACCAGCGTAATGCTGGTGCTAGTGTTACTCCTACTTCAAGCACTTATATAGTAGATAGATTTCAAACTATCCTTAGTGTTGCATCCAAATTAAGTTTTCAGCAAACAAGCACAGCACCTGTAGGATTTTCTAACAGTTTAAAAATTACATCTACTTCAGCATATAGTTTGGGTGCTGCTGATTATTTTCAGGTTGAACAATCAATTGAAGGATTTAACACTGCCGACCTTAACTGGGGAACTGCAAACGCTAAGACTGTAACATTATCGTTTTGGGTTCAATCCAGTTTAACTGGAACTTTTGGAATGTTTTTTGCAAATGGTGCTAATGATAGGCGTTATCCAGCAACATATACAATTTCTTCTGCAAATACTTGGGAATATAAAACTATTACGCTAGTTGGCGATACAACTGGCACATGGAATACAACTAATTCAACTGGATTAAGGATTGTTTGGCCATTAGGTTATGGGTCAAACTATACTAGTGGAACTGCTGGTGCGTGGGTTAATTCTACTAGTTCTAATTTTATTCCAGCTGGATGCGTTTCCGTAGTCGGCACAAACGGAGCAACCTTCTATATCACCGGCGTTCAGCTGGAAGCCGGCTCTTCGGCTACAAGTTTTGAATACCGTGATTACGGAAATGAATTGAGAATGTGTCAGCGGTATTACTACAGAAAAAGCACACAAATAGCTAACAGCGATATGAGATATGGAATGGGATTTAGTGGAAGCGGAAGTACCACTACTGCTTATATTGATGTTACTCTACCTGTAAATATGAGGGTAGGTCCAACATCGGTTGATTGGACCAATACAATCGCTTTGTGGGCAGGTGCTACTAATTTTCAAGTTACCGCTATAAGTGTTTATACATCTGGTGCTGGTACAACAAGTTGTTTATTGCAATGCACATCTAGTGGTTTAACTGGTGAAAAACCATATCAATTAGTAGGATACGCTAGTGGTGGTGCTTCTCTTGGTTTAAGTGCGGAATTATAAAAATGAACAAAATATTTATTAATAAAAATTTAAAAGGTCAGGATACCTTGCATATTATTCGCCAAACTGGTGAAGAATCATTTACGTCTTTTCCAATACAAACAGACAATCCAAATTGGGTATCATTAAAAGCACAAATCCTTGTTGACAGAGCCACACTACAAGACGCTGATGGTAACACAATGACAGCAGAAGAAGCAAAACAATTTATTGCAACACTACCATAAAAAATAAATGGCAACCAATTCTAACTTCATAATTAAAAATGGCCTGACAGTAGGCGCTAACACCGTTATTGCTGCCAATGGTATGTGGGTTGGTGCAAACACAAATCTAATTGGTGCTACAGGTCCACAAGGCGCTAGCGGTCCAACAGGACCTACAGGCCTCACAGGTCCTACAGGTCCAGGTGGTCCTGCCGGTCCTACAGGTCCTACTGGTGCAACAGGTATTGGTGCTACAGGTGCCACAGGTCCTGATGGTCCAATCGGTCCTACAGGCGCAACAGGTCCAGCCGGTCCAACAGGACCTCAAGGCGCAACAGGTGTAACAGGTCCTACCGGCCCAGCAGGACCAATCGGACCAGGAGGCCCAACAGGACCAACTGGACCTGCAGGTGCTACAGGAGTATTCTCTGGCACCACAACAGAACAAATTATTACAAGCAACACAACAGTATCTACATCAAACACAACAGGTGCTTTGATTGTTGCTGGCGGTGCAGGTATTTCTGGTAATGTATATGCCAATGCCGTGTATGCCAATAATGTAGACATCATTAATACCAGCATCGTATACTCTATGGTGCTCGGATAAATATGTAATTAGGAATACAATATGCCAAATACCCTTACCTCATACGTCAACAAAGATGTGCCAACGACAAACGCTACGGTTGTCACAGCATCTACTGGTTCACAAACGACCATCATTGGTCTAAGTTGCACCAATACATCAGTTGCAAATAACATCACTGCTAACGTATACATCACTCGTTCAGGTGTTGATTACTTTGTGGCACGATTTGCACCAATACCAACAGGTGGTTCTCTTGTTGTGGTAGGTGGTGACCAAAAATTGGTTCTCAATGCAGGAGATATATTGCGTGTATCATCTTCTGCAAACACCTCGATGGATGTTATTACATCTGCTCTTGTAATTACTTAAAGGTAAACCATGGGTTATTTGGGTAATAGCAATGTCGTTCAAAATTTTACACCTGCTGTTGATTACTTTAACGGCAATGGTTCAACTACTGCCTTTACATTAAGTCGCACAGTTGGCTCTGCATTTGATTTGCAGGCATTTATTGAAAATGTACCACAAAATCCATCTTCTGCATTTACGGTAGCAGGTAATGTAATCACATTTACTTCTGCACCACCTAGCGGAACAAATAACATCTATGTTCGCTACACATCTCCAGTAACTCAATTGGTGAAGCCGGCTCCTGGTACGGTAGGTACAACAGAAATAGCTAGTAGTGTTACACTTACAACACCATCAATTTCAGGCAATCTCACTTTCACAGGCACAGGTGTTCGTATTACTGGTGATTTTAGTAACGCTACTGTTGCTAATCGGGTATTGTTTCAATCCAGCACTACTAATGGATCAACAACTGTTGGATTAATTCCTAATGGAACAGGAACGCAATGTGCATGGAACGCATATAACGGAACTGATACAGCAAATGCTGGTGTAGGTGCATTTATTATTAATACCAATGAATTGCGTATTCAATCTAATGCTGTTGGTACAGGCTCTTATGTGCCTCTCACAATGTATACAGGCGGTAGCGAAAGACTACGCATAGATACTAGTGGTAATGTTGGAATTGGAACAACTAGTCCTGCAGCTACTTTAGATGTTGGATCTTCAGTTGCTAGAAGTGGTGCAGCTCAAAATAACATTTATGCAGACTATAGAATTACCGCCGCAACTACTGGAGTAGTTAGTTCTTTTGCATCACGAATTGTTGGTATTGGTGGTTCAACTTATACAATTCCTGATGCCGCTGTTTATAAAGCCGATCCTATTGTTGCTCAAACAGGCGTCACAATTACCAATTCGTATGGTTTATACATTGGCAATATGTCAGACCCAATAAGCGGTGGCTCAGTAACTAATCCTTGGGGTATTTACCAAGCAACTTCTAGTAATAAAAATTATTTTGCTGGCGATGTTGGTATTGGTACTAACAATCCTCAATATCCATTAACACTTGTTAACTCAACAGCAAATAAAGAAATTCTTTTTGTTAAAGGATCCAATACAAATACTGGTACCGGTCTTGCTGGTGAAGGACCAGTTGCGATTCAGAATACCAATAATACCGTTGGTAATATGGCAGCTATCTCTAATTTTGATTCTGGTGGAAACATTAATGGTCAAATAAATTTTATTAATACAGACCAAGCTGCTGGTGGAGCAATAGGATTTACTACTCGTACCAACGGAGGCGCTTCGTATGGTGAACGGATGCGTGTTACACAAAATGGCGGTACAAGATTTCAATGTGAAAACTATAATGCTCAGCCTAGTTCAACAAATGGCGGCGTTGAAATTAACAATACAAACGCTAGCTCAACATTTTTTGGGTTTGGAACAGGAACAGAAACACATATAAACTTTGGTAATAGAAATGGTATTCGTGGTTCTATTCAAACAACAAGCGGTGGGACTTCATACAACACAACTTCTGACTACCGATTAAAAGAAAATATTGTACCTATGACTGGTGCATTGGCAAAAGTTTCACAACTTAATCCAGTTACTTACAATTGGAAAATAGGTGGAAACGGTCAAGGATTTATTGCTCATGAATTACAAGAAGTTGTTCCTGAAGCTGTTACTGGTGAAAAAGATGCTGTAGATGAAAATGATGAACCAAAATATCAGATGGTTGATACATCATTCCTAGTAGCCACATTGACTGCTGCTATACAAGAACAACAAGCAATCATAGAGAATTTAAAAGCTCGCATTGAAATACTGGAGGATAAATGAGTCATTTTGCGAAAGTCTTAGATGGTAAAGTTACACAAGTGATTGTGGCTGAACCAGATTTTTTTAATACATTTGTTGATACAAGTCCGGGTGAATGGATTCAAACGAGTTATAACACCCATGGCAATCAACATACTCAAGGCGGTACTCCGCTTCGTGGCAACTATGCAGGTATTGGTTACACATACGACAGAACAAATGATGTGTTCTATGCACCACGACCATTTGCAAGTTGGATACTAAATGAAACTACATGGCTATGGGAAGCACCAACACCATATCCAAATGATGATAAAAGATATGAGTGGGACGAAGCAACAATTTCTTGGAAAGAAGTAACAGAATAATATGCCAATTAGTCAGATACCTGCTGTAGGTCTATCTCAAAATGGAAGTGTATCGTCTTATCACATTCAACATTTAACTGTTGCTGGTGGAGGTGGCGGTGGTAGCGGCAATGGCGGTGGTGGAGGCGGCGGTGGTGTAATTCAAGGATATTTAACTTTAACATCCGGTTCTACTTACACAGTTACCGTTGGTGCTGGAGGATCTGGAACTCCACAAAATACGGCTGCTGTTGGTTCAAATGGCACCAACTCAGTTATATCAGGATCAGGAATAACAACACAAACCGCTATTGGTGGTGGTGGCGGTGGATCTGGTTACGGTTCAGGAGCTTTTAATACCGGTGCTTCTGGCGGTTCTGGTGGCGGTGGCGGTACAAACGCTCAAGGTGGTAATAATGACGGAACATTAAATCAAGGATGTGTTGCTGGTGCTGGTGGCGGATCATCTGCTAGTAGTTGGTTTGGTGGCGGTGGTGGTGGAGCTGGCGGTACAGGATTTGCCGGAAATCAAGCATCAATTGGTTCTAAAACATTAGGCGGCACAGGCGGTAATGCATTAGCAAGTTTCATTTCAGGAACACAAGTATTTTATGCTGGTGGCGGTGGTGGTGGGTGTGCTAACGGGCAATTAGGTGGTCAAGGCGGTTCTAAAGTTGGTGGCAACGGACAAGCTGGTGCTGCTGGTTCTTCAGCTGTATCCAACACAGGCGGCGGTGGTGGCGGTGGTGGTTACGTTCAAAGTGGTGATACAGGATACGCTGGAGGTAACGGCGGTTCAGGTGTTGTAATTATTTCCTATCTTGGTGCTCAACGAGGCACAGGTGGTACAATAACATCTGTTGGTGGATATACTATACATACATTCACTTCAAGTGGATCTTATATAGCTTAAAGGTTAATTAATGTCATATATCGGAAATAGTCCCTCGCAATCAGCATTTGTCACCGATTTATTTAACGGTGATAATAGCACGACTGCATTTACCATGTCGGTTTCACCGGCTAATCCAGCTTCTATACTTGTAGCGGTATCTGGTGTTCTACAATCTCCTGACACATACTCTGTTTCAGGCCGCACACTTAACTTCTCAGCGGCACCACCAAGTGCCACAGGAAATATTTCTGTAAGATATTTGGGAATACCTGCATCAGGTGTTACTACAACGGCATACAGAACTCTTACAGAATATACTGCAACGGCTGGTCAAACCACATTTACACCACCAAGTTACACAGTAGGATTTATTAATGTGTTTCGTAATGGCGTCATGTTAGGCACAGCAGATTACACAGCAAGTAATGGTACAAGTGTTGTATTAGCCAATGCGTGTTCTTCTGGTGATTTAGTGGTCGTAGAAAGTTTCTATGTAAGCTCGGTACTCAATGCAATACCGGCTACAGCCAATGCAGTAAATACTTTGTTGATTTCTGATGGTGCAATTACACAAAACAAATTGGCAACAGGAGTATCATCAACTGGTCCTGCTTTTTATGCATATACAACAGGTAGTCAAACTATTTCTAGTGGAGTATTGACCAAAGTATTATTAGATACAGAAAAATATGACACAAATAGTAATTTTGCATCCTCTACTTTTACACCAACTGTTGCTGGTTATTATCAAATAAATGGTTCTATCAGGTTTGATGGTGGGTCAGGGACAAGAGCAGTAATAGGCATTTATAAAAACGGATCTGCGTATTCTTTTTCTTCAGACTTATCTTACTCAATGTCACAGGTAACTATACTTGTTTCAACTTTAGTTTACATGAACGGCACTACCGATTACATTGATTTGTATGGTGCTTATACTAACGGAAGTACCTCAGCTATTGGTGTTGGTAGAGCGTATGATACTTACATGAACGGTTTCTTAGCGAGGGCTGCATAATGACACAAGCAATTCAAGTAGCTCAATACGGTTCATCAGGTGTTTCTCTTGGCTTCAAGAATAGGATTATTAACGGAGCCATGGTAATAGACCAGAGGAATGGTGGTGCAAGTGTTACATTACCAAGTGGCACCACAAGAACACTGGATAGGTGGACTTTATATTCCGCAGAATCATCAAAATATTCTTGCCAACAAAATGCTGGTTCTGTAACTCCTCCGGCAGGATTTGTTAATTACCTAGGAATAACTTCATTAGCTGCTACTACACCAGCCACAGAAGATGTTTATGTTGTTCGGCAATATATCGAGGGATTTAATATTGCTGATTTGGCATGGGGAACCGCAAATGCTAAAACTATTACCTTATCTTTTTGGGTTCGTTCTTCATTAACAGGAACTTTTGGTGGCGCATTAAAAAATGGTGCCGGTGATTACTCATACCCATTTACATACACAATATCTCAAGCAAATACTTGGGAATATAAAACTCTTACCGTACCTGGTTCAACAAGCGGAACTTGGTTAACAACTAATGGCCTTGGATTGTCTTTAGTATTTTCATTAGGATCAGGATCTTTTTATGCCGGTTCAGCCGGATCTTGGTCAAATAATTCTTATTTTACCGCAACAGGATCCACCAATGTTGTTGGCACGAATGGTGCTACATGGTATATTACTGGAGTCCAGGTGGAAGTAGGTTCTTTATCCACAACTTTTGAATATAGGGATTATGGAAATGAATTGAGAATGTGTCAGCGGTATTATGAGAGTGGTTCTGCTAACCCATCATGTTTTGCGGATCAGTTTGGAAATGCTGTTTGGGAAGGATTTTATAAAGTTGATAAACGGGCAGCAGGAACATTTACCTATAATGATGCAAACGGCAATACTGGAAAAATTGCAAGATGGTTTACTGGTTCATATTCTTCTAATGTTACTCCTTCTGGATTATCAGCTGATGGTACAAAAAGATTTTCTGGAAATATTACAGGTTTATCCGCAGGAACATTAGTAAAAGTTGGGTTTAACTGGTTTCAAGACTCGGAGATATAAAAATGTATGAATTAATTAAAAAATTTGACAATACAGAATACATTAAACGACAATCTGATGGAGCATCTATTTCAATCGAATCAACTAATCCTGATTATCAAAACTTTAAAAAGCAAATCAATACTGACGAAGCCACACTACAAGATGCTGATGGTGATACCATGACTGCCGCTGAAGCCAAAGCATATATAGCGACATTACCATAGAGAATAAATATGCCATTAACTAAAATACAAAATGCAATGGTGGGTAATAGTAGTAATATTGCTTTTACTCCTGCTGTTCCTATTATTGAGAACACACAGAATGTTACCAGTGCATATACAATTACAGCCAATAACTCGGCAATGTCGGTAGGTCCGGTTACATTATCGGCCAACGTAACTATTAATTCAGGAAGTAGGTGGGTAATCCTATGAGTTCATTAATCATCAAAGGTGATACATCAGGAGCAATTACATTATCTGCACCGAATGCTGCAGGTGATAGCACATATACTTTACCGGCAGTCAATGGTAGTGTGATGGTGAGTGGTAATATGCCAGCGTTTTTTGCTTATAAAAATGGTGTTCCTCAATCTATAACAAATGCCACTTTTACTAAAATAACATTTAATGCTTTTGATTATAATACTGCTGGATCTATGTTTTCTTCTTCCACATTTACACCTACTATTGCTGGTTATTATCAGATAAGCGCAGGAATATCCAATTTAGCCGGTAACACACCAACAAGAACCATTGTTTCAATTTTTAAAAACGGATCTGGTTATGCTGGTTTTGGAGATTATACAAATTCAAGTTCATATAGAACTTATGGATCAGTTTTAGTTTATTGTAATGGAACAACCGATTACATTGAATTGTATGCATATTTGGCGGGTTCAAGTTTATCTGTTGATTATGGTCAAAGCACAGGTGTTGGTTATAATACCTATATGTCTGGTGTTTTAGTGAGGGCCGCATAATGCCAGTAACGATTAATGCTTCAACTTCTAGTGGCGTAGTAATTACTCCTGATTACTCAGGTAATATTCAGTTACAGTATAATGGTGTGGCTGCACCAGCATTTAGTGCTCAAATGACCACAACAAGTGTTTCAAATACCACTTGGACAAAAGTTCTTTATGGTACTGAAAACTTTGATACTAACAACAATTTTACTTCTAGTAGATTTACACCAACAGTAGCTGGGTATTATCAGATAAATGCAAACCTAAGATATGCAGACTCAATAGCTGGTACAGTTGTGCAGATGGCTATATACAAAAATGGTAATCTGTATGCATATGTTTCAAACGGAGTGCAAAACGTTACCAGAGCGTTATGTGTATCAACTTTACTTTACTGTAATGGTTCAAGTGATTATGTTGAAATCTATACATATCAAAATTCAGGAAGTTCTGCAAACACCGATGCAGCAGACTATTACACATTCTCAGGATGTTTATTGCGTGGCGCTTAATTAAAAGGAAACAAAATGACTTTATATGAAAAAATTAAACAAATTTATCCAGAATTAACTTCTGATGATTTTGAACCGATGCGTGGTACAATTACACTTCAGAATGATTCAGATGGCCGTGGTGATTATATTCGGTCTTGGACTCATGCAACATTGGCTCAGCCAACAGAAGAGCAGTTAGCTGCTATTGAATAATGGCTATTACACTTAACGGTACTAACAACCAAATACTTGGAGTATCAGGACAGGTATTGCAGGTGGTCAGCACTATAAAAACCGATAGGTTTAGTCATACTGGTTCTGGTTATCAAGATGTTACGGGTTTGTCAGCTGTTATTACTCCAACGTCAGCATCAAGTAAAATATTAATTATGGCAAGTATTATGTATGCAACAACTAATACAACATATGGTACACTATGTGGACTAAGACTAAAAAGAAATTCTACACTTGTTGGAATAGGAGGAGATGATTTTAGTTCTGGTGTTGCATCTACTCCTGCACCAGACAACCAAAGTTCTTACGCAACAGTTCCAATTATGTTTTTGGATTCACCAGGTTCAACAAGTGCTTTAACTTATCAAGTTCAAATAGCACAACGTATTGGTGGTTCGGTAACTGTATATGTAAATGGACAAATGAGTGGAGGTAATATAGGGTCATCAACAATTACACTTATGGAAATATCAGCATGAACCATAACGCTATATACGCACTATATCCACAAGTCACTACTATCGATGATACAGCTGGTGCTTTCGATAAAGACGGCAACAAAGTTGAAATTAATTTAGATTTAGTCAATGCTTGGCAAGATCCAAACGAATACAAATACAATCGTAAATCTGAATACCCATCCATTGGTGACCAACTAGATGCTCTGTTTCATGCAGGTGTATTTCCTGAAGAAATGGCAGAGAAGATTCAGGCCGTTAAAAATAAATATCCAAAAAGTTAATTAGAAAAAAATGCCAATCTATCAAAGTTTCGTTGCAGGCTCAGGAATATCAGGTGCTACAGGACCTACGGGGCCAAATGGACCAAATGGACCTACGGGACCTAATGGACCAACAGGACCTACAGGACCAGCTGGTGCAACAGGTGTAACTGGTCCCACAGGACCAACAGGTGCTACTGGTTCTGCACCATGGGTTACAAGTGGTTCAGACATTTATTATAATAATGGAAATGTTGGAATTGGTACTAGTAGTCCTGCTGTTACATTAGATATGCTTGGAACTTATATTCAAGGCGGAAGTAGTAGAACAGACAGTGCAACTAAAGTTTCTAGTTATAGGGTTGTAAATTGTTTCAATGCAACAAATCCATTAAATATTATTGCTGGTTTGTCTACCACCAGTGTCAACCAAGTTTATATTGGTGGAAATGATACAAATTTTGCTGGAACTGCTGCAACCAATATTTTATTTTATACAGGAGCAAGCAGCAATACTGCAAACGGTACAGAGCGTATGCGTATTACCTCTGCTGGTAATGTTGGTATTGGTACTAGTAGTCCTGATAGACCATTAGTAGTTAGTTCTTCTTCTGATGCTATGACAATTCAGCAAACAGGTGGCGGAGTTGGTTTACAGATGTCCCAATCTTCTGTAAATGATGTTTTATTAAGAATGACTAATAACTCTGGTCATTATTGGGACATTCGTAATCAAGGTTCAGGAAGCCAATTTTTAATTGGTGGTTTTTTTGGTGATACTTTAAGACTTGGTACTACTGGCAACCTTCAATTCAACTCAGGTTACGGCTCGGTCGCTACTGCATACGGCTGTCGTGCATGGGTAAACTTTAATGGTTCTGGTACTATTTCAATTCGTGCTAGTGGTAATGTTTCTAGTATTTCAGATGCAGGAGAAATGTATTATGGTATAAGTTTTTCTTCTGCAATGCCTGATGCTAATTATGCATGGTTTGCAAATGGATCAAATGTTAATAACGATGTTGGTACAAATTATACGGGGTATAGCACCACATCTCCTGGCAATAACCAAACTACAGGATATTTGTTTATTAGAGGATTAAATATTTACAATGGTGGAGCAAATCAAAGTGGCGATCCTCCACTAGTTACAGTAGGCATTATTCGTTAAAAAGGATATATTATGGAAAAAAGAATTATTTACTCAACAGTTGAAGGCGGCGTAGTTATTGTTATTCCTGCTCCAGAGTGTTTGTTGGAACATACAATTGAAGAAATTGCTCTTAAAGATGTGCCGGCTGGTAGACCATTTAAGATTGTTGATATTTCTGATATTCCAACAGATAGAACTTTTCGTAATGCGTGGGAAGTTGATGAATCTATTTTAACAGATGGTGTTGGAGCTGAATCAAATGAATTTCCTGAGGTTACAAAATGATTACAATTAATATTAATAAAGCCAAAAACATTACCAAAGACCGTTTAAGAATCGAGAGAGCACCTTTACTACAAGCACAGGATGTAGCTTTTCAGAGAGCTTTAGAATCTAACTCAGACACCTCTGATATTGTGGCAGAGAAACAACGACTTAGGGATATTACTAAGTTGGTTGATGAAGCCACCACATTAGAAGAACTAAAAACAATTACTTGTTAAATAATTAATATCCTCATCACCTAAATACAGGATATCTATAATGTTGAGGACAACATGGCAACAGTTACCAATCGAGACCAATTTACAGACTACTGCCTACGCAAGCTTGGCTTTCCAGTCATAGAGATAAATGTCGATCCAGACCAAGTTCAGGATCGTGTTGATGATGCTCTACAATATTTTCAAGACTATCATTTTGATGGCCTACAAAAGACTTATTACATCCACGAAATTACACAACAAGATATTGATAACAAGTATCTTGATTTAAGTAATGTGACTGATAATGCCAACGCAGCTACACAAATTGTAGGTGTTACTCGTATATTCCCACTTAATGATTCACAAGCAAGTGTTGATATGTTTGACTTGCGGTATCAGTTAAGACTGAATGAGTTATATGACTTCACTTCAGCATCATACATCAACTACACCATGACAATGCAGCATCTTCGTATGCTTGAACAATTGTTTACTGGTGAAGTTCCAATTCGTTATCAACGCCACATGGAAAAATTGTTTATTGATTGGGCATGGGGAGACCAAGAAGCTCCGGTTGGCCAAATAGTTATTGTTGATTGTTATACTATTGTTAATCCAAATGTATACAGCCGAGTATGGAATGACCGTTGGTTAAAACGATATGCGACTGCTTTGATTAAACGCCAATGGGGTGAAAATCTTAAAAAGTTTGGTGGTATACAATTACCAGGTGGTGTTGTTCTAAATGGTGATAAAATCTTTGAAGAGGCTATGCAAGAAATTGATGACCTTGAAAAAGATATGGAGAACAATTACGGTGGCGTTTTAGAATTCTTTATGAATTAATTATGCCAACCAGCCAATATTTCAACAACTACAATTCTCGATTCCAAGAGCAACGGCTCGTGGAAGACCTTATCGTTGAATCCATAAAGATTATGGGTTTTGACGGAATGTATCTTCCGAATGACAATGATGCGGCTCGTGACCTTTTGTATGGTGAAGATCCAGTTAAAAAATTTCAATCGGCATTTCCTGTCGAGTTCTATCTATCTGAAGCACTCAACTATACTGGCGAAAAAGAATTCTTTTCTAAGTTTGGTCTTGAAATTAAAAACCATACTAAAGTTCTTATTACTAAAAGGTCTTTTTCACAACGAGTACCACAAAATACATTTCAGAATCCAAGAGAAGGTGATTTAATTTGGATTCCATTTTTAAATGGTACAGGTGAATTGTATGAGATTACCTTTACTGACCAAGACCGAGATTTCTATATGCTTGGTCGACCAGCACCATACTTCTATGAATTACATTTAGAGAAGTTCAAATTCTCCAGTGAACTTATTGCTACTGGTGTTAGAGATATTGACGATGCGGCCACACAGGCAACATATACTATCGAACTCAATCTTGGTGCTGGCACAGGCAATTACCAGTTTGGTGAAATTGTATATCAATCAACTGCCAATACACAGGCCAATGCAACTGCCGTGGCCATTGTTCAATCATGGGTTCGTGGTGCCAACACCTCTACAGCCAATACATTAACTGTTTCTAATATTGCTGGTGAGTTTATTGAAGGTTCTATTAAGATTACTGGTGCCACAAGTAATGCACAATATGTATTATCTTCATACGATCCATTAAGTGATAATGTAGAAGATGATACTTATGATAATTACATCATTGAGCAAAATGCAAATTCAATTGTCAACTTTGCTGAAACAAATCCTTTTGGTAGTATCTAATGGCTAATATATTTTACAATCGTGCATTAAGAAAATATGTGATAGGTTTTGGTAACTTATTCAATGATATTACTTTGGTGCGATATAATCCAGATTACTCTGAAGCACAGCGTATGATTGTGCCAATTGTGTATGCACCAAAAGAAGATTATGTAACTCGTATAGAAACTGACCCACACTTAGATAAGAAAACGCAGATTACATTACCAAGAATGTCTTTTGAATTACTTGGTTTTAATTATGATTCTTCTCGTAAACAAAATACCAATGTTAAGAATTTTGCACAGACGGCCACAGGATTAGTTTCACAATACAATCCGGTGCCATATAACTTTGATTTCAATTTATATCTATATGTAAGAAACATTGAAGATGGTACACAAATCATTGAACACATTCTTTCTTACTTTACACCAGACTATACAATGAAACTCAATATGATACCTGAGATGGGTATTGTTAAAGAGGTACCTGTGATTCTTAATTCAACATCACAAGATATTGACTATGAAGGTAATTTTGAGCGTGATACTCGTGTTATCATTTGGACACTAACCTTTACTGTTAAAGGTTACATTTATGGTAAAATATCTGATGCAGGTGGACCAATTACACATTCAATTACATCCATCTATAATCAAATCACCGAAGATGATGTAATACAATTCACAATGAATCCTAATTCAGGTGTAGGAACATATCAGATTGGTGAAACAGTATATCAAGGTTTCTCTGCACCATTGGCAATTGCATCAGGTAAAGTAGTTTCATTTAATAATAACTTGTTACAATTAAAAAATATTAACGGCAATTTTGTTTCTAATTTGCCTATTCAAGCAACCAGTTCAAGTACCAATTATATATTTACATCATTCTCTCCTGTTCCACAAAAACTGGTTCAGATAGATACCACACCAATGCCAACAGATGCAAATGTAAATACACCTTACATTATAACAACAGAAATATCAGAGGCACCATTTATTGAAGAAGGATTATTATTGCCAGAGAATTTTGCTGGTGATGCATTAGAACAATTAGGCAGAGATGACCTACATATAGAACAAGAGAACCCAACAGATTTACAGTAAAGGTAATTAAAATGTCCCGCACATTACAATTTAGACGATACAACTCTGCAACCATAGCCAATACAACAGGTGCTAATGGTGAATTAATTATCAACTCAACAAATCAAACAATAACGGTGCATGATGGTGTAACACCTGGTGGGTATGCAACATTAAATTCTGTAACAGATAATAACATTGACCAATTTGCTCGCAATACGGCTAATACTGCTACAAGTGATATTACAATTATTCAAGGTGTTAACACGACACAAAATTCAAGTATTAGTATTCTTCAAGGTGTTAATACAACACAAAACACCAATATTACATCAGCAACTAGTTTAGCACAAGCTGCTTATAACAATTCAAATACAAAATTTAGTTCTTCTGGTGGAACAGTTACAGGTAATGTTACAATCTCTAATAATCTTAGTGTTACAAACAATACATTTATATCAAATACCGTTGAGGCAAACAACGCTATTTTTGATGGCACACTACTAACAGGCCTTGCCGCTAGAAGTTCTGTTACATTGCCACATTTGGTGGCACAGTTTGCAAGTAACTCTGCAACATACATTCAAACAAATTCACAAAATATTAATCCAGCGGGTTCTGCCGACTATGTTGTTACTGCTGATAACGGTACCGATACTGATTTTTATCTTGATTTAGGTTTACACAACTCACAATCTTACGATAAAATTTTGGCACCATATGATGGATATTTGTATGTGCAAGGCAGTACCATTGGCCAAGCAGGCGGCAACTTAATTATTGGTACGACATCCAGTTATGCTGGTTTAGAAACCAAGTTTGTTGCTGGTGGTTACGAAGCAAACAATGTTGTAATGAAACTTGGTACTTATGGTGCCAATGTTGTTGGTGATTTAATTGTTACTGGTGAAATCTACCTGAACAACGGTATTGAAAATGCTTTAACCTTTGACCAATTTGGTATCAGAGCCAATACTCAAATGACCTTGGGTGCTGAAAATTTTGCAACGGGCAACAACTCAACCATATTGTTTGATAAGAATGGTAGCGGTATCGTATTCAGATTAGAAAATACTACTCCTGTATCTAAGAATTGGGGATTCTATCAAAACAATTTATTGTTTCCAAACAGCACAACACAAACCGGTGCAGCGATTTCAATTGTTGAACTGAAAGCATTAGTAGCCAACTGTGCAACATATGCTGCCTTTCAGTCTGCAATAGCAGCACTATAAACAAACACTATATAATTATATGAATGACTTGAATAAAACTTTAGCAGATGTGTTTGACATTGCACCAATACCAGAAGATAAAAAAGAAAAACTTCCTACGGTATCGGTCAAGTATAATGAACCTGATTTAAAACAGGACCTCACAGACGCCTATCAACAATCAAAAGAAAATCTACAAGGTATTATTGACCAAGGCCAAGAAGCCATGGAAGAAATACTCAATATTGCCAAAGCAGGCCAACATCCACGAGCATTTGAAGTCTATGGTACTCTACTGAAAAACATGGTAGATGCCAATAAAGAACTTTTAAATATACAGAAACAGATGCGTGATATGGATGAAGAAAAGAAAAAGAATGCTGGTACCAATATTGATAAAGCTATCTTTGTAGGTTCTACTGCTGAACTTAATAAACTTCTCAAAGGAAAAGAATGAAACTTTGGGTGAATGTTTGTTTTTATTATGTAGAAGAACGGTTAGAGCAGTTTAAAGAAGTAATAAAAACATTATCTGATATACCAAATATCAAACTTATTATTAACAGCAATGTTAATTTTGATTCTAATTTGCCCATTCATGTGGCAGAACTAAATGACCCATATCATCATACATGGGAACACAAGAAGTATATGTCAGAATTCTTAGAATCAGACTATACACACTTTGCCTATCTTGAAGGTAATATTCGTGTTGAAAGAAAAACATTTGATTATTGGATAAAAACACGAGAACTCTTTCAACGCAATAATCTCAATTTTATACCTGCCACTCATCGTGTTCAAGTGAATGAAGGTCAAGTGTATTCTTTAGATTGCACACACTATCAACAACATCGGCCAACAATTACAGTAGAAGAACAGAAATTTATTTCTTTATCTGAACCATATCAAGGTATGTTTATTATGGATAAAGAACTGGTCAAAGAACATATTGAATCAGATTATTATAAGTTTGGCCAAAAAGGATCATGGGGTATTCGTGAGTCAGCCAATTTAGGCAATATGTTTGTCAATATACCTGTAGGATTTGGCCATAGGTATATGTTACCACTAAATAATTTCTCCGACACATGGGTTACACACTTTGGTACCAACTATCACGGTGATAAAAATTCACCTCACGCCAAGATAAAAATAGAAGATTTATTTCGATGAACCAAAAAGATTCTTACCGTGATAACCCCCTACTCAAAAAGGTAGGTGTTGACCACCAATATACCAAAGAACAGATTGAAGAATATGTAAAGTGTTCTAAGGATCCTGTTTACTTCTGCAAGAACTACATTAAGATTGTGAACGTGGATGAAGGCCTTATCAATTTTAATATGTGGCCTTTTCAAGAAGAAATGTTAAATCTTTTTAAAGATAATCGTTTCGTCATCACCAAATGTCCTCGTCAGGTTGGTAAAACTACCACAACAGTTGGTTACCTTCTTTGGGCAACTATCTTCACCGATTCTCAGAATGTGGCAGTTCTGGCAAACAAAGGTTCTTTGGCTCGTGATATTCTAGCCAAGTATCAACTGGCATATGAGAATTTACCACAATGGCTCCAACAAGGTGTGGTGACATGGAACAAGGGTAATGTAGAACTAGAGAACGGGTCTAAGGTTATTGCGGCCTCCACCAGTTCTTCAGCAATCCGAGGCGGTTCGTTTAACATTGTATTCTTAGACGAATTCGCTTTCGTCCCAAACAATATTGCCAATGAGTTCTTTAACTCAGTCTATCCTGTAATCTCATCTGGTAAGTCCTCAAAGATTATCATTGTTTCCACACCAAATGGTATGAATCTATTCTATAAACTATGGATGGATTCTTTAGAGAAACGAAACAATTACAAAAATTTTGAGATTCATTGGTCTCATGTACCAGGTCGTGATGATGCGTGGAAAGAAGAAACTATTCGAAACACCTCAGAACGGCAGTTTGCACAAGAGTTTGAAACTGAATTCTTAGGTTCGTCTAATACTCTTATCTCTGGTTATAAACTACAACAATTGAGGTACATGAACCCAATTGTAGAACACGATAAGATGAAAATCTATGAACATCCTATCAAAGAAGGTGTCAATGGTTCTCTAACCGACCACATTTATTGTATTTCGGTTGATGTATCGGAAGGTAAAAACTTAGACTCCTCGGCTTTCTCTGTGATAGATATATCAACCACACCATATAAACAGGTTGCCACCTATTCAAGTTCATCCATTTCACCCATATTGTTTCCAACGGTGATTGTTAATGCAGCTCGTTTATACAATGATGCTTACGTTTTGGTAGAAATAAACAATAATCCACAGGTGGCAGACTTCATACATTCAGATTTAGAGTATGAGAACCTATTGAAAATCTTTACTGGTAATAAGAAACCACAACAACTGTCTGCTGGATTTGCTCGTGGTGTGCAGATGGGTCTAAAGATGTCACCTCAGGTGAAGGCTGTAGGTTGTTCTAACCTTAAAACATTAATAGAAGGTGATAAGTTACTAATCAATGACTTTGATACCTATTCAGAGTTAACCACATTTGAGCAATATAAGACATCATTTGCGGCCGCAGAAGGTGCCAATGATGATATGGCAATGACTTTAGTGATTTTTGCATGGGCAACCACACAGAAATACTTTAGAGAAATAGTAAATCATGATTTAAGAAAGCAGATTCAGTTGGAAAACATGAATCAATTGGATGAAGAAGTTCTACCTGCACCTATTATAGAAGATGGTCTAAAGACCGATTTCATGGTGGAAGGTGGTGATGTATGGGAAGTGGCAGACGGTGGCGATACTTATGCGGCCTACACTAGAGATTTCTTTAGGAGTATGTAAATCCGATGTTTGATAAATATCAGTATGGTATTTTAACTGCCAAGAACACATAATAATTCAAGGAGAATAAAATGGCGTTTCAAATCTCTCCAGGCGTAAATGTTTCCGAAGTTGACTTAACAACAGTCGTTCCTTCGGTTCTAACTACGGCCGGTGCTTATGCTGGAAACTTTTCGTGGGGTCCAGCACGACAAGTAATTCTGGTTGACAACGAAATCACACTAACCAATTACTTTGGTAAACCAGATTCAAACTCAGCAATTTCGTTTTTTACATCTGCTTCTTTCTTAGCCTATGGTAACAACCTAAGTGTTGTTCGTGCTGTCGATGCTAACTCAAATAATGCAGCTGCAAACACAGCATTTCAAATTCCTAATTCAGACGAATTTGAATATCTTTATTTAAACACAGACAACAATAATTTCTTTGGTGCATTTATGGCCAAATATCCAGGCGTTCTTGGTAACTCGTTATCGGTAGCTGTTTGTGCCAATACAAGTTTGTTTAGTAGCTGGTCTTATAGTTCTTACTTTACTTCTGCTCCTGGTACTTCAGATTATGCATCTGCTGTTGGTGGTTCAAATGATGAAATGCACGTTGTTGTAATTGATGCAGGTGGATTATTTACTGGCCAACAAGGTACAGTATTGGAAGTTTATCCATTCTTATCTAAAGCTTCTGATGCAAGTATTAATGGAGTATCAAACTTTTATAAACAAGTTATTTTTGATAACTCACAATACATCTATGCTACCGATCCAGTAAACTATGCAACAACAAGTTCTACTTGGGATAATCCAGCAGCTAATACAAACTTCACGACACTAACAACCAATCCAACAATCACATTAGCAGGTGGTTCAGAATTCACACCAACAAATGGTGATATTCAAACTGCTTATGATTTATTTGCAAATAAAGAAACAATTGATATTTCATTGGTGTTAACTGGTAATGCAAACACAACAGTTCAACAATATGTTATTGATAATATTGTTAACTCTCGTAAAGACTGTGTAGCATTTATTTCGCCTCCAAGAACATCAGTTGATGGTATTAATACTACACCAACAGCTGGTATTCAATCTTGGTTATCAAGTTTGGCTCGCTCTAGTTCATATGTTGTAGCTGATTCTGGTTACAAATATATGTATGACAAGTATAACAATGTCTATCGTTACATTCCATTAAACGGTGATGTGGCCGGTCTGTGTGTTAATACTGATACAGTTCGTGATCCATGGTTCTCACCTGCTGGTTTCAACCGTGGTCAAATCAAAAATGCTATTAAGTTGGCATGGAATCCAAATAAGACACAACGAGATGTATTGTATGCCGCAGGTGTAAATCCTGTTGTATCTTTCCCTGGTCAAGGTATTGTTCTGTTTGGTGATAAGACACTACAAAACAAGCCATCTGCATTTGACCGTATCAATGTTCGTAGATTGTTTATTGTTCTTGAAAAGGCAATTTCTCAGGCGGCTCAGTTCTCATTGTTTGAATTCAATGACGAATTTACTCGTGCTCAGTTCGTAGCATTGGTAACTCCGTTCCTACGAGATGTTCAAGGTCGCCGTGGTATCTATGACTTCCGTGTTGTTTGTGACACTACAAATAATACACCACAAATCATTGATACTAACCAGTTTGTTGGTGACATCTACATCAAGCCTGCTCGTTCTATCAACTTCATCCAATTGAACTTTGTTGCAGTTGGAACTGGTGTTGACTTCACAACAATCGTTGGTGCAGCTTAATAAATAACCACGATATAGGAGAAAACAAATGGCATTCAATGTAGCAGAATTTAGAGCAAATATGATTGGTGACGGTGCCCGTCCAAATCTATTTCAGGTCTCTTTAACATTCCCAACAGTTGCAACCAACGGCTCAGCCGCTGCACAGAAAACAACATTCATGGCAAAATCAGCACAGTTACCCGGTTCTACCGTAGGTACTGTGCCTGTGTTTTATTTTGGCCGTGAACTGAAGTTTGCTGGTAATCGTACCTTCACAGACTGGACATTACAGATTATCAATGATGAGGACTTTGTAGTTCGTAACTCTCTTGAATCATGGATGAATGCAATCAACAGTCATACTACCAATGTTCGTAACGGTTCAGCTGTTAACCCATCAGGTTATACAGTTGATGCAGTAGTTACACAATATGGTAAATCTGGTAACGAATTGAAATCTTATAAGTTTGTAGGTGTGTTCCCACTTGATGTAGCACCAATTGATTTAGATTGGGGTTCAAATGATGTGATTGAAGAATATTCAGCCACATTTGCCTTCCAATATTGGGAATCAAATACAACTACCTAATATGTTTTTGTTTGAGGGACTTCGGTCCCTCATTTATGTTTAATTGAATTGGAAATTATAAAATATGGCAGCTACTAATAAATTCTCTCTCTTTGGTTTTGAGATTTCTCGCAGAAAAAGCGAGGAAGAGCAACTCGCACAACCATCTATTACGCCACCAAATAATGAAGATGGCGCATTAACCATTTCCTCGGCCGCATACTATGGCACATATGTTGACTTAGACGGCACAGCAAAAAATGAAGTAGAACTTATCTCTCGTTATCGTGAGATGGCCATGCAACCAGAGATTGAATCAGCTATTGATGATATTATGAATGAAGCCATCGTGCAAGATGATGATGGTAAAATTATTGAGATTGTGTTGGACGATTTAGACCAACCAGAGAAAATTAAAAAAGCAATCAAAGATGAGTTTCATACCATTCTTCGTTTGTTTAACTATAAACATATGGCACAAGATATTTTCCGCCGTTATTATATTGACGGCAGATTATATTATAATGTGATTATAGATAAACAAGATCCAATTGCTGGTATTAAAGAACTTCGTTATATTGATCCACGCAAACTTCGTAAAGTTCGTGAGATTAAAAAGAAGAAAGATGAAAGAACAGGTGCAGAGATTGTAGATGTATTCAATGAATATTATATCTACAACGATAAAGTGGTAACTGGTTCTTCTTCTAATTATGGACCAGTTGGTGTTCGTATTACAACCGATTCGATTCTCTCTGTTGTATCTGGTTTGATGGATTCTCGCCGTGCTGTAGTGTTATCGTATCTACACAAGGCAATTAAACCACTCAATCAATTACGAATGATTGAAGATGCCACAGTTATCTATCGTATCTCACGAGCACCTGAACGCCGTATTTTTTACATTGACGTAGGTAATTTGCCTAAGTTAAAAGCCGAACAATATCTTCGTGATATTATGGTCAAGTATAAAAACAAGTTGGTCTATGATGCACAGACAGGTGAAGTCCGTGATGACCGTAAATTCTTGTCAATGATGGAAGATTTTTGGTTACCACGCCGTGAAGGTGGTAAAGGCACAGAGATTACTACATTACCTGGTGGTCAAAACTTAGGTGAGTTAGAAGATGTTAAATACTTTCAAAAGAAATTATATAACTCATTAAGTGTACCTATTTCTCGTTTAGAACCTAATCAAGGTTTCTCTATTGGTCGTGTTGCAGAAGTTACACGAGATGAATTAAAGTTTGCAAAGTTTGTTGACCGTTTGCGTAACAAGTTTTCTGATATCTTTAATCAGGCACTCCGTGTGCAATGTGTATTAAAAGGTAT
>Ga0315909_10000289_pt1 | contig 66016 bp, 81 predicted proteins | sample LakEriMetagenome_11_FD_203527 | JGI IMG/M metagenome (GOLD analysis project Ga0315909, IMG submission 203527) | Freshwater fungal communities from buoy surface, Lake Erie, Ohio, United States - Buoy 2 MA125 | ecosystem: Environmental > Aquatic > Freshwater > Lake | place: USA: Lake Erie, Ohio...
TTACGGACGACGGTTCAACGGTAACGATTGCTGGCAACCTCGACGTAAACGGAACGACGACGACCATCGACAGCACGATTGTATCTATTGGTGACAATATGATGCAGTACGCCAACGCTAACGTGGCCAACAGCGTCGACATTGGTTTCTACGGAAACTACGTCAACAGCGGAACGAAGTACGCTACGTTCTTCTACGACGCTTCTGTAAGCTCTGTAAGTGAGGCTGTCTTTACTCTTGGCCAGACATCAACTGAGCCAACGTCTACCGTTAGTGGCCTTACTGTTGGTCGCCTTGTTGCTAACCTAACTGGTGATGTAACTGGTAACGCCTCTACTGCTACTGCACTTCAGACGGCCCGCACCATCAGCATCACGGGAGACGCCACGTGGACGGTAACGTTTGACGGAACAGCTAACGTAACCTCTGGTCTTACGCTCGCTAACTCTGGTGTTACTGCCGGAACGTATGGTAGCGCTTCTAGCGTTGCTCAGGTTACGTTTGACGCTAAGGGACGTGCTACGAGCGCAAGCTCTGTAACAATTGCTATCACGGCATCGCAGGTCACTGACTTCACTAGTGCTGTTCAGGCCATCATTGACGGCAGCGGAGCTGTTGCTAACGTAGGTGATGGAAGCAATACCTCTTACGCCATCACTCACAACCTCAATAGCCGTGACGTGATTGTGCAGGTGTACGATAATGCTACGTATGACACTGTATACACCGATGTTATCCGTACTAGCGTGAATGTTGTCACTGTAACATTTGCTACAGCACCCGCAAGCAACGCCTACAGGGTCGTTATCCAAAGGGTTTCGTAGACACGTGTAACATATTTGAGCAGCGGTGGTTGGCGTAAGCTTTCCACCGCTTTTCTTTATCTTTGTAGTATGAAGCTGTGCGGTAAATGCAAAACTGAGAAACCATTTGAAGAGTTCCATAAGTGCAAGTCGCACAAAGATGGCCTATCATCTCATTGCAAACCCTGCAAGAAGGTTGCTGACAGAAAATACAACGAAGAAAACAGGGATGTTGTTGCGGCTAAGAAAAAAGAATACAACGAAAGAAACAAAGAGCGCCTAGCTGAAAAAAAGAAAATATACTCGCAAAATAATAAAGAGTTATTAAAGGAATATAAGAGACAATACTATCTAAAGAACAAAGAGTCTATATCCATTAAGCAACGTGAGCATTATGAAAAAACTAGAGACTCTTACATTTCAAGAACTAGGAAGCACTATATAGCTAATAAAGAATCTATTGCTGTCAAGAAGAGAGAGTACGAAAAGAAACGAAAGGAGTCAAACCCAGTATTCAAATTGATTTGCAATATGAGAACAAGTATATATAGGTCTTGTAGAGCGATGAGTTTGAACAAGAAGTTTAAGACATTTGATGCTCTCGGCATCACACAAGATGAGTTTAAGATATATATTGAGTCACACTTTGTTGAAGGTATGACTTGGAATAACTATGGGCACGGCGAAGGCAAGTGGTCCATTGACCACACAAAGCCACTTTGCACAGCAAAGACAGAAGAAGACGTTTTCACATTGAATCACTACACTAATCTCCGGCCGATGTGGTGGTTCGACAATTTAGCTAAAGGCGGAAAATATCAAGAACAATGAGCGTGAGATTTTTATCAGGAGTAAACGTAGACAGCAATACGCTGGTTGTTGATGACGTAAATAACCGAGTAGGTATTGGTACGGCGAGTCCGGGCACCATTTTAGAAGTATCTTCAGCAACTCCAATCTTTAGAATTTCATCATCTCTAAATTCATCGTTTCACGGAATTGAATTTCGAAATGGTGGTGCGCTTGATGCTGAGATAAAGCAGCTTCCTGAAACTGGAGAATTTAGAATCTCAAACGGAAGGAACTCAAGCTGGGGTGGCTTTATTACGCTTTACACCGATACGGCAGAACGAATGCGCATCACTAGCGCAGGCAACGTGGGTATCGGAACTACTTCACCAAGTGAAAAACTTGATGTGAATGGAAACGGAAGATTTTTAAATTCCGTTACAACATTTGCAGGTAGTTCCGGATACTATGGTCGAATTTCAACAGAGTATAATTACCCATACATTGAAACATTTATTGATTCAATAGCTGCCGCATCTTGGGATAGTAGATTGGTTTTTCGCACCAATTCAAATGCTGGTGGAGCCACAACCGGAATGGTAATTGACCCATTTGGAAAAGTCGGCATTGGAACCACGAGTCCGGCTGCGAAACTTACAGTAGCTGGAACCACATACTTAAATCTGACATCTGATTATTTTGGGGCTTCAACTACTGTTCAAATAAGTAGTGGTAGTGGCTCTAATGCTGTAGGAATACTATCAAATACTTTTTACTTATATCCATATTCATCTAACACTACGACTAGTTTGGTTTATGGATATAACGGAAATGCAAGCTGGGGCCTTACAAACGCTGGAGGCAACAGCAGGTTTGATTTCTATAGCTACTCCGCCGGAAGTAGCATTATGTCAATAACTAGTTCAGGCAACGTTGGTATTGGCACTACTAGTCCTTCGTATAAGTTAGACGTAAGTGGGCAAATTAGGGTTGATAATGGAGTAGGAAATGGTTCCGGCCAGGCGCTTATAGTTGGTGGTTCTGGAGATGTAACATTATCTGATGGAGGTTCATTATTCTTTGGAGCATACGATTATGGTGGCTCAACATATATTAGAGGATATGACTCTGGTGACGTTATGTACTTCTACAGTAACGGTACCAACGCAGTTTACTTTAAAAGCGATAGAGCAATATTCAGCGTTAACGTCGGTATTGGCACGACGAGTCCGTCATCTAAACTGCACGTATCTTCTTCCGGAGAAACAACTTTAATTATAGACTCCACTTCAGCTGGAACAGCTAGAATTAATCTAACTGGAGCCGGTGGTGGAGCTGGTGCTATAACTAGTACTGTAGGTGGATTATATGTTTACGCATCAGGCGCTAATCCTATTACGTTTAATACAAACGGTTCCGAACGTCTCCGTGTAGAGTCAAATGGCAACGTAGGCATTGGGACGACGAGTCCTAGTACTAAGCTTGATGTTATTGGAACTGGTATATTTGGAACTATGACCACATCAAGGGGGTCATACTCAAATGGGCTTTCTTTGCAAAATAATGGTGGGCAAGCAACGAGTTTATTTTTGTGGCAGGACGGTGTAGCTTCTGCTCACATTGGTTCACCGGCAAATAGCACAAGTCTTCACATTGTAAACAGCTATAATACTGGCTTAATTACTGACCCAAATGCCATAGTGTTAAACAATACTGGAAACGTCGGCATTGGCACTGCGACTCCTGGAGCTAAAATCCACGTTGTAGGTACGGAGTCAAGATTTGGTGGCGTTGCAAGTGGATTCATATCTGTGTATAATGCAACCGGTAGAAGTGGATACATCCAAGCCAATGGCGGCACAGACCTAAGAATAGCCTCTGATTCCGACCCAATGACTATGTATGTCAACGGTTCAGAGCGAATGCGTATTTCATCTGTAGGAGCACTCAAACTAAATGCTTATGGTTCCGGTTCAAATACCGGAACCGCCACCCAGCGTCTTGCTGTTGACGCTAGCGGTAACGTCATTGAGATACCCATTGGCTCAGGACCAGTAGACGGAAACGGTACTGCGAACTATGTTACCAAGTGGAGTGATACTGATACGATTACTAATTCTATTATCTATGATAATGGAACGAATGTGGGTATTGGGACTGCTACTCCTTCATCTAAGCTTGATGTTGCCGGAAGCACAAACGTTTCCACAACAAATTTCTATAGATATGATGGAGACACAGGAATATTTGGCTCTGGAACATCAATATCTGGTGGTACCGCAAATCAATTGGGTATTCGTGCAGCAAATGAGATATTGTTTGCTACAAACGGAGCCACCGAAAAGATGCGCCTTACTACAGGCGGACAGCTTATCGTTGGCGGAACTACTGTTGGTTATGCTGGCACAAAGCTCCAAGTAGGTAATACATCCGACGTTCAGAATGGATTAAACATCCTAACGTCCACCACTGGATATGGATACATTCTATTTGGTGATGGGGCTGGTGCTGACACCTATGTTGGTCAGATATGGTATTACCACGGTGATAACTATATGGGCTTCCAGACCAATGGAGGAGAACGAATGCGCATCAATAGCGCAGGAAACATAGGAATTGGTACTACAAGTCCAGCATATCGTTTAGATGTTCAAGCGGCGGCAGGGGTTGCTGTAAGAGTTAGAAATACATTCAATACAGATGATGCTTATTTTCTAGCTCAAAGCACATTAGGAAGTGCATTGTTTGGCATTAACGCAACTGGACAATACTTATATACTGGTGATGCAATACCAACATTGTTTTACAATAGCGGTACCGAACGTATGCGAATCACCAGCGCCGGCAACGTCGGCATTGGTACTACGAGTCCAGCTTCTGCATTGCAAATAGGTAGCGTAGGCTCAACTGGATATAGCGTTGGAAATGGTTTAGCTTTTGGTGACGGAACAAGAGCTGGAGCATTAAATGTTGATTCTAATGGAACTACTTTATACTCTAGTACCAATCTTATATTCTCTCCCGGTACAACAGAAGCAGTTCGAATCACAAGCTCTGGCTACTTCGGTATTGGCACGACGAGCCCAGGGGCTAAATTGCACGTATCAGGTGGAGAAATAAGAGTAGACGCAGGTCAAGCAATAACTCTTGACATAGTAAATAGTATGTACTTAGTTGGTGCTTCAAACCAATTAAGACTTTACAACGGTGGAAATGCTGTAATAAACATTACCGCTGGAGGCAATGTAGGTATTTTGACAACCAGTCCAAATAATAAGCTTCAGATTGGCTCGACGGGCTCGAGTGGATATTCGGGTAATGACATTGCTATAGGCAATGGAACGCAAGTAATGGCGTTTTACCAAAGCGCTACTGTATCTACTTGGTATACCAACACTAGCTTTTCTCTTATGCCATCTGGCGCTGGGTCGGTAGGAAATCTTGGTGTAGGTACTGATAGTCCAACACAACGTGTTCACGTATCTGGCAACATCCGGGTAACCGGAGCCTACTACGACTCCAACAACTCAGCAGGCTCATCAGGGCAGGTGCTGAGCTCTACAGGCTCAGGCACCGACTGGGTGAGCCTCTCTGAAATCACAGGAGTAGACGGAACCGGTACGGCTAACTACGTTGCTAAGTGGAGCGATACGGATACCATTACGAACTCATCCATCACAGACAACGGAAGTACAGTAACGGCAACTGTTGACCGCCTGAATATGAATAAGCAGGCGGGCATCTATGTGTTCTCAAAGACAGTAGGTACATCAGCCACCTCTGACTTCTTTAGTATATCAAACTCCCACGGAGCCCAAGCGTTCAGGGTTACCTTTGTGTGTAGCACAAGTGGTTATTCAGTGGCAAAAACATACGAGGTCGTTCACGGATATGGAGGCTCGCCAGTGTACAACAAGATTGTAGATACTGGTGCGTATTCTGGAAATGACTTTGATGTTGTGTTTGCTGACTCAAATGGCAGCGCTGGCACGAAGGCTACTGTGACAAACAACAGCACAACAAACTCTGGTAACATCGTAGCCACCGTATTCCTTGGTGGTGGCTCAGAAACTATAACTGTAACAGCTCTCTAAGATATGGCAAACACTTTTAACCATAACGGTAAAGTAGTAATCACTGATGGTGGTAACGTAGGCATTGGTACGACTAGTCCAACAAGACTATTAGAAATCTCAGCAACAAATCCACAATTCAGCATCAAGTCAACAAGTGCAACAGGATTTAGTGAATTGTATTTTGGTGACAATACTGCCGACAATGGATGGATTGGGTATGCACATAATGGAGATTATATGTATTTCGGAACTAATAACTCCGAACGAATGCGCATCACTGCCGCAGGTAACGTCGGCATTGGTACGACTAGTCCAACCTATAAACTAGAGGTTGTTGGCGGAAGTGTTAACACTCAGATAGCAAGATTCATAACAGCTGATTACCCAACACACAGTGTTGGACTTGGTGTTGATGCCCAATCTACATATTGGGGAGCATCTATCTTCCAAGATGATGTCAAAAGATTTACTGTAGATAGTACTGGAGGTATTCTTGTTGGAGGAAACTATCAAGGCTCAGATGCTCCAGCTAATGGAGCTGCTATTGAGGGTAGCGTAGGTATTGGTACGACGAGTCCATCGTATAAATTGGATGTATTTGGAGGATTTAATGCTGTAACATCCGGGGTAAATATAACTTACGACAACGGTATTCTATACCACGGTAACTACTACCAGATTACTAGTGGAAACAATTACCTATTATACGCAAGAGGAGGAGGAGCTTTACTTTTAGGTAGTGATGATGTTGAACGTATACGCATCACCAGCGCAGGCAACGTCGGCATTGGGACGACGAGTCCTGTGTCACACGCACCAAGCAGAAGAACATTGGTTGTAGCTGATACAGTTAATGGAGCCAACGTAGAGATATGGGGTAATAATGCAGGTGGAAAGTCTATACTTCAAAGTGTAGGTGGAGATACCTATGTAGGTAATCTTGCTAACGGTAGTGGAGCTGGAACTACATATATAACGTCTGGGAATGGAAGTACTTATACTACTTTCTTAGCAAACGGAAACGTCGGCATTGGCACGACGACGCCAGAAGGAAAGCTTCACGTATCAGGAGGTCAGGTTGTTTTAAAGGGTGGGGGAGCCACAGACCAGCAGATAGTTTACAACTTCGCTAGAGAGTATGTAAATGGAATCTATAACTCTAGTGGTCACTTCAGACTACAAGACAACTCACTAGGTGGAACTGTATATCAATGGGATGGAAGCTCATTCTGTTTTCCGAATGGCAACGTCGGCATTGGCACGACGAGTCCAGGGTATAAACTAGAAGTAAACGGAGACATTGGCTTTAGCATTGGCGCTTCATTAAAATGGGGGGGAAATACATACATATACGGAGAGAATAATGTCCAAATACAAGCTGTTGTCAATGGCAATACTGGATTATTCATAAACTCATCTGGCAACGTCGGTATTGGTACGACGGCCCCGGGAGCTCCTCTTCACGTATACAAGTCAGATACATATTCGGCTATTGTTTCAAGAGCAGATTGGAATAGCAGCGTACCAACGAAGCTTGCGCTTGGAAAGCAATATGGAGTTCTTGCATTCATATCTACCGACTTGGTAGAAACCACAACTGATACTTCTTATATAGCTCTTAACTACAAGAGTGGACTAACAACTTTTGCTGAGGGGCTTCGTGTTTACAACAACGGCAACGTCGGCATTGGTACGACAAGTCCTGGGGCAAAGCTTGAGGTTACTGATGAGATAAGAGTTTCATCAGGCGGTTCCTACGCATCGTTTACTGCTCGCAATACTGGCACTACTGGCGGCGGTGGCTTGCTTGGTTATCAGAATGGTGTAGCAAACGCATTCTTTGGCGTCGCTGGTTGGTATCTCGGGAATTCCGACACTGGTATTATCGTTGGAACAGATAGTTCAAGCAGACCGATTCGTTTCTACACGAATACCGAGCGTATGCGTATTTCCGGTGATGGCAACGTCGGCATTGGGACGACGAGCCCATCTTACAAATTGCACCTAGTTGGGGGTAGTGAATATATAGATGGGGGTCTTGGTCCAATTAACAGTTCGCCATATACATCAGCTAATCGTTTGATATTTAATAATGACTATAACGATGTAGCAAGAGGGCCAAATAAGATAACGCTATACGATGGCAGCTGGCTTGGAGGCTTTGGTATTCACAACAATACATTGGCATACTATTCGGGCGGAATTCACAACTGGTATCTAGCCTCGGATGCCACAAATGCTGTTTCGCTTATGACCCTTACGTCGGGTGGTAGTCTAGGCATTGGGACGACGAGTCCTTCCGAAAAGCTCCACGTAGACGGAAACGTAATCGTAACCTACAACAACTCGTTCCAAGGCATCAACAGCATCGGCAACAAGGCTATCCTGGCTCGGGTGTCTCCGACTACCGGAATCATCAACTACGCTGAGTACGCAACAGCTACCAACCTCAACGGCTTTGTTCTGGGTTCCGACGACGCACGAGTCAAAGGAGACATCGCAACAGACTCTCTTGACTTCATCACCAACACATCCAGTCGGATGTTTATCAACTCAAGTGGTAACGTTGGTATTGGAACTACAAGTCCAAGCTATAAGCTAGACGTTGTTGGAGACTCTCGCATCACCTCTGGTTCCTTAGGCGTGGGCGTAGCTCCTAACGCCACCGACGGACGGATTGACGCATCCAACGACATCGTAGCCTACTCTACCTCTGACCAGCGCCTCAAGGAGAACGTAACGCCAATCGAGAACGCACTCGAGAAGGTGAAGACGCTCACTGGTGTGGAGTTCGACTGGAAGGAAGATACGGCTCACGTCCACGGCTACCACGGACACGACGTAGGTATCATTGCTCAGGACGTGCAGGCTGTTCTCCCAGAGGCTGTCCGCACCAACGAAAGCGGCTACCTATCTGTACGCTACGAGAAGATGATTGCGCTCTTGATTGAGGCAAACAAAGAACTTGCTGCTCGTGTTGAATTTTTGGAACAAAAACTTAAACAGTAATGGCACTTCCTAGCTCGGGCCCTTTAAGCATCAACGACATCAGAGTAGAGCTTCAGCAGTCACAGGCCAACAGCTCTCTCCGGTCGTTGTCTAATATCGCAGGATTCTCAACTCCTGATGCTATATCTGAGTTCTATGGATACTCGTATGCCAACTATAACTATTTCCAGATAAATAGCGTTGGATATACCTCTTCGTCAGAGGCTTGTACATTTGGTGACGCAGACAATCTAACCCTGTACTTTGCAGGAAGTGGAGGAACCCAGGCTTGTCCGTCAATAGGAACATACGTATTCACAGACACCGCACTAACAAACAAGTTTGACGGAGGCGATAAGTGGTATAAATCGAGTGAATGTAATGCGTCGTATTACATACTTAAGTTTCCAAACACTGGACTTGTAGAGAGTTCAGAGGGTTGTTAGTATTTCGTATATTTGTCTCACTAATTAGTAAACAAAACACAAATGGCCATTATCTATTCTTGGGATTGCCGCACTGTCGACTGCTACCCCACCAAAGATGAGCAAGGCGTAGAGCTGGATGACGTTGTATACAACATCCACTGGCGCCTAACCGGAACCGAAGAGTCTGGAGGCAAGACCTACTCTGCTACCGTTATCGGTACGCAGATGGTTACTGCTGACGACATCGACCCAGCTACCTTCATTCCTTTCGACGAACTTACCAACGAGATTGCAACTGGCTGGTGCACCGCAGCAATGGGTGAAGAGCAGGTTGCTAACCTCGAGACCTCTGTTGCTAACCAGATTGCTTCACAAATCAATCCGACCAGCATCACCTTAGTTATCGGTGAGCCGGCACCAGTGCCTCCCGCTCCCGTAGCTGAATAACTTTACTAACCTCAAACTTCAATTAAAATGGCGAAAGTCAAACAAGAGCTGCTCGACGCAGTAAAGGAAGTCCAGAAGAATCTTCAGGCTATCCAAATGGAACTAGGTGCAATCGCTCTTGCTGAGCTGCGCAAGGACGCCCTTCTTAAGGCGTACGAAGAGCAGCAGGTAAAAGGCAAGGAGGCTACTGATGCCATCCAAGCCGAGCACGGAGACGGGTCAGTTGACCTTGAGACCGGAGAGTTCACCCCGGCTCCTGCTCCCGAAGCAGAGGTTGTAGAGTAAGCAACAGCTAACACTACCGTCAAGGCCCCCACTAAAGGGGGCCTTTGTCTTTTTACTTATTTTTGTATATCAATAGATAAGCTATGGAAGACCGCATTAAGAATATGCTCAAGAAGCACGGGCTGTCGGGTGTTAACCGCCCAAAGAAAACCCCGTCGCATCCGACCAAGAAAGGCATCGTTCTTGCTAAGGTTGGAGATAAGATTCGGTTGATTCGTTTTGGCGACCAGAAGATGGGCCACAACTACAGTCCCGAAGCTCGTAAGGCATTCAAGACTCGCCATGCAAAGAACATCGCCAAAGGAAAGATGAGTGCTGCCTATTGGTCGGACCGCGCGTTCTGGGCTGGCCCAAGTGGCGACAAGAAGATGCCGCCTAAATCGCAGAAATATACACGTGGAATCTAATGGCAACAGCTACCAAAAAGAACCCGGCTCTTTGGAAACGAATAGTGTCCCAAGTGAAGTCTGGCACCAAGGGTGGGGACGCTGGGGAGTGGAGTGCGAGGAAGGCCCAATTAGCCGTTTCGTTATACAAGAAAGCAGGAGGCTCTTACGCGGGACCCAAGCGCTCGACTTCTCTCTCAAAGTGGACCCAGCAGAACTGGCGTACAAAAAGCGGTAAGCCTTCTTCTGAAACTGGAGAGCGCTATCTCCCGGAGAAAGCCATAAAGTCCCTGTCCTCAGCGGAATACGCAGCAACGACTCGTGCCAAGAGAGAAGGAACAGCTAAAGGAAAGCAGTTTGTTGCTCAGCCAAAATCTGTTGCTAAGAAGGTCAAAAAGTTTCGTTCTTAAGATATTTACACTCACGCAAAATGTAAGGTGTTCACATCTATACATTTGCATAAACCATTAAACGAATTTATATGAACTCAGTTGAATCACAAATGGAGCAGGCTCTCACGAGCGCAGGATTTTCGGTGTCGGACACTCCGCCCGCAGCCCTGATGAATGAGGCCGCTGAACAATTTACGGAGCCCGCTCCGGTGCAAACCGAAGCAGCTCCGCAAGCGCAGGAATCGACTCAGCCTGCAGGAGCACCTGAGCCACAAGCTCAGGGGCAACTGGAAAGTGAGCCGAGTTCTTTGACAGAACCCCTAAGCGGGGAACAATTCATGCCGTTCCCGGATGAAGTCTTTGGCGAAACGCCTGCTGACGATTATTCGGAAATGAGCGATGAGGAGTTCTCCGATATGTATGCTCAACTTGACCCTCGCATTCAAGTTATCGCAGACTTCGTTGCCCAGACTGGTCGTTCTCCGGAAGATTGGTTTCGTTATCAGGCTCTAGACCCATCCGAAATGGATGATTTGACCGCGGTACGAATCAACCTTGCTAGTGAATATCCCAATCTGTCCAGTGAAGAGGTGAACCTGCTGTTGTCCAGCAAATACAAGATGGACGACTCGGTTTACAGCGAAGATGAAATTCGCCTCGGTAACCTGCAGCTAAAGCTTGACGCTACAAAAGCTCGTACGCAAATGGAACAGCTCCGTGAGCAGTTCGGTTTGCCTGAGTATGAAGCACAGTCTACGCAAGAGTTTGAAAGTCCTTTCGACGAAGCGTGGTTTCGGGGAATGCACCAGTCTCTAGGTGAGCTCGGACAGATTTCGTTCGACTTACCCAATGGAAAAGAGTTCAACTTTGGTGTACCGGAATCATACCGAAACGAATTGTTCAGAGAGAACGCGAACATAGACACGTACTTCGATAAGTACATTGACGACCAAGGAAACTGGGACCATGACCTTTGGAATATGCACCGCACGGTAACGGATAACCTTCCGAACATCTTGCAGAATATATACCAACAGGGCCTTAGCGACGGACAGCGAGCAATCGTTGAACGTGCTGCTAACGTGGACGCATCGACCCCAGTCGCCCCTGTACAAAACCAAAAAAGCGCCTTAGCCGAGCAAGTCCTAGACGCGCTCGGACGGCAACAAACCTTAACCTTTAAAATCTAACATAAGAGATGGCAACTACTAGTGCACCTCCCGTGTATAATGATAGCAAGTCGGCAGTATTTCGCCGGCTTGACCCGACGAAGTACAGCTCACTTGCTGACTTTATCGACGAAGTAAACGCTCCCGACAACCGCGACCAACTGGTTAAAACCTACGGTTACCAGCAAATCAGCGGTGGTCTTACGGGGTTTCTAAACCTTACCGGCGCCGTACGCGGAAACGGTACCGCCGATGAGGTTCAGTACTGGGAAGAAACTCGCCTGCACGCTTACGCGTCTGTAGCTCCTACGGCTTCTGCCGCTGCTGCTGCTACTACGTTCGTAGGCCAGAAGGCAAGCAGCGATGCTTCTGTTCTTCGTTTGAATGACGTAGTTCTCGTTGGTGGTCAAGACCGTTTCATCGTTACGGCTATTAGCCCGACCGGTGAAGTTTCTAACACCGCTACTGCTAACTACACGTTCCAATCGCTTTCTAGCGCTGGTTTGACTGCTTCTGTAAGCACGGCTTCTGTTAACCTTCCGGTTATCGGTAACCTATTTGCTCAAGGTTCTGACCAGAACCAAGGCTACCTGGAGTCTAACGTTATCAAGCGTACTAACGCTTACAGCATCATCAAGGAAGTATTCAAGGTTACCGGTTCGCAAGCAACGAACATCGGCTGGGTTAACGTCGGCAACGGCGACTACCGCTGGTACGTTAAGGGCGAAATGGATACCCGTGCTCGCTTCCTCGACAAGCGCGAAATGATGTTGTTGCTCGGAGTTGGAATCCCTTCAACTTCTACCATCACTACTACGAACATCGGAGGTCTTCCTACGGCTGGCGAAGGTTACTTCTCTGCCATCGAGAACCGCGGTATCGTACAGTCTGGATACATCGACACCCTCACTGAGATGGACATCTTGGTTGCTGAACTTGACAAGCAAGGCGCTGCTCCTGAGTACGCTATGTACGTCAACACGGCTCAAGACCTGTACATCGACGACATGGTTGCTTCGTTGAACGGTGCTGCTGGATTCGGAAGCGCTACTATCGGTGTTAACGCATTCGGTGGTAAGGTGAACGAAGCTGCAATGCTGGGCTTCAAGTCGTTCTCTCGTGGTTCTTACACGTTCCACAAGCACTCTTGGAAGCTTCTCAACGACCCGACCTTGCTGTCTGGTTCGAAGTACCTCGGCGTAATGATTCCTATGACCACTGTTGTTGACCCCAAGACTGGCACCCGTGCCGCTGCCTTGGAGCTTAACTACAAGGACACGAATGGTTACAGCCGCGAAATGGAGCACTGGATGACCGGTTCTATCTTGGGTGTTGCTAACACGAACGAGGACTCACTGCAGTTCAACTACCGTTCGGAGTGCGCCCTGATTACCCGCGCCGCCAACCAGCATATCCTTATCAAAGGTTAAACCTGGAAATCGGGAGGGGGTTTCGGCCCCCTCCTTTTTTTTACTCTCTTAATTTCATTTAGTTATGACTACTGAACAAGCCCCTACCACCTCCAAGCGAGGTCCCCGCGTCATTGACGCACCAGCTCCAACAGCTAAGCGTGGAGTGCCCGTTATCAAGCGGGAGCAAGCACCGAGCCTACAGAAAATCTATGAGATTCCTTACGGCGGCGGTATCGTTTGCAAAATCCGTTCTGAAGCCACTGTATACGACAAGGAAACCAGACAGGTTCGCGGTATCCGTTACTGCCCTAACGAGCCCAGCGTATACACTGACGAACAGAGCCACAACGCTCGCCGTGAGCACATCCTATTCCGTAATGGAATGTTGATTGTTCCGGAAGACAAACCTAACCTCGCTGCATTCCTTGACCTGCACCCACAGAACCGTGCTAACGGTGGGGAGCTGTTCATCCTCGTTGAGCGCAGCCGTGACGTACAATTACAGGTTGACCGTGAGTTCTTGCTGCACGATGCAGTTGCTCTTGTGCGCAACAAGGAGCTCGACGAGCTACTTGCTGTTGCCGTAGCTCTTGGCATCAACATCCAACAGAAGACTATTGAAATTCGCCGCGAGCTTCTCACAGAAGCTAAGGCGAATCCAGAGGCCTTCATTAAGATGTTTGACGACCCACGTGTCAAGTGCCGTTCTGCCGTTATCCAAGCCAATGATTTCCAAATCATTTCGCTGCGTCCCGATGGAGTGTTCTGGTTTGATAGCGGTCGCCTGATTCTGTCTGTTCCTGCCGGTCAGGACCCGACGGACATCATGGTTCGTTTCTGCCTCACTGAGAAGGGAGCATCTGTATATGAGGAAATTGTTTCTCGTTTGGAAAAGTTGTCGTAGATTTGCTCTACACATCAAGCGTCAGACCAATCTGGTTGGTATCTCTGGTCTGACAAAATTGGGGGCTTAGGCCCCCTTTTTCTTTTTGTATATTTGCTTCAAAGCCAAAGACTATGGCAAGTGTAGAAAGAGTATACCGTGCAGTAAAGGACATAGCGAACAAAGACCAGCGTGGATTCATCACGCCGGCCATCTTTAACGAGTTCGCAGGCATCGCTCAGATGAACGTTTTCAACCGTTTATTTGACGAGATGGGCCTTTCTGTACGTATGCGCCGCAGTGGCGCAGATGCCCAGCGACAGTTCGCTAAGGCAAAGAAAATAGAGGAAGACCTCTCAACGTTTTCCAAGAAAGCAACGCTGAATCTTGTTGCTGGAGTAGCAGATAAGCCGTCTGACTTTGCTCGTGTTATCGCAATCACAACTCCGGGTAAGTACGTGCTAGGAAACTACCAGCAGTACCAGGTACAGATTGTGTACAATACCGAGCACATGGACAGAATCTTAACGAGCGACCTGTCTCGTCCCACGAGCTCTGCCCCCGTTGCTTTGATTGGAAACCAGATTGAGGTGTTCCCAAATACGAATACCAGCATCACGTCTGTTGTACTGCGCTACTACAAGCTTCCGCAGGGAATCGTTCCAACTACTGGAGCGAAGACCGCCTCTGCTCCAACATACGGATATACCTCGGTAGTTCCCGGTGTTGAGCTGTACTCTGCAGCCAACAGCGTTGACTTTGAGATGCCTGAGCAGTACTTCACCGAATTGGTAACGGAGATTTTGACGCTTGTAGGCGTCAATCTCCGCGACAGCGATGTGTACAACTACGGAGCAAGTGAAACCACCAAAGACGAAGCTCAATAATGGCTAACGCATACATTCCAGTTGACCAGGTAGTCAATGACTACATCATTGCAATGCAGGAGGACGACTATGCGTCCAATGTATCTGACTATCAGTTGCGCCAGTATGCCCTTCGCGGAATCCGCGAGTTTGGCATGGACATCGCTGCAAACATCAAGAGCACGCTGCTTGATGTAAACGAGCAGTATGGATACGTAGAAATCCCATGTGATTTGTTGGCCCTTACAAAAATCGGACAGCTTGGTAGCGATGGTCTTGTCTACGTATTCGCGGAGAACAAGAACATGAACCTGCTAAAGAATCAGCCTGCTGAAGATGTCCCCGACTATCTGTTGGGCTTTGACTCGTACGTGTTCCGCAACTTCATATTTGAAAACACCGTTGGTCGTCTCTACGGGATGGGCGGCGGTCAGGGCGCTGGTGAGTACCGCATGAACTGGGCTGAGAACCGCATTGAGATTTCAATGCTGTCCGACACCACGCAGGTCGTAATCGAGTACATCTCCGACGAGGCCAAGTCCGATAATCCTTCTGTTCCTACTGCTGCTGAGGAAGCACTTCGAGCCTATATGTACTGGAAGACGCTGGAGCGTAAATCCAGCGTACCGATGGGCGAGAAGCAACGTGCTCGCGCAGAATACTACAATCAGCTTCGCCTGGCTAACGCCCGCCTGAAGTCATTCAGCAAGGATGATGCTCTGCAAATCATCCGCCGCAACTACCGTCTTAGTCCTAAAGCATAATCTATGCCGTCTATTGATAAGCTCATACCGCGCTATCTCAACACTGATGACGATGAGCGTCTCGTTAAGAGCGTAGAAATGACGGATGCGCAGAACTTGCGCATCTCTGTCGACGTTGAACGTGATGCGCTTGTAATCAAAAATGCTTATGGAAACGTAGCGAGGTCTAGCACGCTTGAGAACGGCTCCATGCCAGCGGGAACCAACAAGGCTCTCGGCTCTGTTGCTGACGACACCACCAATCAGATTTACTTCGCTGTGTACAACAGCGGTGGAAACCACTTGATTGTGCGCTACGATGCCAACGGAAAGAAGGCATACAAGGTATACCAAAGCTCAGTACTGCAGTTTTCATTGGACTCGTTTGTGCAGATGTCTATCGTGCGCAACTCCAACACGGACATCCTTCTCTACCTCAACGACGGCCTTAGCGCTCCGAAGAAGATAAATGCCACCAAGGCAGAGCAGAGCCTTACGGGCAATGGAGGATACCCTTCTACGTTCCTTAATGGAACTAGTGAGGAGAAGCTGTTGTACATCACGGTGGCTAAGCAGCCACCTTTGGCGCCGCCCACAATCACGTTCGTAAACAACCCATCGTACCCGCAGAACGAAATGTTCGAGAAGAACTTTCAGTTTGCATACCAGTATGAGTACATCGACGGTGAGCAGAGCGCTCTAAGCCCATACTCTCGTTTGGCGGTATCGGCATCGCAGTTGAAAGACGGATTCATCAATACCGGACAGAAGAACTTCTTCAACCAGATTAACGTAACGGTAGCCAACAACAAGGGCGACGTTAGCAAAATCAAGGTATATGCTCGTCGTGGAGACCGCGATGCGCCTTTCTTCTTGATTGCTACGCTGTTGAATAACCCTTCTGGTGGAACGCAGGTAGTGAACTTCCGCGATGACCAGAGCTTCATTCCTTTGGCAGCGGAGGTGCAGGACAAGCGTTACGACAACGTACCACAGGTTGCTGACTCTCAGGCTATATGCAGTAGCCGCCTCTTTTATGGCGGCTACACCGAGGGCTACCCGAACCTATCTGTTGAGGGCACGAGCGTCACTCCGAACTACAACGAGAAGACCACGCCCATCGACATAGATGTTCAGTTCGTTTCAAATCCAGCTTCTGCGTTTGATGACCCTACTGAGCAGAACAGATACTTCTCAATCAACTACGCAAACATTCCTGCTGTTGTAACGGAAGACTCTTCGGTATTCTTGTCCTTTTCTTGGGACGACGGATTTGTTGTCCTAAAGAATAGGCTTGGAGACAACGACAACTACAACTTCTGGATGCAGGGTGGGGCTCCGAGCGCAAACGACATTTCTGTTAAGCCAGGTGGCGTTGGTTTGTTTTCAACTATGTCTGCGGCAGAAAAGGCTTCAGCCATCTCTGGTATTAGAATACCGGCGCCAAACCAAGGAGAGCCCGGCCCAAATGCCGATGGACCACTCAACTGTCCGCCAACTATCCGTTTCATCAAGCAAAAAGGAACGAGCGAGACAGAAGACCGTGAAGTACCCATTGAGGCTATACGCAATGGAATCAAATTGCTTACCAGCGGAATTCAAGTGCGTAAGCGTATTGACATTCCAGCTGGGACTACTCGACTTCGCGTAATACAAATCATCGAAGGACAGATATTGGGTCGCTATCCAATCTTAGCTAATCCTCAGCCTGGAAACGGTGGATTCAGTACGTTTACCACGTCTGATGCTACTGCTGGAACTGTTGAATCTGCAGCATTCAAGGGAAAGGGATATGCCTATATCTGGCCTGTATCTGAGGGTTCTACTTCTACGTTAAAGACCTATAAGGTCCTAATTGATACCCTTACTATTTCCATTGACAAGTTTGTCTTTGGTCAAAAGCAAACGGATGTTATTGACCCAGATTCTCCAACAGCTCAGTTTGACTTCATCGAGGGTCCATCAAACTCAAAGGACCAGAACAACCGGATTATCATCAACCAATACGTAAGTAATGGTCGTGGTCAAGAGGTAAAGCTCGGTCCTGGATATGCTCAGGGTGAAACTCGCGACGGTCAAGTGCTACGCACCAATGCATCTGTTACGTCGGGTGGTTGCTTCCTTATCCCCCGTGATAAGATGGACGGCCAGCGCTGCTTCAAGTCGGGCTCAGCTCACCAGCTTGGCATCGTGTACTTCGATGACCGTGGTCGTGCAGGTGGCGTTCAGCGAGTAGGAACAGCAGAAATCCTGCACACCAATAACCGCGCCACACAGAACAACCTTGACGGATTCGCAAACATCGTTATGCGAATCAAGCACAAGCCACCCGTATGGGCAAAGAGATACTCTCCGGTATACGCTGGAGTTGGCTCTGTGGTTAACAAGGTTCAGTACAGCGTAGGTGGTGCATACCTCGCATTCAACGACCAATCCAATCAGGGTTCATTTGGTGCAAACCAGAGCATCTATCTGGCGTTAAATACCCTGCAAGGCAAGGAGAACTCGTACACCAACCAGTTTGGTGCCATGATTGAATACGGCTTTGCCATTGGTGATAAGGTGCGCATCGTCCGTTACGGAAACAACCAAAAGGTTCAGTACGTATTCAAAGTCGTTAAGACCGTCAACCTGATTGACGACCTGGCCATCAACCCGCTGTTAGATAGAAGCTCTAAGGCTTCTATCCAAAACACCACGGGTACGTTCTTGGTCATTGAGGAAAACGAAGGAGCTACTGGCTTCAATGCGAAGAGTATCCTTAACAACAACAGCAATTGGAACGACGATTGCGTTATTGAGATATTCCGAGAGAATAAGGCCTTTGACAGCAAGCTATACTACGAGATTGGAACTAGCCTTCCCATCACGAGCGGTGTTCACGCTTCTGAGCGTGTAACAGGCTCAAGCTCGGTAAAGGTTACTGCTCAGAGCGCAAATACAGTAACGGCCTACTCGGTCAACCAATTCTACAAGGGTGACATCATTGAGGATGACTTTGGGAATCAAATCATCGTAGGCAACGTAACGCCAAGTACCGCAGAGACCGGATTTAACTATCTGTTCTACGGCACAACAGCTAATACATTCGTTACGCCGTACACGGCTACGTTTGACGTAGCCAACCCAGATTCTATTGTGATGCTCAGCGCGGGAGACTCGTACTTCCGTTTGCGCACCTTGCTCACAGGAGCAGGTGCTGCAAACCAGAACATCATCAGCAATACGCGCATTGCCTTTGCTCAGAACAACATCGTTGACTTCATCGAGGACCCACGGGTTAGTGACTTCTACGAGTCTGACTTCCAATCACTTGGCCGTTCATTCCCGTATCTTCCAGATGCGAAGACTTACAAGCGCATTGGCTCACTCACGTGGTCTGACCCATTCAACAACGAGAACACCACCCTTGGCCTTTCTTCGTTCAACCTAACGAAGATTAACTACAAGGACTTGGCCTACGACTACGGTTCCATCCGTAGTCTTGTTCCGTACAATGAGATGATGTACGTATTGCACGAGCGACGTGCTGGCATCATTCCTGTTGGTCGCAACATCATCACCGCAGATACCGGAGAATCGCTTGTCGCCTCTAACTTGATTCTCGGCCCAGTGAAATACTACACTGGTGAATTTGGAATCAACAACAATCCTGAATCTGTTGCCTCTTATCGTGGCTACGTGTTCTTCATTGACGCTATCGCTGCAAAGGTGTGCCGTATCGGATTTGAGAGCGGAATTGAGGTAATCAGCGAACAGCTTGTTGATGCGTTCTTTGAGGACAATCTGTACTCTACGGTAACCACGGCCACAAACCGCCGTTACATCGGCGGTGTGGACAAGGAGAACACCGAGTACATCATCAGTGCTGCAGCGCTTTACACTTCCGAGATTACCGTTGAAGATGACCTAACCGGAAATACTGTCAATGGATTCGGTTCTACTAACAGCGCCTCATCGTTAATCAATGCTGTCCCAGTTTACGACGACAGCCTGACGTTCAACTTTGAGTCAGACCCTCGTGACTTTGACATCAACCAAGACACCTTTGGAACATCTGGTGCTGGTCTGATTATTACAGACCAGCTAACCAATCAGCCCATCATTGCACTTGCGGAGAGCTACTCTCCAGCATATCAAGATGGAGCACTCACGAGTGCTATTCCAGTTGCGGTTACCAGCTCTTCGTTTGATGCGTTTATGCTGTCGACCTTTAGCCAGCAGACTACGCAGCTAACGCTGACCAATTCTGCTGAGTCAACGGGAACGATTACCAATACTGTTGAGACACTACCTGCATTCACTATAGCTTACGACATTCGTGGAAACTACTGGAGCACGAGGTATTCGTACATACCTGAGCAAATTGTTTCGCTCTCTGATGCGGTCTACACCTTCAAGAACGGAATTATTTACGAACATAATCCTACTGTTGCTCGTAATACATTTTATGGCGTTGCTGCTCCAAGCATCGTTGAAGTGATTTCAAACTTCAATCCTTCAATGGTAAAGGTCTACGAGGCCATTAGCCTCGAAGGAAACAGCAATGCTTGGTCTTGTACGCTGAATAACTCAACGCAGAACTCAGCAATCGCAAGCAGCATCTGGCAAGACAAGGAAGGCTTCTACTACGCGCCAATCCATCAGGATTCAACGATGGGGACCATCTCTACCACTTCAACAGCTAACATCACCTCGGTAGATGGAACCTCGCAGTTCTTCTCTTTGGGTGTAGTTAACTCCGCCTCTGGTAGCGTCATCAACTTCAAGAACGCAATCAACAACATTCCGTTCCCAGTTGGTAGCACCACTGCGCTGTACAAGTTGAACTCTGTTTCTAGCCGCCTGGAGCCTCTCGGCTACCGCGCGGACAGCAAGAGTGGTGAGAAGCAAATCACCTGCAACGCAACGGCTTTAGGTCTGGTACAGAACGATGTAGTAATCCTTGTGGCTACTCCATCCATTGAAGGCGACCAGATGCGTGACTACTATATGCAGGCTACGCTTACGAATTCGCTAACTACTCCACACGAGTTGTACGCGATTAACTTGATATACACAAAGTCTAACCTACATAACCAGCAAGGTCAGTAAAAAACCTTATTTTTGTAATATGGCTCAACCCAAGAAATTTGTTGTAGGAGGTCTGTTGAATCTTGGCTATGGTCTTGCCACTGCTGGAGCTTCTTACGCTCAGCGCCAGAAGGCACTACGTCAGGCAGCACAGCTCGACCAAGCCGAAGAAGGAAACATCATGTCCCTCGCTGCTCGCCGTCGTGTTGCTCGTCAAGAGACCGATTCGCAGGCTGCGTTAGACCAGGCTGCTCGTTCTACTGCGTCTACGCTTGCCGCGGCCCAAGAGGCCGGCGGCTCACGTGCTGTTCAGGCTATTTCACCTTCTGCTGCTCGCGCTCAAGAAGAGGCAACGAATCGTGCTCTGCAGCAGTTCGGTGCCTACGGTGCACAGATGAGCCAGCAAGAAGACTCCGACCTAATCAATATGCGTCGTGCTCGCCTTTCAGAGCAGCGCAGTGGCTTACAGGCCGCTGCTGATGCGGCAACACAGAACATGGTTCAAGGTCTTGGACTTGCTGCCGGTGGTCTTGCTCAGACCCTTGGTGGTCTTCCCAAGATGGGAAAGAAAGACAAAACATCTCCTGATGCTATCACGTCTCAAGCTCCCGGAACATCTAAGATGGGTGAGTTTGCTGCCGGACAGATGCAAGAGATTCGTGGTGCATTATCAACTCCGCTTGCCCGTCCAAAGGTTAAGATTGGAACTCCATCCAATGAAAACTTCGTAGGTGAGGGAATCGAAATGGAAGAAGTGGATGTAAAGCCACAAGGTATGGCTCAAGGCGGTAAGGCTGTAAAGACACCTGGTGCATTCTCTCATAAGACCAATCCTATTGACGTTATGAAAGACGGAAAGAAGATTGCAGAAATGACTGGCGGCGAATATATCTTTAACCCTAAGCAGTCTGAAACGATGCGCAATCTTTCGAAGAACGGAAACTCTGCTCTTCATAAGTTTGTCCGTGACTTGCTAAGTAAACGCCAATTCAAATAATGCGTAACGCAGACTACATACCAGTTGGTCAGATTCCAATGATTGACCTTGGCGCCCAGTATGAGGCAGCCAAGTCCCGTCGTGAGGAAGCTGAAAACCGCAAGCTGGAATACCTAAGCCAGTTCAAAAGAGTCCGTGGTCCTTTGACCGACGGACTCAAGCCTGAGATTCAAAAGCGTTGGGATTCTATCGAGGCGCTGTTGGAAGAAGGAGATATGTCATTGGATGGACGCAAGAAGCTTCAGCAGCAGTATCAAGACTACGCTGACTTCGCGTCATACGGAGTTGACTTTACTCGCGCTCTTGATGAGCGCGAAGCAGAGGTTCTGGCAAACCCAGAGCGCTACAATCTTGACGTGCTGAAGGAGCTTGAAACATACCGCACGGTTACCCCGACAGCAGAGGCGTTCATGAATATGTCGCTTCCCAGCCTTTCTCAGTACTCGAAGTACACGCCGAAAAAGATGTCTCCGAAGGAGATGGCCTTTAGCGTTTACGAGAACGCCAAGAACTTTGACGCTCTTGACAACTTCCGCAACAAAGACGGAAGCATCAACAGCAATGCCGTTAAGGAAGCTGTTGCCGCTCAGTACATTGGCCTTACCGATGAGGAGATTCGCAACATTGCTGCTGACCGCCTAGCCAAGCTTGGACGCTTGACTGGCTCAGTAGACGATGTGTACGCTCTTGATTCATTGACCAAGGATGACCTGCTTCGCTACCAAGAGGAGCACATGGCAGAAGTAGAGGAGCGCCTATTGGGTGAGCTTGCTAAAGATGTTGAGACTGCTGCCGAGAAGCGTGCTGCTGAGCTGCGCGACTACGCAGCGAAGGTTGGCATCCAAGGCCGTCAAAGCGAGCGTGAGATTCGTCTCCGTTCACAGATGGACAAAGATGCACAGACCCCTGCGGCAACTCGAAACATCTATGCTCCGATTATGTCATTCCTTGACAATGAAATCACCAGCGATATGTTTGATGCAGACGACGTTAAGACTGCTAAAAACATAGGCGCTGCGTTAAGTAAGATTGGCTTTGAAGTTGATGATGCTGGGTTCTTTGCAGAGCAAATAAAAATCAAGTCTCCAGATGGTAAAGAAGTAACTATTGACTTGCCGGAGACCTTTGATGGACAGTCTGCTGACGCTTTCAAAGCACAGATTTCTCAGGCGATAATCAACAATCTTCCCGGTGAAAACGAGGGAGACAAATTGATGTACTTGAACAGGTTGTATAGTTCTGGAATCGTTCCACAGGAAGGTGGGGGTGCCTCAGCTGAAGAACTACGGAAAAAATATAATTACTAATGGAAGACGAACTCATTTTGTCTGAGCAAGACCGAGGAAGGCTTGACGACATTGTTAGCAAGATGGTTGCCAACAAAGAGTCGGATGCCAACATTCAGTTTGTTGTAAATGACTTCAAGCAGAAGTATTCCGTAAAAAAAAAAGAACCTTCCGAATCCACCGAGGTGGAGGCAGGTATGGAATCAGCTACAAAGGCTGGTTCTTCGGTATCTCCCGAAACTCAGCCTAAAAAGAAGGTAACCATAACTACTCCCGATGGCAAGCCAGCCATCGTGGAGTGGGGTCCTACTGAGTTCAAGAGCTCGGATGAGGCTCCTGTGCCCGATATGCGTCTATCTGACATCTTGGGCAACGTAGATGCAACCATTGACGAGGCAACAAAGAAAAAGCTCGCTGCTGCTATTGGTGTTACCGGCGGTGTCATTACCAAGGTCATTGGGCAGAACCCACTAAAGACTACTGGAGAGGCTATTCAGGATGCTCAAAAGTTTGCCGAGAATACGGCAACAGCTTACAACGTAGGCGCGCTTGAAGCACAAATACTCAACAATCTTTCAGACAATGTTCCTGATTTTGAGAGAGTTGCTGCACTTAGAAAAAAACAAAACGAAGAATCAAGCAAGCTGTTGTCCACTCAGATGAAGGGACAAGGCTTTGGCGATTTCTTTGACTTAATGTCTACCAATCCAGCCACCTATCTCGCCGAGGTACTTACTAACTCAGCAACACGAGTTGCAGGAGGACTTGGTTCTCTGCAGGCGGAAGAGATTCCTCTTGTCGCTGGCCTTGGTGCATTTACTGCCGGAGCTGGCGCACGTGGATACCTTGCTGGGCGTAACAGCCTTGCCGCAGAGATGTCATCTCGTACGCTTGACAAGCTTGAAGAGAAGGGTGTAGATGTTACAGATGCCAAACAGCTTCGTACAGCATTCCAGAATAAGGAGCTTATGGATGCCGTGGCTAAAGAAATTCAGGCCCCTTCTAATTTTGTTGCTGCTCTTGATGTTGTCAGCGCTATGGCTGCCGGAGGAATGGGTGGCCCCGTAAAAGAACTTGCTGCTCAAGCCGCCGCAGGTATGACTGGAGAGGCTGGAGCTCAGCTTATTGAATCTGGAAAGATTACATCTCCAGCGGCAATTCTTACCGAAGGTATTGCTGAAATACCTGGCGGTATCGTAGAAATTGGTGCGGCAGCTAAGACTAAAGACTTAGCTCGTAAAGCTGAAATCAACAAGGAAATCAAGGACATTGAGGCTCAGATTGAAACCACTGAAGACCAAGATACTAAAGACATTCTCCTTGATGAACTCAATAAGCGCCGCACAGAGAAGAATCAGATATTCAAAGAGTTTGCAGATTTTGCAAATTCACTAACCGAGGAGCAGCAGGCTGAACTCAGCGACTTGAACAAAGAGTTCGTTAAAGTCACACGGGCGCTTGATAATATGCCCGTTGAGTCTGTGCGAAAATCGCTAACCGAACAGCGCGCTGCAATCATTGAAAAGATTGCAGCGCTAGAAAATCAAGTAACACCTAAAACCGAAACAGATGCCGTTCAAGAGCAAGCAGCAGGTGAAGTACCTGTTCAGCCAGGAGCCACAGTTGGCGAAGAAGTGGCGCAAGGAGAACCCCAAGCAGAACCTCAAGGCCCTGCCGAAGAAGGTCAAGCCGCAGAAGAAGTCGTAGCGGAGGCGGCCCCTGAGGAGGCCGCTCCTGCTACCCAAGAGTTAAACGAGCAAGACCTGCCGGGTTTTGACCGCATGATGACTGAGCTTGATGGAGTAGTTAAGAAGTCCGAACAGCGAAGAGCATCACGCGCAAAGATTTTTGAGAACGCCATGAACTACGTCGTAGGCTCTAAGGCCTACGAGGACGCAACAGATGTGCAGCGTGAATCACTGGTGCGCATGGTCAACAAGATGTTTGGCAAGCGCGAGAAGTCAGCTCCTTCTGTTGGTCGTTTGTTTGGTGCCGTTAAGGACATCAACAAAATCACGATGGCTGAATCAGAGCTGTTGAAGAATCAGATTCGCAGCGCAGCTCGTGGTGCCAAAGAAGCAAAGACCGCAATCTCAAACGCAAGCAAGCAGGTTTCTGATTCGCTGAAAGACCTTATCACCAAGGGACAGATTACCGTCAAGCAAGCAGGTGCACTCGTTAAGCGCTTCTCTCGCGTGAATCCTCTTGACGATGCGTCAATAGACCGATTTGTAAACTACGCGACCAAGGTCTTCCAGAACGCTGAATACGATGACATTGTACGAAATCTTGAGAGCAACGCCAAGAAAGCCAAGAAGAATTCACAGACCAAGCTTGGCATCTCTGAGGGTCTTGTTCAGCCGTTGCTCCGAATCTTCAGCATCAAGCCGGACTCCATCCCTGATGCAGTGTTTGATACCTATCGTGAACTTGTTGACGTAATGTCAAAGCGAAAGGCTGTACTGGAACTTCCGGAGATTCAATCTCTTCGTGAAAAGGCCAAGTCAGTAATTGACGCTGTTGACTTTGAGCTTTCAATGGTTCCGTCGTTAGCTGAAGCGTTTAACGCATACGCTGGAAAGGTCCTGACCAAAGAAGGAAAGATTGACTATGCCGCCACCGTTAACAAGATGGTGAGGGAAGGAGCTGTTACCGACGACCAAGGTCAGATTCTTCGTGACTTCCGCTCTTCAGTTCTTCCTCGTGCTGAGAAGACCGAGCGTTCTGAAGCAGAGATTCAAGAGGAGCGTGAGCTGCTGATGGAAATCATCTCTGAGTCAGATGTCAATGCCAGTGAGCTCCCAAGTAAGGATGAGCGCGAGCTTGCTCAAAAGCTCGCAGACCTAATCAAGACTGATGCTGTTGAGTCTCTTGACAACGACCAGCTCAACAACCTTGTCCGTGTGATTGACAACATCAACAACGGATACTTGCCTCACTACGCACAGCTAATGGTTGAGCGCCTTACAGCGCTCAATGACGCAGACACTCTTGCAGGAGCCATTGAATCTGCTAAGCCTCTCACCGTAAGTGGAGCGATTGGCAAGGTCAAGTCTTTGTTTACAGGTAAGAAGCCTATTGCTGAGATGATTCGCCGTAACCCACTGTTCTACATTGACCAGTTGTTTGGCAACTTCAAGAGCAAGGACATCTTCAATTCCGTCTTTGGCGCAGTGTCTCGTGCGCAGTCTAAGTTTGAATACGCATCCAACAGCATTCGTAACCGACTGAATGACGCAGAGGAAAAAGTATTTGCGTCATTTGATTATGACGGAGATGCTACTACTCTCTCTCGCTTTAAGATGATGACTTACTTGCGTGAGCTTGAGTTCTTGTCTAATCCAGAAAGCAATCAAGTAAATCCTGCTATTGCTTACCTGCAAGCTACCATAGACCAGATTGAATCAGGTCGTTCCATCTATGGAGACAAAGATGCCGAGAAGCTTCAGAGCATATTAGACAAATACGCTAAGGATGGTAACATCGACATGGAAGCACTGTACGCTTCATTCAATCCTGCGGAAAAGGCTGCTATTGAGGAGATTCAAAAGATAAACACTGAGCTTCGCGACAAGGCTGTACACACGGCTGTCGTAATCCGCGGTGATAAGATTACTCCTTTGGAGAACTACGTTCACCTAAACGTGCTTCACGAGCATCGTGCAGAAGAGGCACTGATGGGTGATATGTTCATCAATGACTACAACAATTCACTTCGTCCTTCTACACGTGCTAAGTCGTTGATTGAGCGAACTGGAACAGTATCGCCAATAAACTTTGACGTGTTCTCGTCTACGGCTCGCGGAGCAAACTATGTCCTGATGGACTACTACCTCACTGAGCCTGTCCGTACCGCGCGTAAGATGTTCAATGAGACTGGAAAGATGCTCAAAGAGGATGGCGCTTCAAAGGAAAAGAAGGAGATGCTTAATGCAATCGAAGGCGTTTTTGAGGAGTCAATAGATAACCTCCTTGGAAAGAACTTCACATCAAGCTCGTTTGCTGATGAGGTCGCTGACTTTGCCTCTCGTCAGGGATACCGTGCAATTTTGGCAAGCTTTCCGCGCTTCGTTGGTGAACTTATTTCCAACCTTGGATTTGCTGCTATTGTGGCCCCGCAGGACATGGCTACTGGCATGGCTATGCGTGATGTAGTGCTATCGGCTGATGGAGCTAACATTATGAACGCTGTTGGAAGTAAGCAGACAACCAGACTATACCCCAACGACAGCCTCAGTGGTCGATTGATTGACACGTCAATCATGAACCAGGCTGCCGGAGCAAAAGGTAGCCGCTCAAAGTCTGATGTAGCGAACAGAATCCAGAAGATGTACAACGTATTTAAGGTTAGAAAATACGTTAATGCTGTTGCTGTTGCCTCTGATGCCCTCATATCTACGCCTGATAAGCTCGTTATGCGACCTCTTTGGTTTGGTTCGTTTGTCAATGAGTTTAAAAAGGCCTCCGGTGGGGTAGAGCCTGACCTCAATCTTATTGCTCAGAACGATGAGCAGTACATGAACGACAACAAAGCAGCCATTGAGGCTGCTACCAAGGCAGCCGACGAGAAGTCAATCTTTGCTGGTGCTTCTGATAACGCATTCACCGGAATCCTAAAAGGTGTTCCAGCGAAAAACCAGAAGGCATACGTTCAGTACTTCAACCGATTCAACAGCTTCATGACTCGGTTCTTGATTTATGAATACGTTACTGCCCGCACTGGAATCTATGCAGCTATGGGCAACGGTTCAGTGTCTCGCAAGCAGGGTGTAGCCCTGCTCGCAGGTGTTACGACGCGCATGGTAATGTACTCTATGCTCATCCCAATCCTCAATGAACTGATGATAAGTATGTTCAGCGATGCTGAGGAAGAGGACGACAAGACGTTGTTCCAGCGCTTGTCTCAGGGAACAATCTCTGCCGTTAGCTCGCTGTTGCTTGGTCGTGACTTTGGAAACATCATCAAGGTACCTGTATCGTACGGCGTAGAGCGAGTGAACAAAGAGTATCTTGACTTCCTTCGTGACGGAGAGTACGACCCATATCAAGACCAAATTATGTTCTCACAGATTCCTGTAGAGGAACGTGGAAACAAAGGGGTAAACATTCAGGACTTCTTGATAAATATGCTTGGTCCAATTGCTCCGGCTGTGCGCACTTCGATATTCGCCATTGAAAAGATGACGGCTCCAGAGAAGAAGGAAGCTGATGCGATTTCTCGTGCGGAGAAAGAGAAGGCAATTCGTATCCCTCTCGAGGTACTTGGTCAGATGGGACTCATACCTCTCTACAAGGACATCCGTAAGGTGGCTCTTGCTGAGATGTATAAGGGCCTGAAGAATCCGAAAGCTACAGGTGGCTTTGACAAGATTAGCAAAACAGATATGCAGCTCTTGTACCCGGAACTCTATCAACAGCTCTACGGACAAGATGGCCTTATGCTTGAATATGAAGCAGTTAATCGTGAGATTGAACGCGAGCGGAAGCGGCTCTTAGAAGCCGCTAAAGACCAGTCGGCAAGGTAGTTCGGCCTTAATATCTTTTCTGTGCCCATGTATTTTTGCTGCATGGGATGGAAGGAGATTTTCAAGAATAGTAACGACTACAACGAGAAGAACATACTCGGTGCTTTGTCGTTTGCAGTGATGGTTATGGTGATGATTGCCGACCTCGTAACGGGAGTTATGGGCACGCATCTTCCCCTTAACGAATACGTATACAACAGCTTTGTAATAGTAACTCTGGGTTGCTTTGGCATCTCAGGAATAGAGAAATTCGCTAAGTAATGAAAATGCCCGTGTCATTCGACCAGTTCCAAAAGCATCCGGTCGCTGCCATCGCCTTCATCGCGCTTGTCGCAATCGGCTATCTTTACGTAGACCAGAAGATGACTAATGGTAAGATAGATGACCGATGCCAAACAAGGGTAACGGAGCTTGAAGTAAAGGTCGACAAATATGTTGAGCATATTCGTCGCCTCGATTCAGCTCTCGCTTACACAAGTGCTAAAAACGAAATGCTCATACAGACCAAATGACACGCTCAATTCTCTTCCTCGCTGCAGGAATCACTGTAGGTGCCCTCATCGCCAAGAAACAAGAACCAGAAAAGCCTGTTGACCCCGTTGATTTGATTATTGAGAAATCAAATCAGACCATGAAGCAAGCAAGCGAAGTGTCCGCAAAGGCAGACAAGCAAGTAGCCAAAAGCATCGGAGAGATGAAGCAGACCATTCAGGTTCTGGAAGAGGAGAAGGAACAGTTGGTTGAACAAGTAAAGGTCATGCAAGATGAGATTGTTGCCGTTAAGTCTGCTCCTGTGCAGCCTTTCGATGTACTCGCAATCGGTGTACCCGATACAGCGAGTAGAAAATAAAGACACCGTAGTCGTAATGACTAAGGCACAAGCGATTGCGATGAACAATCGCTTTCTTTCCATGGACTCAACAATCAAAGCATACGATGAAGCCTACAAACTCAAGTATTTTCAGTATCATAGCGCAAGCCAAGCTTTGGCTCGCCAAGATTCAATCATTGCTGAACTCAATCGACAGCTCCTCGTCAAGCCCTCGTTCAAAAAAATGACGCAACAGGACGTTTTCATGTCCGTGTATTTCATCGTATTTTCGTCGGCCCTAATGTACTTGACGCTGTGAAATGGTTCTCTCTGGTTATCGCAATCCCCTTACTCGTTGGGTGTTCGGCAGAATGGCATCTAAAGAAGGCCATCAAGAAGAACCCCGCATTGTTGTCGGAGCCCACGGTTGTTACGAAATGGGACACGATTACGATGCCGCCGATAACCATCGTGGACACGCTGGAGATACCAGCGGTTGGCGACAGCTCCGTAATAGAAAACGACTCACTACAAGTAGTCGTTAAGACCGTAGTCGACCAGAACGGAAACAAGCGTCTGTCCGTTTCGGCTAAGACAAAAACCATCCGGGTTCCCCATTATGTCAAGGTAGAATGCCCACCACAGGTTAAGCTGTTGGCCATTCCTTGGTACTACAAAGTGTACAAGGTGTCATTTTTCATCTTGATACTCCTGCTGATTGTGGCTCTTGCTCGGCGCATCAGCTCATCCATTGTTTAACCAAAAAATATAACTACCTTTGAATCAGGAAGTAACGGCTATTGCCAAAAAGAAACTACCAATGGAATGGGAATACTACACCAATCCGAGCAAGAAAATCCAGATTGACAACCTTCTTGAGAAGGCAGCTTCGGTGTTCGCAAACTGCGACTCTACCAAAGAAGCGCGCGCTGAAGCACGTAGTCAGGAAAAGAAAATCTTGAGCGAGATTGCTAAAATTGATGCCCTCTTCGCTGAGCGATGCGGGTGCAACGAGCTATACTAAACCCTTTAGTCGCTCCTTGTTGATTTGGGAGATGTCGTAGTGCTTTTTACAGTACTCATATAGCTCCCCAGCAAGGTTTTGCGCCTTCTCTAACGTCATCTCGGCAACAGCTTTTCTCCAGTCTTCTGGAGTATTGCAGAGTATTCCCGTCTTATTGTGGATGATTGCCTCCTTGTACGGCGTAGTATTCGAAGCGATGATTGCTGTCTTGGTATATCCAGCCTCAACCACCTTTAGTTCGGACTTGCAGCGATTGAACTTGTTGTTGAGCAGCGGAGCCAGAGCCACATCAAAGTGGCGATAGAGCTGCGCGTATAGGTGGATGTCCAGAGGATACATCGTGTACTTAGCACGAAGAAGGTCTGGATAGTCCATAAGGTTCATGCAGTACAGCTCGTAATCCTCAAAGGTCATGCCCATTGAGAGCAGGTCATTGCGGTGCCCGTTGGCACCGAGGTAGCCAAAACGAACCAGTCCCTTTGGGTTAGCATCCTTCTCCTGCTCGGCCCATTGCTTTTCCTTTTCGTATACCGTATTTGGAATGATTCTAAATAAGGCATTCTTGTTTACCTTCCGCATCTTGTGTTCGAGTACCGGGGATGGCGTCCAAATCTCATCTGCGATGCGTATGCTGGCGAGGATTTCTCGCGACACTTGCTTCTTGTAGAACTCCTTGGCTGGGTTGTCGTCGGGCAGTTCCCAGAAGTCATCGTTGTCAAGGATAAGCTTGACCTTGTAGCGCTTGAGCCAACGCTTGAATGCGTTGTAGTTAGAGACGGTGCAACGGCGAGACACTACTACCGAACTTACTTGGGTCATATCAAACTCCTTGAGCTCGTCAAAGCTGGCGAAGAAGTGGATATTGATTCCCTCCTCCGCTTTAAGGCGGAGGAAGGGAGTCATCAATCTGTGGTAGTTGATGCCGTTTAGGCCATCAAGGAATATCAATGTTATCATCGTAGTATTCCAACAGCGCAGCTCGAATCATATCGAACTCTCCGTCGATGTCTCTTTTGAATTTACGTATAGTATTGTGCAGTCTGTCGGCGTCAACCCTTGGACTTCCTTCGTCGTTGTGCAGGCTTTCGTACAGGTTGGTCGCTGCATTCGCTATCCTCGACGTTGCCAAGAAGTATGTCCGACTCAATTCCTCTTTGTCCATGGGATATGATGGTAGCTATAAATTGCTCTTTGGGTAGAGATGGGTCGAATCTTGTTTCTTGCGAGAGATAGTACTTCGGAGTATCGTCAGGAATATGACCGTGATTTCGAAGATAATCAGCAAGGAACTTACTGCAGCAAATAGCGTTGTCAACATCATAGCGGCAGTTGTAGCGAACAGCAATCGAAATTCTTTCCAGGCGAAACTTACCGTAAGGTGCAAGCGCAACAGCGATGGCCTTCCAGTATGATTCTTTGTGCTTCTTTCTGACCATGAAATGTCTCCCTGCATAATATGCATTAAGGCTTGGCGGCTTTGGTAGAGCAATTTCAATAGTCCCATTGTTCACTACCTCTAAGTTAGCTCAATCTTCCTGGAATCCAAATACATCGGGGAAAAAGTTTTCTTTCCGAAGATTGGGTACATCCCTGTCCGGTCGTTATTAAGCTGAAAGATAACTGGCTGGTCGAACGGAGTGGGCGAGCCACCGGTCTCGGTGTTGCGCACTTTACGCACGTGAATCTCCGTTCTGAATCGCATCTCTGGCTCAGGGTGCAAAACCTTACGGTGAAACGTAACAAACGAATCAGCACGGTTAACCCACTTGCCGCCACCTTCGGTGTCCTCCGCAAAGGGAGCCACTGGCAAGCCATCGGGCCCCTTTCTCCGAACAGCTTCTGTAATGGCGTGTGTGTTTACCCACACCGCCATATCGTTCTGCGTAGCGAAGGTTAGGAACTCAGAGGCGGCCTCGTAGTGGTATTCGTGAGAGGTTATGCCTGAGCTGTTCTTACCCACGGTAATCTTCAAGCTGTTGTATGGGTCGATTAGGTATCCATCATAGCGCTCCTGACGTACCAGCTTCTCCGCAAAAACCATCAGGTCTGCATAGCTATACACCTGCGCGTTGCTGATGATGGTGAAGTGCTTGTTGACCCACTTGAATGCCTCGCTGCGTTCTTCGTGGCGCATCATGTCAATGGGCTTGTCGAGCAAGAACTCCATAAGCCGCATCTTAAAGGATGCGGTCTTGTTCTCGCTGGAATAGACCACCCATCGCCAGCCATGCAGCACAGCTGATGATACCATAAGGAACTGAGCCATCGTGGTCTTACCCACGTTGCTATGACCATTGATTATGGTGAACTCCTTCTTAAATAAGAAATACTTATCAAGCCATTCGAATCCAGTGGTGAGTCCGCGGACAATCTCTCCACGCGCAAACTTCTCAATCCAGTTGTAGTCTGAATCATCGGATGAGATGAACGACATATCCCCATCGTTGATTTGCATATCTCTGCGGATACGCGCCTCGTCTTCGATGACATCACGGATGGGCATCCGCTTGCCTTCCTCGATTCCATCTCGGATGGTCTTGCGTGCATTAGCCGGGTCTTCTACGTTTTCTTTCTTGAGAATCTCACGGATAAGGACACGCTCGGCTTCATCTTCCTCCATCCGACCGGCGGCAATATAGCCGCCGCAAAGGATGGCTGCACGAAGTAGTATGGCGTGCTTCTCTCCGTCTTGCGCACGGCGCACCATGCGTGCCACGATGTTGAGCTTCTCGTAGTCGGTATGCAGCTCTTGGATTTGAGCTACTTGCTGCTCCTGCTGCTCCTTGAGCATACCGCCGAACACCTTGCTGTTCTCGTTGAGGACAAGCTCTGGGTCGTAGCTCTCAAAACACGCACGAGATTCATTAACTCCCGATGGGTCGGCCATGAGTCCATAGGTGCTATCAAAGTACGACTGGAGCGACCGGAAGTGCTCTCTGTGGCGCTCTGGGTTGCTTACTCGTACGAGGGCTTTGAGGCCCTCTCCCGAAGGAGAAATCCAGCAGGCATACACATACTCATCCGTAGAGAGCAGAGCCTTTGAGGCCTCTGCGTTTACGTGGTCAAAGTCAAGCACGATAAGGCCGCTGTGTGCCTCAAGCGCATCGTCCTTTCTCGTGGTGAAGACCCCGGAGAAAAGGGCTACAGGCAAAGACCTTTTGAGCTCGCTGTTTCCTGCTCGGATAGCAAGAATGTTATCCATGCTCTTGCCGCTTACAATGCGCTCAAGGGCGGCCTTGACATCTATGTAGTGCGGCTTGTCCGTTTTGGTGACGGACTGAAACATTGTGATGGTGCTCATTTGAATTCTTTGTCGTAGTCTTTTTCCTTGTGAAAAAACGAGCGAGATATGGGCTTGCTTTCGTAAATCTTGATGACACGAAAGTTGTGCACGACCTTGCTACCAATAACTGCGCTCTGCAGTGAATTGATTATGTCTTTCGACCTATTCATCGAAAGCAAATCCTTTGCCCTTGATACCATTTGAATGGGCACCTCTTCGGTGCCCTTCGTGTTTGATATAAGGTTCTTTCCTTTCTTGGTGTGCCAGAACACCTGCAGCTTGTGCAGGTATATCATCTGCCCCTCTTCAGACATACTAAAGAGCCTTTGCCAATACCAGTTCTTCGGTGGTGATGGGATTATATAGCTCGTACTCTTGTATTGCTTCGACAAGCGATGTAGCCCTAACTACCGGAGCTATGTACTTGTCGTTCTTTTCCATGTAGTACGTGAGCATATAATCCTTATACACTCTGTTCTTTTCTTTGTTGGAGACCATGTGCTTTATTTGAAGTGCGCCATCTCGGAACCTTGCAGTGTACCACGAATCGTAGTATCCTCCGCTTGGAGTTAAGGATAGTGCGGTGTTGTGTTTTTTGATGCTGTGCAATGTGCTTGGATGGTCTCTGCTAAAGAGGTCCCCAAGCTCCATTAGTGAAAGTCCGGTGTTCTCTCGAAGGTAGCCCCACACCATGCGGCGTGTCTCTACGGCATTACGCTCGCGCGTCTTATCGTAGAGCAATGAAGGCGACACCTTGTTGATGCTGCAGAATACGTTTATCACAATGTCAATCAGCGCGTGTACGCTAATTGCCCTTGGTTCATTCTCGTTAGTATCGCTCATGGTATGTGAGGTTGTCGTATTCGTTTGGACCAAAGTATACCCACGCTGTCATCGGCGTATCAATCTCATCAATGGTGATGCTTGTCTCTCGGCGGCGGTACCACAGCGGATGGCCTTCCAAGATGTCAAGGCGGCGAAGCGCATTCTTGTTTACCAAGTATAGCTCTACCTCCACGTTGTAGCCCTTGTTCTTCTTGTAGAGAAGAAACGGAAGACCACCTTGGCGGATTACGAGCGGGTATTTCTCGGTGGTCTTTCCTTTGCCCACAAAGATGGCATCCTCCAGTAGGAAGTTGTTACCATATCCGCTTTTCAGCGTGCCGTACACGGCAACAGCTATATCGTTATCTAAAACATTATGCTCCCCCTGCATACCAGTAGGCTTAGATAATACTCCAGATAGTCTTTCGTTCCGCTCATTATTGGATTGCTGTCCCATGTTAGTTTCCATTGTTTTGAATTTTCGTCGTAAGTAATTTGGAATGACTGATAGAAGTCACTCCTGCGTTTTCCCTGCCTCATCTGCCTTCCTATTTATCCATCTGCTGTACATCTTCGCGGCAACAGCTAATCGCTGCGGCGCGAACTTATAGGTGCTCTTTAGGCGTGCTTGCGCGATGCGCATGAACTGGTTCATCTGTTCTTCATTCTTCTTAAGGAAGAATCTTTGTAGGTCGTATAGGGTCATAGTAAATCTGTTGCTTTGATTAGAACTCCAAGCGAGGTGTTTTCATCTCCGCCCGGGACATTTTTACGTTCATACTTAGTCCTGCACAAGTCCTTGAGTCGGTTGGTAGACACAATGACAAGGTATAGGATGTCGTCTTCTTCCATGAATACTTCGTTATCCTTATGTCGGCATCCCTTTTCGGATGCCGCAATAAGCACCCAGTAGTCTGCCTCGGTCGTGGCTATGCCCGAAGGCTTGCCACGCGATGAGTACTCGATGTAGAAGTTACCAGTGCGATAGGTTGCGAAGTCCAGTTTGACTTCAACGGTTGTGTTGCTGAGCAGCTTGCCCAAAAGCAGTTCGCCCATTTTTCCGATGCGCAGGTCATGACGGAAATCAGAATTGTACTCCATCGCAGAAGAAAAGATGATAGTGAAAAGAAAAGAGGGCGGCTATAAGGCCGCCCCCTTATACTTAGAACGGCAAGTCGTCGTCGGCACCGGCGGGAGCCTTCGATGCACCCGGCTTGGTGCTTGCTGCTTTGGGATTGAACACGCTAATGAAGGCGCTGTCGTCCGTCTTGATAACGAAGTCAAGGTTTACGCTACCACGTGCGGTAAGGTATTTCTTGAGCTCATCAAGCTGTTCAGACTTGAACGAGATTGAGTACTTGCGTACGCCTGAATCGTAAGACTTAAGCTCGCCTACGTATCCAATATAGATGTCTTTCTTTTCCATTTTGATTGACAATTAAATTTCCCCTTCAAGGTAGAACGAGCTGGAAGGCTTGTCCCTTTCAAAGTGCTCTCGGATGGTGTTAATCGCCCGATTGAACTTCTCCTCACCGAAGCGAAGGGTTTGCTCCGATGCTTTGTATACGGCAGGGACATAAGGGAAAGACTTCTCTTGGGTGACCCAGTAGAAGTCCTCATATCCGAAGACCTTGCAGTAAAGATACGCCTGAATATCGTACCCTAAGTATTTTACGTCAGAACGAAATGCTGACATTGAACGTGTTGTCTTGGAATCAGAGATGAATCCATTGCCCTTGCAGTCGAGGAATCCCCTAAAAGGGATTCCGTCTACCTCTTCGTTGAACTCAACCTGGTAGTCTCCACTCAGGTAGATTTCAATGATGCCGCATTCGTTAAGTCGGTCCACCATGTCAATGATTTGCTGGTGGTCATCGAGGCTAAGGATGGTGCGCTCACCAATGGATGCATCCATTTCGTTCTTCCACTCTTTGTAGACGCTTGTAGCACGAGGGCTTTTGGCTCCATCAGCCAACAGCTTCTCAATGATGTGCGTATCATCCATTACAAAGAAGCGTTCATCAAACGCTTCGGGGGTAAACAGCAGGCAGTCGTATGCGCTTCCGAACTGAAGAGCCTCGCTGTCCTTCTTGAGCTTGCCCATCATGTACATCTCAAAGAGCGCGATGTCTTGCAGTGCGTACTTGATAGAGCTGTAGGATAGGTATGGCTTCCCAGTGCGCTCAATCATCTGGGTAATCCACTTGTCTTTCTTCTTAGCCATTGTGGTATTTGTTGCTTAGTGAATTGTATGCCCCTTGCAGTTGGTCGGCTACCTCTTTTGCCTGCTTGGTTTCTATCATGTCTACAACGCTGATTGCTTTCTCAAGTTCTTCCATTGCCGTAACCATAGCTGGCACGTTGTATGAGCTACCGTAGTTAGATAGGATTCGGCCTGCAAGCATTTCAGCTTCCTTCTTTTTGATATGTGGATGTTCCTTGAAATACTCAAGGTATTCTGATGGTTTCATTTCAATTTCTCTATGATTAAACTAAGTGCGTTGACATATCCTTCCCAGTACTTGGATTCGGTATCTCTACGGCTATACAAACATACGTTTCGATTGTATTGCGCCTTACGATATTGCTCAAGAATATCTTGGGATACGCTAATCTTTTCCATTCTTCTTTTTGGTTTTTTTGTTGCTTATGCTTTCCATATACTCATCATTGCGAATGCACATATCGCATACCCATTCAAATTCCCACATCTCATCTTCAGGAAACTTTGGTTTTACATCATTCGGAGAGCCGCATCTATCGCATCGAATGCTATTCTCTAAGTCGTATGGAATCCATTCACCTGTATCCTTGAAGTCATTTGATACCTCAACGTACCACAGGCCAAAGTCAAAGATGATAGACCACGTTACGTTTGGGTAGCGCAACCACGTTACGCCGATGGCGAACTGGTCAACGTATTTTCCTGATGTGATTTTCATTTCAATTTCTTTTCAAGGATTACTGCTAATGCTATAAGCAATACCCCAATGGTTAGCTGAATAGCGATTGGTGACAACACCCACCACCAAGACCAATCGATATGGCCGGTAAGCTTTAGGGCAATGAATAAGAGTGTTAGGAGTCCAGAGAATCCAACGCTTGGGTATTTTTTTGGTTTGATTTCCATTGTTAGGTTTTGTTTAGTTATTCGGAAATTCTCCGAGTTGGGTTTCATTTTTTGACAGCTCTACGATAAAGTCAGCGACCTTCTCGCACTGCTGTTTGTTTAGGAACTGAACGCTGCTAGAGTGGAACGTATGACGAATCTTATCGTACACCAACTTCTTTATCAGCTCCCACTTTTCTTCTTCTGTTCTCATCTCTCGTTGGTGTTAAAGGTTATGTATTTTTTTGAAATTTTTATCCTTTAAGTACTGCTTTCTCTTTTCTACTACTTTAAGTGCTTCATCGTATGTAGCCACAATAGATTGACGTTTGTTATCATTCCAAGTGAAGTTAGGTAACAAACTATCAATGTATTCCCATTTAAACAAAAAGCATTGCTTTTCTTGTGCATAAAACCCCTCTATTGTTTCTAATATTCTATACTTCATTTCTCGTTGGTGTTAAAGGTTTCGTTTAGGAGGTCTGCTAACTCTTGAGCATCTTCACCGATAGAGCCAATTATCTTTCCGTCTACAAGTACGTTGTATCCGTATTCATCACAGCATCCGTCTCCGCAGGTGTGCCAGTATGGTTGAAGTTCTATTTTCATTTTAATTTACTCTTAATGTGTTCGTCAAAGTCTGAATACTTCAGTCCCCACGTTACACTGAACCACATCATCTCCTTCTCTGCATAGGCTGCTCGCAACTTAAGTTCTCGCATAAGGTACTTCTTGCCCCACTCCTCAAGTTGTTCGCCCTGAGCAACAGTCATAGTGTACTTCTGGTACCACTTGTCTACGCCAACGATGTCGTCGTAGTTCACGTCGTGTCCAGCAATCTCAAACATCTTATTGACGATGTCAATCATTGCCTTCTCCTTCTTTTGTTCTCTCGTTAGTCGTTTCATTGCACATTATGCTCAATTAGAATCTCCCAATAGTCGCCGTGGTCAACGAATCCTGATACGATTCCATCAAGCCCATACAGCGACATATTCGTGCCGACAGGTATATATGGTCCCCCGCTTGGGTCAACGAATATGATGTTGTCATCGTTGTCCCATCCGAATCGTGTGTACTTGAAGTCTCCCTTCCAGTCAATGTTGCCGTTCTCATTCTTTTCAAACGTGAACTCGTCTCCGTATCTGTTTGTGTACTTGCTCATTGGAATGTTTGAATTTTAGCATCTACCTCTTTCAGCTCAGACCAAGTGCCCAAGTATGTGATAGCTCGCACCTTTCGGTTATCAATCCATACGTACTCCTGGCCATCCTTGATACGTGGCTTGTCCATCACCAGTCCGTGGTACTTGAAGCCATTGTCGCTTAACCACTTCTCAGTAACAGCTTTGTCCTTTGATTCCCTTGCGGTAAAGAACGTAATCACGTTACCCTCGTCGTACCATTTGTTGATGATGCCAAGCGCATCAGGATAAGCAGATGCGCTGGCATACAGATGGCTGTCCTCGTTCTTGATGTCGTCGCATATCGTACCATCAATGTCTATAAGAAACACTCGTGTCATTGCTCAAGGTATTGGTAATGCGTTCCCTCGTTGCCGTTGGTTCCGATGATGTCCATTCGCCGGTTCAGCTCCTCTTCCATCTCTTCCCACTCTTGGTCGCGAGCGTGAGCGGAGCACGGCGTAATCGCCGGCTCTCGCTCTCCAGCTACGTAGATGTTAGATAGGGGCTGAGAGACAAACTCACGGATGCCTCGCTCGATGTTGAGATAGGTCTCCTCATCTTCTCCATCCCGGAAATTTCCATAGACAGAACCAAGCGTAGCCTCAAGCTCTTTTACCAATCCCTTGGCGTGGAACTTAGCACCCTTGCTGTATAGTTTACTATGGGTAAACTCATCCATGTACTCCAATCCAATCTGGAGGCAGGCCACCATCTTGATGATTGCCTCGTTGAGTTGTTCCTCGTTCTTCATTCCCTATCCTTGTTGAAGGTATAGGCAACAGCTAAGAATCCTCCGAGCGCTACGAACGCCAGCTTTGTTGTTGCATCATCGGCCACCAATAGACCGATAACGGATAGTATTGTACCGAAAAGGTATGTTTTCTTGTTGACCATTACTCGTCGCTTCTATCTGATGGTTCGTCGGAAAAAAGGAGCCAGGCCAAGACGGCCGTGACTCCAATCATTCCGATTGCAAACGCTAACAATCCTAACGATTGTACTAACATTAGGCCGTTACGTGTAAGCGAAGTGAGTGTGTCTGTTCCTCGCTGAGGATAGTACCATACTTAGAAATCACTGCATCAAAGCGTTTCTTGCGTTCAGGCGCATTGGCTCCCGCCTTGATATGCTCCGCAGCCTTCTCTAAGTCGGGGGCCGCCGATGCCTTGGGCGCAGATGGTAGCTCCTGCTTGGCGATAGCAAGCGATACTTCTTCTGCTGTTGCAATGGATGACTCAACACCGATGCCGAGGAACCCAAGCGCACGACCTACGGCCGACGTCTCGCAGTTCTCCACGTACGATGTCTTGTTAATCATTGATGCCGACCGGTCTTCTTGAGCGAAGCCCGTAGCAGCGACAGCTCCCTTGCTGTCGCGTATGGTCGCCTTCATGACGCACATATCTGAGTCTATCGCTACCATCTCGGTCTCGATTGAATAGCCCTTGTACTCGGGCAGTTTACGCAGGGCAATAATGCGTTCGTTCACCTGAACGTACTCCTTGCCCTTGATGTTGGTTGTCTTTAGTTGGTAAGCCATTGATTTGAATTTGAATTAGTTAAAGTTAAGGAATCATTTTGAGTTGGACAAGTTGTACTGCATTACTTTCGCAATACCCTTGTCAAGTTCTACACCACAAGAGTAGTGCACAGATTGGATTTTTACCATCCAGTCGAGGTAGGACAATCGCTTCGGCGCTACGCCTTTGTCATTGCCACTTGAAATCTTGGTTCGAGCCATCCTTCTTGTATGTAAATGTTTCTAATGATATGCAGCATCTTCAGGAAGTGGGTTGCTGTTTGCAGCAGGCTCAGCTCCTTGTGGTGGTCTTTCCCAATGCGCTCATTGAGGAAGTGAATCTGTTCCCATGAGGTAGCACAGATTAGGTTGATGAATGACTTTCGGTTGTAGCGAGCTGACTCAATCAGCTCGTCGGCCCAGACGTGGTACTCGTTGTCCTTGGGGTTGGAGCCAAGTAACGAGTCCACCATCTGGTCAACCTTAGCATAGCTCGATTCTAATTTTCCAAATACCATAGGAATGCGAAAAATACCCAGGCAAGGAAGGCGATGAACGCCGCCTCTGCAATGATGTACACAAGCAAGCCGATAATCTTAGAATGTAGCGAGCCGTTGCCGGAGAACGCCATACGTATTGCAGTCAGGAAACTAACCATTCGATTGTTCTCATTATTAGGTAAAACAAAGCGTAGTGAGGAGCGTGGATAACAATCCACGCAAGGGCCTCAATGTAGCGAGGGACTTTCTGTTTCTGTTCGTTCATGTAGGGTTAGGTATTTTTTGATTTCATCTATACTCTCCAAGCATTGCTTGGCTCTGAGGTTTATGCCCGGTATGTGCATAAGAGAGCTGTAGTCGTCCACGAAATGGAGGTTGGTCTCTATGCGAGCCAACTCCATCTCTATGGCGCTTTGCCAGGTGATTGATTCCCTAACGCTCATCGCTTATGATTTCAGACACCATGAAGTCAGGCTTGTCCTCATGCTCGTTAATCGCATACTCGTCAAGCGGCGCTATCCACGAAGTCTTAGCAAGCTCAACAGCTTCCTGCGCGCTCTGCGCATACACGTTGTACACTCGCCGCATCGTATACCTAATCTCGGTGTCAGAGGTAACCTCGTACCGCTTTATCGAGCTTGCCGGAACCGGATGTTGCATTGGCTCCTTCTTTTCCTCGCCTTGGAAGATTACGCTCGTAAACGACTCATTCTTCACGCGTGGGTCGTAGGCAATCTCTACGAGCTTGGTGCCGTCGGGCACCTTGCGCATATCAAGACTGCTTGCTGTTATCTCCCGCGCACGCTTCTCGTTGTCGGCGTAGCAGTGAAAGACAGAGAAGGTTGGTTCTCCTTCTTGGGGTCGGCGGTCAAAGCCCTTGGCTCCCTTTCCACGGATGGGATTGGGGATGGTAATTACGAATTGTTTCATTTTAATTGATGTTTTTGAATTTGATTTGTACAAAGGTTAATAAGAAAATTGAATTGTGCAACTATTTGCGTACTAATTGAAGCGTTCTCGCCCTAACATATTGACACTCAGCGATATTTCGTTGATTTTTTCTTCAAGATAATCTCGCATTTCTTCGTCATCAAAGACGTATTTGCCGTTATCGTCGATGTAATACATCAGTGGGACAGCGATTTCGGTAGGAAGATTTCGGTTATTGCTCATGGTTGTTGGTTTTTATGTTGTTTCCATTCGAGGTAGAAGCCTATGGCGACCACCACATTCATACCCAACGACGCTATGATTTCATGAACGTCTTGGTAAACATTGGTCGATAGATGCACGTGCCCCACCATCCAAAATGGTATGGACAAGTTTCCTGCTATCCATCGTATCGTGAAGTCAATGAATCTCATTGTCTTGACATAATCTTACGTAGCTTGGCCACGTAGTTAGGGTCTTCAGCGTAGTACCCATTGAGCAGTGATAGGAACTGCTCGTTGGTTCTGCAATGCTTGGCGTAGGTAGCGCACCACATCGCATAGTCAAGGACACTATCTTCCCACGAATCGTAGTAGGCGTGTCCGTGTTGGCTTCCACGCGCAAGGTTGATGCGCGTCTTGGCCTCCTTCATCCCAAAGAGATTGTTGTTCTCTACGAAGATGTTAGACCTAAAGGTGTTGGTCTCCAGCTTGGCCTGAGCAACAGCTACATCAGCAAAGCGCACGTTGAGTTCCTTCAGCTTTGAGCGTAGGCGCTCTTCGCTGAACTGGTTGCCCATCCCACGCATTTGGATGATGCGCTCGTACTCTGTCGCATCGACCACGTTGATGGAAAGAAAGATAAAGGCAGCAGCCACAAAGGCTGCGCCTTTGATGATAGTGGTTCCAAAAGGAAGCTTACGATAAGTAAGCGTATCTGGATTGAAGGTGTATATACCCATGGCTAATAGAAGATTTCCCTGCGGTCATAGTCATCGTAGCCATTCCCTTCGCTGTCCACCCATTGCTCTTTCTTTGGGTCATACTCTACAACCTTCTCATCGACCATGTAGGAGAACGTACCCTCGACTATGCCATCCTCTCTGGTGTGCATAAGAGCGAACTCCTCTGATTCTTCCTCGGCTTCGACGATGAATTCAATGTCGGGGAACATCTCAAACATCTTCTCCATTACCGGGATGGGATACGACCAAGCGGTAGAGAACATCACGCGCACAAGCGTATCGCTCTCGCGTTCAACAATGGTGTGGCAAGCGTTCCACTTGGTGCCCCAATTCTCAACAGACCAATCGTACCAGTTGGGTATGTTGTTGGCCTTGCAATGCTCCTTCTCCTCCTTGCCGATGTTACCTCGGAAGATGTTGTCGGGCATAGGTATGATTGACTCGAAGTCAAACGATAGGCGCTCGTCTTCACGCTCTGCGCTGTTGTTCACCTTGGTTGTCTTCGCAAGGAAGGCATCAAGGCTCTCTTTGGAGCCTGATGCCCTGATGATGTTATACGTCCAGTTCGGCATAGTTTCAGTGTTTTAAGGTTATGACTTTATTTGGTTTTGGTTGGATTAGTTTGCAATGTTCTGGGAAGTTGTATCGTTGGGTTGGAGATACGTATACTGCCGAGCCATGCTCTCGCCACATGGTTCTCACCACGCGCTTCTTAACACCCTTGAGGCTACCATTGGTAATCATTACTATGTCGCCAATCATAGGTTGTCTGCTTGCCTGTTCGATGGGTGTATTGTTAATGAACAGCCAATCTCGGTTCCAGCCCCAGGGTTCATTTGACAAATGGTAGTAGTCCGACACTACTTCATCTGAATTCATTACAATAAGAGGAGATGTCATCTGCCTTTCGACCGATGCTATCATGCTGTCGTTGTGGTTTGCTCTGTCCCTAAACATGAACATACCAGCCCTCATTTCATTGAAGCTCGTGCATAGCACACGTGTTCCGTTAGGTATGTTTGCGGGCGCAGGCATAAGCCATTCTGTATAGAAACCTAATCCCGAAGCAGTCCTATCAAACGGAGACCATATTTTTACACAGCCATGCCTTGTGAGGGATTCAATGACGTACTCGTTACCGAATCTGTTGTTAGACCAGTTCGACCTTGGACACATATCCGACAGCATAACTCTGTCGCCCACACGTGGGTTTCTTGGGTCGTAGTTAAATGAGAAGCTAATGCTCTCTTGTACAACATCTATTTCTGGCATAATCAATTAGGTTTTAGGTTATTGTTTGTCAGCAGCCTTGAAGCTGTTGTTCCATTCCATTTCTTCGAGCTTGTCAATCACCGCATCGGCAGATGCAGGGATGTAGGTGTAGCAGTCAAGGCATTCGCTGTTGAAGTTGACCTTGGCGTGCGGGTTTTGACACCCGCCGCACTTGAAGGTCTTGTCGATGAACGGCGCATCGTAGTCGTAGTCGTCTACCGAGTACGATTCGTAGGGGTACATGATGCGCGTGTCCTCTACCTGGCGCCAGTATTCGTCGTCGTACTTGGTGCCGTACGCGCCGGTCGACGTGCCCTTGCTTGGTAATGTCGCCGTGCCGTAGCCACCCCATGAAGACAATGGCTTGTACGAGTAGCTCTTGTTGGAGTACCAGTTGCCGTCGACCCATTCGCCAAGTCCCTCGTTGAAGATGCGGTAGTCACCGCTGTCGTCAAGGAAGATGAGCTTGTTGTCGCTCTCAATGAATCGGTAGATGCTTTCTTCAATGAATGGGTTGTCGAGCGTAGCAACGCTCGGCACTAACATAGTAGAGAGCAGGTCTGCAAACTCTGCGGTGTCGGAGCGCTCACGTGTGCCGAGGCCGAAGATGATGCCGTTGTGTACGAAGCCAACAGAATCGGACACGAAGAACGGATGCAAATACTCTGGCGTTAGGCCGTGCGTAGCGATGCGGAAATGGATGAGCATGGGCAGGTCGCCATACTTACCATGCACCTCGACATAGCGCTTGTAGAACTTCTCAAAGTTCTTGGTGCTGTTGGCGAGGTCTTGGTTGGGGAACTTCTCTGCGACGAGCTTGCCGTCGGCAACATAGAGTATGCCGGCGCCGTCGTCGTTGTTGTTCCATGAGTTAGACAGCTTGGTCTTGGCAATACGCTTGCCTGAATTAAGGATTGCAATACACATAAGTAAATAGGATTTAGATTAAACAATAGGATAGGAAAGGCATAGACAAACTATGCCTTGGATGCAAGGAACTTGAGCGTCTTGTCGCTCACCTTGACAACGCGGTCGGTGTAATCTTGTCCGTCGCCGAGGTTACGGATAAGGTCGTAGCCAACATCAGCCCATTCCTTGATGTCCTCGATGCGGATGGAGATGCGCTTGCTCACACGCTTGAGCGTGCTTACGAAGAACTCCATGAGTACACCTTGCCCGGTCTTGCTGAACTGCAATGAATCGTACATGGCATCGGCAAACTGCGAGTACCAGCACGCAATGCGCAACAGCTTGACCTCATCGTACTGCTTGCGCAGGTGCTTGTGCAGTTCGCTGTTGCGGTTGAGCATCATCCGCTGCACATCTGTTGCCGTAGCATTAGGGTACTTGACCATGATACGGAATAGGTCGCGCCGCCATAGCAACGTAGCTACGTCATGCACACGAGATACGATACGGAACTCAATGTAGTCGTGCTTGATGTTGAACGACACGTAACGCTCGTCGCGGGCAAGGTACTTGTCTGCCTTGGCGTAGGCACGCGACCAACGAGAGGTCGCACGCTTGCGGTACAAGGCAAGGAACAGCGGCATGAACGATGCGTACTGCTTGAACAAGTCGCTACCCGAAGTACCCACCTTGCCGAAGTTGATGTGCCCACCGCATGAGGTAGTGGAGTCGGCGTTGATGTGGTCTTTGAGCAGTTCGCTGCCGGCAATGTCCGTGTCAAGTCGGTCGGACAAGAGGTCGTAGGTAGGTGAGACAAGTTCGTACCCGGTGTCGTCGTTGAGCGAGCCATCGCGCTCGCGTGACCATCCGGTAGCATCGACCTCGTACAATTCGTATCGGTCAAGTATTTTGCCGTCTTCCTTCTCTACCTCAAAGCCAATGGTAAAGAGCGTACCTGCCGTGGTGTAGGTGTTGCGCGGTCCGCTGTGGTAGTCGTGGCACGCGCCCTCGCCCGGTTCCTCGGTAGAGTACACGTCCGGGCCTTCGTGCCAGAATATGCTGTTGCCTACGTCGCTCTCGTGGTAGTATTCTTGTACATCGTCGGCGTACACTGCGTTGTCAAGCCAAATGTTTTGGCCGTCGTAGCGACCGCCACCGCAGTACACGTACTCATCCTCGTGGTCAGCGGAAAAGTATAGGTCGCCCTCAATCTCTACGATTAGGTCGCCGTACTCGCTGTCAAGTACGACAACATCTTGCCGTTCAATACGGCATTCTGTTACCTCGTCACGCAGGGCATACTCGCCCTCGTGTTCGCTTGGTGCTGTTAGCACAACACACTGCGACAGCGGATGTTCTTCGCCGTCGTAGGTGGTTACCATTTCTACATCTTCTTCTTGCATGGTTTCTTGGGGTTGGTTGGTTGGGGTTACTTGTTCTATTGTTAATCCTGTGTCAGCTTGAGCAACAAGCTCAAGCCATTCAGGTACGTACACGTGGGACTCGTTGTCAATGTCAAGTTTGTAGCGCGTACGCTGTCCGACCGGGTAGTGGTCGTATTCAACTACGCCAACAATTCGCCCGAAGTATCTATTCAGAGCCCACATTTGCGGGGTAATTGAACATGGCCCTTCGTAGGTAGCATGGAGGTTTAGGCGAACAAGGTCGCCGACATTTAAGGTACTCATCACATCAAGTTTTTTGCTCACGTATTGCACCTCGTGGGCATGGGTGTTCCTCGCATCATCAAGCCCTGCGAGGTTAGGCTTTGGGGGTTGCTTGGTCACGAACCAACGCACTCACTCATAAAAACGAACACAGAAAAGTTTTGAGCAGTGGGCAACCCTGACGTTAAGAGTTTGGCTCCGTAGCCAGAGCAATTAGAAAAGAGAAAAGAACTACCGACATAGCACCAGCAATTCCAAAGGCGAGCGCAGTGGGCGCTTCAACAGCTAAAAAAATATCGTACATGGTTTCTACTTTGTTAGGTCAGCAATTTTATTAGGGTCAATCGTTCCGTACATTTTGTGTACTTTGTTTAGGTATGCTTTCGCATCCTTGAACGCCTTGCTTCGCTCGTCGGCATACATATATGCGTGCCTTGCATTGCGTATTCTTTGCAGTTCATTCAGTGCCATATCATTCAAGGTCTAACTGGTTTGTAACTGGATTGAAATACCTTTCGGTCATGCCCATTAGCGTACGTTTTCCATTGATGTACCAATAAGACGGAGCGCTAATAAAATAGCGCCCGTCGTCTTGCTTGGTTACACTAAAAGAGCGCATAGTTTGCCCAAAGAACGAGAGCGCTTCGCTCGTGAAGAATTTGGGCGCAGTTTGCGCGGTCAATTCTTTGATGTCTTCAATAGTCATAGCAAAAATGTTTTTTCCTCTTGTACAAATTGCTTCCATTTAGCGTCCTGGTCATTGTAGACCTGCGCTATTTGCTCACGGAACGCGCCGTACTTGTTGAACGCTTCGGTTTGGTAGAACTTTTCGCTAAAGGTTTCGTACATACTAAATAGGAAACCAACGCCGTGCGCGCGTTCAATCTTTGCTAACGTGCGTACGTGCTTGCTTGCTTGTGTCCGTTTCATTTTCAATTCAATTAGCATTAAACAAAAAAGGCGCACCAATTAGGTACGCCGTTCAACACGGAAAAACGTAGCAATTCGCTACCATACGTTAGGGCGCGGCATTTTATGCCGTTAGCCCTTCGCATAGCCGCATAGGTTTGTACATAGTACGTGCCGTTTGCGTTCGCGTTTTGCTACGTTTCCGTCCGTTTTTTTCAAGGTGTGCACCCTTGTGCGGCATAAGTATGCCGACCTTTTGCGCTATGCGCCTATGTGTACCGCACCTTTTGTGCGTTCGGGTCTACTAACGTGCGGCCTTTAGCGCGCGTTTTCGTTCGCGTTCGGCTTTTCGTGCTGTGCGCTTGTCAATTCCTACCGCTACCGCATTTTGTACCGCGTCGTTAGCATATTGGGCGCGCGCTTTTCTCGCGGAACTTTTGCGCCCTTTGGCGTTGGTACGTGCTTCGCGCGTTCGTTTGCCTTGTTCGCTCTCGCGCCATATTAGGAACATAACAGCCGCCTATTTTTCAAGTTCGGAAATGATAGCGCGCAGGGTGCTTACTTCGTACTTGTCCACGAATTCGCCCAAACGAATTTTACCTAATTTGAGCGCGCGCGTTTTGGCGAACGAATCAAAGAAAATAGGCTGAGTTCGGCTAATTGCGAATGTGCGTAGGTACTTCGCGCCCTCTTTTGGCGGCATTTCCTTTGCCTTGACAATTTTACGCAGGGCGAAAAGGGCGCCCTCTTCGGCGCTCTCACAGCCGCCAATTTTGGGGACTAATTCGCCTTTAGTGTTTTGTTGGTACATAACGCGTCCGAGGTCGGCGCGGCTTGGGGTTTTTTGAGTAGTGTTCATTTTGTCTTTATTTAATTGGGGCTTCGTTGCCCTTACTTACTATGATGCAAAGGCCGTGCCAAAGTGTAGAAAAGTAGAAAAAAATACCTTATGCGCTTAATTTAGAATGGGTCTAAATAAGGGCGAACGGACAAGAGAAACACTATTTAGAATCGTTCTAAATAGTAGGGCGGTTCGGGGCAAAGGGTCAACGTGTTGGGGTTTGGGGGTTTTTGGGGTGGGGGTTGTGCCCGACCAAAAAGGCACAAGGGGCAAGGGGCGCTACCTGTTGCACCACGAGAAGCCCGAACCACAAAACGCCAAAACCGAAAACGAAAAACAAAACGGAAGGCACCCCGTACCAAAATGGAAATGACTTCGGGTTGCGGTGGGTGTGGCTGTGGGGGTGGTAGTATCCCCTCCAAAAACATTTCTCAATCGGTTTTAAGGGTCAAACCGAACCCATAAATCCTGCGTGAGATTTTGCGTGGTCATTTGGAGCGACGTTCAGCTGTTATGATTGTATGACAATTGGCACAGCGGATTTCGCATTTGCGTATTTCGGCTTTGATTACTTTGATGGAGTTGCCGCAGTAAATCATGGATGAGACGTCGTTCTTTTTGTCGGACAGGTGGTCGAACTGGAGAACGCGATGGTCGGTTGTACCGCAGTCTGTGCATTTACCGTGAAGGCGTTTGTAGCGGTCTACGAATGCTCTGTTTCGGTCACGTTGGGATTTGTTCTGTGCTACGCGGGTATGGCTGTTGGATGCATACCATGAGGCTGAGCGTTGGGCAGAACAGCTTTTGCAGGACGACTGTAGGCCGTCTGATTTGCGTTTGTTCTTGGAGAACTCTGTGAGTGGCTTTAGGGTAGCGCAGCCAGGACAGCGTTTCATGGACGTGAATATAGCTGTCATTGACCGCATTGGTGCTACATGACGAAAAAAAAGAGAAAAGGAAAGGGGGATTCAATATGTTTGACAAAACAACGTAAGTATCTGTGAATCAGATAATTCATGTCTATCACATTGCCACTGCTCACGTCAGAGCATAGTGCGCCTGTATTGTTGTTCTTTGCTGTGTGCTACTGCGGTGTAGCGCTGATGTGGTCTGGCGTAGTGGTACCAGAGTCCTTCGTTCGTGGTGCCCTTCGTTGCTCTGCCCCTGTTTTGAGACAGGGGCGACGCTAGTGCGTCGGCGATGTCGGTGGTGCTGCCGCGGTGTCCTTCGGCTTAAGCGAAGTTAGTTCACAAAACCCGAACTAAGTTCACCGAAAACAAGATTGTAGATAAGTTTATGTAACGAGTTCCATCCATTCACTATATTTGTTCTGTCACAATTCTACATCCAATGGTTGGTTACATCTACAAGACTACCAATAAGGTAAACGGCTTCGTCTACATCGGACAGCATCAATGCAGTTTCTTTGACCGCAAGTACCGCGGCTCAGGTAGCATATTCAGGCAAGCACTAGAGGAACACGGCTGGGACAACTTCATCACCGAGCTGGTATGCTGGGCAGAGACCATAGAGAAGCTCAACGAGCTTGAGATACTATGGATTGATGCACACAAGGGACAGAAGATGTACAACATCAGCAAAGGAGGAAACGGAGGAGCTAAGTACATATACGTGGACCTGCAGACGAAACTCATCTACGTAGGCGTTAGGTCAGCAGCAAAAGCAGCAGGTGTTGGAGTAGATGCATTCAACAAATGGGTCAACGTAGGAGGAAACTCAAAAGGCCTAACGGAATACTACGAAAACAACAAGAACCCAAACTTCAGGGAAAAGCCAAAATACCTATGGATAACACACCGATGGGCCAGGCTGAAAACAACAGATATGCTAAATATGAAAAACCCTATATTTGCATAAGGAAGGCCAACAGCCAACCAGCAGGATTGTGACAAATTCTTATAGAGAGGGGAGCCCTAAAGCTCCCCTTTTCTTATTTCAACCAGCTGTAGTACTGCTTGGTGCGGCTAGCGCGGTCATCAAGACCGTGCGTGCCGCCATTCACCCGCTTGGTCAATGCAAGGATGGTTTCGTCCGTAACGCCCTTGTCGCAGATGTCCCACAACTTGTTCCTATCAAAGAAGAACCGAGCACTATCAAAAGCAAACTCAGTAGCAACAGCATCTGGCTTCTCCAACAGCTCAGGTTTCTTCAGCCACTTAGCAAACGCCTCGTAGTTGGCCTTACCGGTAAGTTGCAACGCACCACGACCACGGTACTTCCATCCATCTCCTGATGCCTCATCACCGTTGCCCATGCGTGAAGCATACACGCGGTTAGCAATCTTTTCCGGCTTGCGCTCGTACTCCTTAGCCAAAGCCTCCGTCGGGAAGTACTTCTTGAAGATGCCAAGCAATCCCTTAGCCGAGTAGTTGAGGTTCTCTGAGAATGCCTTGAAGCCACCCGTCTCATGCGCGGTCTGTCCGAAGAAGTGAGCAGCGCGCTCTGGACTCAATCCGTAATGCTTTGCCGCTGCCTTGATGGTGCCAGGACCAAACGCCCCGTCAGGTGTTACACCAATCTTTTCCTGTAGTGATTTCAAGCTCATCGTCCTTGTGCGTTATAGGGTTTGGAATAGTTCTTAGAGCCTTTGTTATTAGAAGCCTTCTTAGAGTGCTTTCCGCGCTTCTTGCTCTTGCTTACAAACTTTGCAACAGCTTGTAACTTACCTGTCTTACCAGCCATTATTCGGGTGTTATGTTCAGGAGTAAAACTACTAACTTTGTCTCACTTACTTAGGTTTGAAAACGCTAAAAAGACTTATGAAAACCCCAAAGAAACCCAGCTACGCCAAAGGAGGCTCGCTGAAACCAGTACAGCCCAGCCAGACTGGACTGTCTAAGCTTCCCACGGAAGTGCGTAACAAAATGGGATACATGATGGGCGGCGGTAAGCTGGGCATGATGTACCAAAACGGAGGAATGATGGGCGGCAAAAAGAAGCAAGTACCACCTCGTAAGATTACCGACGTGCTTGACCGCAACGGACGCGTAATCTCACCCGAGCGCCGCAAGCTTGAAGCAGCAGCTGACGCCATGAAGCTCAAGAACGCCGAGGCTACCTTCAACCGCAACGCCAAGGCACGCGAGATGCAAAACCTCACCGAGATGCGCAATCAGCTCAAGAGTTCCGACCCGGACGCCGTTGCAGCATTCGACCGCAGCCTCAAGGCTAAAGGCATGATGGTGGCCAAGCGCCCAGTCAAGAAGATGGCCAAAGGCGGTGTGATGAAGAACACCAAAGACAACAACAGCTACATCTCTAACGCTGTTGACATGAGCCCGTCAACGAAGAAGCAAATGGAAGCCCTGCGCCAAGCCATGATGTACTTCACCGGCGTAAGCCCAAAAAACAAGTAACAACAACTATATATTTGTAACACAAAACCAAAACGATGAAAAAGTACCGCACCGCCAAGAAATACCAAAACGGAGGCAAAACTGTTCCCACCAAAACTACCAAGCCTGCTGCAAAGACTGCAGTTAAGAAGCAAAGCCCATACGCTACCGAAGGCGAGCGCCTTGGCTCAGCACTGAAGCGTGGCGACTACATGGGTGCAGTTAAGGAAGCAGGTCAGTCTCTAGCTGGAATTCCGAAGGAATTCGTTGGAGCACTGAAGCGCTCACTGCGCTAAACAACAGCTACTAAAAGAAAAAGGGGGCCATAAGCCCCCTATTCTTGTTTATAGACGTTTCTACTAGAACTGCTCTGACCAGTATACCATGATGTTGTTTAAGGTATCGGCCTTGTGCAATGTCTGCACGGTGATGTCCTTACTCCAGTATACTGTGTGCTTTCCTTCCTCATTTGAAAATGACCATGTGGTGTCGCTCTCGCTGATGATTTCACTTAGTTCAGAAAGCTGAGAAGGCTTGAACTCCCATAAAGTACAAACTACAGAGTCTCCGATTTCAGCATCATACCATACACCTTGGTACGGAGTGCATTCCATGTTCTCGATTCGAGAAGGCGTATCCTCAAAGTAAGGACGGCTAAAGTGAAGGTACAGGCCAAAGGCAAGAACAGTGGTGCCAGCGGCAGCGAGAAGGGGGAGGTTGGTTTTCATAGTTGGTATCAATTTTTAGTTAATTGTAGTACAAATGTAGATAAAGTTTTGAATTGTGCAAGTGCAAGCAAAAATTTTTTTCACATCACCAAGCAAAAGTCCAATATGGTAACTTTGCTATTCAACGTCTACAGACATGAAAAAGTATCGAGTTAAGTCCTACAACGAAGGGGGCGAGATGGAGTCAGAGCAGGAAATCGAGGTCATGAACCCCGACCTGATGATGGCCGTCAAGCAAGTACAGGCAGCCGTTAAGGCAACAGGTATGGCCCCGGCCCACTACAAAATCAAAGCTTGCTACTACTCCGAAAGTGAAGACTAGTAAGTACTACGCTAGCAACGCAAAGGCTCGCGCTAAGAAGGCTGAATACGATACCGAGTATCACTCAACCAAAGAGCGCAAGAAATACCGTGCGTTCCTAAATAAGAAGAACCGTGATGCCGGAACCTACGGTAACGGAGACGGTGAAGACTATGACCACGACGAGCGCCGGATGATTCCGGCCTCTCGCAACAGAGCAAAGAAGTAATGGCTAAGAGCACTAAGAAGCGAGCAGGAGCTGTTGTCGGCCAGAAGAAGGTCAGCAAAGAGCGTGCAGCACAAGGAAAGACAAACTACGAACTACTAAACAAACTAAGCAAATGACCGGAATTGAATTTGAGGACTGGCTCGAGGAGCTAGAAGAAGCAAAGCAGCCAACCTGCAACATCGAAAACCCAGAGGACTGTGAAGCCTGCGGTAGCTAAAAAGATGACCGTAACCCAGAAGTACAACTCCATGAAGCGTCAAGCGGAGGAGGCCGGGATGCGCGTATATGAAAAGGACGGAAAGCTTAGGGTCGTCCGTGTAAAGAAGAAGAAATGAAACTCAAGAAGCTAGATAAGAACATCATGGTGAAAGCCCCAGAAGGCCACCACTGGATGAACGACGGAAGCGGTCGCTTCTACCTGATGAAGCATTCTGGTAAGTTCGTCAAGCATCCTGGCGCAAGCCTCGAGGCTCCGTTCCGCCTAGTGACCCACGATAAGCCATCAACAGCTAAAGAGCAGATGGCTATTGGTGCTCTGATGAAGGCAAAGAAAGCCTAAACGGCTCCTCTCCATTCATCTTTCTATAGAGACGGGCGACCAAAAGTCGCCCTTTCTGCGATAGAGCATAGCGCACTCGGTAGTTGAACTTGTTCTCTTCGCGGAAAAACATATCCTGCTCGGCGTTGCTTGGGGACAGCTTGTCGAAGTGCTTGTACACCAGTCCAAGCTCTTTGAGTTTGTATAGCTGTTTCTTCCGCAGCTGCTCCTTGCTGCGCATCATTGCCTTCCCTACGTAGTCCATTGTCCAGAACTCAAGGTCATAGACAAAGAATAGAAATTCTATATCTGTGGAGTTGAGCCCGTAGTTGAGCTCAGCGTCCATATATAGGAAGGTGATGTTCTTCAGGTCGTTTCTCTGAATGAACTTGGGGTCAATTTTAGAGAATTCTCTGAAAAGCTTCTTTCGGCTTACCCTACTTTTCGGCATATCAGTATCTTTGTTTCAAAAGTACTAATATGGGAAGTCTTAGCGGAACTAAAATTAAAGACACCTTCGGGCTGCTGTTGAAGCTCGCCACCTCTACGGTGTCTGCGTCTGAGCAAGTCGTACAGGATGGTGAAGGAACCAACACAGCTCTTAAGCTCTCCACAGACACGGTAGAATCAACGGGTGACTTCAAGTGCACGGGAACCGTCACCACGTCCACCACAGACGTGGAGGCGTTGATGCTGAGCTCAACGGGTGTGTTTGTAAAGCGCAACCTCAGCACCAATCCAATCGGAACAACGTCGGTAACGGCCAACTCACCGCTCTCTGCCACAGGAAGCACCATCGGCGTACTTCCTGCCAGCTCGCTGACCCCACTTACGGAGGCGACCGCTGCAAACGCAGATAAGTTCTTGATTTGGGACGAGTCAGCAAGCTCATACAAGTACATTACTCTTGTGGAGCTGTCCGACTATGTGGTCAATACCGGAGCTACTGTTGTGCCTAATATGTTTGTGGCCAAGCCACAGGCTACCGCAGCACTCGGTACCGCGGCTACAATGATTAGCTTCGCAGAGCTTTACAGCGCTGCAGCAACTGGAATGGTTACAGAGGCCACCTCTTCAGTAGCCTACGGCGGAGCAACGGCAAGCATCTCTTTGGTTGACGCAACAAACATCCGAGACAACATCCGACTCAGCTCGGAAGGTATGTACGACATTACTGCTTGCGTAGAATATACTATCTCTTCAGGAACCCCGGACATCACCGTACAGCTCTACATTAACGATGGAGCAAGCAGCGTGGTGCTCATAGAAGACATCGAAGCCACCAAGACTGGAAAGCACGTGGTGACTCTTAGGTACTTCTACTATGCACCAAGTGGCGATGTTCCAGTGGATATAGCCCTGCGATGCTCTGCAACATCGGCTGCAACGCTTACTAAAAACACAACGGTTACAGTTACTAACTTAGGCACGTTATCATTGCCAGCGTAAACGTGACTAGAGAGCAGCGAATCGAAATGTTCATCCTCGTAAGAGAGAAGATGGACGAGATTGCCGACATTGTAAAAGACCATAATGCCGGACCAGACTTCATGGCGACGTACTGCTTCGGTCTGGCGTGTGACGAGGGAACCGAAGACGGCCCTGAGAGCTACGAGTTCCTCGCCGGGTACAGCGTAGACGGAACCGAAGAACTCAACATCATGTTCAACGTAATGGCGCACAGCTATGTGTCAGAACAGAAGGACGACGATGACGACGACGACTTACCAACCAACTCAATTGAATACTGGTTAAACAAATAATGAAATTCAAATGGAACTTATTAGAAAAATCATCGTGGGGCAAAACCCCAAAGACGCCATGGCATACTTTGTCGGGCAAAAGACAGGAGATTCTGTAGTCGATTCAATTATTCAAGACGAGCGAGCCTTAGCTTTGCATGGCATTCGCCGTTATCTGGTCTACATTTACAATTCCGAAAAGGGCACTATGCTCTGGAAGACCATAGACGAGATGCCTTGTTTAATTGAACACGATTGCGACTTCTAATGAAACCGATTAGATTCTTTGTTGTAAAAGTACCCAAAGCCGTCAACGATACCATTGAGATTGCCGGCCAAGAAATGTATCTGGACACTCGCTTCAACGAGTTCGCTCACCGCGCATTTTCAGGTGAGGTGGTGGGTGTGCCGGAAAGATACAAGACAGGCGTGTCCGTAGGGGACACGCTATACTTCCACCATCACGTGCTGTTGGGTGGAAACCACATGGTATATGGTAACCAACAGTTTAATGAAACAAAACACAAACGAGGTCAGTTCATCTTTGAAGACAAAGACCTTTATTACGTCGGATGGGATGGAGGTTACGACCCACATAGCTGTCAGGCCTACGCATACAAGAGCAAGGAGACGGGTGAAGTACGTCTGCTTGGCCATTGGATATTCCTGGTACCAGCAAAGCAGGAAGACGAGCTAACAAGCAAGGTTCTTGAACTAGTTCAAAACAAGAAGCCATACAACCAGTATGGCTATGTGCGCTTTGGCTCAGACCGTTTGGAGGAGCTCGGCCTCAAGCCGGGCGACAAGGTATTCATCCAAAAGAATGCCGACTACGAAATGGAGATTGAAGGCGAGAAGCTGTATCGTGTCCTGTTATCGCACATCTATGCGCAAGTCCAAGAGTAGTTTTGACAACGTAGGAACGGCACACCGTTTGATGTCCGCGATGGAGATTGCCATCGAGAACATGATTCAGGAGATACAGAAGCCTGTCGACCAAGAGCTGTCCGGCTCGCAGCGAAAGGCTGAGCTGCAAGCAATTAAGCAAACTGCAATTGACGCTAAAGAACTAATTGTTGAACGCGAGAAGCTACAGCTTCTGGTAAAGCAGCTTAACGAAAGTGGAGAAATCAAAGAAGAACGAGACTACTCAGGAGGATTCGCAGAGCAATTCTCAAAATAGCGAGTGGGTCTTTATCTATTGGGATAGCTGATGGCTGGATTAGTCGAAATAGAAGACGAGGTAATCGTCAACATCTGTCCGCGAGGAACGGCCGGGGACGTTGTTACCTATGGAGACCTAGCCATCCAGCTTCCCAAGCAACCAAGAAAGCAAGACATCTTATTCCACGATAAGCCTAAAGAGCAGCAGATGTGGGCGCGTCAGGAGATGCCTGACGAGCTTCGTCGCATCAACTCAATGGAGGAGTGGATGACTATGCCTGAATCCTTTAGAAAGAAATACACCAACTACATCCAACAAGAGTATGAGCGCAGACGCACCGGACTATGGTTCTTCAACAACGGAGTACCTACTTACATCACCGGAAACCACTACTTTTTTCTGCAATGGGCCAAGATTGACGTGGGTTACCCGTCCTACCTTGGGTTCCAGCGAGAGCTATTCATACATCTTGAAGCCTGCAATGTAGACCCAAGGTCTCTAGGGCAGGTGTACGTCAAGTGCCGACGCTCTGGATACACCAACATGAGCGCCTCTACCATCATCAACGAGGCTACTCAGGTGAAAGAGAGGCTGTTGGGTGTGATGTCAAAGACAGGTAGCGACGCACAGGAGAACATCTTCATGAAGAAGATAGTCCCCATCTACAAATCACTGCCGTTTTTCTTCAAGCCAATCCAGGATGGTACCACCAACCCACGGATGGAGCTCGCCTTCCGCGAGCCATCGAAGCGAATCACCAAGACCAACAAGACATCGCAGCGCGGCGAGGCCCTCAACACGGTAGTCAACTGGAAGAACACCACCAACAACGCCTATGACGGTGAAAAGCTGCACGTCCTGTACTTAGATGAGGCCGGCAAGTGGGAAAAGCCTACCGACATCCGTGAATCGTGGCGCATTCACCGCACCTGTCTGCTCGTTGGTCGTAAGATTGTAGGAAAGGCCATCGTTGGTTCTACGGTAAACCCGCTTGACCGCGGCGGCCGACAGTTCAGAGACCTGTATGAAGCCAGCAACCCAGCGGAGCGCAACGAAAACGGACGCACCAAGAGCGGATTGTACTCAATTTTCATACCAGCATACGAAGCACTGGAAGGATTCTTTGACAAATACGGTCAGCCCATTGTTGATGACCCAGAGGTACCAGTTTTTGGTATAGACGGAGAGAAGATTACCATCGGAGCACGCACATTCCTAAAGAACGAGCGTAAAGCGCTGGCAAACGACAGCTACGAACTCAACGAGGTCATACGTCAGTTCCCATTCACCACAGCAGAAGCGTTTCGCGACAGCTCTAAGGCGTCGCTCTTCAACGTGCAGAAGATATACGAGCAAATCCAGCACAATCAAGAACTGTACCCAAATCCTGTGCTCGTTGGGAACTTCGTTTGGAAGGATGGAAAGCAAGATACGGAGGTGTATTTCAAGCCAGACCCAAACGGGAGATGGCGCGTGGTATGGATGCCGCCGCATGAGCTCAGAAACAAGCAAGGTCCTCAGAATGATTGGCTAGGAGTAGGAGGCGTTGACTCCTACGACATTGACGTAACTGTTGACGCAAGGAGCTCAAAGGGCGCCTGCCATATTTACAATAAGTTCAACCTGCAGTACCCAGCCAATATGTTTGTGGCGGAGTACGCATCACGTCCGCCTCTCGCCAAAATATTCTACGAGGATGTGCTGATGGCTGCAAAGTTCTACGGCTACAGCCTTCTTATTGAGAACAACAAATATGGAATTGCTCGCTATTTTGAACAGCGTGGATACGACCATTATCTGATGGGTAGGCCTGAGCACCTAAGCTCAGGCTACGGCAGCACGACAAAAACAAAGGGTATTCCGTCAAACTCACAAGACATTATTCAGGCTCACGCACAGGCAATCGAAGCATACATCCATGCACACGTAGGCCTTAACGAAGAGACGCTGCAATTTGGTAAGATGTACTTTGAGAGGACATTAGAGGATTGGATTAACTTCAAGGTCGATGACCGTACCGCTTTTGACTTGTCAATCTCCAGCGGACTTGCGCTTTTAGCAGCGCAAGGAGCGACGGCAAAGAAAGAAAAAACCGACTTTAACGTGAAAAAGTTTTTTCGTCCGGGTCGCGTCATCTTACGCTGAATCAAATAAGTATATTTGCATATTAGCCCGCAGTGGATATGCAAAGAGATTATACAGCAAAAGGCCAGTCTACATTCCCCGACCCGTTAGCGAGTACGGAGGAAAAAATGGCAAAAGGCTATGGCCTTCAATATGCCAAGGCCATGTATGCACAGTGGATTGGCGTTGACTACAACAATTCACTTTACGGTCGTCGGTTCAATGAGATGCAGAACAACCGCGACTACGCACAGGGTACTCAGGATACGTCAATCTACCGACAAATCCTAAGTTCTCTTGATGCAAACAACGGTGACGGAACGATGCTTACGCTGGACTATACTCCAGTGCCCATCATCCCGAAGTTTGTTCGCATCGTAGTAAACAAGATTCTTTCTCGTAAGCCGTACCCACAGGTACAGGCTATTGACCCATTGTCTCGTTCCGAGAAAGACAAGAAGAAAAATTCAGCTGTCCTGCGCATCGAAAACAAGTCGATGCTTCAGGAGGCTAAGTCGCTTGGTCTTTCGCTGAAGGTAGACCCGGACGCTTTGCCCGACACCCCAGAGGAAACGGAAATCTTCCTGGACACCAACGTCAAGACTGACGCAGAAATCGCTGCGCAGCTCGCCACGGAGATGACCCTCACGTGGAATGACTTTGACGACGGCATCTACCGTCGTTGCGTGGAGGACTTGGTTACCTGCGGTATCGCTGTTACCAAGCGTACCAACGACCCTAACTACGGAATCCGTGAGCAATATGTAGACCCTGCATATTTCATCCATAACTACACGGATGACCCCAACATGGCGGACCTCACCTACGCTGGACACTTCCGCACGGTGACCATCATGGAGCTCAAGCGTTTGGCTGGCAATCAGTTTACGGAAGAGCAGTACCAGCAGATTGCTCAGACGGTTATGAACCGCTACGGAAACGACCCGCTGCGCTACAGCACTCAAGGGTACAACTACGAGACCATCAGCAATCGCTACCGCTACGGATACGATGAGTTCAAGGTGCAGATTATGGACTTTGAGTTCATGTCTGTTGACGACATCGTATTCGAGAAGAAGGAGTCCAAGTTTGGCAACGTAGGATTCTACTACAAGGGCAGCACCTACAACGCTCCGCAGCAGTCGGTGTTTGACCGCGAGGCAGTGTACATGAAGAACGCCACCGTCTACGGCGGTATCTACATTGTGGGCACAGACTTCATGTTCAACTACGGAGTTCAGAAGAACATCCCGAAGAACGTACACGACATCGCTCGTGCTCGTCTTTCGTACTCTTGCGTGGCCACCAACCTGCGTGGCATGATTCCAAAGTCAATGGTGTCAAGCATCATCGGCTTTGGTGATATGCTTCAAATCACGCACCTGAAGCTTCAGCAGTCTATCGCCAAGGCTAAGCCTGATGGTCTTATCATCGACATCGAAGGACTGGAGAACGTACAGCTCGGTCGTGGTGGTGAGCTCCAGCCTTTGGAGATTCAAGACATCTATGAGCAGACGGGTGTATTCTACTACCGCTCTAAGAATCCAGAGGGCGGGTTCCAAAACCCGCCTGTGCGCGAAATCGGAAACGCTATTCGTAACGTAGAGCAGCTGATTGGTTTGTACAACCACTACCTGCGCATGATTCGTGACGCTACGGGAATCAACGAAGTCGTTGATGCCAGCACTCCTAAGTCGGAGGCATTGGTTGGTGTTCGTGAGCAGGCTATCGCCGCTTCGAACAACGCTACCTACGACATCACGCACGCTGCTCAGGTACTCTACAAGAAGGTATGCGACGACATCGTACGATGCCTTCAGGTCATTCCGCCAAAGAGCATCATCTACAAGGTATACACTAACGCCATTGGTGAGACCAATATGTCTGTTCTAACATCGTTTGATAACCTGTCGATGTACAACTTCGGCGTGGTGGTCATGGGAGAGATGGATGACCGCTCTAAGATTTACCTTGAGCAGAACATCAACATGGCCCTTTCTCAAAAGGAGATTGACCTTGAAGATGCGATTGCTATCCGACAGCTAAGAGACCCGGAGCAGGCAGAGCGCTTGCTTGTGGTGCGCCGTAAGAAGCGCATGAAGCAGCGGATGGAAGAGGCTCAGCAGCAGGCTCAGTTCCAAGCTGAGGCCAACGCTCAGGCTTCACAGGTAGCTGCTCAGTCAACGATGCAGGCAGACCAGGTGAAGGCTCAGCTTGAGGCTCAGAAGATTCAGCTTGAGACCCAGGCCAAGGCGCAGCTCATGGAGCTGCAGCACCAGTACGACATGGAGCTTCAGAAGCTCAAGAACGAAGCTGTTGTGGGCTCACAGATGGTCAAAGGTCAGACGCAAGAAAGCCTTGACAACATGAAGGAGAACCGCAAGGACGCTCGTATCAACAAGCAGGCAGAAGCGCAGTCTAAGCTGATTGCACAACGCAAAGGGGAAGAGGGCGCCATGCAGCCCGACCTAGGCGAAGCACTAATGAATGTTTAACTTTGTGATATGAGCAGTTGTTCCTCCAATTCAGTAAACTTAGACAACGCGAAGCAGGTAGATATTACCTGCCGTCGTGGAGATACATTTACGCTAGAGATTAACTTTTACGACCCTAACGGAAACCCAATCAACCTAACTGGTTACACTTGGAAGATGGACGTTTCTGTTAGCGATAACGTAGCTCCTGTACTTGACGATACTGCATTTACCTACACGGGAAATAGCACTGGAACACTATACGTAGCAGCCAGCGCTGCTACGATGTCTACCATTGCTGGTGGAGTTTACATCTACGGACTTCAGAGTACCGATGGTGGCGTTGTAAAGACGTGGATATACGGAACCTTTAACGTAAACGAGGACGTCGTTTCATGAGTTCTTCAGTAGTAGTAAACGAAGTAACCACCTCGGTCGTTGTAAACGAAGTCGAGACCTCTGCTATTGTTTTAAAACAAAAGAATAACACGGTAACCGTTACTGGAGTAATAGGTGGCGTCAGCCTTGACGCTAACTACGTCTACATTCAGTCGTCTCCTTCCGCCGTATGGGTTGTTACGCACAACCTTGCAAAATATCCTTCTGTAAGTGTTGTTGACTCTGCCGACAACATTGTATTTGGAGAAGTATTATATAATTCAGTAAACCAAGTAACCCTAACTTTCGCTGGAGCTTTCAGCGGCAAAGCATTCTTTAACTAATGGCTATTAAGTTTGTATCGTCCATTAACCTCAACCAGAATGAGCTGCAAAATGCGGTCATTCAGAACTTGGCTTCTCCTCCAGGGAGTCCGGTAGAGGGACAAGTTTACTACGACTCCTCCGCGGGTGATAAGTCAATTTACTTCTGGGACGGAACCCAGTGGATTGACGTAGGTGGTGACATCCGAAGCGTAACCGCAGGAGCTGGTCTTACCCAGACTGGTACTCGTGACATTACCATCAACGTAGGTCAGGGTACTGGTATCTTGGTTAACCCAGACAACGTACAGCTGTACCACCTTGGTCTTGAGAACCTCACCGACCCTAACGCTGACCGAATCTTCTTCTGGGACGACTCAGCAGGTGCTTCTCAGTGGCTTGAGGTATCTACCGCTACGGGTATCAATATCAGCGGTACGACCCTTCAGCTTGGTTCTATCCCCAATAGTTCACTCACGAACTCAAGTGTAACCTACACCGCTGGTGCTGGTTTGACGGGTGGTGGAACTGTTGCTCTTGGTTCAAGCGCTACGCTTACCGTTGGTGCTGGAACGGGTATCACGGTCAACGCTGACGACGTAGCCCTTAAGAACGCAGGAAGCCTAAACAACAACGCGGTAACCAAGTGGGATTCGTCCAACGGCCAGCTTGTTAACTCCATCATTACGGACGACGGTTCAACGGTAACGATTGCTGGCAACCTCGACGTAAACGGAACGACGACGACCATCGACAGCACGATTGTATCTATTGGTGACAATATGATGCAGTACGCCAACGCTAACGTGGCCAACAGCGTCGACATTGGTTTCTACGGAAACTACGTCAACAGCGGAACGAAGTACGCTACGTTCTTCTACGACGCTTCTGTAAGCTCTGTAAGTGAGGCTGTCTTTACTCTTGGCCAGACATCAACTGAGCCAACGTCTACCGTTAGTGGCCTTACTGTTGGTCGCCTTGTTGCTAACCTAACTGGTGATGTAACTGGTAACGCCTCTACTGCTACTGCACTTCAGACGGCCCGCACCATCAGCATCACGGGAGACGCCACGTGGACGGTAACGTTTGACGGAACAGCTAACGTAACCTCTGGTCTTACGCTCGCTAACTCTGGTGTTACTGCCGGAACGTATGGTAGCGCTTCTAGCGTTGCTCAGGTTACGTTTGACGCTAAGGGACGTGCTACGAGCGCAAGCTCTGTAACAATTGCTATCACGGCATCGCAGGTCACTGACTTCACTAGTGCTGTTCAGGCCATCATTGACGGCAGCGGAGCTGTTGCTAACGTAGGTGATGGAAGCAATACCTCTTACGCCATCACTCACAACCTCAATAGCCGTGACGTGATTGTGCAGGTGTACGATAATGCTACGTATGACACTGTATACACCGATGTTATCCGTACTAGCGTGAATGTTGTCACTGTAACATTTGCTACAGCACCCGCAAGCAACGCCTACAGGGTCGTTATCCAAAGGGTTTCGTAGACACGTGTAACATATTTGAGCAGCGGTGGTTGGCGTAAGCTTTCCACCGCTTTTCTTTATCTTTGTAGTATGAAGCTGTGCGGTAAATGCAAAACTGAGAAACCATTTGAAGAGTTCCATAAGTGCAAGTCGCACAAAGATGGCCTATCATCTCATTGCAAACCCTGCAAGAAGGTTGCTGACAGAAAATACAACGAAGAAAACAGGGATGTTGTTGCGGCTAAGAAAAAAGAATACAACGAAAGAAACAAAGAGCGCCTAGCTGAAAAAAAGAAAATATACTCGCAAAATAATAAAGAGTTATTAAAGGAATATAAGAGACAATACTATCTAAAGAACAAAGAGTCTATATCCATTAAGCAACGTGAGCATTATGAAAAAACTAGAGACTCTTACATTTCAAGAACTAGGAAGCACTATATAGCTAATAAAGAATCTATTGCTGTCAAGAAGAGAGAGTACGAAAAGAAACGAAAGGAGTCAAACCCAGTATTCAAATTGATTTGCAATATGAGAACAAGTATATATAGGTCTTGTAGAGCGATGAGTTTGAACAAGAAGTTTAAGACATTTGATGCTCTCGGCATCACACAAGATGAGTTTAAGATATATATTGAGTCACACTTTGTTGAAGGTATGACTTGGAATAACTATGGGCACGGCGAAGGCAAGTGGTCCATTGACCACACAAAGCCACTTTGCACAGCAAAGACAGAAGAAGACGTTTTCACATTGAATCACTACACTAATCTCCGGCCGATGTGGTGGTTCGACAATTTAGCTAAAGGCGGAAAATATCAAGAACAATGAGCGTGAGATTTTTATCAGGAGTAAACGTAGACAGCAATACGCTGGTTGTTGATGACGTAAATAACCGAGTAGGTATTGGTACGGCGAGTCCGGGCACCATTTTAGAAGTATCTTCAGCAACTCCAATCTTTAGAATTTCATCATCTCTAAATTCATCGTTTCACGGAATTGAATTTCGAAATGGTGGTGCGCTTGATGCTGAGATAAAGCAGCTTCCTGAAACTGGAGAATTTAGAATCTCAAACGGAAGGAACTCAAGCTGGGGTGGCTTTATTACGCTTTACACCGATACGGCAGAACGAATGCGCATCACTAGCGCAGGCAACGTGGGTATCGGAACTACTTCACCAAGTGAAAAACTTGATGTGAATGGAAACGGAAGATTTTTAAATTCCGTTACAACATTTGCAGGTAGTTCCGGATACTATGGTCGAATTTCAACAGAGTATAATTACCCATACATTGAAACATTTATTGATTCAATAGCTGCCGCATCTTGGGATAGTAGATTGGTTTTTCGCACCAATTCAAATGCTGGTGGAGCCACAACCGGAATGGTAATTGACCCATTTGGAAAAGTCGGCATTGGAACCACGAGTCCGGCTGCGAAACTTACAGTAGCTGGAACCACATACTTAAATCTGACATCTGATTATTTTGGGGCTTCAACTACTGTTCAAATAAGTAGTGGTAGTGGCTCTAATGCTGTAGGAATACTATCAAATACTTTTTACTTATATCCATATTCATCTAACACTACGACTAGTTTGGTTTATGGATATAACGGAAATGCAAGCTGGGGCCTTACAAACGCTGGAGGCAACAGCAGGTTTGATTTCTATAGCTACTCCGCCGGAAGTAGCATTATGTCAATAACTAGTTCAGGCAACGTTGGTATTGGCACTACTAGTCCTTCGTATAAGTTAGACGTAAGTGGGCAAATTAGGGTTGATAATGGAGTAGGAAATGGTTCCGGCCAGGCGCTTATAGTTGGTGGTTCTGGAGATGTAACATTATCTGATGGAGGTTCATTATTCTTTGGAGCATACGATTATGGTGGCTCAACATATATTAGAGGATATGACTCTGGTGACGTTATGTACTTCTACAGTAACGGTACCAACGCAGTTTACTTTAAAAGCGATAGAGCAATATTCAGCGTTAACGTCGGTATTGGCACGACGAGTCCGTCATCTAAACTGCACGTATCTTCTTCCGGAGAAACAACTTTAATTATAGACTCCACTTCAGCTGGAACAGCTAGAATTAATCTAACTGGAGCCGGTGGTGGAGCTGGTGCTATAACTAGTACTGTAGGTGGATTATATGTTTACGCATCAGGCGCTAATCCTATTACGTTTAATACAAACGGTTCCGAACGTCTCCGTGTAGAGTCAAATGGCAACGTAGGCATTGGGACGACGAGTCCTAGTACTAAGCTTGATGTTATTGGAACTGGTATATTTGGAACTATGACCACATCAAGGGGGTCATACTCAAATGGGCTTTCTTTGCAAAATAATGGTGGGCAAGCAACGAGTTTATTTTTGTGGCAGGACGGTGTAGCTTCTGCTCACATTGGTTCACCGGCAAATAGCACAAGTCTTCACATTGTAAACAGCTATAATACTGGCTTAATTACTGACCCAAATGCCATAGTGTTAAACAATACTGGAAACGTCGGCATTGGCACTGCGACTCCTGGAGCTAAAATCCACGTTGTAGGTACGGAGTCAAGATTTGGTGGCGTTGCAAGTGGATTCATATCTGTGTATAATGCAACCGGTAGAAGTGGATACATCCAAGCCAATGGCGGCACAGACCTAAGAATAGCCTCTGATTCCGACCCAATGACTATGTATGTCAACGGTTCAGAGCGAATGCGTATTTCATCTGTAGGAGCACTCAAACTAAATGCTTATGGTTCCGGTTCAAATACCGGAACCGCCACCCAGCGTCTTGCTGTTGACGCTAGCGGTAACGTCATTGAGATACCCATTGGCTCAGGACCAGTAGACGGAAACGGTACTGCGAACTATGTTA
>Ga0315909_10000290_pt1 | contig 65933 bp, 77 predicted proteins | sample LakEriMetagenome_11_FD_203527 | JGI IMG/M metagenome (GOLD analysis project Ga0315909, IMG submission 203527) | Freshwater fungal communities from buoy surface, Lake Erie, Ohio, United States - Buoy 2 MA125 | ecosystem: Environmental > Aquatic > Freshwater > Lake | place: USA: Lake Erie, Ohio...
TGCAGATAGGGATTTTAAGAATGCCCATAACGGTTCTGCTCCTACTGCACTAAAATTACCCGTTGGACCTAATTGTGTTAATTGAGTTCCGTTTATGATACAAGTTTCAGCAGTTTCTTCAATTTTTGTAGCAGCGGTTACATTAACGTTTGCTTGTGTAGTAATATTACAATCGGGGCCTATAAGTTCAATAATACTTTGTGAGTCTGCGTGTTCTATTGTAATACTTACATCAGGATTAATTGTGATATGTGATTTCTTAAAGTAAATTTCAAACCCTTTAGACGGTGTATAAAAAACTCTCATCTGTTCATCAACATCATACATAAGAACATGTGAGTTTAAATAAGAATCAGCAATTTCATTCTTAACTTCTTGGTTGATGTACGCAATGCTAAACCACTCTGGATTATAGAGTTCACCATCAGCAAAACTAAGTCTTACTATTGCTTTATTCTTTGGTATTGATATATTGCCAAAGCCTCCATCTTCTCCTCCTCCAAATGAATTGGAAGAACCCGGAGATGCCCATGGAATATCTGCGTCTGGAATATCATCAAAGATACCAAAAACTTTAACTCGGCAACGCCCTTCTTGAAGCGGGTCATTATTATCTACAACTTCGCCGTAGAATATCTTCCCAATTATCTCTTCTTTACTTAATCCTTTTATCATTATAAATCAGCTTTTCCTAATGTGGTTGGTGGTACAAGTGCTGCGGTTAAATCAGCTTTTCCTAATGTAGCAGTTTCCGCAGGTGCGCCTGTTAAATCAGCCTCTCCAAGATCACTTGTAGTAACAGTGGCACCTTCAAGACTAACATTCTGCTGTGTTGCTACCTTTTTATTAGGAGCCGTAAGATTAGCTCTAGAAGAAGGTATGCCTGCAGACGCAAATGCCTCCAAGTTTGTTTTCTGTGGACTAGCCGCTGGTATTTCAGGACCTGATAAATCAACTTTACTCGCGCCTCCAGTATTTATATTTGGTAACTCAAATGTAGTACTACCTAAAGTTGTATTATCTGAAGGCACAGCTGATAATACAACTTTCCCCGGCGGAGTTGTTTGAGTATCTGGAGAAGTTAAACTTTCTTTGCCTAAAGTTTCTGGTGGGTTAACAGCTCCCACTAATCCAACATTACCCGGGCTATTTAATTCCGGTGCTGCGCTTTCTAATGTAGTCTGCCCAATAAGAGTTTTAACCAAGTTTATTTCCGCACCTGTAAGTTCTACTTTCTTTGCCATCATAGCAGCAATACCTGGACTACTTTGTCTTCTTAATAAACCTTCTACTGCCCCGGTTGGATTATTCAGAATACCTTGTGCAGCATTAAATAATCCAAGTGGAGACGCATTATATACATTTCCTAATAAGAAACCATTCACAGCATTCTTAATAAGATCCGTTGCAGCCGCTGTTATTCCAGAAAGTGCCTTCTGGCCTATCTGACTTAAAAGACCACCTGAATTAGGTTTCCCGTTTGCGGAATCAAATGCTTTTTGTGTATCAGCTCTTGTTGGATTAACTTCGTAAGAACTTGGTATTGCGGCAGTATCTTTAGCAGTTTGGAAATTTATAACTTTAGCTTCTTTTGCTGCATCTTTACCATACGCGTCCCATGTTAATGTATCGTCAAGAATTGCTCCAAGAAGACCGTATGTATTACTCTCGCGAATAACTCCCGTTTTAATTACAAACTTATTAGAGGCAACGGTGTCACCTATGATCCCTACCGTATCTAAATATGGCGGAGCTTCAGTTAAATCAATTTCACAGTGTTCAAATGAAAACTTTATAAAAGTAGCAGCTGACCAAGGCTCTGGTGTTTTATCTGTAACCAATCCATATTCACGAGGTGTACCCGGGCCTAAAGTTAAACCAGCACTTGCCGCGACATCAGCTAATGCTGATGTTGCTTTTTGCTGTACCGAAGTACCTACTTTCTTTGCAAGTTTTCCTAATTTTGTTGATGGCTCTGTAGATGTGTCAGGCCCAGGATTATTGGTTGTCTCTTCAGCAACTTTACCAATTTTCATAGGACGAACTTCACTAATAATGATATCCATTTTAAACCAACGCATATGATCTGGCACAGCCCATCTCATCCAATTTGCATCAAATACTGCTTTACGATAACAGTCTATTAGATATGTCATTTTCATATCAATAGATTCTAGTGTTTCTACCGTAATTTTTTTATCTTTACCTCTCCAGTTATTCTTAGAATCAATTTTCCAAGCATCTGCAAGTCCTGATACTTTTACAAAATACCAAGGACATTCATTAAGTAATGTACCAAACCCAGTTTCAAATAATCTTATGTATTCAGCTCTCTTATATTCACCACGATTAATTAAGTAGTTATATGTAGAGTATTTGTTACTGTGTGTATATTGACTAGCGTTTTCTTTATCTTTTTGACTATAAGTTCCACAGAAAAGTCCGTGCGGCATATCATCTAAGTCAACTTCATTATTTAGGCTAGTCACTAATCTTATCTGAAATCCCATGTAAGTAGGATCTTGCCAATCTGACATAGAACCAGGCGGTAATGTAACCGTTGAAGGATTACCGTACGTTAAAAAAGATTTGGTTACACTATCTGCGTATTGCATGGGTCATTATTATTTTTATCCGAGAGGTGTTGGCCATTCTCGACGTGTCATTATAAAAGTTTGATAAAATGCAGGTCCATTATATTTTCCAGCGTTTTCACCTTTGGTTTCTCTTGGTCCTTGCTTATTATATACGAACTGCACACCGTTAATCATATAGTATCCGCTATAAAATTGGTCAAGTACTGGAGGCGCGCCTCCACCTTGGTCTTGGTCTAAAACTTTTTTATCAGCATTTGATGCATCTATTCTTGCTTTAAGTTCATCAGCTTGTGATGTAAGTAAAAGAGGTATACGCTCTCCATTGTATATATTTGGGTTCCAACGTTGTACATTTACTTCAAGATATAACTTTTTAAGCTCAAGAAGGTTTCTTTCATTATGTGCAATAGCAAATGTATACTTGTCATGAACGTTGGTACTCTGAATACCTTTCCAAACAAAACGATTTTGAGTTTTCCAATACTCTTCAGCAGACGGAGATTTTCCATCTTTAGTTTGTTCTTCCTTTTTAGGAAATGTTCTACCTTTTAAAATAATCTTTTTCTGTTCTGCGCCGTCAGAAGTCTTAGGGTCTACAAAAATATTCCAATACTTTAAACTTTTCATATCAAAGAATTGCACATTGTACTTATAACCATGTTCTTCGTGTATTCTTGAACTTTCATTCTTTGTCTTGTATCCTTGGATGTACATGTTAGTACCTGACATATTTGCTAATGAAGTTAAGAACTTACCAATCTGTTTTTGTGCATTTTCAGCTTCGCCAATCTTATCACTGTAAAAATCTTTGGTTAAAGTTACATCAAGAATACCGGCAGCAAGTTGGCCTTCACCTTCTAATTGATTATTTACATTAATGAAGTTTAAATGGTAGTAAACATCTATATAACATTTATAGAAGCTGTTTTCATCTTTCCAAGAAGCGGCAGCAATATGTTGAATGTATTCTTCCCAGCTGCTTCCAGCGCATAACCATGCCTGTGAATCACTAGTAGATGTTTCATTAGTTGCATAGCCCATTTGTAATTCCTGCGCAATTTGATTTAGAACATCAAAAGAATTTCCAGTGTATGATTTTATAAGTTGGTCTTTAATATGAGGAATAAACAATTCACCTGAAATAGTAGTTGTTCCACCAGCATTATCTTGACCGCCTTCTCCACTTGATACATTCTTAATTATGTAATCATTACGAATTGGCTTAAAGGCATTATTTTTAGCACGAATAAAAACACTTAAGATGTCACCATCTTTTGGATAACCTTGTGACTTGAATGCGTCGGTTTTATGTAATGTAAAAATAAATGTTACTTGAGGTAAAAACCCAGTAGCATCAATCATAAAGTAATCTATTTCATCAGCATCAAAAACATAATTGTTAATTGATAAAAAAGGATATGAAATACCCAATTCATTTTGTATTTGATGACCAGTAGAAGTGCCTTTCTTGCTTTCTGGAAGTTTTTCACTTGTTCCTGTGAACGCATCTTCCACCTCAAGCCTATCGATTTTTATCTTAGGGTCAAGTAAAGATCTTATGATTGTTTTTTCTGGTTGCGCCATTACTTATTATTTAGTCTATTCTTAATTAATCTTGAAATGAATTCGCTTTTTGATAATGGTTTATCGCAATCTTCATCTTGTTTTGTAACCCCAGGACCAAATACAATTTTTCCGTTTCTTACTTGTAATTCAGTATCACCAAATGCAGCATAGTTTGGCGGTAATGCTGGTTGATTACCTTTTGCGGGATTTGGTTTTCTCGGTGTGTCACGTTTATCAAAAGCACGTAAAGCAGGATCTACTGTAGATTTCTTTTCTGGTGTTAGGTATTGATCTCGAATATCAGCTCTTAATGAATCATTGGTAGTTCCTGTTCTCATATTTGCATTCATGCTTGGTATGTCAAACGTATATAGAACATCACCTTCATCAATCGCAAACGGATTACTTATTTCATTAAATTTAAGTACACCTTCGATTGCTGACAAATAGCCATACATTTTTTGTGTAATTAAATCGGCTCGCATAGAATCCTCAGCGGTAACCAAATAATAGTCAATAATAATAGGACGGTAACCAATTTGTGAGGCTACCATATCTTTTTCAATAAAATTAACTATTTCTGTTCCTTTTTTATCCTTAACTAAAGGTTTACTATCTTGTGTTTTAAAAAACTCTAACATAATTAAGATTTTTATTCTTTTTTCTCTGCTGGTTTAGGAACTGCTGGTGAATAACCCGAACCTTGCGAATATAGAGCAGCGTATACAGACCCTACGGTAGGAGCTTTATTTGTTGACCCTGCATCAGTTTTTTCCGTTTGTTTTTGGTCAGCGGTTTTGCCATCTGCTTCTTTATTTGAAGAAGGATCATTACGAGAATATTTGTATCTTGCTTCGATTGATGTATCTACTGGAGATTGTGAACTTGATGCAAGAGTTTCTTCATATCCTTTAGGTAAGGCATAAATTCTACCTCGTCCTTTGTTAAACATAGATTCAATGCCTGCTTTATCACGAGGCATTCCATGTTCAATTGTAATTGTTACTTTTATTTCTGCTGGGAAATCATCAGGACCAAGTTCATCACTAAATTCAATTTTAGCATTAGTTACAATCATATTACCCATCATCATCATTGGATTCATTGGTGGTCCAACACATACATGCCATTCGCCAACAGGAGCTCCGGTTAATAACGAGTGAATACCTGTAGTAACTCTGGTTGATTCCGTAACACTGTTTTTCATAAATAGCTTGGCAGCATCTTTGGCACCACCTGCAATACTTTCAAGAGACATACCGTCTCCCGTAAAGAATTTGTTAAACAAGTCACTCAAGTTATCCCCAATACTCATAAATTGATTTTTTAATGCAGACAAAAATCCTGCAGGATCACCGCGTAACCAAGCACTTCGGCCTTCAGACCCGCCAAGAAATGGGTCACCTTGCCCAGAACCAGCATTTGGTAAGTATCTGTTTTGACCGCCCCAAAATGGTGCAGTTGCCGATGTCATTAACATTGCATTTGCAATAATATCTAATCCCGCTGCCTTTGTATTAATTCCACCAATACCTCTTAAACTATATTCAAATACAAGTTCCATCTTGTGCGCAAATGTTAGTCCTTGATCACGACCTTTAGTTGTATTAATTACGTTTACAGGACCAATGATCTTGTTTGCGTATGGACCATTATTATAAGGATCCGGCGGTGTTACAGTTGCGCTTGTTCCACGTGCATCACCAGTTGCTAAAAACCCAAGCATTTTTGCTAATCCAGGCGCTGGGTTATTTACACTTGCCGCATCACCTGAGGTACTTACTTCCCATACTTTAGCTTCAAAATCTTTCCACTTAAGACCAGTTTCAATAGGACCTAAAATAGAAGATATTTTGTTACCCGTGTCTTCACCTAAAAACGTAAGCATAGTTGCTACCGGTTTTAGTTTATCAAGTTTAAGATCTTTTCTAGCTTCTTCTCCACTTATAACTGCATCATTAACAGGAAACGGATAACGTCTTAATGTAATAAGATAGTTATTAGGAATTTTCTTCCACCATTTTAAAAATGCAAAGTCGGTAAACTTATAAGGGAACTTAGCAGCATTTGAGTCATTTGATCTACTCCATGCAACTATTTGATTTACAGTTGGTGCGGAAGACGCCTGAACACCGCTACCATCACCAACACCAGGTTCAGATATGTTATAAAAACGTATACTATTTTCTCGGTCTATTAAGTACTTATTGTTAATTTTTCCGCCAGCTGCTTGTAAGTTAATATATGAGTTAGAGTTAATTAATGCAGGTACACCGGCAAATTCAATTGCTTTATTTTGTAATTCTTCTGCGGTAAACTCATTTTCCATTTTCCTTTTTCCTGTCTTAGCAGATGCTTCATCAGTTCCTTCGGAAAATTGCATTCCATCAACAAGTAAATGTGTATTCTTTGGTTCTCCTGACATAGAATAAACAACTTGTCCGTCAGCACTCGTTGCAAAAACAAGACGTAAGTCAGTAGGTTCAAGTGTTTGAATTGGTTTAACATCAGCAACAGTTGTATTAGGCTGCGGCGGCGTAGGCTGCGGCGTAGGGCGCGGCTGCATTTTTTCAACGCCTGGGTATTGACTTTTTAAGTCTTTAACCGCTGCTTCTACGTAATTCCAGTTACCTTTGTATCTCCCAGGGAAATTCTTAGCGTAAATGAAAGTTCGTTGTTCTTTGGGTGCATTATCACCTGGTTTAAACACCAAGATTCCATATCCAGCTGTCTTATTACCATAATTTATGATATCATACCCATAAACTTCTTTATTCTCTGCCATTTGCTTAAATGATTTTCTTAGACTTATAGTCTATTTTAAGTATATATCATACAAGCAAAATCTAAGGTAATAGGAGTCTATTCAGTTTCTTCTAGCCAAGTGACCGGAACTGTAATGCATTCTATGATATGCACTTTTTTAATAGTAGGAAAGAATAGGATTTCATCAAAGAGTTCGTATAGTTCTTCATTCTTTCCTTTTTCTGTTAGAAGTATTACACGGTCAACTACCGTGCTGTCTTGGCAAAAATGGATTAGACCGCGAATAATCTCATCATTAAGATTATGGTTAACGTAAATAATTGACTGCATCTTTTTGCCTGACGCAGTCGACGTTATGATTTTCTTTATTCTCTGATTAACAATAAATGAAGCATAATCATCCACCTTTCCAACTTCATACCCAAGTTCAACTACAACCTCATCAACGACAATGATTTGCTGTTTTCTTAAGTTAAGGAAAGCCTTCTTTAATTTGCTTTTATCTTCTATTGTTATGTATAGATTCATTTATTCGTTTTCTTGAAGTGGGACTCTTTTTGTGTGTTTCTTTTCCCAACGATCTTGTTCAGCTTTAAGTATTGCATCTGCAGCAGCTGTTGCTTCTTCGTCATTCATGCCTTCAGATTGAAAACGCTCAATCATTTTGGTATAACGAAGTGTTTCTTGTTCCATTTCATATTGCTCACGAGCCTGAACATTTTGTAAATGTATTTGTTTTCCTGATGCAGCGCGTCTTTTTCGTAACTCCGCTTTATCTGCCTCAGACATATTTTGATAAATTTTTAATAGACCAGCTTTTTTCTCAAGCTCTCTTCTTTGTCTTCTGTTATACATGCCCTGTTGATTTTAAGTAAAAGTAATTAAATAGTCTGAGGAATGCAGCTAATGCAAGAGTCTCTTCTGAAACTAAAATTTCATTAGACGGCATCATAATTAATTCTGAAAGTTCTTCCTTTTTTGAACCATCACCTTCTGGTTTTGACTGTGATAATCCAGTGACATCTACAGCAAATGTAGGTACTTGTCTGTCACTGTCTTTATATGGAAAAAAGTTACCCAAATAAATCCATCTTTGATTCTCCTCAGGCGGTGTAATGAACCCACCTTCTTCAGTTAGTTCACGTTTTGCTGTTGATAGTAAATCTTCATCTTCGTTATCTATAGTTCCTGTAATAAGTGTATGACAAAAATCACCTTCTCTTAAAGTGTTATATTCTTTAAGAAGTCCAATTTTGCTAATCATACCAGTGTCATCAGTCGTAAAAGGCATAACGGCAACCGACATCGTTTTCATCTTAATCTTTTGATGACCTTCTATCTGGATTACATCAAAGTTTTTGAAGCTCTTTAATGTTTTAAACTCTTTCATAATTTTCTAAATTTTCTTGTGGTTCTTCAATGTTCTCTGGAATTTCAAAGATATCAGAAGTTAGTTCTATTGCAATTTGTCTTTTCAAGTTTTCAACCATTTCTGGTGTTATACTATTTTGTAAATAGCTAAGAACTTGATCTTGTCCATCATCAAAAGATGCTGCCAAAACTTTAATTAAATCAAAAGGTGGAACATTAATTTTTAATGACACTTTAACTGTCTTTTCAGTTTTCTTAGACGTAGTAAGTAATGCTTCTAATGGACTAACAACCGGTGCTATAGTTTGTGTTGGCTTAGCGGGTGTTGGCGGCGCTTGTGGTATTTCGTTAGACGTTATCTTGCGCAAAGGTTCTGGCGAAAGGTCATTAAGCATAAAAAGATTCTCTGGATTATCATTAAGAACTTCTATTATATAATCACCTAAAAGATTGCTATTACATCTACTGCCATCAGTAAAAATAATAAAATCAACTCCTTCATCATTAATAATTGCACCATCAGATTTTACAACATCACCGGCTTTTTCACCTTTGATCCACTGATATGTTTTAAGACTCATATTATTTGTTTTAGTATATATTTCACTAGATTTCAAGGTAGTTTCTATATTCTCGGTGGTATTCGGCCATCCACTCAACTGGGAATCCTTGTGCTGCCCACGAGAGGTACTCTTGCCTAAAATTTTCCAAAACATATTCGATATGATGTTCATAGTCTCCGTGTGAAAATTCATTTAAAGAAGTAAGAGGTATTCTGAACGTATGTTGAGTTCCTTTAACTCGCCAAAAGAAATTCTTCTGACGGGCAATATCTTTATAACCGTACTCAACTTCCAAAGGTGTCCAACCGTAAGGGTTAACGGACATTTGCCCTTTGCCGTATAGTTCTCCAAAATCTTGATGAAATGGCATTTCTTACTTTTCTTCAGGTTGTGCAAAGTTTTCTTTTGGAGTAGTCTCAACAGCTAATAGACACATGTCTAAAATTGTTCCTCTACTTTCACCATGTAATTCCATAAGAGCATCAATATCTTGTTTCATCATACGAATTGCTCCGGCGCCATCTTCTCCATTATTAATTTGGATAATCACGCTATCCCATTCATTAACAACTTCTGGGATTATGTTTTCAGTATTTTCTGACATAATAGTATATTTTTTGTTTTATTTATATTCACCAAGTGTAAGATAGTTTTTCGTCATAAAAAAGTTATGAATTAGTTTTTCTTTCTTTCTTTTTACGAGATGCCTCACGTTGTTTTGCTTTATGTGCTTCCCACTTAACAGGATCTGCCATAAGTCTAGCCTTGGCTGCTGCTGATTGTTCCCGTTGTTTTTTACGGTACTCTGCAAGTAAAACCGGGTCTGCGTAAATTTTTGCTTTTAAAGCAGCAGACTGAGCTCTTTGCTTTTCTCGGTACTTAGCAAGTAGAACAGGATCTGCTTTAATCCTTTCCATTTGAGCTCGAGATGCTGCACGCTGTTTTTCTTTTTCTAATTCAACAGATTTTTCTAATTCATCAGAATAATCAAGCATCTCTGGGTATTCTTTAATGTATGCTTCACGTTCAGCTTTTGTCATCCTACCGTATTTGCTAATTTCAATCTGTAACCAGTCAGATTTACGAATACTTACACCTATAGAAGTTTCTTGACCTACACCCCAACCGGAGTAAGATATGATTTTGCCGTACTCCAAGATTTCATCAAGAGTAGCACCATTAATCTTAAACAGTTTACATTTTGGATTTTCATCTTTACCATCACCAAAGATTAGCAAATCATCAAAGCCAGAATAATCGTAATAGTTTAGTATTTGAACTGCAAGAAATATGTTAGAGAGTTCTTCCTTATTTCTTATCCCATTATGAACTCTTGTGATTAATTCATTTTTATAAGTAAGGAATGTTTCTGGGTGTTGTGATAATGCCATGATAAACTTCTCAGCATCAGCATATGATATTCCGTCTTTAATAAGTGGATATATGTATGCCTTAAGATATGAAGAAGATAGCGTACGAAAATCCACGTCAATGTTAAACATCTTGTTGAGTTTATCCAAAGCATCTAAACCATTGGCAACCTTCCCAATACCAGCAAGCCTACCCATTTTACCTTTTACTTCAATACCTCTTTCAGTAACAGGATCCCAAAGATCACCTTTGGACCCTTTTTGGAAAGTAGTGAAACATGAGAACATTAATTCACTTGGACCCATATCTCCAGGCTGTTCTTTAAATAATTCCTCAAAGAACTCCGGCGCAAAAAAGTTATAATGATTTGCCAAAACCGATATGATATCTACAGGTTCACCACTTAAAGATTCTGCAGAAATGTATGCAGGATTTTTAATCATATCCGTTACCATGTCAAGATTTTCCAAACCGCCATTATAGAACACTTTAATTAAGCGGCTAATTACTTTGGTTCCGGCGTTTCTTGCAGAAGGTGGTAGACGATCATAAATGATTTCAAGAATATCATTGAAGCGATCTTCACAAAGAACGTTTTTGATAGCATTTAGTTTTTCTACATAGCGTTCATCGTTAAGATCCAATACACCGAGTATAACTTTTTTATTACTGTAAGGCTTCTTAAGGTAAATGTTAGTGCCTTCTAAAGTAATCTCGTGAAACTTATTAATACTCATAGGTATAATATTTTAAGGTAAATTAAAGTTGCTTTAATGTCATTTATATTGCTTATTGTTTAACTTGTAGATACTTGTTAAACAAGTTTTTGGCATGTTTCCAATCTCTTGGTTTAACATCCATAACCCAGTTAGGAATATACACTCGGCGCTCAGCACCCGAACTAAACAGAATAATCCAGCCGGTGTATTTATGATTAGACACTTCGGTTACATCATCAATGTTATGATCTGCCCATTGATAGACACCGTCAATAAATCCTCCGCAGATACTAGCGTATGAAGAATCACCAATAGTAGAGAAACGATTATAGATTGAAATGTTAAATCCGATGTTTCCGTCTTGCTCTAAGTAATCTTGCATTGATTTCATATTGTGTATAGTTTTAAATTGATAGTTAAAATTAATACAAAAAACCCACAAATAAAAATTTGCGGGACTAAAGTTATTAACAATTTGCTTTAATAATTCATTTACTTTACTATATGCAGATTCTTTTGTGGATTAAACACTAATAAAGATTCAAATGTACTAATGTGTTTCATTCCTATAAACGGTTCTTATTGGTTTAGTGTTTCAGCTGAAATGTATTCAATTATATTGCTACCACTAATGCTGCGGATCTCATGATCCATTGTCATTCCTTTGAAGTATTCACGAACTAGTGTTTGTGCTGCTTCTATTGTTTCTGCTTGAATAAGATATGTTTCTACTCTTGCTCTTAATTTTCCTGAGTCTAAATCCTCAGTTGTCACACGTACTCTTACTGTCCAGTGATTCATATTGATTGTTTTAAAATGTTACTTTTCATCAAACCCAGTGTTTGCCTGGTTTATAAAATTTTGTGCTTGTGAAATATGATCTTGACACCAAGCTGGTATGTCCATTTCCATATTACCGATCTTTGCTTTTAACTCAGCAGCATTTTTAATGATGTCATCTAATTGAGCACCTGCCATTGAAACCTCATGATCTCCATTTTCACTTTCTTGCGCAGCTTTCCACGCCTTTTCATCCGGGTAATCTTCATCACCTGGTTTAGCTGGTTTTTCACCGCGTTTTCTTTTTGCGTGAATGTTAGCCCACAGACCTTTATTTTTCTTTTCAGTTACGAAATCTGAAAACTCTAAAATCTTTGCCATATTAGTTTAAATCTTGTGTGTTTCCTTGACGCATATCTCCATCTGGGGCATCTGGCATATTCATAAGTCCTTCACAGCTTGATCTAAGTCCTTCCATACATTCTTTCATGTAAGAGTCACACTCAGAAAGATATCCATCCGCTGTATGATCATCGCTTTCATCATTATGCCATTCGTTACATTCAGCCATTGCCATTTCCATACAGCTTTTTAACTTTTCACATAATGCTTCAGATAATGCAGTTGGTTTTGTTGCTTTAATTTCGTCAGAACCTAAAGTTTCGGTTTCTTTAACGAAGTCGCTAAAATTTTTAATTACTCCCATTTTGTATTTACTTATTTTTTATATACCCATTTCGTTGCCTGAACTATCGCTATCATCAGATCCTGATGTACTATCTTCACCGCTTTCGGGGCCAGCAAAGTAATCAACATCACCGTCTTCAGCAGCTTGGGCTAATGCTTGAGCCTTTAATTTATCGGTAGTTTCATCTCCAATAAATTCTTCGTATGTTTTAATTAGTTTCTTCATCTTTCTTGGTTTCTTCTTTAGGTTCGGTTTCTTCTTTCTTATCTTTACCTTCACCGCCAACAAGTTCGTTTAAAACTCCGTAAATTGCTAAAGCAAGACCTCCGTATTTCATAAACTTAATTGCCATACCAAATCCTGGAATAGCAAACCCAAGTCCTTTTGCCGCTAAATCCTGTAAGCTAATAATACCACTTTTAAATGTTGTCTCTGCAAGATATCCAGCAGCAATTCCAACTATTCCAGCAACTACAGGAAATTTAAACGGTCCAGGTGCTCCAGCAATTTTAGTAGCAAGTATTGACATTCTTTCCAATCCTGTGTCCGCTGCTTTAGAAACTTTAGCTTCAATCTTATGGAACACCGAGAAAGGCGGCATGTGTGCAAGTTTATTCATAATTGACGAAATGAATGGAATCTGTAATCCACCTTTTGCTTCGCCGTGTTCACTTTCAAAAAGTTTACACTCTGCAAGTATTTCATCTATGGTATAGTTTTCGTTTAGCGTTTCAGCTGCTGCATAATAAAAAGCTGACTCAAACGCAGCAAGGTAATCATATGATTCTTCTGTAGTAGCGGCAGTTTGACTGGCTTTAGCTAATGTACTAGGAAATCCACCCGATGCCCAAGTTGCAACAGCAGTTCCCATAGCAGATAAATTTTTGATTTCTTCAGAAATCTTTTTTCTTTTATCTGAATCTTTAAGATACGGTTTAATCTTTTCTTTAATCTTTTCTTTTGCTTTTTCAACAGAAGAGCGAGCAGCATCTTTTGTCATTTCCCACGCTTTAGCTAAAATTTCTTTAATTTTACCTAAGACAGCTTTAAGCGGTGATAAGATTTGTCCACCAAATTTTAATGCTGCTTGAGATTTTGCGCCAAGTTTGTCTGCGTATTCTTTTCCTTTTTCTTTAATCTTTTCTTTTGCCGCAGCAGCGAGTGCTTTAAACTTTTCAGCAAAACTTTCTTCGTTTACAGATAAGCAAGTTTCAAAAAGATCATTAACAAACCCTTCATTAATAAAGAACATTAAAGATTCACTTTCCTCAAGTGATGCACCACCTTTAACTGCGCAAGCCATAAGAAATGCTTCTTTGGATTTTGCATTGTGTTGAACGTCATATGTCTCAATTAAAAAGTCTGTGTAATTCAGCATTAGTGTTGTAATATTTTCTTTATATATTCATTAATAGAAATGTATAAAAAAAGGACTCTCCTATGGGAGAGTCCTTGACCACACACAAGTCCTAAATGAAGCAGATGCTTTTCTTTGGACTATTCTTTTTAGTTCATGATTATTAAACGTGGGTAATCAATTTTTACACCAGTTGCAATATCCTCAAGATCTAATTCTTTTTTGAATAACAAGTCAGACGCATGAATTTGTAACTCAGCTCTGTGATTATTAATTAACTTAATCTCGTCTGGGTGACTCGCAATATAAGTTAATGCATTGAAGTAATCATAAGCATTAATACCTGAGTCAGCAGTACCTTTCCATTTACGAGATTTTGAAGCAATGTCCATACCATATCCTTTATAGAATGGTTTATCATCAAAGTAATCTAACAGTAATCTATCATAAACTCCGTCAACATTTCTGCTTGAGAAAAATTCACGGAATTGATAAAATTCTTTAATTGAAATGTTATTTGCTTTTAAATGTTGTACAGCTTGCTCAAGAGTAGCAGGCATAGTTTCTGAATGAAACTTGATAGATTTCTCAATAACAGATTGGATTTTCTTGTTATTGAATGTATTTTTAGAAATGTTGGCACCAAAACCAAATTGATTGGCAGTGTTTCCATTTGTACACACCAATCGCTCAAAGAAAGGAGCATAGTTAAACTGTAATCCATTAAAAGCAAAACGATCACCCATTTTCCATAGGTCAGCATCAGTTCCAAAAACATCTACAGTTTCAGATTGGTTTAATAAGATAAGTTCAACATCGTCTTTACGATTGTCAAAGTTTAGGGATTTTAATGTGTATTCTTTTTCAGACTCTTCCAAAGATGTAGTAATCCAATCAAAATACTGACGATAAGAAGCATCATCTTCATTTTTCTTTCCGTCTTTAAAAGGTAGTACGTCAATAATTTCTTGATTACCTTGCTCGTCTTTAATTACAGAGCCAAACATTTTTACGTCACCTTCAACGGTTTTTAATTTGTTTGATACAGAACGCCAATCTTCTTCTGTCATTTTGTTGGCAAAGTCAGAAAAGTTTTTCTTAACTCTTAACATTCCAAAGATTTTGTCCAACGCTTTATCTTTCACCGGAATACCATTGTGAGAGATACCTTTAGCATCAATTTCTAAATCTTTAATTTTTAGTTCACTTGTAGATCTGTCTGCTAGTCTTTCAAGGAACTCAGCAGATCCTTTTTGGATTTGCTCAATAACTTCTTGGTTGTGATTCATAGATAAGTATTTAGTATTGTTTATATTTAGATTAATTAAAATAGTTCTTATGCTTTGTAAAAATTTAATTCATAAGAACCTGAAGGCATTCTATATAGTGTGATATGTAAAAATTTTTTAGCAGGGTTCCCAGTTCTTTTTACTTTTAACTCCAGATTGTAAAACACAGTATGACCGTAGGCTACGTGTTCGGTCCAGATATTGTCAGGAAAAACAATTTCATAACGATTTTCTCGAGCAATTTCAGCGTACACAGCCTCCAAGGCTTGGTTTTGAGTATCGTAATAAGTTGAAACGTATGATTTCATATAATGGTTGTTTTAATTTGATAGTTAAAATTAACCAAATAGATTGAACTATGCAAATTTTATTTCACAAAGTTATTAACATATTTTTTGAATACATCAAGTGGAATCCTATGTTCCATTGTATTTTCTATATGAATATGCCCAGGATTAGCACCCCATGATTTAAAGTAATCCAAAGATTTGATTGGGTTTATTACAGTATCATGTGCACCTAATACAATTGTATGTTCTGCGCGTTCAACACCCATGTGGGAAACGGGATCAAAACTACGGTCAACAACGGCAGGATTAAAAAGTAAAACAGGAATACCTGTAAGCGTGGAAAGTCTATGAGCAAAGAATCCACCCATTGAAGAACCAATTATAAGATCTATTTTATGTTCTTTTACACCTTGCAGTACTGTACCAAATAAACCAAGATCTTTGTAATTCATTGGAGGATCATAGACGAACTCAAATGTTTCAGACAGGTATTCATTTTTAACTGTTTTATGCGGCGCCTCAAGGCCATGTAAATATGCGACTCTCATTAACTTTGGTATTTTTGTTTAACGTATTCTTCAATCTCTCTCATAGTAGGGATTGCTTCTCTATTTGATTGACCGGAAACTTTAATAGCTTCCTCCGTATCATCAGTAAACAAGATTTCCTTGTAAGCTAATTCACCGGTATTTAGATGTGTGTTATTTTCTGTATTGGTAGTCCAAAAACGGAAACCTCTGTCCGGCATTAGTAAATGCTCAAGTACAACGAATTTTTTAGTTTTACTCATGATATTAAAATTTACTTATGCAATTTCGTCAAAGTAGATACAGATTGCTCGGTTATCTCCAGAAACAATGTTTGCATAAGATCCTTCATATTCTGCAAATGCACCTTCTCTAACTAATTTTTGTGCTTTGGTTAATCTGCGTTGAGCTAACGAATCATTTACATCGCTCCTTGCGTCTTTCATGAATGAAGTTGAAACATAAGTTCCTCCACATCCACATCGGCAACAATGGTCTTTCCCGACATAAATTTGAGATACTTGATTAAGAGTAACATTTAAGAAATCTGCTTGATTGTTAATTTGATTTTTCATAATGAATAAGTATTAGATAGTTTTTGCTAATGAATTGATAATTCCCGTCATATAATCGATGGCATCGAATGTATTAAGATCTACATGTAACTGAGTAGTATCTTCAGTGTTAACCCATTCTCCAGGCAAGATCTCTAATAGTGGAGACGATGTAGGATTAATGATTAAGACAGAACCTTCGATTGTATAAGGTTGACCAAGTTTCTGTAATAGAGCAGTTAAAATTGCATTGGTAACATTTTCCATAATATGTGTTTGTTTAATATTGATAGTTAAAATTAACCAATTTATATAAGCAAAGCAAATTCTAAATGTTAAATTTTTGTTAAACTTTACTTCTTTGGAATTTCTATTGTATCAGTAACAGAACTATCACAAATAGTATGAGTGTAAGTTCCATTGTGCCATTCATATTTTCCTTTCATTACGTTATACCCATAATGCGGTCCAAATTTACTTTCACTATGTGACTTAACACAACGAGTGTTTATCCAATAGCTTTTGCCATCTTTGACAAAGTCGGGTGCTCTTTCACACCCGACCATGACAAATAAAATAAGTAATACTTTTTTCATGTTAGAATTTTAGATTGTAGTTATAAACATTAAGTGCATATTGGTTAACCATAGGTCTTCCAGTATTATAAGCACCAAAGACAAGTTTCCAATTTCCATATCTGTTGTGCAAGTACCTAAGTAGTTTCATACTTGTCTCAACGTTAAATTGTATGTTATCTTTTAAATCCGCTTTTGTGAATTTCTTTCCTGGCCACATCATTCTTGCAGTAGGGACCATGACCTGCATAGGACCAACTGCTCCAGCAAAAGAAGTTTGCTTATGATTGTAATTCCATTGAAATGGATTCGTATAACGGGTTTCACAATAAGCAATCCCATAAGCATATTTTCTTGGGATGTCATATTGCTCTGCGTACTTATCTATGAGATAATACATTTGCAGACACGGTGGGGACGTTTGGTCTATCACGGGCGCATCTGGCAATTTGAAGGTTGTTTCGTTCTTCATGTAAAGCCAGAAGGCGGCCAACCCCACGATCATAAAAATGATCAGTGATTTTAGCATATCCTTCATAGGCTCTATTATTTTTTCTGATAGATACGGTTTGCGTAGATGTTGAAGATAGATTGTCCTAATCCGTTTTCATACAGAGTGTATGCTCCGGTTTTTCTGTCAATGATCATTAATTCACCACGTTCATTGACTGCAACTGAAGTTTCATCAGTTTTGCGAGCATTCTGCATACTCGACATTTTTGTGTGGTTTTTGTAGTTGTTATAGATATCACCTGAAATGAAACCTATGGCAATCGCAGCAATAATAACAGTTGCTTTTCCAATTTTGTTTAGAGCTGTAACAACAGCTGCTGTGTTAATCTTGAACTTCGTGTTAATTGTGTTTTGCATAATTTTGGTTTTTGTTAAACTTATTTGGATTCTTTTATGATTACCACTCCGTCTCCAGTAAGATTAAAGACTGAGCCTTTTTCTTGACGGAATGTATAGGTTTCAACAGAATCTTTTGCATTCATTGGGCGAGTCAAGTACCAGATGTCAGCTTCACCTTTCCAGGTAACGTTTACAAGTTTTTCACCAGCTGGCAAATTTACGGTAGACGTTCCACCCCAGTCTTTTGCCATTTGTTGGTCAGTACAAGAAGCAAGTAATAAAACCAATGTGGCTAAGATTAAGAATCTTTTCATATTATTTGTTTTTAAAGTTTTTGTGTTTTTCTTTACGGTCGTATTTTTTCTTATTCTTTTGAACAGATCTTTTAGAAGCTGCCCAAATCTCTTGCATTGTAAAAGTAACGGTTTTCATTTTGTGTATTTTTAATTTGATAGTTAAAATTAACCAAAATACCAATGCAAAGCAAATTTAGAATGTTAAAATTTTGTTAAACTTTATGCGTCAGCCGACATGCCTACAACCTGTAATGGAAATTCTACAGGCATGCGCTTAATTAGTTTTTCATTGATGCTAACTAGCAAGTTACCTTCGTTTTTGAAGATTTCATTTTTACGAAGTTTTCTTCTGCGCATAGTTTCCTTTTTGACTGTGTGTTTAAAGTAGTCAAGAACTTTGGAAGAATACGACTTAATCACAATAAAACCGTGATTACTAAATTGAACACCATTACCGTCTAATAACATGTAATATTGTTCTTTTTCTAATGATAGCATGTAACTCATATCATCAGGATCTATTTCAATAATGCAGTCAGGTGCTTTAAGCATAGATTCGACAACAGAAAACATTTTTTCTTCTAGTTCTGCCATCTTTGGACGTTTGTCAGGATTGTTAAAAAACATAACGATTAATTTTAATTATTTTTTAATTGATAGTTAAATTTAACTATTATTGTTGATAGTAGCAAACTTTGGGGTAAAAAGTTATTAACAAATTTTAAGTGTTCTTAATTTCTTGTAACCTTTGGTTTAGTTTCTTCTATGATTAGTAATTTGCTAAATGTTTTTCTCCAGTTGATAAATCAACCCATACTTCTGGTTTTGAATGCTCTTCTCTAAGTTTTCCTAATCTTTTTAATTCTTTAAGACCAGCCTCATGTGCAGATTCATCAGTAGCGCCTGCATGATATTTCATATGAAAGTTAAATGCTGATTTGTACATTACCTTTTCGACTCCTTTAAGATTTTCACAGAATGCGTTCATATAGTGTATAGTTTTATATTGATAGTTAAAATTAATACAAAAAACCCACAAATAAAAATTTGTGGGACTAAAGTTATTAACAACTTTTATACTTGTCTACAAAATCTGAACATATAGCTGAACATTGACTAACATCATCATCAAATAATTCGGGGAGAACCGCAACGGAATCTTTTATAGGTTGTTTACCTGGATAAACCCAAACATGCCCTAAGCTAGTTAATGTTAATGTGTCGGTTTCATGCCAAAAGAAATTAAAGTCATATCCTCCTTTTACAAAATATTCCATAGCTTCAACATTTTTACAATGAATCCAGAGTTTTGATAGTCTATCTCTAAACCATCTAAAATCAACTCCGTATTGAGGATTATCATGACCTAAATATAATAGTCCGTCAATAAACCATACATCAACTTCAACATCGTAGCCTTGATTAATTGCTGCATCAATGTAATTTGGTTCATTTTCGTATGATTCAAACTTACCATTAGTATTTCCTCTATGAGCTATGTATATCATTTGTTGTAATTTTCTAAATAGTAACGTAAATCTTCAGGAGTACCTAAACCCCACATTTCTTTTATAGTTAATGTTCTAATATGTTTGTCATCTTTAATTGCTTGGTTAAAAACAGGACATACGTAAAATTCTCCATTAACTCTTATGTTTTGCTCAATCATTTCTTCAGCGTACTTAACAAAATCTGAACCGTGCTTCCAATAGTAAAATCCAACAGTTGCATCATCACTAATAGTACTTTTTTCCGCAACTTCTTCAACAAGACCCGTTGATTCATTAATCTTAGCAAAAGACCATTTTGGGTGTGTTGCTTTAAATGTTACAATTCCGCCATCACAATCAGTTTCATTCATCTTATACATAAATTCAGTGGAATCCCACTCAACAAATTGGTCAGAATTTGCAAAGAACAACGGATTATCGTTATCTATAAATTCTTTAGCAAGTAATGACGTACAAGCAGCGCCTTCAGTTATACCGTCTACCTCTACGATTTTACAATTTGGTGTAATTAGTCCAAGTAGCGCATCAAGATTGTATTTTTCTCTGTGAACTTTTTGTACGATAAAAATGTAATTTGCATCTATGTTTAGATTTTCTATAACCAACTGAATCATAGGTTTCTTGTTAACTTCTATAAGTGGTTTAGGAAATGTATACCCTGCTTGTTCAAACCGGCTACCAGCACCAGCCATAGGAATTAACACATTCAGTTTTTTATCAGTCCATTTAGGTTTCATAATTGGGTGGTTATCTATTTCAGATATTTTTTTATTAATGTTAGGCAGAGTAACTTCTGACGGATTCTTAACACGCAGTATATGAGATTGGGATCTTGCAGCCGCATAAAGTCCATACGGTGAATCTTCTAAAATAAGGGTTTCTTCAGGAAGCATTCCAAACCAAGACATTGCTTTCCAATAAATCTCAGGATGAGGTTTGCTATTCTTAACATCTTCATTTGATATAATAAAGTCAAAATACTCAATGATTCCAAACTTAGTTAAAACTTTAATAATTGTATTACGAATAGAATTTGAGCAACAAGCAATTTTGTAATCGTTAGAAAGAACTTTAAAAAGATTAATTAAATCTTCATTGGGTTGTAAAAGTTCTAATTCAGTTAAAGTTATTTCCTGCTTTCTTTCCCAAACTTTAGTAAACGATTCTATTGGAAGTCCTTTGCGTTCATGCAGCATTTCTAACTTTTGTGATGTTTTTAATCCATCATACAAACTCAAATGTTCTTGCCAGCTTATTTCATATGATGGATTAATTTCACTAAGAGCTTTGTTTAAACTATCATAATGAATTTGCTTTGCTTCAACCAAAACTCCATCAAGATCAAAAAGTATAAGTTTAATTCTATTAGAAACGTTGTGGTCCATAATCTTTTCGATGTATGTAGTTAATTATTGGTTTCTTAACTATGTTAAGTTTATTATGATTCATTCCATTTAACAGTAAAGTATGTGGAGGAACCGTGTGACTATCAGAATACACTGGGTTGTAAAATTCATCATACATAAAGTTAATAACATCATACATAGAGTCCCTGCTAGACATTAAAAATTGATCGTTTGGAAAACAGTTGCCGCTATCTATTAAAATGTCATTATCATTAATATCTAAAACAACTTGATTATAAACAGCATCAAACCTTGTCTTAATTATTGTATCATATTTTATGCTATTTTCATTTTCATATTCTTCTATTAAAGAAAGACCTTTCTTAATCTTTAAAACATTTCCAAATTTCTGTGGCGGATTAAAATCTCCTGACACATCAAGTTTAAATTTTGGAACTTCTTTTTCAATGTATGCAAGTTCTTCTTCTTTACTTTCTATCAATATTTTCTTGATGTTAAGTCCAGTAAAACTATTTAAGATATCTTCTTCTGTTAGATATGAATCTTCATATCCTGTGTAAGTTTCTTGTATGTATGGAGCATAATCATATTTTATGTCTGATACGCAAATAAAGATATCTGCGGTCTCACCAAACGTTTTAATAAAGTTTTCTTTACATAAATCCCACGTTCTTAAATTTCCCGTAAGAAGAATTGCAGTTTTCTTTGGTTCTTTAATGTCTAATGTCTTTCCCAAGCGGGTTAACATGCCATTAATTGCATGCACCATAGTTTTTGCTGAATGATTTTCCAAAACATATGCATAAGCATTTTGTAAGTCTGATTTAGATTGATCTGTTTTTAATGCAGCTTTTAAACCATCAGTATCGGTATATGTAACTCCCCAGTCTTTTAACGTATCAGCTCCTGCAATATGACGAGATATCCAATGTGTTTTATTTTGCATTGCTTCTAAAAGAACTAATCCAAAACCTTCATCGTAAGAATTCATTACATAAAGATCAGCCTCTAACATACCATTATAAACATCAGACATTTCCGGTAAGTAAAGAATTTTTACTTGGTTAGAAGTATAACTTAAATTATGATCAGCGCCAGTATAACCTGTAATCACCAATGTAGTATTAGGATGGTCATTTAAGTTTTCCTCAAACACATTAATTAGTTCTTGGTGACCTTTATGTGGCCAGAAACCTCCTGATGATAAAATCATTCTTTCAGTTTCTATTCCGTGTTTTTTCTTGAAACCAGGTTTACCAATAGAATCTTCTGATAGGATATACGGTATGTGGCATAACTTGTGTAAGTATTCATCACCTTCTCTAGAAACTCTATCAATATCATATTGTGTACCCCAACCAATTAAATCAGAGTCTCTAATAGCCAAAGCTTGTTCGTATGAAGTATCAGGTCTTATAATCCAAAATGCTATCGGTGAATTAATGTGATTAATGTTTTTAATAATTTGGTCCTGGATCCAAACACCAGCGCCATGAATAATTACCAAGTCTCTATTATACAGACTACTAATATCATAATTTACATCAACACCATTTTGAGGGCCTTGGTGGCCTCCTGCATAAACGCATACATCATGGCCTGCTTGTTGTAATGCTTCTGCAGCTCTTCTTACATTATTTTCAGAGCCTCCTGGATACGGATAATAGCGATGAACTACTATTGTGATTTTTGCCATTACTTATTTAATTTAATATCGTTTTGCACCATTCTTTTTACCATAACATCAAAAGGAGTGCGTGGTTCCCATCCTAATTCAGTTTTTGCTTTTGTGTAATCTCCAAGTAAAACATCAACTTCAGCAGGTCTCATAAATTGCGGATCTTGTTTGATATATTTCTCCCAATCTGTTACACCTATTTCAGCAAATGCAGCTTGTAAAAATTCTCTAATAGAATGTTTCTTTCCTGTTGCTATTACATAATCATCCGGAGCATCTTGTTGTAACATTAACCACATTGCTTCAACAAAATCCGGTGCATAACCCCAGTCTCTTTGAGAATCTAAGTTTCCTAAAGATATATGGTCTTTTTTACCTAAATGTATTTTAGCAACGCCGTCAGTTATTTTTCTTGTTACAAATGATAGTCCTCTTCTTTCAGACTCGTGATTAAATAATATTCCGCTACAAGCAAACATACCATAAGATTCTCGGTAATTCTTTGTCATCCAATGTCCGTATAATTTTGAGACGCCGTAAGGACTTCTTGGATAAAATTGAGTTTCTTCATTTGCAATAGGAGTAGTCATTTTACCAAACATTTCAGATGAAGACGCTTGGTAAAATTTTATACTCTTGTCATATTCACGGATAGCTTCAAGGATTCTTAATACACCAATTCCTGTTACTTCAGAAGTATGTTCTGGTGTGTTCCAGCTTTCACCAACAAAGGATTGTGCTGCAAGATTATAAACTTCATGTGGTCTTGATTCTTTTAAACATCTTCTTAAACTGTTTTGGTCAGTAATATCACCAGTTAAGAAAACTATATCATTTTCAATACCTTTTAGATTTGTTCTTTCTTCAGCAGTAGTACGTCTTTCTATTCCGTATACTTCATATCCTTTTTTAAGGAGGAACTCAGCTAAATGACTGCCGTCCATACCGGTAATTCCTGTAATTAAAGCTCTTTTTTTCATGTTAGTTTAACATTAAGTTTTCTGCGGTGTCATGAAAATCTCCAACCATTAGTGGTTTTAATCTTTCTAAATCTACAAATGATGGGTGTACATACCAATCTTCAAAAGGTTCATTAGCATTAGTTACACAAACATCACCGGCTAATAGAACATATCCTTTAGATTGAATGTATTCACGAGATTCTTTACGTATCTTTACAAGTTCTTCCTCATTTGTGTTGTTTTTAGCAAAGAAATCCGTTTCATATGTAATAACTGAAAAAGTGTATTTGTCAAACGGAATTTTCATTAAACATTCAAATGTAATTTCCGACGGATCAATGTCAAGTTGTAAAAAGTCTATATGGGAAGGCATGTTATTATCTTTTAATAACTTTGTGTAATCAATAGTAAGTGCATCTTGGATTACAAGATTAGTATTAGATCTATCAAAATATTCAAATGATTTTTTATGAACTTCATCAATATCAATTGATATTCCTTTCCAATCATATAATTTTTCTAATATGTATGTATTATTGCAAAATTGAGCATCTTGTGCACCAATCTCAAGGAAAGTACCATTACGTTTTCCATTAGTGGCAGCTAATACAAATAAATCTTGATAACATTGAGAAGTATTTCTACTTATTTTTTCTACACCATCAAACTTTACTTTTAATCTGTCTAACTTGCTTTTATCATAAGGAGTGCCCATCATAGGTCTGTTTAAAATAGGAAGATCTATTTTTAGCCTATTAAGTATTTTTATGTTCCACGGCTGATATCTGTCATACTGATGAACTATAGCAAACGGTAATCCATTATCTGCGTATATTAAACCATCGTCTTTCATCACTGGAACTTTGCATTTCATAGTTTCAACAAAAGTTTTATTCTTTCTAAACCTTTCGTAAGATGCTGTTCCCGTTCTTGTACCTGTTGACCATGAAGGCATGTTTTCAGGTATTGCTTTCAATGTTCCAAGATTTGCACACCAGTTTTCAGTTGCAGGAACTATTTTAGTGATATCATTGTAGATTTCATAAATTGCGATTGCATAAAAGATTTGGTCAATGAATGCACCAGGATCTTGAGAAAAGAATGCCAATTCATAAACAGTTTCAAAAAGTTTAATCATAGTTTCTTTTTTACCTGCTATCACGCCTGAACAGATAGTTTCTCTATCAGCAAACTTTAAAAACATTTCTTTACCAAAATGTGTTTCAAGAGCTTCACCACCCCAATCTTCATGTCTAAAAGTAACACCTTCTGATGTTGCTAATAAATCATAATCTTGTATGTTATTTTTTACCCAAACGCCAGGGTCAGATTGAAACACAACATCACGTATGTCTGTTGTAATAACCACATCAACATCATCAGAGTATTCACTTTTAAGAATTTCTTGATATTGCAAGAATCTTTGAGTTGCCATATTAGTTTCACCGTTTAAATAAGAAGTGAAAGTAAACACGCCATTATCTTTTAAGTACTGTAATAATTCTTCACCGTCAGGATTATAAACAATCACAAATACTTTACCTTTAAATCCTGATGATTTTAAACTTTCTATCCACGGTTTTATCTGTTCAGGCGCATAACCATAAACAGATGCCATTACTGCTATATTCATATTCTTTTGCGTTTTTCTTCAATGTATTTGTTTAATGATTCTGGTGAGAATACACCCATAGCTTTTCTAGCGAACCAAATATTTTTCTTAATTCTCGGTATTTGGTTAGGATCAACCTCTGGATCATTTAATACCGCTAGACCTGCCTTTTCAGCTTCATCAGGGTGTCCAGAATAATACGCAGCAACAGCAAACTCATCAGCAGCATAAGGACCATAAATAAGTTTTGTAATAAATAAAACATCATTTGTAGGCCAAGGTGTAGTTGCAACTATTTTAAATAACTGATATGCATGTTGCCACATTCCTTTTGCTTTTGCGTGGTCAGCAAGTGCAGCAATAGGTTCAGATCTCCAAGGTCTCATCATCCATGCTTTCATTAATGTAGGATAGACTTCGTCAAAAGACATACCTTTATTAAACATGCACCATCCTATCATATATTGCGCAAACCATTGTTCTTCTTCCCAGCCACCTGCTTCAACTCGTTTTGTGTACCATTCAATAGCTTTGTCAGGATTACCTGAATCACGGTATGATTGAGCTAGATAAAACATATAACGATAATTATCAGGTTCATCAATTAGTCCTTGCTCAAGTAATGCAATATCTCGTGGGAATTTATCAGCTTTAGAACCTCCATCTGATATATCATCAAAGTAAAGAGTATTAATAAAGTCACGTGTTTCAACACCTTCCACTGGTCCGTAATATTCATGAGTTACTCCATGACATTGCCAGGTTTTCTTTGTGTTTAATATACGCATGTTATTATAGCAAGTACCTAAGTTATCTTGCATAATATCATATACATCAACGTTTTTGTTTAATTGGTTTTTATCAAATCCTTTATCTACTAATACCATATCAGCATCAGTTAAAAGAATAAAATCGCCCCACGATCTTGCAAGCTCTAATGCTTCATTACGGTTATGACCAAAATTAATCCAAGGTTTTTCATATAGGATTCCTGGTTTATCTTTTAGGAGCTCCTTAATAATATCCTGCGTTCCATCAGTAGATCCGGTGTCAACTATACACCAAGTATCAATAAATGGCATTACAGAATCCAAACATCTTTTTATGATCTTAGATTCATTCTTAACGATCATATTAAGACATATCTTAGGAGATTTGTCGTTTTTCATATAATTTATTTACTATTGATTTCATCATTAAAAAAAGAGCCTAATTAAAGGCTCTTTTCTTGTGAACTTGCTGAGCCAGTGTCAGTTTTCTTTTTACGCGGTTTGTAGTATCTGCGTTTCTTTGGTTTTGCTTCTGCTGTTTCAGCATCTGCAGCAACAGTTTCAGTTGCAACCGCTTTTGGTTTTCTTGGTCCTCTTGGCTTGCGAGCTTTCTTTGGTTTTTCAACCACTGGAGTAGCTTCAGCAAGAGCAGTTACAGGAAAGTACACATCTTCAATTGGTTTAACCGTTTCTGGTGCAGAAACTTCGATTGTGTTTAATTCAACTGATACTGTAGGAACCTCTTTTTTCCCGAATAGGAAGTTAAAAAATCTTTTTAACATAAATGTAGTTTTGCGTGATTAAAGATCACATGGTTATAGATTATATATTCACAAGTAATATAATAGTTCTTTATTTTAAGATAGATGCAACCTCATCTTCTGATTCTTTAGAAACTTTAAATATTTTATCTCGTGTTGCGATTGCCATAGGATCCGCGGCTTTATTAAATTTGGAATCTCCGCGCAAATCTGACATTTTCTTTGAGTAATTTTGAGCAATCGCTCTTTTCATTTCACCCGCACTTTTAAACTGTAGAGTTTTACCATCAAGAATACCGTTTCTATCAAGAACATCAGCAAGTGAAGATATTCCTTTAGAAATACCTGCCAAAGTAAGATTCTTAGAATCAATACCTGCCACATCATTTTGTTGAAATTCTGGTGATTGGTTATTGTCTTTCAATGTCATAAAGAACTTTACAATGTCCGTAAAAAGGGTTTTGAAATTTAATGATATTGCAATGTCTTCAACATTCTTTCTCATTTTAAAAGGAACAAGTGCTCCGTCTTGTAGTTTTGCTCGAGCACCTCTGTCTCCCATAGAGATAGACAGAGCGTCGGCAAGTGCGGAATAAAGGTTTCCTGAGACAAAACCTTTAATGTTATGAATAGGTGTAAAACGGTCAAGTGCCCATTCTACATATTTTGCGTGTGTAGCAACAAAATCAACTTGTATGTAAACATTAGGTTGAACTTCAGCAATTAAAACAGCCCCGCTACCATCAGCGCCTCGAGAATCTTTAAGATCAATACCTTTATATTTAGTTTCATTAAAAAATCTAAACATTTCACGGTTATAAAAACGAATAGCTTCTGTTTCAGTTTTTCGTTCATCTAAAGAATCTCCGTACACAGGATACTCTACAAGATAATCAATATCTCCGTAGATTTTTTCAGGTTCATTCTTTAAATCTTCTTCGTAATAGATTCCTGAACCTACAGGACGGATTCCTTTAAGTGGAAGCGTATCAGGATATGTGTTTTTCATCCACTTCTCAAAGTCAGCAAATAATTGCTTAACATAATCATCAGCAACTTTAAGAATTGCTGGAGTGATTTTTATTCCTTGAGTTTTGACTGAGGACCATCCTCCTTCATTAAGTACCCATTCTCTGTATGATAACATATCGATTAGATTTTTTGTATTTATCTTGATACGTTTTCCTTGTGGTCGTCAACAGGTGTAAATGATTTCTTTGCCATAATTTCATGAAGTTCAGACATGCTGTATGGACTAAATCTAGGATGTGTGTCAAGACCTACATCAAGAGATCTTCCGTTTGGACAGTAGCCCTCAACATCTTCATTATTAGCAAGAGCCCAAAGTACATCCATTTGATTTTCTTCAAGTAATCTTTTAAGTAAACTTGCAGGAATTTGATGTTGAAGTTTACCGTGACAGTGTCCGTGTAACATCCAACTGCCGTGGTGCCACTTGTTCCAAGTTCTTAGCGGATAGTGACAAAGAATAATCTTTTGTCCGTTAATGTTAATCTCGCGGTAAAACTCAACAGAAGAAAAGATTTCTTGTAGTTCTTTCATTGTGTGAATATCCACATCATGATTACCCAAGATTAAATGAACATTCTTACATTTGATTTTACTACGAAATTCACGTACTTTATCCGGACCTTGAAAAGCAACATCACCTAAATGAAATAGCGTATCGTCAGCTTTAACAACTCGGTTTATATTTGAGATGATAGTTAAATCCATCTCTTTTTTGGTGTCAAAATCACGACACCCGCTTTTATCTTCCCACCGCGTAACACCTTTCACTATGTTCTTGTGGTTATAGTGAGAATCTGATGTAAAGTATATCATAATTAATTATTTTGGTACGGCTAATTCATCAATCCAGCCTTGAGATAAATCATGGTTTAGCCATGTGCATAAATGTGTATCAATAATCATTGAAGAACCTGTCCATACATTCCCTTTTCTCTTTTTAATAATCACGTGAATTAGCTCTGGATCTTGGGGATCTTCAATGTATTCTCTTATAAGTGGACTTCTTGGTTTAGTCATACGGTGTAAAACTCTTGCATCTTCAAGATATATCTTTTCCTCTTCTTCGTCGTATTTATTCCAGTTCATTTACTTGTCTTAAGAATTTTTTGTATTGTGTAAGTAAAGACTCAATGTTTCTACCACCTACAGGATTGGCGCTGTGAATATAAAACTCAGGTAACGGCATTCCTTTAGTTTCACAAAAATCTACTAACCAATTTGCGCAATCCTTTCCTGTCTTTTCGCTAAATTCAGCGTTATCAGGATTTGGCGGATTTTCACGACCTCCATTATCAAAGAAGTACTTTGTATGTTCTGGACCAAGATCGTGGTCAAAAGATATAATAGCTGGTGCTTCTTTTAGTTTTTCCCAACGGTTTTTAATAAGTAAAACAAAGTCATTGTAGTTTCTAACAATAATCCAAGTAGGATCATTATATAGTTCTGCCAAGTGTGGAAATTTCTTTGCACTTACATGTGGCATTCGGATATCATCAAGGTATAATTTATAACTCATCTTAAAAGTATTTTTCTTCAATTATGTCTGCAACTATTGTGATGATGTCTTCAACACTTTGTGCAGCAGGTGAAAACCTATTTCTAGGAGAATCACCCATTCTTGTTAAGTATTCTGTTAACACAGCTTCACGGTCAATAGGTTTCTTTTGATTAAGAGGATCATCAAAATAATCATTTAGTCTTGTATATTCATCATGCCCTATCATCATAGAAATGTAACCGCTTTTTCTAGCCTCAACATCAAAAGCAATGTCAGATTTAGCAATCTTTAGCAATTTTGAATGAGGTCCAAATTGATGTCTAAACCAATTTGCTAGTGATTCAGACTTTTCAGGTTTTACGTAAATTAAGTACTGTGTCATAGTTTTATTATTTGTATAAATTTAACCAAAAATATTGATAAAGCAAAACTTTTAAGATAAAGTTTTTAACAAATTATACTGTTGCTGCTTCTGTCATGTAAGAAACAACGTGTTTATTATTTCCTAATTTATTCATAACAGATTCTATCATATGTGCATATTCAGTAGGAACTTCATATTCAGCAACTAGTGATGACTTGCGGTAAACAGGAACGATTACTGCGGTGTTTTCCATTGATGAAATTTCAGTAACTTTAAACACCGATAAAGCAACTCCATGTTTGTCTTCAAATGCCTTTGCAATGAAGTCATTTTGTTGAATAGGCACTAAGGCTTGTTTTTCTTTATCTGCATTTAAGAATACTGCTGCTTTGGATTTTCCATTTTTATCAAGAATTGCAGTAGCTCTTCTTAAGTCAGCAAATTTCATCGTGCTTTCCCAAAGACATGGTACACCAGTTCTTGTTCTTGCTATCTTGATTCTTTTGTCGATAATTTCTTCCATGATTGTAATGTTTATTGAATGTAAAAATAATTGTTTAGAACATCTTTGGCTTGTTCTTGATTAATAGATTTGTTTTTTATTAAGTTTTCCACTTCGGATAAGAACGTGGTACCTACCTCAGTTAATTCCATCACATTATTATTCATATTAAATAATGGTTTCTTTAACATGAAGAAGTTTGGATTTTTAATTGGTTCTTTTACAATTTCTTGAGCAAGCTCAAAGTGTCTTTCGTAAAAGTGAATGTTATCTGCGCAATGATAATAAGTACCTAATGCTAACTCAGGATAAGATTCTTGTAACCACTGATACATTTGTTGTTGAACAAATGCAAAGAATGGAGCGTCAAAAGTTAATCCGTAAAAGATATCATTTGAGCGCATCTGAACTTTCATATTCAGTTTATTGTTTCTCACCCAAAAGTTAAGGTAAATTGTGCAAACGAAATCTTTATTCCCAGGATACTGAACATCAGGATTGCTTATAAAAGATATTGCTTGTCTTGTATTAATGTCTTTCTTTAATGAGTCAAGTGCCCATTGTAATTGTTTTCCGAAAAGTAAATGCCCGTAATTGGAATTAATGTTTCCATCTTCATCAGCAATGTTTTTCCAAAAAGATGAAAAGTTATTTATGTAATCAACGTTTCTATCTTGTTTTAAGTACCAAGCTAATTCACCCATGAAATACTTCCAGTTAAACGGACGAGCCTTAAAATCTGCTAAAGACATAGTTGGGTTAATCGTTAACCTTTCCATTTCCAATTCTTTAACTTTTAATCCTCGAGGCTGTGATTGAAAACCTTGAGTTTCAATCTTATTAATTAGTTTGTGAAATTCTAAATTTAATGAATGCTGCATGTTAATCGTTAATAAAATTGAACACTGTGTTTAAGATATCTTGTTGACTTCGGTATTCTCCGTTTTCATTTACTTTAAGATAAAGTTTTTTACGAATAGAAGATTTTTCACAAGCATCATAGAATTTTTGAAGCTCTAATTTTTTGTCTTCAAGTTTAGATGAATAAGAATGACCATCATCTTCTTTTACAACAAATTCCGGGTCCGCGTGTAAATAAACTAGGTAAATGTTATCAGCAAGATCAAAGCAATACTTTTTCTCTAAATCCATTACCCATGTTTCAGGTTTACTATCTCTGTAAATTGAGCCATAAACCAATTCACCAATGTGTGAACGATTCCAAATGATTGCCGAGTTTTCATTAACTTCATTGCTTGCAGTTTGCAACAAATTATAAAGACGAAATTCCCAGTTAAAGAAATCTTTTTGAAATGCTGTTTTTTCATCATTGGTTTCACCTTTAGGAAAGCTCCAGTGGCGATTAATGACATGAATATATTCACGTGACAAAGATTCTATAAGAGTGTCTTTACCACAACGATCTGTTCCTTCAATAATTATCAGTTTCATATAATAGGTTAGTTAATTGTTATATACCGCTAATGTCTATTAATTCTTTTTTTCTGGTGATATTTTTAAAAGATCCCACACAAAAGATTCTTTACGAGCAATAATCCAACTTGGTGATTTTCTTGGTTTTTCACCTGTGATTGCTACTAATTGCCAATCTGGGTTATCTTGTAAGAATTGGGTTACAGATTTGATTACTTCAATCCAAGCATACGAATCTGTATAATCATGTCCATACATAAACCCACCTTTAGCAACTTTATTTTTCCAAGCCTCCATATCTTTCAAGCAGCCTTCATACGAATGATCACCGTCAATGTAAACTATATCATAATGTCCATTTTCAACAGTTTGAGCGTGAACATCGCCAAATTCTCTAATTACTTCAACTTCAGGATTATTTTCAAATGTTTTCTTAACTTTATTCCAAATACGAACATGCCCGCGGTCAGTCAAGTTACATGCGTCAAGTGTGCTGTAAACTCCGTCATCAGCAATATGCCTCCAGATGTCAATTAATGTTAGTTGTGTTGGATTTGATTTTAACAGTTCTTTAGAGTGAACTCCTTTAAAAACACCAATCTCTGCCACTTTAAGACCTTCTGGCCATAGCGTAATAAATTCTTCGCGTGTAATGTTTAATTTTCTCATGTTAAATTTTGTATTTGTAATCTTCAAGACCTTTTAATAATTTCTTTTTGTACCCTGCTCCTAATAAGTTAACTATGTGTCTACCTCGGTCAGCAGAGGCAATCTTTGTGTATTCTTTTTTAGAGCCATATTCTGCTTTTGCATTTTCAGCAATGTGATGTTTAAATTCTACATCATCAATGACAAGTAAATCCCAGCCTAATTCTCTTAATTGAAATGATGAGATTACGTCAACACCCCAACCCATTTTAATTTCTGGGTATAAGAAGTAGCCTTTAGAATTAAATAAAGATAGCAAAGCTTCTTTACGATAAAGCGGTGAAGTTTGTTCCATAAAAGGAACTGGACGAATACCGCGTTCTTGACATCTTAAAGGTTGATGATGTGAATTATAAGAAGCAACAGTGCATGCTGCTTTTGGGTTATCATATAGAACATCTCTCATTCTTTCAACAGTTGATACCTCAATAGTGATATCATTATTTGTCATCCAAATAAACTTTTTATCGGAATGTACAAAATCTTCAAAGATAACATTCCAATTCCCAGTAAAACCTTCATTAGGAATTTTAATTACCTTACCAGGACCTTTATAAAAGTTTTTTATAGAGGCATCATATATTATCAAATCAGGAAACTGACTGACAAGCATAGGCAAGAACTCATGATTCTCGTATGCAATAGTGGCTAAAAAACAATCTCCAAGCATTAGAATAATTTTTTTGACGTCATTGTTTTTGCAGCAAAATCAATTCGTTGGTTAATGTTATTTTGTTTTACAAAATCTCCACCAAATTCTGTAATCTCACCTTTGATGAAACGGATGATTTCATTTGTCCAATCGGTTGCAGTAGTCACAGGAACATTCTGACAGATATGATTAAAAGAACCACCTACTAATTCAAAATCATGAGGAAGACCCATTAACCACATTGCTTCACGAATTGTAATTCCTCTTTCTTTACCCGGTCTAATAATTGCTGAGTTTTTTGCAATGATGGCATTTGTTGCTTCGTTAAAGATAAGGGGAGTTCCGTCCCACCAGCCTTTATTATCTGCAAGTTTCTTTTGTGTATGTGCAATAAACTTTGCCATTTGTTTATTATCATGCGCCTCTGCCCAATCAAGTGCTTCTTGAACTAAGCCTTCACCAGAAACAAAGTGGAACATAGTTTTATATTGACTTTCTAATAATTTTTGCGTATCCCATCCTTGAGTTTTTGCAAACAAGAACCATCCGTTATCAGAAATATCACCAAGTCCAAACGGTCTGTCCATTTCTGTAACACCTTCGGGAATTTGGTCAAGATAATCTTTTAATAGAGGAGCTTCTCTTTTATGATATCCTAAGATAGGCGCTTCGCTGTCTTTCCAGAAAAAGTAAAAAGATCTCATTCTGTGCTGCGGAATACCGTGTAAGAATGTATCAGTTTTTACAAGAGAAAACGAATATCCGTATTCTTTACCAATTGCTTTCAAATTCTCAACTACCTTTTCACCCATAGCGCTATATAGTCCTGGTGCATTTTCGCCCCAAAATACTCTTGGTTTAACTGTTCCAAGAACAAGTCGAGCACTTTTATACATCCAGTCATTTTGAGCAGCATCTCCGCCTCTTGCTTTATCCGAACCTGACGTACTAGAGTTAAGCATTGATAATCCTGCACAAGGACAAACTGCAGATACAAAATCTACTTCATCAAAAAGGGCATTTTCTATTTCTTCTAATTCATTAGTTTCAGGATCAGCTAATAAATAAGGAGTATTAGGAAACCGATTAACGCAGTGTGCATCATTACTTCCAAATGCTTCGTAAGACACAATAAAACTTGGATCTTCCCCGGTAGCATTTTTATTGGCAACCGCCATTCCACCAATTAGTGGAACTGCAACACCGTACTTTATTTTTCCATCTTTAGTCATAATTTTATAAGTATTGTTTTATTGATTTGGCTCTTTTTTCAAATGATTCCCATTTCTTAGGATTCTTTAAGCCTTGATTTTTACAGTCTGATAACATTGAGTTCCAAGTTCTTTTCCAACCCGCAATATCCGAAGTACTTGTAATAGTTGTAATAATAGAAGGAACTGCCTGAAACGTTTTATTTAGCGGTTGCAATCTTTCAGCAAGAAATACGTCAACACTCATACGACATTTACCGTCATCTTGAGTATCAATCATTTCTATTACTTTTTCCATACCTCGTTTAGAAAAAAGAAGCGCATGCGTAAGTAATGTAAATTGTGACAATGCTAAATTTTCTGTTAAAGAAACATGTGGATATTTGTCAGCACATCCTAAATAAATAAGATCAAAATTCTTTAGGTAATATTCATTTGTGTTAAACAAATTATCCACTTGTTCATATAAGTCAAGCGGAAGATCCGCGTCATCTTCAAGAACAAGTATTTTATCATAGCCTTTTGCTAATGCATCTCGGTAGATTCCATAATGTGATAAAGCGCAAGCAACACATGAAGTCTTTTTCACACGAATACCAACACGATCTTTTTCTAAATTAATGTCAGTTGCTTTAACCGCGTTCCATCTTTCAATATGTAATCCAATGGCAGATGCCTTTTCTTGTATGCTTTCCCAGCGATCTTGTCTAAAATCAAGGTTAATCACATAAACAGCATCCCAAAATTTTGAGTAGTCTTTCATATTAAAATAATGCTGCAGAGTTAATCACCGGCTGTTTAGTAGGTTTATTGTAATCTGACATTTGTGGTGTACGAAGTAATTCATCAGAATATCCTTTGCCCACAACGACAGGAACACCTGCACGCTCTAAGAAAGGATTAACCACATCAGCCAAGAATGAACCTTGACGAACTCCTCTTAAGAACATTAATTGTAGTTGCTTAACAAGTGCAATTCTTTTCTCAGGATTTGCTTCAAGTTCTTCAATCTTGTCAAACATTTCTTTAGGAGTTTTAACTCTAAGATAATGATCTTTAGGAATAGTTGAGTATTGTGTATCGTAATCAGGATGATAAAATGGTAAAACACCTACTCTCAACATTTCTGCATATTTGCTTGTAACCCAGTCAGGACGAATAGGTATAATAAGTGTGTAGCGAGTTCTTTTAAAGATTTCATCAATTTCCTCAGGAGCCTTATAACCTTTAAACTGCGGATATTGCTTAATGAAGCGCTCGTCCCATTTACCAAAGATTTCACAGTCTTTAGAGTTAGGTTGAGTTAAGATCCATTTCTTTAATGCTTCCAAACGGTAATCAACAGTTGTAGTTTTACCGTAAGCGGATTGCATAGCAACGATTGAAAACTTAACATCACGCTCAGTATCTGGAGGAATAACAGTTTCACCAATAAGATTCATTTTTTCAATACCGGAGTATTTTAAATTTAGTTTCTCAGTGATTTCCGTTCCACTTGTTAAATCAGGGTATGTGTCAAAGTGAGTAAAGTTAATATCACTATTGTATTGTGCAATACATTCAATAGGTCCGTTAACCATATCACGCCATTTTTGGTTTTTCTTAATGTAACGAGGATCCGTCATAATCATAAACCATGGAATTTTTGACATATTCAAATAGTGAACTAATGGAGCTCCGTAAATCAGAGTCATATCCAATGCACCTGTCATTTTTGAAGGATCTTTAATACTTGGTACAATCCCTGGAATGTTTACCATAGTCAATCCTTGTGAAGCAAATCCTAAACCAAAGTCAGGTTGAGGTAGATCTTTTACTTTATTCCAAAGATCCATATATTTTTCTTGCTCCTCTTTAGTATGAGGAATAAGGTTTCCGTCAGGACCTTGGCGTCTACCAGGTGGAAGTTCTACGGCAAATTCAGAATGAATATCACGTAATACACCTCTTGGGTCAATCGCTGCTTTTTCTTCAAAAGATAATCGTTTCCAATCACTTCGTTGAACTAACCAAACGGAACTAATAGATTCGTTACGAACAAGCGCCCATATTAATTTAAAGTACTCAGAAGTACCATCGGATCTTTTCAGTTTGTCCTTGCTGAACTTCATTGAAGACCCAATTGGATAAACTGCAACTGTTAAATTTTCTGTTTTCATTAATTATATGTATTGAGATAAAATGGTTTTCCATTCCTTGTTGAATGTTTTAACCTTAAATTTATATTCAAGTTTACTTAATAGTTCTTGTCTGTGCTCCGGATTTTCGTTAAAGTATTTAACTTTTTTCTCAATATCCGCCGCATCTTGTACAATTAAGTGCTCTTGTATGTCTAACGGAATCTGTAATCCAAGCGGATCATATTGAGGATCAATAAACGGAAGTATTCTTAATCTTGCATATAAAATAGGTCTGAAGTTTAAAGAATCATAATAAGATACACAACGTAGTAACATTCCGTACTTATAGTGTTTTACAGTATCTTCATATTCTGCAGGTATGATATGTTCAGCATACATAGGATGTGCCAAAACATTTGCATGCAGTTCAGCAAACTTATCTGTAAGTTTATTTACAAATCTGTCATTGTTACCTTTAGAATAAACAATACCGTTTGCTCTTTGCGGAATGAACAAGTGAGAATTAGGAAGTCTTAAATCCTTTAAATATCTTTCATATAGCTCAACTCTTCCACCCTTTTCTTGAAAGATAGTTCCTGCAAAGAAGAAATCTTTATCTTGTTTTACAGGTGCATCAAAAGAAAGAAGATCTTTAACTTTCTTGCGGTTATCCCAAACAATATGTTGTAGTTCACCTATAGGAAATTCATGAAATTCACGAGTACCTCTATCATCATTAGCAAAGTACAGCGCTTTAAATGGAATGTTCCAATAGTCAAAGATAGGATAATAGAAAGCAGGATCATTAATAAATCCATAAGCACATTCAAATTGTGTAGAACTTTTAACAGCCCAGTCAATCAGTGACATACTTATGTTTTTATTATGACTACCAAATGCAAGAACTGAAGCACGAGAATAGTACTTATCAGCCACTAGTTTATTGTATTTAGCAATAGTAACAAGTTCATGCAAGTCAGAATTAACCGTGTCATGAAATTCATTCTTTCTTTCACAAAGCAATTCATGCGTTTTCTTAGGAACATATGAAGTTTGTGGCAAGATAAAATCAATAGGGTCAATTAAAAAGATTTTAGAAAGATCTTTAAAGAAGTCAGATCCAAAAGATGCTTCAAGTTCTTTTAAAACTATTTGCTGATTATATTCCCAGTTTGTATCTTCACCTTCCATTTCATCAGCACGTTTCATTAAATTATCTTTTAAATGTTGTAAACGAATTGCTGAAAATCCCCAAACTTGTCCGTACTTTTTGAAGTGTGTAGTGTCACTGTTAGAACCAGTGATTATGATAGGATCATATTTTTCGCTGATGTACTCTAAAACAGGAATACCGAAACCCATTATGTATTCCATTTTCTCAAAGTCACGAGGAAAGAAGAACATTGCTTTTGGTTTTCCTGTTAAAGGACGATCATGCGTTTGTATAAATAGTGCCATTAAATGTAGTATAAATTATTTATCTCCGTCTTTTAGAGCCTCGATTAGTTCAATACCTCTTAACCAAAATGCTTCTTGACGATCTTTGTCATCAGCATGAAAAGGAATTGCTGTAATAAGAAGCACGATTGCTAAACGTTTAAGTAAGTTTACATCATAAAAGTTTTCTATAAGTTGTTCTTCAAGCATAGCTGATAAGTTTTCTGTTCCAGGAACCCAATCAATAGAACAAGTATCACCAAACAAAATATAACGATCTGCCATAATCATGCTATACCCACAGTAAAAATCTTGAAGCAATTTTGCCATATCGTATCTCATGTCACCTTCAGTACCTTTAAGATTACCAAATGAACCTCGAGGATCAACAAATTTAATAGAACCAGAGTGCGGATCATAAATAAGATTACCTAAGTGAGAATCACCATGCATGATCTGCGACCAATACGGATGAGGATTTGAACATAACATATAGCCGGTTTGCTCAACAAAATCTCTAACCATCTGAAACTTATCTTGTGATGTAATAGAATATTTCATATCATCAAGACGGTTTACATTCTTTAATACATAAGCACGAAAGCATTCTTCTTTCATACGGTCTTCAGATAATTTAGAAGGTCTTTTAAAGACACCATGATGAATATTTACAATCTTACGTATAATATCATGCCAAATATCTGTTCTTAAATTATCATACACAATGATTTCATTTAGAGCAATACCCGGTTCCAAAGACATAGATAACTCGCCAACCTCAGACGGAAGTATTCTTGGAATGAATTGTGATGCCCAAGGATCTAATGCTAAGAACCATTCTTTTTCATCTTGTATCTTTCTTTGCTTTTCTGGAGAATCACTAGATTTAGAAATGATATTATAGAATGTATCTACTTTAATTTTATTAAATGACCTTGCAGTTCTTTGTAGCAATTTTGCTTTAGATTCGTAATAAGTATTAAGTTCACCGCAGTCATACCATTCGTTGGCACTAATAAGTTCCATTTTATAACTTATCATATAATTTTCTAATAGAGCAGCTATTTGATGTTCACCTTTATGAGTTGGTTTTTTCATGCCTACTTTCATAGAAGTATCAAATGCTTTACGATTAGTAAAGTTATATACACCAATTAAAGCGGATCTTGTTGGAACTTCAGTATCAGGTTTATCATACAGTTTACCATCACGGTCTACAAGACACCAACGATGAGGATCTTCAACTTCTTTAACTGCTAAGAAATCTTTATGAAATGGAAATTCATCAAGACAGATAGTATCACCTAACCAAACTGTTACACCAGTATCTTTATTTGCCAAAGCATTGTGACCTAAAGCTATTGCATGCAGCGGTCCAAGTTTTTCTTCTTGAACTACAGTTTTGATATTAGAAGTATGATACACACGGTTTACAAATTCTTTAATATCTCCAAGTTCATTTTCAACGATTACGATTTCTCGAGTCGGATAATCTTTAAGAAGTGTTTCAATGATATAAGATATTAATGGGCGACCATTAACAGGGATCATTGCTTTACTTACACCTCGTGAAAGAGGTTTCATTCTACTGGCTAAACCAGCTGCAGGTATAATTACAGATGTCATATTCTATTTTCAGCTAAGATAATGTTTTCAAAAAATTCTGGAGCACTTGTGGCAAAAGCATGTAAAGACAAGTTACGATTATCTACATAAACAGGGTTAGGACCCCAAGGCTTACCAAAGATAATAGAGTCGTAAGGACAATCATTGACTTTAAGCCAATTAAGTAAACGATCTTCATGTTCTTTCTTAATCTTTTTAACGTCGCCGTTAAAAGTTTTCATTCCGCGAGCGGTAAACAAAATGATAGAGTGACCTTCAGATTTAAGACTACGAATCCTCTCAATGGTTATCGGAATAGGCTGAGAATTATCATAATCATACTTTCCGTCTTCTTTGAGAGGAGTAGTTAAAATTGTATCATCAATATCAATAATAAATGTATGTATCATAAATAAGTTTTATTGAATTTATATACTTAATAATGGAATTAGTTCTTATAGAAAACAATTGGAAGTCTTTTAAAGACCTCCAATGTGTGAAAAAAAAATTATTGATATTATCTATATCAACATTATATTACTTCTTGTACTTACCTTCTCTATGGGAATAGCAGTATGCTTTTCCTTTTGCACGGCTAATAAATTCGCAATCATCATTTAAACCTGAATTTGATTTTGGGGTTTTCCAATCTTTGCCGTAAAGATACTCAAGATAACCTTCAGGATCTCCAGGAATTGGAAAATCATACCCATCGTGTTTTAAAGTTCCAAGTTTATCAAAATGCTTTGCAGCAGTTAATTGAACCTCCCAACCAGGATATCTTGTAATACGTTTTCCATCCCCATACGGATAATAGAAAAAGAAATCTCCTGGAACTCCAATTTTCTTTTTAGACATTGCAGTAACTTGAATTTCTTTACCGTCTTTACCTTTGAGTGCAAGACCTACGTAAGGAATCTGATGATAGTCATCAGCATTTTCATCACTTACAAATAGCTGATTAATTAAAGTACTCATTTTTGTTGGACGTTGTAAAATAAATTCTTTTTCTACATCCTCAAGAAACTCTTTTGTTACCGTTTCACCAAAGATAGCAACATCAGTATCATTATCGTGCTTAATAAGTTTTCCGTCTCGGTATAAACCTAATAATGAACCATAATCTATAAAGCACTTAACTTTATGCTTTTTACATAAGTCAATTTGTTTCTTTAAAGATTCAATTTTTAATTTATTGTAATCTTCTTGAACTTCATCGGATAATCTTTTATCTACTCTGTTAGTACCTTCAAATAATTCATTCTCTGTTAGGAACTCTTGAAAGCTAAACACAAAATTTGGCATGATCTATACATTTTTTGAGAAACACTTGAACCTCTACAGGTTTATATTCCCAATCCACAATACAAAAAGTAAAGTTACGATTAAAATTAAAGAAACCTTTATACCTACGTATAAGACTATCTTTCATATTTTTTGGGTACCTATGGAAATGTCCAAAAATGTTATATTTACAATTATATATCTCTGCGTCTACTGGGTAGTGAGAATAAACCACTTCGTCTTTAACATATGTAGAATGCACTTCATCAAAGGCCTCAAGATATTTCTCATCTTTGGCGCCATCATGATTTCCACGAACAAGAATTTTATTTCCAGGCATTTCATTAATACGGTCTGAAACTTTATTCCAAGATCCAGAGCAAATATCTCCTCCGTGTATAATAGTATCTTCAGGTCCTACGATTGTAGACCAATAATTAAAAATTGTGTTTGTGTAATTGGGATTACTGTAGACATTCCCATTAAAGTGTGTGTCAGTAATGATATACGTTTTGCTCATGTATATTAGAAGTATTTTATTCTAATTATATACACGAGCAACCCGTAAGTTCTTATACTTCTACATCAAGTGCATAGCAGTCACCAGAGTCTCCGCCGTGCTCTAAACAGTCAATGTAAACTACATCATCACATTCCCAAATAGCTGCCTGTGGAGTGTGTCCAACTATTTGCTTAATACCGTTCATTGCATTTTTATTTAAAACATGAGGTCTAACCCAAAGAGGACCTGCCCACATTTGAAAACCGCCAGAGATATGATCCACATTATAAATAGAATTAAGTTTCATTTCCCACCCAAGATTAAGTAAGTCCGCAAAATTAGCACTTATGTTATCTCTAGCAATATCAATAAATCTGTTGTTAGGATCATACATTTCTTTTTCAAATTCTTTCCACCACCCAACAGTTACACCCGCGTGAGTCCAAAGAACATTTCCAATTTGGTGTGCAAGTTTAAAAAGATGAATGTTTTTATGAAAGATATCATAAAAGTCCATTTTCATAACAGGTCTAAATCCTGAGCAAAATTGGTCAGGTACAATATACTGAACATCATGATTACCTAAAAGAAGAACTACTCTATCAGGACAAGTCTTTTTAAAGTAAATGATATCTTCAAGATTCTTTTTCATTTCAAGATTTCCTATATTAAAAGAATCCACATAATCACCAACAAATATGATCTTATCATACATTATGTAATTGTGCCAATCTTCATTTTGAAAATCTGGGTAACTATCAGGATCTTGTCCGCCATCTACATGTGTTCTCCAGTTTTCAAAATCTACAGGTGATCCATGCGTAAAGTACATCCAGTCGTTTCTGCCGTGAATGTCACCAATACTATATGTTCTTATTTTTTTCATATTATAAAATTAAACAAAAAAACCTACAAATAAAAATTTGCAGGTCTTAAGTTATTAACAAATTAGAAGAGGGAGGTTGGACTTGCATCAACGGCACGGTCGGTTTCGTTGCTTATAGACTAATCTCGAGAACTTATCTATTGGTGCACTACTAGGACTTGCTCTACTACCTGAGCTACTCCCTCTAATCTATATATCCAAGAAATTATTTACTTCTTAAGATTTCAATTTCTTTTTTTATTCTTTTGATGTCATGTTCGGTTAAAGGAACTTTTACATCGCGTGTTTTCTTTTCGGTCTTGACACCACTTTTAAGTTGTGCTTCTAAGACTTCTAAGACTCTTGCTTGCCTCGATCTTTTAGCTGCTGTTGCCATTTTAATTAATTTAAGTTAGTTCATGGTAGCGGGGGCAGGACTCGAACCTGCGACCTTTGGGTTATGAGCCCACTGAGCTACCTACTGCTCTACCCCGCAGTGTATTTTATAGAAGATTCATTTTAAAATTAGGGCCCACGTAAACAAATTCATCCATACCATCGGATACTACGAATGCAGGATAACCTTTAATTTCACCGCAAGATACATAAGCTTGGTCAATCATATCTCCATATACTTCTGATGATTTTGCAATTCTTTGTTCGGATTCATTTGTAAAATCTTCTTTGTTAATGTCATCTTCAAGAATTCCTATGAAAAATGCTTCAGAAGCTGAATTGGCGCCAATGTATTTAAGTTCATTGGCAAAAACTATTTCTTCATTTTTTACTGCATCATATTCAGATGCAACGTCTTCAAGTGTAAGTATTACACGAGTTTCTTCTAAAGGATGTGTTATCATATTTTAAAGTTTAAAAAGAAATTCCCAATAGCCTCATATCCCTTTACTCTTGACTATTTCCAGCTTGCGGCTGCGATGAGTAAACACAAATTTAAACAGGGAACGGACTGGCTGTAGTGCAAGAAGTTGCAGATTAGCGATTTCCAATGTGTTTACTTGAGTTTAACGATTAGTTCCGCCAGGGTTTAGCAACGAATTAATCTCTCAAAAGAATTTCTGTATTTTGTTTTATTTGATAATTATATTCAATACAAACAAGATAGTTTCTTATAATTAAAATATTTTTAGATTCTCAATTCTTCTGTTGTCATTTTATATTGTTATTGTTTATCCAATTACACTCCAACCTTTTGCTATTAATATTGTTCTAAGATTAGTTCCACTTACTGAATTTGGATTATTATTAAAAAACACACTACCCCTTCCAGGAACAACTGACATAGTGTTTGCCCAAGGTTCTGAACCCGTATAGCCAGCTGTTGTCATTTGATTATTACTTAACCATAAAGTTCGTAATCCACTAGGTAAAAGGATTGTGGGATTAAATGTTACTATTTGATTGTGACTTAAAACTAATGTTTCTAAACTACTAGGTAATCCAATAGAGGGATCAAACATAACAATTTGATTACTGCCTAAATCTAATATTTCTAAACTACTAGGTAATGCAATAGTAGGATCAAATGTAACTATTTGATTTTCAAATAATGCTAAATATTGTAATGAACTAGGTAATGCAATAGTGGGATCAAATGTTACTATTTGATTTTGTTGTAAATTTAAATATTGTAGCCCACTAGGTAATGCAATAGTAGGATCAAATGTAACTATCTGATTATTACTTAACCATAAAGTTCGTAATCCACTTGGTATTGTAGTAGGATCAAATGTAACTATTTGATTACCATTTAAACCTAAAATTTGTAATAAATTAGGTAGAGCTATAGAGGGATCAAATGTAACTATTTGATTATCAGCTAAACTTAAATCTAGTAATCCACTCGGTAAAGGGATTGTAGGATCAAATGTAACTATTTGATTAGTGTTTAAATATAAAGCTAATAATGAATTAGGTAGAGCTATAGAGGGATCAAAATTAACTATTTGATTGTAATTTAAATCTAATATTTCTAAACTACTAGGTAAAGCTAAAGTGGGATCAAATGTAACTATTTGATTTTCAAATAATGCTAAATCTGTTAATCCACTTGGTAAAGCTATACTTGGATCAAAAGTTACAATTTGATTATTGCTTAAACTTAATTCTTGTAATCCACTCGGTAAAGCAATAGAGGGATCAAATGTCACTATTTGATTATCATTTAAACTTAATATTTCTAGACTACTAGGTAATGCTATAGAAGGATCAAATGTAACAATTTGATTATCATTTAAACTTAATATTTCTAGACTACTAGGTAATGCTATAGAAGGATCAAATGTAACAATTTGATTATTAAACAGTTCTAAAGTTTGTAATGAGTTGGGTAATGCAATAAGGGGATTGAATGTTACTATCTGATTGGCACCTAATCTTAATGTTAATAATGAACTTGGTAATGCTATAGAAGGAATGAAATTACTAAGTTGATTACCTTCTAAAGTTAAATTTTCTAATCCTATAATATTACCTATGCCGTTTACAGCTGAAACTTCAGTATAAGCTAGATGAAAATCAGTACCACTAGCAGAAAGATTACAAGTTAACTGGTTTCCTACTAATAGAAAATCTGTAATAACTACATCTGTTAAATTATTTAGTTCACCATCGCCATCTTCACCACTTTCTAGAAAAGTTTTAAATGATGCTTCATCTACAACAGCCGGTGTGGTTAAACTCCAATTAGCAGTTATGTCAAAGTTATATGTAGGAACTTCTGTTATTTCTAATATTTTTTGAGAAACTAAAATAGCATCTTCTACACTTAAACCCTCTTCACCAGGTTGTCTAGCAACAACAGCATAAATAATTCTACTTCTATCTTCGATTCCACTTATTCTGTGATCGTCGTTATCATCACCATCGTCATCTTCAAACTCATGAGTTATACCTGCTGGTGTTCCTGGAACCAAAATTAAGTGGTTTATTGAAGGATCTGAAGAGTCACCATAATTATTTTTGTAAAATAAAGACCATCCTGAACCAACAATAACATCGCCACCGTTTACAGTATCGCTATCGGATCCTACATCACCACTTATATTAAACTCAGATACCGAAATGTCATCAGCCACCATTATAAATAGTCCAGGGTACATATTAGTAAAATATTTCGACCCAGCACCAAAGTAAGAATCACCTAATTTAATTTTACCATCCATTGGTGGATTATTATATTCTTCATCATCATCTTCATTACTTGCTTGTGTGTGGGTGTATAAAATACTTGCCATTTCAAGTGATTCTTCTCCATCAATTTGGCCTTCTTTAATATCATCCCAATTCGCGGTTAAATTAGTATTCATAAAATTTCCACCGTCATACATATCATCGCCACCATCCTCTATTCCTGTTAATATAGGACCTTCGCCAGTTACATAATCATCCCAAAAATTATATATGTTTGGTACTAAAGCAGTAACTTCGCTATATCGTGTATTCATATTACTTAATGCAGTTTCTATCCAACCATTATTAGGATTACCACTACCTCCACCACCGGCCACTCCGCTTGGTGAACTATTAACGGATTGCTGTTGTATAGCTTCAAACACCATTCTTTGGTATTCAGCGTCTTGTTGTTCTTGTAATTGCAATCTCCACTTGCGGTCAAGTTCTGCTTGTGAGATATTTAAGTTAGCGTGCTTATTTATAAATTGATTCTTATTCATTAGAATAGTATATTTTTGGTATATATTCTTAAGTACATATGATAAAAACCAGGGGAGCCGACCCAGTTTTTAGATTTTAGTTCCGCAAGATGGACAGAATTTCCATGATGCTTTTTTCGCTCTTGTTCCGCAGTTGGTGCAGTAGTTGCGAAGTTCACTTACTTCAACAGGTTTAGCTGAAATAGGCATGATTTTCATTTTCTTAGTCTCGAAGACCCAAGAATTAAATGAATCATTTGATGTTCCAAATTTTTGGCCAGTTTTCTTTCCGCTGTCAATTCTTCCAGTTTCAATAGATTTAGTTCCTGATACTGTAGCGTCAAAAGAAAAAGAATCTTGTGTTACACCGGCAGTATTACTAATATTTGTTGAACAGTAAAATGTGTTAGTATTCGGAAAAGTTGTAGTGTTACCGTTAAAGTAAGTATATGTTTGCCCTGTGTTCCAATTACCTAAATTTAAGTTACTCGGAATGTGTTGCGCATAATACTCAACTTCAACATCACCGTTGTAAGCGATTGCTGCTTTAGATTCTGGTGTGCCATCAACATCATAAGTTGAGAAAATAAAACTCTCATCTTTGTCAATGAATCTTTCTAAGAATACTCTTTGGCCTGGGTTAAGGACTAACCCACTTGTAGAAATGTAATAACCGTTTAGTTTGATTTTGGCTAATACTTTGTAGGTGTGAGGATTGTGTAATTCAATTTCAAACTTTTGTCCGTCTTTTAAATACACAATAGATCCGTATTCTTTTACACGGTTTCTGTTGGTTGTGATGCTAAGACCACATGTGCCACTAGTGGCAGTAGTTGTTATTGTCATAATAGTTGTCTGGTTGTTTTGTGATTACTCTTACTTCTTTATATCCACGTATGAATACTCAAAGGCTGTGACGCCCGAAGCAAGCCTAAGTTTGGCTCCCCAGATTTAGATTATATATACACGATTAAGAATAAAGTTTTATGGCAAGCTAAAAAAGAGCCTTAAAGGCTCTTTTTTGTATGTTCTGCTGCCATTTTATGTTGTTGTTATTGTTACTGTGTTATTTGCTTGCAAGAACTGAATGTCCCCATCAGGGTTTCCAGCATTACATGTCATTCTACTTGCAGGTATAGTCAATGCTATAGTGTTTCCGCTAATAAAGTTAAACATATTGTTATTGCCAACAGTTCCACCTAAGTTAGTACATGATGGAATATTTAATACTTCTAAATCCTGACAGTTTTCAAAACATCTAAGACCCAACGTAGTAACTAAAGGTAAATCTATAGTCTGTAAATTTATACAACTATTGAAACATAGTTCTCCAGCAGTAAGTAAAGATGGTAAAGAAATTGATGTTAGTGATGAACAATCGGTAAATATCGTTTGTATAATATTAGTCAATAAAGGTAAATTTACATTACTTAAAGACGTACACTGTGCAAAGCTCTGAGAACCTGCAGTTGTTACTAATGGATAGTCAATATTAACTAAAGATGTACATCCATTAAAAGAAAAACTACCTATAGATGTTAATAAAGGCGCATTAACCAATGTTAAAGATGTACAACCTGTAAATGTACTATCTCCAATCACAGTTAATAGCGGAAGATTAGCCGTTGTTAAAGATGTACATGAAGCAAAGCTTTCTTCATTATCAAGTGTTAGTGATGGAAGACTAATTGTTACTAACGATTCACATGAAGAAAAACAAGCTGGTCCAAGTTCTACTAAAGCAGGTAAACTTACTGATGTTAATGACGTATTACTAAGAAATGAACCATAATCAGTTATTGTCACAGCTGGAAGATCAACTAAATATAAATCAGATTGAGAACCAAAAGCTTGATTATCTAATTGAACTATTACTCCGCCTTCATCAATGACAGATACCAACCAAGGGATTACTGGCTTTGAACCCGAAGCTTTTAATTTATATTCTGTTATTGTAATGTCACTTCCTCCATATAAAGCTACTTCATTTCCTGTAACTTGTACGCTTGTAAATGGATCTCCATTTGTAGGAAGTTCCAAATAAGTATTCCAATCGTTAACATTAGTTGCATTACCTACTAGGGTATAAGCAAAACTTATATCAGTAAACATAAGTCTAAATGCAGGTTCTACATTTGAACTTCCCCCGCCACTTGCGCCTGCTGTTGCTTGTAAGGAATTATATTGCATAGCTTCCTCAAACAAACGTTGAGTTTCTTCCTGCTCTTGTAAAACACGCCACTTACGATCTAACTCTGATTGAGCTATGTTAAGATTCTTATGTTTGTTTATAAATTGATCTCTTTTCATAGAGTATATATCATACAACAAAAGGAACCTTACGGCTCCTTTGTTTCTTCTTGTACTTCTGTTATGTCTTCCCAATTAGCTTCTTGTACAGTTTCACAAAAAAGGAAATGGGTTGGATTCTTTAGGACTTTATCAGCACCTAGATAATCTTTGAGAGCATTAAAGGCATCACCTCTAATCTGACCACCTTTATCCAACAAGCGAGATATTTCTACCTCGCGAAGGATAATGTATAAGTCCTCTCCATTTCTGTAAAGGGATTTTCCAATCATTATTGTTTATTTTCAATAGAGTCCCAAGCATCGATAATAGCTTTAGCATACACTGGTTCTTTACCTGTCCAACCCGCTAAGATTGCACCACGGTATAAGTTCTCAGGAAGAACTGCATTATCATACCCAGCAACTTGTACTGAGAAAACGTTAACTTTTGGATTAACAGTTTTACGATATTTGTCCACTAACGCAAGTACGTCAATGTATTGGTTATTTCTTTTGTGAGCAAACTCTTTGTAGTCATTTCTGTTTGTACCGTAAAGGTTTCCGTGACCAGCTTGCATATCAGAGTAAATAAACACGGTATCCCAGTGTTGTTTATCTTTGATTGCTTTATCCCAGAATAACCAAATTCCGTTTTCAGTACCTCCACCAATTCCTCTTCCTTCAGTGTTTGATTCATTTAACTGAGTTAAAAGACCATTTCTTTTAGAGATAGAACGAGTTTTAAGATTGTCACCAAATACTCCTACATAACCTTCTTCAGATTGTTGTGCAGTAATGATTGCTGACAAGTTGGCAATTTCTGCCACTGTAACAGAACCGTATTCAGAATTAAGAGACCCCCAAGCAGAACCAGAGTTATCACAAAGTGACATTACTCGTCCACCAAGTTTAGGCATGTTAGCAACCGCAAGGTCCATACATTCCTCAAGAGCATCTTTAATTAATCCTGAGTGGTTAACATCAGAATGAATTGCTTTGTAAGCACTCCAGTAACGGAAAGGAAATTGCTTTCCGTGTAAAACTCCTGATTTAAGTTGGTCAAGAACTGCTTTAGCTCTTTGAGCATCATTAATCTCTGTAAAGATACCACGAAGGTTTCTTAAAAGAGCCATATGAGGAATCTTGATTGTGTCAAGAATCTCTGTCCAAGTTTTGCCAGCACTTCTTAAACTTTCCCAAGTTTGTTCAGTTTCAGTAACTTTAATAGTTCCTGTTTTCATTAACTCAGTAATATCATCGTTACTTGCGTGTGAGATTCTTACAAGGTCAATAAGACTTTTACCTTTGTACTTGTTTAACTGATATCTAGAGAATGACTCAAGAGTATCTGCCCATGTTCTTTTCAAAAGTGAAGGTAAACCTTTCTTTGAACCGTTTAAGAACATGTAATAATCAAGTTGGTTAGTTACGTCATCAGGTCTTAAAGCAATAGCCTTACCAATAGACTTCATGTAACCTGGATTTGCTTCGTTAAAAGCAACTCTGTTTGGGTGCTGTGAAGCACGAACAAAGATAACCGCTGGGTTAAGACGCATAAAGTATTCTTTACGAAGTTCTAATGCAAAGTCTAATGTTGCTTTGAAGTCAAAGTCAAGAGCTTTGTCGATTGCTGATGTGAATACATCAACTGCAGATTTACTATCTGCAAAGGCATCACTAAAGATATCATACTCCATAAGAGTTGAATGATTTCTAATAGTTTTTGAAGATCCTAAACCATCACGGTAATATTGTGGCTCTCCAAAGATTGAACTTGCAGTTACAATCTTTAATGTTTGAAGCGGAGAAACTTGAAAAGAGTTACCGCCCATGAAGTTTGTTACCACTTGTGAGTACGCTTCGTTAGATGTTGCTGTTCTTTTGTCTGAATAAGATGTTAATCTGCTCATATTTATAGTTTTAGTTTTTAAACAAAAAAAGACGGATAAAGCTGAAAGCGATACCCGTCATTATAGAAATGCCAATGTGGCAAGAAATTTCAAAATGACCGAGAATATTAGAAAGGAGTGGTTTGTTCTATTTTGCTTAAATTGATGTAACTCCTATCACCGCATCGGTTATATTATGTTAAAATTTTGTCAGTGCCCGAGAATTTCTCCTCAAAGGATTGCGCCTTACGTGCGCGAGTCGATCCTATCTTAAGCGGATAACCGATCTACTGATTTTCTATTTTGCAATAGCCGCCTGGCCTGTAGAAGTAAAAGGCGGTAAAATCTTTAAACGGTTAGGCTTTTACACCTACTGCGTTTTAAAGAATTGGCTGTCATATTTATAGTTTGATGTAACTCTGACGACCGCTTCGAGCTGACAATGTATTGTAAGAACGTGAATTATTAAATTTTGTATAGTATATATACCTATCTTTTAGGATAGTTTTTACATTTTTGCATTATTTTAAACTTTTTTACTAATTGTTAAAAACTAGTAAGTAACTGTGCCTTTAAACCCTGGTGCTATCAAGTAAAAATCTGCGGAACCACCACTTACAGGTGTATTAACTCTAATCATTGATGTTCCAGGATATGTTTCTTTTAGGTTAATAGCAGATGCTTTAATTGTATTATATTCGGTGACAGTAAAGTATCTAGACACAAATGAGTTACTTGGAGTTAAAAGTAAGTTATATCTTTTACCATTTAGATACACTGCATCAGAAATCCTTATATTTCCATCACCGTTAATATCATATTGATAATAATGAATCCCATTTAGTGCATACTTTCTTAAGACTAACCCAGAAACAGACTGTATGTCAGTTAATGATAAAGTTGATACTGGGGTTGGCGCGTCAAACTGTAAGTACCATTCGGTTGCAGGATTTGATGATTCATTAATAACATATCTACCAGTAGAATCTGTATAAACTGTTCTAAATAATACCCAAGGAGTAAAACCGTTTATGTAATCAAACTCAATTACATAAGGAAGAGATGTATTAGGCAAGTCATTCCATTTTCCTCCACCAACAAATTGTGTGTAATCTTCATTACCTGAGTTATTGGGCTCCCCACTGTTCCAATTAGTGTATTGATTTGTTCTGTACCTATATGCATAAAGATTAAATGTTCTGTCAATTTCATCTACTGAAATTGCTTTATCAAAAAATTGAATAAGACCCAATCTAAAACTTCCAAATCCGCCATGACCCATGTTAGTGCTATCGTTTAGTCCAAACGCAAAATGCTGTTGTCCATTTCCACCATGTATAAATGCCGCTTGACGAGAAAAGTTAACACTACCAAAACTTACATTATTTAGATATCCTCTCATTGTAGTTCCATCATATGTAATGCAAACCATATTCCAAGTATTTAAAGCAATAGGTGTACTTAATTGTGTTATGCCAGCGCCATTCCAAAATCCTACTCGTAATGTGTTTAAACCTGTAATTTCTATAATTGATTCATGCCAACCTGAGGAAGGACTTGCAATATTTAATTCCGAAGCAATAACACCATTACCTGTAGGAAAAACCCAAGCAACCACTGATATTGCTGTTGTGGTAAATTTTGATGCTAGATTATTTGTAATTGCATATTGATTAGAACCATTAAAAGTTAGATATCTGCCGCCAGTGTTTGTGTAAGCTGGTGAATTATACATTACAGCATTAATGCCTGAAACTATATCTGTTAATGTAGATCCTGATGTATAAGAAGATACATCGTAATCAGCGTCTAAACCATTAGTTACTTTTGTTTCCGTCCAACGATATCCACCTAAAGGTTCAGAATAAGTATACCCAGCAACTCGGTCTTGGTAATATCCTATCCACCCAGAAGGCCAAGTATTAAAAAGGAAATTATTTTCTGCTGCATTAGAAACTGTAGCAAGATGTCCACCCATATTTTCACATGCAGTTTTTGCGTCAGTCCAAGTCATGGAACCTGTTGAACGATAATAAGAATGCCCATTATAATTAGTCTGTGATGTAAATCCTGTAAGTATTGGCGTAGTTCTTTTATATAGTTTTACGGGTACATTAATTGCACCAGTTCCATCCGCATTATAAACATAACCGGAATACGTAAAATTCTGTCCATTTGCCATCAAGACAAACATACAGAGAATAAAAATCATTTTAATTTTTTTCATTACATTTTAGAAACCGCGTTTTCGATACTTCTTTTTAGAGCACCCGCGAATGATGTTTTATTAAATGGAAGGTTTTCGTCATTAAGGTCAATGAATGTAGCACTTACAGAAGTAGTTGCATTTCCTTCACCTATAAATTCTTCCCCGTCTTTATTTATTTTAATAGTCACAGTGGTTTCTTTACTTTTCTTCATAAACGGTCCAATAGAAATTCCAACTGTAGGTGCTTCTATACTTACAATTTCTACCGTAATAGGTTTTCCATTTTGACATAAGTCAAATTCTTCTGATATAACTTCTTCAACAAGCTGTTTAATTCCAAAGATAACTCTTTCAGTTTTCATCTCTGGCGCATCAACTGCCGATTTAATTTCTGTTACTTGATAGCAAGGCTTAAATGCAAAGCAACTAAAAATAAGTAAAGCTAAGATTATCTTTTTCATAATTAAAACATTATTTTTCCACCTGTTAAAACTTGATAGTTTAACATATTTTTATTCATTTCATACACCCCTGAAAAACTAACGTTTAGTTTAAAGGTTTTTGTAAGTTTGTAATCCCACGTGGAATAAGGAACTATAAGAGTACTACTATCCCACCACCTTCCATCAAAGAATTGTGTGAAAGGAGAGTAAACACCAACAATAAGAAGTGACCCACTTACCTTTTCATTAATTTTGTAAGCATAAAAACCTCCACCTATTGCTGATGCATTTAAGAAAGGAGTTGTTCCATAATTACCAGCTGTAAAGTTTATACCGGCCATTGTTGTTAGTTTTCTCCAATTACCTTTATACCTTTTAGATATAACAGTGGTTGTAGTGTTAAAGAAATCTTTTTCAAAATTCATCATTGAAGAGTTAGCAGTAATTAAAGTTAATTTAGATTTCTTAAATACCCACGCTTTATAAAAGGTAACATTTGTGTTATTAACTTCTGACGTATAATTTACAAGTACGCCTTTTACACGAGTGTTATTTGTATTGGCTTTAGTAATAGAAGTGTTAATCCTAACTTGATTTTTAGCAGTAGGATCATCGGCACTCTTTAAAACAACAAGATCACCTTGTCCAATCATAGAACCCGTTTTCTTTTCACCCCCATCTTTATTATCACCAGAATTTTCTTCCGCATTTGTTAATGCCATTGAAGTTGCGCCTGAACCACCTAACCCGGGGTTAGAATTAACAGATTTAGTACTTGATGTATTATTAGCTAGATTATCGGATCCCGTAGATGTTCCTATAGAATTACTATTAATATTGCCATTGCTTGTAGAATTAGGCGCCGTAAATGTACTTGTATTGCCGCTATTTACGGATTGCGATCCATTTTGTCCAACAGAATTACTTGCAGGCACATTTAATGAGCTTGCAGAACTATCATTAGCGGCTCCACTTGTAGCGGTTTGAGTCACAGAAGTATTACTAGAGGTAGACTCAACGTTTGTGTTATTTGTAATTCCACCTTGTGTTTGGCCTGAAGAACTAACAGAAGAACTAACAGAAGAACCCGAAGAATTGCTTTGCAAATTTGATGAACTTACAGAACTTCCGTTGGTGGGTCCACTTGTGGTTTGTCCGTTAGACTGTCCACTATTATTTGATGCGCCATTAGTCTTGCTTCCTCCGGTGGTATTCCCGCTTTGAGTAGAACTCCCATTATTCGTAGAACTGCTTCCAGTTGTGCTATTGTTAGATGTTCCATTTGATCCGACGTTATTTGAAGATGAACTACCCGATGATTGAGACGGTTCAGATCCTCCAGCAGTTGAATTATTTGCTACAGACGGCTGAGACGTTGAACTTCCTGCTGTAGCTGTATTACTTGATTGTTGTGACGTTCCTCCCATTTGCACATTGCTTCCTGAAGTTTCGTTAGTATTTCCGTTATTTGTTTGGGTTTGCGAATTGTCTCCGCTTCCATTAAAAGTTGTTGAACTTCCTCCGTTAGGGTTTGTGCCATTTTTCTTTTTGTCTTTTGACTTCCCACTTCCGCTTTCACTATTATCTAAAGCAGCTGCAAGATTTCCAGCATTTGCTGTAACAGATGATATGTCTGAAGTAAGATCTCCTAAGCTTGCGGTTAATGATGTGATGTTCATAACCGTAGAAATAACGTTTTGAGTAACTATCATATTAACATTATTCGTTAATATAACAGATATGCTAGAACAGGGATTACTTGTATTTGATTGTGCAATGTTTTGCATCCATAGCTGAAAGACTCCAGAATTAAAATCATTTGCATTAAATGTATTTACATTTCCATAGTAATTAACAGTTACACTATTCTGACCATAAGGTATTGTGATTTCTTTGCTTTTTCCTGAACATGGGTCTATATACGAGTAAAAGAATGATTGTCCTTTAGCCGTAAAACTTAATATGAAAAAGAAAAATACCCATAAAGTTCTCACTTAGTAAATACACCTTTTTTAATCATCTTAGAAATTATTCTTGATGCAGCAGTCTCAAGAGATTTCTTTGTAGTAATTCCTATAGTTGATTGATTAAACTTAACCTCATCAACACCATCAAGTAAAGTTGCTTTCTTAACAGTTACTGCTTCACTTGTTCCAGAGCCAGTAATTACTTCACCGGTTTGTGCATCAACAAAACGCACTTGTAAACCAAGAATAGTTTTTTGTTTTAGTTCAGCAGAACCAACAGTTAGTTCTTCTTCCTCAGAAACTGAAAAATCATAAACTTCAATATAAACAAAGTATTTAGCAAGTAATACATTACCTTTTACTTTAATTTCGTTAGATGATATTCCTTTAGCAGATGCTTTATCTTGCGCTATCATCTTTTGTTTTATTTCGTTCTTGTCTTCAGTAAAAACAAAACGATTTGTCATTTCAAGATATTCTAATACAATGTTAGCAACACCAAGTCCTACTCTCTTATCTTTAAGTTCAGGATACATTGCATAAACATCATCGTTAATTCCGATAGATAATACTTGTACAGGGATAGGATCCCCATCATAGTCTGCCACTACATTAATAGATTGTTTCTTTTCAAATTCAGCTTGGTAGTTTTCGGTCTTTGTACTACCAATTACTTGTGAATACATTTGGGTTCCGAAAACTAAAAGTATTAGTAAAAGCAATTTTTTCATTTGTGCAGTTGTGTTTTTAAAAAAGAAAAGCGGGGTTTAATACCCCGCTTTGTTAAATTACCAAGGGTCCTCTTCTTTAGGTTTTACCGGTGCAGGAGCAGGAGCAGGAGTAGCTTTTTCTACTACCTTTTCGCGTATTACCGTTGTGCCTCCACCACCAGATTGTTTCTGTTGGTTTGTGTTATTATTTTGTAAGTTAATTACGACAGGCGCAGCAGGAGCAGCTGCTTCGGTTTTTGGCTTTTCTTCATCTGTTGATTCCCCACCAAAAAGATGAGTTGATAACCAAATACCTCCACCTGTAATTACAGTAGTTAAAGTCCCTATGATAGTTTTCTTTAATCCTGACATTGTTCCGTCATTGTGATCTGTAGTTTCTTCTGACATTATTCTGGTGTATTATTTTTTTTGGCAAATATTTTGTTAGCAGCGCCAAGTCCAAGAGCCCCAAAAGCTAATGCAGCAACTGCCTCAACTAAAATATCTGACGGTTTAATTTCGCCGTGAGAAAAACTGTTTGCAAAAAGTGTAATACATAATGTTACACCGCAAAGTATTCCAACGAAACGGTTTGATGAAAAGTTTCCTTTTTCATCTTGAAAAATTTGTTTTAAAAATGTTGACATAATTCTATTATTATTATTTTTAGTCTTGTGTATTTGATAAAGACGTTCCATCTTCTTCATCAACTTTTTGGATTAGCATTTTATCTCTGTCTTCAGAGTTAAACCAATAATCCACCACTTTATTTAAGTTTCCAACAAAAGCACCTAAAAGGATTAGAAGCATTTCTTTCCAATCTTCACCTATTGAAGCGCCTAAGAAAACTCCGGCATTAATTCCAACGATGATTAAAGTAAATAAACCTAAAACGATTGCAGTAATTCTCCAACGATTAGATTGCATTTGTTGTAACATATAGTAGAAACGATTGTTATCATCTACTTTAACGTAGTCAGCGCCACCGCTACCACCTAGAAATTTTTTTAATGACATATAGTTATTGTTTTATTAATTTTGAACCTATGATTTGATTATCTTTATTCATATTTAAGACTACATTATAAATCCCAGATGGTAAATTACCAAGATCTACAGTGTAGCTGTATTTTCCTGAAGGAAAACGATCTGTTAAGATATCTAAACATTTTTTACCACCCATGTCATAAAGACCAAGAGTTGCTTTAGAAGATTCTGTAATGTTAAACGCAAAAGTAACAATACCGTCAGTTGGGTTTGGATAGATTAAAAAGCTGTTTCCTTTAACATCAACTTCATACCCGTTTATTCTAAGAATTTGAACTCTACCATCAGTAGGTCTAATATTTACATCACGAGAAGCACCATCGCCAGCAGCTTTACGTGTAACCCAAAGTGGACTTGTTGTCCATTGATCTTGAGGTTGTAATGCAGCAAATTTTAAAACAAATGGAACATCACCGTTCTTAATAAGATTATTGCGTGTAGAAGGATCGTACCCACCCCAGTCAATAATATTATCTTCCGGATTAAAATAGCTTAGCCAATTTGAAACTGATGAATTATTTTCAATTCCTCTAAATTCTAATAATGAATTATCATACCATACTCCATATTGTAAAGAACCTAATTGAGTACCATTAGTTAATACAGTTACAGGGACACTGACCAAGTTGCCTTCTTGTACTGATAAAGTTGGTAATTTCATTTCAATTTCTTCAGTTGCATTATCAAATACGATTGTTTTATCAATCACATATTGATTAGCGTTGTTAGGATTAACAATTTCAATAGGAGTCATACGAGCCATTTGGAATCCTGTGTTATTCGTATCACCAATACCAAGTGCATAAACAGTTTCAGTTGTAGGACCACCTAAAGTAATCATACTATCATAAGTATTTACACCAGGAATGGTTGTTCTTTGGCTTGTAGATGAACCGTTGATTGTTGCATACTGTGGAGCTGTAAAGAATAATACATCAGGCTGTGAATTAGGCCATGCTGTAAATCTTCCAGCAATTCTACCAAAAATAGAATATACGTCAGCAACAGTAATTGTGTTAGAACCGTTAGGGTCAGCAGAATAAAAATCAAATCCTGTTGGTGTAACTGTTCCAAGAACAATTTGATTTGCTTTATCAGCATCAGCTGTTGTAATAATGTTACCAAAGTTAAGAGTGCTTCCTACAACATGTATACGAGCTTCATAATAAGTTAAGTCTATTGGTTGTGAAAACGTAAATGCTCCAGCAGGGTCTGTTGTAGATGTTACGATATCAGTCCATGTAGTTCCACCGATTGGTCTTCTTTGTAAAACCACCGGAATATTTTTAGCACCTGCTCCAGTTACTGTTAGGAAGTTTCCTGAGTAGTTAAGCATTGGAGCTTGGAATACACCACCAAAGTTATGAGCAACAAGCGCAGCATCTATACCATTGATATCAGAAGCACCATTAGTAAATGGTGTCACTCCTGTCACAGACATTGGAGTTGGGTAAGTGGCACCTACGAAGTTTTGGAAGTTAGCACTGTGTGTTAACTTCAAGTTAAATAATTCTCCGTCAGGAATAGAAAAAGTAGATGAGCTACCAGTGTAAGTTAGAGTTACAGTAATGTTACCTTCAGTAGTGTTGGTTACAAACTGTAAGTCTTGTGGGAAAGAAGTGTTTAGAGATGTTACAACAGGAGCTTCGCCAGCGAAAGCATTCTTGTCATACCAAACTCTAAACTGAACACCCGAGATTTTAGTGGCAGGAGTAGTGTTTGAATAGCACATTTTAACATTGGTTTCACCAGCAGCGATTGTACCAAGTTGATAAGTGCTGTTAAACATTACATAGACACCGTTTCCAGGCGCAGTTGGGCATTGTGCGTATGCGCTACCGCATAGCAAAAACAGCCCTGCAAATAATGCAAGAAGTTTTTTCATTTAGACTTGTGTGTGTTTTTATTTTTTGGTCAGATTATTTATCATTACACAAGTCAAAAAAAGGGACCAAGAGGTCCCTAATTTGAAAGAATTTTAAACTATTTAGTTTTGATATACTTCATTGTACTTTGAAAGAAGCGCATCAGTAGAAGCTATTCCTGAAATTTTGTCTACAACTTTACCATCTTTGACAAAAACTGTAAGTGGAATAGAGCGTACTCCGTATTCCATTGCTTCTTCAGAATTTGTGTCAACATCAAGGTCAATCACATCTATGCCGTTTCCGCTAACTGACTCTGCAAACTTTTCGTAGATAGGTTTCATAGTTTTGCATGGACCGCACCAAGCTGCCGAGAATTTAATTACTTTGTTCATAATCTGTGTTTTATTTTATTGATTATTTATATACAGATTAATAATGTTGGTTCTTAACGAAAAATGCTATCTGCAACACAAGATGCTACGGTTGCATTTGGTTTTACTCTTGCTTTATATCCAAGACTCTCAACATATCCAACAGCTGATCTTAAGACCATGTTTGATTTGTATTTTGGGTCTGGGTTTAAATCCAAGTCAATAAAATCTACCGGATGAAAATCACCGCGTTTTAAAAGTTCAGCTGCCTCAACCGACATTTCAACTTCTTTCCATAACCTTGTCCACCTGTCTGAAATTCTTGGCATAGATACCTTAGAATACAAAACGTGGCCACCACCGTTGTTATTGTGAAATACAATAACTGTTGCATAGACTGTAGTTTTTCCGATATTTTGACTATCCGTACCCACGTAGAGTTTATGCTCTGGATGTTCCGTTAGGAAATCATGTGCGTATGGTAATAGGTCAACCACTTGTCTGTCTGCGAGTCTTCTAAATACCATGACTTTTGTTTTTATTTATTAAGAGTGACCCGTGAGGGATTCGAACCCCCATCGCTGATGCCGTAAACCAGAGTTCTATCCGTTAAACTAACAGGCCAGTTTTATTATTTATCGCGGAGAGAGTGGGACTCGAACCCACGCGGCGAATAAACGCCGAACGGTTTAGCAAACCGCTGCAGTACCACTATGCTTACCTCTCCGTAGTGACCAGGGCGGGATTCGAACCCGCACGGGCATTACTGCCCACTGAGGCTTAAACCCAGCGTGTCTACCAGTTCCACCACCCGGCCTTTTTGTGAGCGACTCTCACTTAACTTAATTCTTTCTTTTATATAAGCAATCTTTTCAGGCGACGGATTTTTATCAATAGTAATTTTAATTCTTGCGCCATCACAGTATTTTTCTATAAAGGTAATTAAGTTATCAAAATCTTTTTCTGTTGTTTTAGCTCCCGCTTTCATGCTTTCTATATTATTTTTTTGGGTGAAAGACGGGATTCGAACCCGCGGCCTCTTGAACCACAATCAAGCGCTCTAACCTGCTGAGCTACGATCACCATATTTACGGTCTATAAGGTCAGACCGCCAACCAGAGTTTTCTCCCTTGGGAGATACCGGGACCGATGAGAGATTCGAACTCTCAGCCGAACCTATAGGTTCGTGTTAACCCAAGCTGGTATTCATTTCCAGTTACACCAATCGGCCCTTTTTTTAATCTTTGTGACCAAGGAGGGACTCGAACCCTCACACCTTGCGGCACCAGCTTCTTAGACTGGCGTGTCTACCAATTCCACCACTCGGCCGATTTGAATAATTGAGCGTAGCCGCGATCCTGTTTTAGAACATCATTTATCTTTGCCACTACCCGTCTATCATTGTAATCCAAGATCCCTTACTAAGACTGTATGTGTTGCACCCCGTGTTGCGGTAGTTAAACGTATAAATACTCCTACTTCTTGGAGAGATGTCGCGAACTTCCTCTGTTGCCAGCGATGTTCCCTCTTATTATTCTTGAGGCACCAGTTGGAGTCGAACCAACCTAACAGATTTTGCAGACCTGCACCTAACCGCTCGGTCATGGGGCCATTTTGAGCTGACGGTCGGGATCGAACCGACTCTAGTCCGGGTTACAAATCCGGTGCACCACCATTCATGCGTCGCCAGCAATTTTGAGGAGGGAGCGGGATTCGAACCCGCGGACCGTTTGCACGGCCTCTGGTTTTCAAGACCAGCCCAATCGACCACTCTGGCACCCCTCCGTTATTTGCACGCCCAAAAGGATTCGAACCTTTATCAACGGTTTTGGAGACCGTCATGCTACCGTTGCACCATAGGCGTATGTTTGTGACCTTGACGGGATTCGAACCCATAACCGTTGGTTTAGAAAACCAATGCTCTATCCAATTGAGCTACAAGGCCGGTTGAGCGGATATTCGGATTCGAACCGAAACTTCAAACTTGGAAGGCTCACGTGCTAACCGTTAAACACCATACCCGCATATTTGTGCAGTAGAACAGAATCGAACTGTCGTCTCTGCCTTGGCAAGGCAATATAATAGCCACTATACGACTACTGCAGAATGGGTAGGATCAGACGCGTTCTGCCTACCGAGACCTTGTCGTTGACGATTGTCAGAGCGTACCAAGACACCTTGAGAATTTTGTAGCGTAGCCCGGGAACGATCCGGCCCACTGGCTTATGAGACCAGTATGCAACCTTTACACTTTAACGCAATGTACATAAATGTTTATGGCACCCCCAGCGGGACTCGAACCCGCGATCTTCGCCGTGACAGGGCGACATCCACTCCAACTGGACCATGAGGGTGTTTGTAGATTTTTTACAGAATCTTTAACTGTTTGGCGGTACCGACGGGATTCGAACCCGCAATCTCCACCGTGACAGGGTGGCGCCATGCACCAAAAATATGCTGCGATACCAATTGTTTGTACCCAAGGTGGGAGTCGAACCCACAGAACTCTAGTGCCTAAAACTAGCGGCTTTACCAGTTTACCCACTTGGGCGGGAATTATATTTTGTGGTGCCGGTGGGTATCGAACCCACTCCTACGGATTTTCAGTCCGCCGCAATCACCTGATCTGCCACAGCACCAATTTTAGTTTTCAGTATGTCAAAGAATGTAATTAATGTTGTTTTTAACAACAGTATAAAATTAACCAATTAAAAGAAGCAAAGCAAATTTAAAATGTTAAAGTTTTGTTAAATTAATCGCAATAAAAAAGCTCCAGAAAATTAATTCTGGAGCTTTGAAAATATCTTGTATGCAAATTACATTAGATAGTAGTCAGATCCTCCAGATCCATATCACAATCACGCCCTAGTCCGAAACCTAAGTTCCAGCTTGACGTAAACGATCTTGTATGTAATGATTGTGTTTGCATTGTTTAATTTATTTGTTGTTTATTATATATACACGTGAAAACGGTTAGTTTTACACATTTTTTATTTTTGTAAATTATTTTTGTGGTCCAGCCTGGGCTCGAACCAGGGACCTTCGCATTATGAGTGCGCTGCTCTAACCAACTGAGCTACAAGACCATAAAGATAATCTGTCATCGGCACAGATTGATGAATACTAAAGTACAACCTAATGTACCCAATACCTTACTAACAAAATGAACGGATCTGTGTTTCCTGTATGCGGTGAGTGACTTCCCTCCCCACTTGTGTTTCCGTAGTTATCGGCGGCAACATACCATTTGCTTTCAGCAGATTAAATCTTAGGGGAACAAAGAGGACTCGAACCTCAAGCTACCGGTGAAAGGTGACTCGACACCACCCGCTATCCCAGCTGCTCCCATGATTAATAATTGTGACCCCGCTGGGGCTCGAACCCAGGACCCCATCATTAAAAGTGATGTGCTCTACCGGCTGAGCTACGAAGTCGGGTTTCCAGAGAATAATTAAGAGAGATTTTTAGCGCTCTAACCAACTGAGCTATACGTTTTCCATCAAGGTACACGCAGTAGGACTCGAACCTACGACCTCTCGTTTAACAGACGAAGTAACTCTCTTTGCCGCTTCTGGAACTTATGTAGCAATAGAGGATTCCGAGACCTCGACCTTCCGGATATGAGCCGGGTGCTCTGCCGCTGAGCTATATTGCCAAATTTCGGTTTTAATTATTACGCAGACCGAAAACTGCCCGTTTCTTATTGGTGATACTTAACGTATCTTCCAAACTTATCAATTCTTAATTCTGTTTTGATAAGATTGAAATTCCAACAATCAAATTTACTCAAGCCTGAACGTTGTCTTGCTTGTTTTAAGGCAGATTGCTCTGCCTTGTCGCGTCCTTCTTCTGTTGTTTCAACAAAAAAAGTGGGAGCCTGAACACCAGCACTACTGGTCGGAACTACTCTCCAAATTCTCAATTTCTGAGTCATAATATCTTGATTAGCTAATCAAGAACTATGAGGAGTTGACAAAATTTTGTTTCATTTGATTCTATATTTTTTAGTAGGCACGGCGGGTTACGATCCCACTACCTTTCGCGTATCAGGCGAATGCTCTACCGATTGAGCTACGTGCCTAAATTATTTATTTGTCGGGATACCAGGACTCGAACCTGGGTTCTCTGCATCCCAAATGCAGCGGATTAGCCAACTTTCCCACATCCCGAAATATTAGTTACCTCTGAGAGAATCGAACTCCCACCGTGTGGACCAAAACCACATGTACTAACCGTTATACGAAGAGGCAGTTTAACTGAGAATATTAGGAAGAGTGTTGTTTGTTTTTTCCAATAAAAAGTTGATGTAACTCTTTCCTCCGCTTCAGTTTGTGGGGGTGGTAGGATTCGAACCTACTCAGCCATAAGGCAACGGTTTTACAGACCGTCCCGACTCTCCAACTCCGGCGCACCCCCATATATTATATTTATTGTGGAGCTACTCGGATTCGAACCGAGGATTCCTGCGTGCAAGGCAAGTGTGTTAGCCAACTATACCATAGCCCCAATTTAGTCTTTTGCTTACCTCTGAATAATTTACTTTGCCAACCGGGCCTTACTTCCCGGTGCTTACCGACACCACCGCCAGAGTAATTATTCCTTTGTGACCCCGGAGAGATTCGAACTCCCAACCTACCGATTAAAAGTCGGTGGCTCTTAGCGTAATGCAATCCAATTGAGCTACGAGGCCAGTTATTATAATTGCTCCCCAGGTAGGACTCGAACCTACGACCTACGGATTAACAGTCCGCCGCTCTAACCAACTGAGCTACTGAGGAATCTTGAGCTCACAATGGGAATCGAACCCACCCAGCGATACTTATCAGATAATCTCATCTTGTCGACCTTTCAGAGTCATATCCTATTTAAACCTTTATGATTTTCCACCTTACGTCTAAGACAGTCCATACATAACTGAGTAAAAGTATTGCCCGCCACCTTTGGCTGAAAGCTATTTTTTAATTGCGGTCTAGGGGAATATTGAAATCCCGACCCTCACCTTAACAGGGTGCCGCTCTGCCTCTGAGCTACTAAACCAATTTAGATTTTTACGTTATTAAAGCCAACGTCCGGATTATCTAAAACCTAAACACTTATTGTTCTCCCGACGGGATTCGAACCCGCGTTACCGCCGTGAAAGGGCGGCGTCCTGAGCCAACTAGACGACAGGAGAAAATGCTTGTACGAGATGAGGGATTCGAACCCCCGACCTTTTCCGTGTAAAGGAATTGCTCTGAACCAACTGAGCTAATCTCGTGTATGTTATCAATATGTCAACGAACAAGTATAATTGTTGTTTTTAATTATAGAGCAAAATTAACCAATAATTTCATACCAAGCAAATTTACAATGTTAAAATTTTGTTAAATTTATCGCAATAAAAAAGCTCCAGAAAAATCTGGAGCTCAAGTTGTATGGTTGGTATGTAGTTTACATTTATCCCAATATGATATCTCCAGTTATTGTATGAGGCTCCTTTTGCTCATTCGGCTGAATGGCATTATAGGCTGCGATCATATTTATTACTTGAGATTTCATTTTGTTTGATATTAAATTGTTTTGTTTATTATATATACATGCCTTTTTGCTTAGTTTTGCATTTTGTGAAAAAAGTTTAAAATATTTATCTAGGTAACTGAGTTCTATTCATTACTATCCTCGGATTCTCTGATAGGCTCTCCCTTTTTCTTATCCCACAATTTGTATTCAGTATTACCTTTAAATTTGTCTTTTAACTTTTGTGCTAAGTTAATAAGTTCTAAAAATTCCTCTACTGTTTTAGGATCATCACTAAGTTTATTATTAAATTCAGTGGCATCATCAATGGCTTTAGAAAATCTATATGTTAACTCACGCAAGTTTCCTGTAATAAGTTCTTTAATGTTGCCGTTTACAAGTCTTGCAATATCATACTTTTGATTACTGCTTTCATTAATGAATGATTCAAAAGTTATAAAATGTTTCATTTTTAATATCTTATTTTATAGACTATATATCATTTAGTTAAATAGTTTGCCTGTCAGCTTTTCAAGAGCTTTAACTTCAATGCGATACTTTTCAACTTCTTTTACATCAACTTTAGAGTTAGGGAAAAGATATGCTACTTTCTTACCAGTCTTCTTTACCCAATATGCTTTCCAACATGAAGCAGGAATTGCTACTTTAGGACAACCATTGCCGCCTACGGTTTTTGTTGAGATTCCTTGGATTGAACCTGTTGCTACATATATACTATCATTAAGCTCAGATTCTTTTCTTATATTCTCTTCAAGAGATTTCCATCCACCTCTGTTTAATCCAGGTGCTTGTGGTGTCATATTTGTATAATAGAATGATTCATACATTCCAGTCTGGTCACAAGAACCATCATATGCTGGAAAGTTATGTCCGCGATCATAACCGCTTTTAACATATGAACCATCAAGATCATTGGCTTTACCAATCTGTGGATCTTCTTTAAAATCACCAGGACGAGGAATATGTTTACCGCATACATGCATGTTACGAGTAAGCCAATATTCAACTTTTACTGGGTAATTTAGTTTAGTATCAAATGTTGATTTGTAATACTTGTGTTTTACCACCACTATGTGATTATTACCCACTGCCATTAAAGCTGAAGTAACAATCACCATAAGGAATAAAACAATTGATGTTTTAATGTTTTTCATTCCGTTAGGGAAAAGTTCTTTTTGATATCTTTTGCTTTTAACAAAAGAACATTGAAAGATGCGCTCGCGTTCTTTCCAGCGTTTAGGCGTGGTTAATCGTGGTAGGAACCTCCAAAGAATCTCTGATCTTATCCATAGATAGACCAACTCTACTTTGTTATTTGCTATTCTACTTCCCAAACTAACAGATAGTATTTTTATACAGATTTGAATAATAGTTCTTTAATGAATAATTTAAGTGGTTACAGATCATCGTCTGCTCCACGAATACCCAGCCACTCGTGTTCCGCAATAACCATTGCTTCAGTCGGAGTTATGTCAGGCATTTGTAATGCTATTTGTAAAGCGGAATACACCACTTCAGTTACTAAATCTTTTCTTTCAGCTTCTCTCAGAACATCATGTATTGCTAACAAATGTGTAGCTGTATTTTCCGGTGAAAAATCAATTTCAAACGGACCGTGTGTTTTTTGTATTTCCTCTATATCATGTTGAATATCTTTTATTAAAGTATATTCACGAGAATCTAGAGATACCTTTAGAGGGTCCGTAATGTCCTCCATACGGTGGGAAAACCTAACAGGCGGAGTTGAATAAATTCCAAGACTAATTCGATTAATCCAACGGAAGAAAGTATCAAAACGATCTTTTTCTATATAGAGTTCCACTTTCATTTATATGTATTTATGAATTATATATCATAAAAAAGCAAGGTGTTTTAAACCTTGCTTTAGATACAGTAAATGATGCTAAAGATTAT